>Ga0194110_10000423_pt1 | contig 53770 bp, 59 predicted proteins | sample TA2Kig1200mmetaG_FD_146192 | JGI IMG/M metagenome (GOLD analysis project Ga0194110, IMG submission 146192) | Freshwater microbial communities from Lake Tanganyika, Tanzania - TA2015032 Kigoma Deep Cast 1200m | ecosystem: Environmental > Aquatic > Freshwater > Lake | place: Tanzania: Lake...
ATGATTGATGAAAAACCAAAAAGAGCCGCTGCCTTTGATTCAAAGGTATTGTTCCTGCTTTCTTCACGGTCATATATTAACCTTAATTCATCAATACCTAGATCGGCTGTTTGTGCTGAATATTGGCTTCCAGAATTATCTGACATAGAGAAATCACTTCCACCTAATCACATGATAAGTTCATTATAATGAGTATTAAAGTCATTTGTATATATATTTAACTCTCCTTTTATTTACCATCGCTGTATTTTATTGCTTTATTCTTTTGGAATCGAAATTTTAAGTATATTTTTAATAAATCCTATTTGAATTAATTAAAATAGATAAGTTCTTTAAAAAATAAATTAAGTTATATAAAAATAAAATAAAAAACAAAATATATTCTCTTACATAAACAAATAAGAAGTTCAAAATAATCTCCATTTTCGAATAGTATTGATGAGTTAGAAAAGTCTTTGAATTTTATTAATGTAAATGTAGAAATGTTCTATCTCTAGGATTTGAGGGATTAAATGTCATCTGATCTATCTGATGTTGAAATAACCAAAGAAGATGTTTTAAGGGTTTTAGACATATTTAGAAGAGTACCCACATTTCTCTTAAAACGATTTATCTATCGAAATGATGATCTGGTCTTGAGATTTGCAGATCAGATTGAAGACTATGGATCCAGTCTGGATAATGAAGACATGCTAAAAATAAGAAAACTGGTGGATATGCCGATAAGTGAAGTACAAAAATTACTGCAAGAGGCATATGAAGAGACAGGTGCGAGTCAATTTGAGGTTTTGGCCAGTGTTGAAGCCTCAGCATTCTTGGAAACCAACCTTAAAAGCCTTAAAAGGTTAATGTTTCAAGAATAAAGATTGAATATTCACATAAAAGCTGTAATCTAAGAATCCGAGAAAGATATATCATCACTCCTATTGAGGAATAATGAGTTTAAATTATGTATTTTTAGAATTTATGAATTTAAATCAAAATATCAATCCCAGCCCCACATTTAGTACATTTCTTACTTTTTTTAATTTTATCATCCAATATCTGGAAACCATTCCTATCTATAAGAAGTTCACCACATTCGGGACAGTAGGTATTCTCACCATCGGCTGTTGGAACATTCCCAATATAAACATACTTCATTCCAGCTTCTTTTGCTATTTTCTGGGCCATCTGGAGGGTTTTAACAGGTGTGGGTTCGAGATGATTCAGTTTATAGTATGGGAAGAATCTTGTAAAATGCAGGGGGACCTCAACTCCAACTTCATCCACCATAAACTTTACAAGATCACTTATTAGCTCTTCAGAGTCATTATAGCCAGGTATTATGAGATTTGTTATTTCAATGTGGATCTTATTTTCATACATCCGTTTTATGGTATCTAAAACTGGCTGCAGCCTTGCACTGCACAGTTCCTTGTAAAATTTATCAGACATTCCTTTCAGGTCGATATTAGCTGCGTCCAGGTATGGTTCCATTAATTCGAAGGAGTCTTCAGTCATGTAACCATTAGTTACATAAACCGTCTTTATATCCTCTTTTTTTGCAAGTTTTGCAGTGTCATAGGTATATTCGAGCCATATTGTTGGTTCATTGTATGTCCATGCAATTGATTTACATCCATACTCTTTAGTGAGTCTTATAGCCTCTTCTGGAAGGATTTCTCGGGTTGAAGCTTCTTCCAGGGTAGTTTGGGATATTGTCCAGTTCTGGCAGTGTTTACATCTGAAGTTACAGCCTACTGTTCCCAGGGAAAACACTGTTGAGCCGGGATAAAAATGAAAAAGAGGCTTTTTTTCTATTGGATCTACTGCAACTGATGATGTTGCGGCATAAATTAGCGTGTAAAGCTTTCCATCCATGTTTTCCCGTGTTTGACAGAATCCTCGCTTTTTTGGCGCTATAATGCAAGTTCTGGCACATACATGGCAGTTTACATTGCCATTCAGTTTGTCATAAAGTAGGGCTTCCTTTTTCATGGTAACCACCCAGGTGCTCATAGCCTCTAGGTGTCAGTATATTTGTGGTTCCATCCTTATTTACTATTTCAATTTTACCAGATGATGTAACTTGACCTATTTCATAAAGTGTAAATTTTTTCTTAATATATTGAAATTGATCCTTTTTAATGGTTAAAAGAAGTTCAAAGTCTTCTCCATAATAAAGTGCCAGTTCTAGTGGATTTTTTTTCGTTTTTTTTGCAATTTCCAAGACTTCTTCTGGTATTGGAAGCATTTCCTCGTTTATGGTTGTCCCAATACCTTCTTTACTTGCATTAATTAGTTCTCCAATTTCACTTACCAATCCGTCGGTTATATCAGTTGCAGATGTTACAGAACCGGTTTTTGCAAGTAAAACACCTTCTTTTAATTTTGCTTCAGGTTCTAATGCATGAATTAAAACACGATCTTTAAAGGTTGGATCTAGATCTTTAATTTTTAATTGATCAGCGAATAAAACCTGAAAACCCGCCGCAGCAAGTCCCAAAGGACCAGTAACAGCCACAATATCTCCAATTTGAGCTCCACTTTTCATTAAAACATGTTCCTTTTCAACAATTCCTATACAAGTTCCAGAAAAAGTAAGTTCTGGGGATTCATTGGTATCTCCACCTATAAATGGCATATCATAGTGTAAACAGGCTTCTAAAATACCATCTATTATTTGATCGAAATCATCTATAGACATATCTCGATTTAGTCCCATGGAAACTATAATTCCAAGTGGTTTCGCACCCATTGCAGCCAGATCACTTACATTCACGGTCACGATTTTTTTTCCTATCTGCTTTTTGGTCATCTCCTCTGGAAAATGGGCAGATTTTATTAACATGTCTGATGTTACAACCAGATACTTATCTCCAAAATCAATGAGTGCCGCATCTTCGTTTAAACTTTCTAAAGAATGCTTATCTAAAAAAAAAGAATTAAATTGGGATTTTGTCTTTTTTAAAATCCTCTTAATAAGTTCTTTTTCCCCAAAATCAGAAATTTTAGAGGGCATTATTGACCCTATCTCTTATTATATCAACTAAACGCATATCTGCGCCAATAGGCTCTGTGTATATGATTTCACCATCATATTCGATTTCTTCATGTTCTTCTTCATGATGGCTGTGCGAATGTTCATGGTTATCCTCAATTCCCAGAATATGGGGGATATCGTGCTTTGTGTGAACTCCGTGTGCAAGAAACACAGGTGTTACCACGATTTTTTTTACCCCTGCTTTTGCTAACTTGTTTATAGCGGTGGGTATGGATGGTTTGGATATGTTCATGAAACCAATCTCTACCAAGTAATGTTCTTTTTCTTTAAACATTTGGGAAAGTTCTCTGATTACATCTTCACCATAAGGTAGTCTGCTTCCATGTCCAACCAGTAAAACACCGATATTATTTTTTGATCCTGAATTTGAATCCATATGATATCACTCCATCGTCACCTTCTTCTCTTATTTTTCGAAATACCATTTCTACTTCGTCCCCAATTTTTACATCTTCTGGATTACAATCCACTATTTGAGTTGTTATTTTCGCACCATCATCTAGTTCTACGATTGCAACTACATAAGGGGCTATAGTTTTAAATTCATCAGTAGGGGTGTTTATAATAGAATAGGTATAAATCTTTCCTTCACCACGTAACTTGATGTCCTCAAGTTGACCCTTTCTTCTACATTCAGGGCAAATGATTCTCTTGGGAAAGAAAACTTTTCCACATTCTAAACATTTTGATCCTATAAGATTATATCGTTGCGGGATATGACGCCATCCTCTTACCGTATCCTTCACTTTAAACCTCCAATTAAATTATAATCAAAGATACTAATTTGATGCTCAACCTAAAAAAAGTTTGCAAGGTAATATCTTTTATGGCACATATATATGGAGTTGTTGTAATTATTCATTCAAATTTTTGAAATATATGGTCTTTGTCAATATTAATATTAAATTATCATTAATCTGATTTTTGGATTATAGAATTGATAAACTTTAATAATTACTTAACTATTTTGTTTTCAACCATCATTTTTCATATATTATTTAACAAAAAGTATTAATACACTCATACTAACTAATATATATATCATACTATTTTATATTTAATAATATAAAAAAGTAATAAAAAGTATTTGAAAATTAAAGGTCTTTTAAAATTCTAATGGATTTTATCCACTCATAAATCATTTAAACATTAAGAAATCTTGGAGAAGATTAAATGGATAATAAAGGCTATGCTATGAGCGCTTTATCCTTTCTTCTTATTATCCCTGCTGTTTTGTTGGTAACAGTTTTTGTAGACATGAGCCACATTGGTGGAGAATCTGAAGGACTGGTTTTAAAATCAGATGCAGTATTTTGCACGGCAATGGATATAGAAAACCAAATACCAGTCATGGGGAAAGAAGTCTTAAGAGAAACAGCTGATGGAATAGTTGAAAGTGGAGATGCAATTATAGATAGTAGAAAAACTGTTAAAAACGTTTTACAAGCAAAAATGTGTCAGATGTCTGAATTATATCAAAATAAGATGGGATTAGAAGTTAATTGTAGAATTTTATCTCTGGATTCATCATCAGACCCTTTTTATGTAGAAATAAAATCTACAGTATATGTAAGAAAAGATAATATCGTTCATAATGAAACCATCAGTCAAAATATATCTATTGAGCGATTAAAGGATCCTTTGCCTTTTATAAAATGTAAAAATTATGGAGGGGTTAATATGACAGATACAAGGATTTTATATGGTTCAAGTCTGGTGGCTTATCTAAATGCAAAGAATGTGTCAAATGCCTTTGTTTATGAAAATGCAAGCTCCCCGCTTTTTATAAAAAAATGTCCTTATGATCCCTATATTAGCCATGGAACTCTTTTAACACTTAAAAACTGTATAGATAATGGTTATTTTCATGAAAGCAATGACGGGGCATGTTTTCTTTGTAGATTGGAGGGTAAAGCTGTCTGTCCACATTATGGATTGGAAACATTTGTGATACCCTCTCCAACTCTAAATTCAAGTTTAATATCAGCACCCTGTTCCAGTGATCATGTGATATTTAACGACAGTTCATATCCGGGAATGGAAATTCAATACAATTTAGAGGCCGGTAACTACTATAAACTGTTTTTAGATAATGGTCATAGATCAAAATATGGGTTACCTTATTATTGAAGTGATGGAATGAGAAGAAAGGAATTTGTGGATGATGAAATTGCACTGGCATTTTCTACTGATGCAATGCTGGCAATCGTCATAATAACCGTAATATTAGGCATCTCAGCAGATGCAATGGATATTGCAAGCTACAGATTGCAGGATTATTCATCAAGATTTTCTCTTGAAAGGATAACAACAGATGCAGCTGATATTTTGATAAAAACCCCCGGGTCTCCTGAGGACTGGGATCAGTGTTATTTCTGTTCTTACATGACACCAGGGCTGGCAAAAATAAATCCTACAACAGGCACAACCATACCAAACACAATTTCATTCGAAAAGGTTACAATGTTAAAAAACAGATATTCTGAACTTGTATGTGGAAGAATAATTCCAAGCGGTGCAAATTCCAGCATGATAATTTATCCTATAAATTCCACATTAAATCCTATAATAATTCGAGACGACGTCATGAAATCTGATGTTTCAGAAATTGCAGTTTCGAATAGGACAGTTTTATGTGATTTCATGTTTACAACAGTTGTAATTGCTATGAACACCCATGGCAATCCTTCAAATCCTACAGAGAATGGCTCTCAAGGGGAGGTATGTCCCCACATAAATTTCACAGGAAATCTGAAACACCAACAACCAGATATCAATGGAGGTGGAAAACCTGGATGGGTTTGTCACCATTTTAAAATTACACAAGAAAACCTAAATTCAACCGATTTTTACGTAATAACAGATCCAAGTCCCCTGAAAGATAGTTCGGCCAGATGGATAATAGATAGGACTGAAAACATAACAGACGATAAACAGAGATTTAGTTCAACACCGGTTATTGTAAATGACAAATTATCACAGGTTTTAGGTGCTGATAACCAAGCAATCCTCTGGTTTCATGTGTTTACTTCTGGAAATCCACAGAAATTGTATGATGCATATATTGTGGGTGTTCCAAAGGGATCACTTATAGAGCAGGTTCGACTTGAATATTTGAATCCACAGCCATGTTTTTTTGTTTTGAAGGTTTGTTTTTAGTTAAAACACATATAAATAGTTTTTAAAAAGATTTTACTAATCCATACTCTACAATAACCCTATGAAAAACTAAAAGATTTATTTCCAATTGTCAAATTGCCTTTTTTTTGATTTATTAGATAGTATTTCATCATTATTATAAAAATAATTAGATATGAAGATAAATAGAGATTTAAATGTTTAATAAAGCTATTTAGAATTTTAAAAATTACATATAGAAATAATAATATTTGAGTATATTCTGAGATTAATATTTATTTATACTGAATTACCAAATGTTTTACACTTTCTGTTCAAGTAACTCTGTGAAAAATGTTTTTTTAACATGTTTAAGAGTTCTGCTAGGATTTGTTTATTATATAAGTTTAAAAAGTTACGTTCTTAACACTATAATTTACTCCTTTTTTAAAATTTTAATCCCTGCCCCGGCAATTCCGCCTATTGTACTCATGAAACCATACAATATATAATTAATTATTAGTAAAATGACTGCGTAAAATGAAAATGAAGGACTATCTCCATATATTTGAAATTGAATTAGATATAAAATCAGTATTATTGTAAATCCAATTGTACCAAGTTTTATACCGTTAATAGCACCGTTCTTTAAGCTTCCATCATTTAGATATCCTACAGCGATTCCAGCAATAAAAAAACCAATAAAATCTCCAATCATCCCTAAACCAAATACATAAAAAATCATTATTATGATAAGTCCTATAATTACAGTTTTTAAATTAATCACATATTTTCTCCTAACTTTTATGATTATATTACTGTTTTTACTGTTTATATTTAATACTTATCTGATGAAATTTATATTGAATGCTATTCCATTAATTGTTAAAAATGTCCTCAAATTTACAAATCATGTGAGATTGAATCTTCTTATTGAACTGATGCTGTAATTAACAGACCTATGCTTAAACTTATCACAACTATAACGGTGGTAATGGCTATGATATTAAAAAATCTGGTGTTTACATATTTACCCATGATATTTTTATCGTTTATAATCAGTAACATCAATATCAACACAAATGGCAGGAGCATACCGTTTACCACTTGGGAAAGATACAGGATTGAAAGCAGAGGAACACTAGGTATCATGATTATGAATACAGCAAGTATGATGAGTCCCAAATATAATCCATGAAACATAGGTGCTTCTTTAAAACTTTTTGAAACACCTGCCTCAAAGCCCAAGCTTTCACAAACGTAATAAGCTGTGGATAGTGGTAATATACTTGCTGCAAATAGTGAAGCATTTAAAAATCCAAATGCAAATAGAATACTTGCATATTGTCCGGCAAGAGGGGCTAATGCTCTTGAAACGTCTGCCACATTATTTACTTGGATTCCGTTGGTATAGATGGTAGCTGCGCAGGCTAAAACGATAAAAAAGGCCACGATGTTTACCACTATCGCTCCAAAGACGGCGTCTATCTTGGAATACTTCAGATTCTTTAAACTGATACCTTTCTCCACAACTGAGGATTGAATATAAAACATCATCCATGGGGCGATGGTGGTTCCAACAACACCTATGACCATGGTAATATAAATTGGATCCAGGCTTATCTGCGGTATTAAGACGCTTTTTGCTGCAATTCCCCAATCCGGTTGGGCCAGGTATCCTGCTACAATATATGATAGATAGAGGGATGATGCTAACAAAAAGACCTTTTCCACACTCTTATAGTTGCCTTTGATCACCAGGAGCCAGACAAAGAAGGCAGCTATTGGTAAGGCTATGAAACGAGGTACATTAAATATCCCGGCGCTTACAGCTATACCTGAGAATTCAGCTAGCACGTTTCCAAAGTTGGCCAGTAGCAGGGCGATCATCATTAAGAATGTTAATTTTATTCCCACTTTTTCCCGTATAAGATCTGCTAGTCCTTTCCCTGATACTATGCCCATTCGTACACCCATTTCCTGAATAACAGCTAAAGCTATGATCATGGGAATGAAGGTCCATAGAAGGTTGTATCCGAACTGCGAACCTGCCAGTGAATATGTGGTGATGCCTCCAGCATCGTTGTCTACATTTGCAGTAATTATTCCAGGTCCCATTACAGAAAGAAATATGATGAAACTGGTGATAGCCGGACTTTGAAAGATCCTTCTAAAAATTCGAAAATCCATTGTGTAGCCTCCTTACTGTCCAAACATTCTTGGGACCCGTTTTTTCCAGGCTGTGGGCAATACAATGTCTATGGCATCATCTACAGTAACTACACCTCTAAGATTGTCATTATCTTTGACAACTGGTATTGCAATCAAGTTATACTTGGCAATTTTTTTTGCTACTTCATACTGATCTTCCATTACATCTACAGTGATCAAATCTTTATGCATGAACTCCTTGAGCTTTTGTGTAGGTTCAGCCAGCAATAATTCCCTTAAAGACGCGACTCCAACTAGTTCACCGTTTTTTGATTTTGCATAAATATAATAAATGCTCTCAACTTCCCGGGCCATACTTCTAAGTGCATCCAGGATTTCTCCTACAGTAAAATCCTCATTCACAGCTGCAAACTCTGTTGTCATAACTCCACCAGCAGTGTCCTCAGGATATTCAAGGAGTTTCTTTACATCTTTTGATTCTTCAGGATCCATCATTTCAAGCAACTGTTGGGCTCGATCATCAGGTAGATCTCCTATTAAATCTGCTGCATCGTCGGGTGACATCTCATCTAATATGTCTGCAGCTCTTTTGCTATCCATTTCCTCAAAAAGAGACACCTGTCTTTCAGGTGAAATTTCTTCAAGAGCATCAGCTGCAACGTCATCATCAAGTGAATTTAAGATGCTTATTGAATCGTTAATATTTATCTGATCTACAATTTCTGCTATATCGGCAGGGTGGAGTTTTTTTAATTTGAATTCTGGCACTTTTAATTTTAATCTTGATAGATCACTTTCTAACATGTCAACATCTGTCCAAGAGATGAAATCTTCTTGAAGCTTTATACCAAGACTATTTGCAATTTTCTCAAGTCCTAGCCTTCTTAATATGCCACGAATGCTTATATCAACCCCTATAAGATGAAATTGTCCATTTGTGGCTGATAACTGTAAGTCGTTTATTCTTCGTATTTTTTTTCCTTCTACATCAACTACTTGCTTGTCCAAAACATCTTCTGCAAGTTTTATATCGATTTTGCCCCTTTGGTATTCTTCAATATCCTCTAGGAAAACTTTGAGTTTTATCTCCTTTTTTAGTTCTTCTACCTGACTCCATGGAACGTTTATATCTCGTTTATCGGATGTACGTATGCTTATAGCCTCAACTGTCGGGTATGGTTTATTTCCTGATATTATAAAATCTGTTAGTTTTCCAATTTTCCTACCCTTTGGGTCAACCACAACCTTCTTCATGATTTCACTTAGAAATTGCATAAATTACATCCTCCTTGAATTACGGGGTTACTTCGGTCGGAATCAGTGGAATCATTTCTTCTTTAACACGCTCCATCACAATCATTTCAGTCAGATCTTCAATACCATCAATCGAACGGATTTTAGTGTTTATCAGCTGATTTAGCTCTTCAAGGCCATGGACCCATACTTTAATTAGAATATCGTATTCTCCAGAAACACTGTATACTTCTGATACTTCTTCAAGTTTTGATAACTGCTCTTTTACAAATTCATGTTTTTCAGACTCTGTTTGAATTATGATCATGGCAGTTATTTCGAGGCCAAGTTTATTCCAGTCAAGTATCAGTGTATATTTTTTTATTACGTCTTTTTCTAATTTTTTTAGTCTATTTGAAATTGTTGCATCTGGAATATCGATTTCCTTTGACATTTGAGATATTGTAATCCTTGCATTTTTGAGTAAAGATCGGAGTATAGCCAGATCTACATCATCCATTTTTGATTCAACACCTTTTTTTCTGATGAACAAAGGATCTATTTATACCTCTATATAAACATTTTGGTAAATTACCCATATTTTGGGTCGAATTGGGTATATTCACAAAACTTGTTGAAGTTGTTGGTATTTCTCCCAAAATGAGAATCATAAGTTGTTATTAGGATGTTATGAATAAAATAATTCGTTTTTGTAGATCTATACAAATAAAAAATGGGTTATATAATTTTTCTATTATTTTATACTGCAATTAGTGTTTTTAATTTAAATTAAAGATTTTAATAAATAAAAAGAAAATACATGAAATAAATTTTAAAAAGATATAAGAAGACATTATATGTACATAACAAAAAAATAAAGTTGTAAGATGTAAAAAATTAGCGTTTTAACTGAGATTTACAAAAATCCGGTAATAACAACCACTTCTTCAAAGAAATATTTCTCCTTTGCAGTTACAGCAGCATCAAATCCAAGACTATCCAATTTTTCTAGAGTTTTTTCAACTTCAGATAGGGAAGACTGCACTAACTGAACTTTACCATCCTCTTTTATGTGGTCCAGTAATTTCTCTAAAAATTGGTCTATAATGGCTCTTCCATCAGCCCCTCCATCCCATGCAGAGTTTAATTCATCTTCCATCTGTTCATCTTCAGTAATTGGAAGGTATGGAGTGTTAAAAATAATTAGATCAAATTTTTCACCTTCCACAGGTTCAAATAGATTTCCTTTCCTTACTTCGATGTTGAATGCCCGATTAGTTACTATATTTTTTATGGCGCAGTCTATTGCATATTGGTTTATATCAGTCGCAATGACCTTCCGAGCGGTTCTGGAAGCTATTATGGAAATTATACCAATTCCAGTGCCTATTTCAAGCACTTCATCTGATCTTTTGACTGAAAGGTTCTCTAGGAGGAGAAATGTATCTTCAGCAGGTTCATAAACCTTTGGATTTGTGTAGAGGGGCATTCCTTTGTATTCTAACATTTTAATCATTTTTTTAATCTATTCTAAATATGTAAATTTTATTATTTTATAAAAGTTATTATACATAATTTTTTAATAGCAATTTAATGACTTGTTCATCAAAATATTTTATAAAGTTTAAAGTATCAAAAGAAATCTTTAAAAACGTCAAAATATTTATAGAATATTTAGAATAATCCTGTTTTTGCATTTGCAAAATTTTAGAGGTTAAGTATTTTTTAAGAAATGTAACAGTCTTTAATAAAATTTACAAGTTCAACGGCGAATTTTCAAATGATATAACTTTTCTTTTTCAGGATCTTTTTCAATTTCCACCATATTTCCAGGTTTTAATCCATCCCAATGAATGAAGTAATGTTCATGTGGTCGGTCGGGACCTCTGCAGATACAGGGATAGGCATCTAGTTTTACTTTTTTTCTTTCATCATCTCCTGCTAGTTCAAAATTGCTTCCTACTGGAGGAAATAATGAAAGTTTGTTCTTTATAATTATTATAAAATTTTTACGTGCCTCATTTAGAGATATTTTTCTTGAATAGATATTATTTGCTTTCATAGCCTTTCACTCCTAAAATTTTACCTTCGAATCCTTCAAAAACCAGGGAGGCGATCAAGTACTGTAGCAAGACCAGAAAGATGGAAATTCATTACCACCGCACTCTTGATTTCCTCTCTGGTTGTACCTTCCTCCTTTGCCATTAAAAATGCATTTTCATGCTTTTAAATAAATTCTGTAATTTTTTTATTATAAACTACTTTTAATTTTTATTATTATTTATTTTCCATTATAGATTTTAATTTATTGGAAATCAGAATGATTTCTTCTACTTCCAATTCTACAACTCTTTTTTCCATTTTATCCATTATAACTTGATCTAAATTCGAAATTATATCTTTTGCAGAAGTTTTATCAACATCAGCTATCTCATGAAAAGAATCAAGCAAAGCATTCCGCACTTTTTTCCTTTTGTGCTGGAAAAGTGCTCTTGAAACTTTGAGGAAGAATTCATCTATATCAATTTTTTTCTTTGGGATTAATTTAATAATTGCAGATGAAACTTTGGGGTTTGGGAAAAATTCATGCTTTGAAACTTCTTCAAGTATCTCAACGTCTGCAAGAAGCTTTAACATAAGAGAAAGTCTTGAATAATTTGGATCACCAGGATTTGCTACCATTCTATTTGCAAATTCAAATTGGTACATTAAAATTCCAAAATCAAATTCATATTCTAATAATTTAAAGGTAATTGGGGAAGAGATTTTGTAGGGAAGGTTGGATACAACTTTGTTAAAAGGAAGAAAATCAAGTTTAGTTGCATCACCTACTAATACTTCGACATTTGAAAAGCCAAGTTCTTCAAGTCTTTCTTCTAAAATAAACCCTATTTTTTTATCCTGTTCGACTGCGATGACTTTCTTTGCCCTTTTTGCAAGGGGAATTGTCAAAGTTCCGATACCGGCACCAATCTCCAGTATTGTGTCGTTCCCTGAAACTTCTGCATAATCTAGGATTTTATTCAGTATATCTGAATTTACAAGATAGTTTTGACCTTTTCGTTTATTCAGCTTTATATTGTAGGTTTTTAGTATTTTAAGGGTTTCTTTAAGCAACATTAAAGCTATTGTCTCCTTCCAGGGGGTCTGGTGAATAGAATATATTTTCTTTTTCCTTTTTTCTCTCCTGTAGCTTCAAGTTCTAAGAGTATCCTTTTTAAAATGATTTTAGTTGGATCTGCAAGCATGGGCACCCGATTTTTTATATCCTCAAAGTTTTCAAACTTCTTCTCTTTACGTGCCTTTATAATGTCCCACATGTGTTTCTTTCCAATTCCAGGGAGAAGTTCAAGTTGATGTAATCTTGTTGAAATTGGACCGGATTCATTGAAAAATTCAATGAATTTATCCTCTTTTTTTTTGATAGTTTCTTCAATAACGTAGTTCAGTTCAACCTTCGCTGTGGCTGTTAGATCATCATATCTAAGTCTTCTGTTTACTCGGGCTATTTTTTCCCGTTTTCCAGATCCTATATATACTTTTTCATGTATATCCAACGAGACCCGCTCTTTGGGGATAAGTTCAAGAAGTGTGAACTCTTCTTTGCCTATAGCTTGCGCTACGGGTTTCCTTTTATACGAGGGTAAACCTTCTTTAACATAACCTAAAGGAAGGTAATCAAGGATAATTGCATATTCTTCCATGCAATCACTTCTGTGATTTTTCTTTATTTCTTATTAGTTTTCCTGTAATTGTTTACTATCTTCAAAATCTTTGTCATATCTTCTTTTTTTATAGGGACCCGTTCTTTAGCAAATATTAGTCTTAGATCTGGAAGATCTTCTGGCATGAGATCTGTTATTCTTACAGCGTACTTCTTTTTGACTATTTCTTGTAGTTCATCAACCAGTTTTTTCGCAGATTCAACATCAATCTTTGAAAATTTACTAACATGGTCTATGCTTAGATTTTGTTCATATGTGGGTTCATGAGATTTTAAAAACTCTTCAAGAGTTTCTCTTACTTCCGCAATGGTGACGGGGTCTGTATCGACAACTTTTTTCCCGATCATAGGATCACTCTTGTATTTTAAGATGTTCTGGTCTTACTATCAATTTTTTGGATTTGTTACCATCATTTATCTGAACTATATAAGCTTTACCCCGATTTTCAACCACTTTACCTGTTTTCCCATGGAATCTGGGGTGTGGTTGTCCCTTATGAATGCTGGGATCGATGATGATGTGAACGAGATCATTTTCGTTGAAAGTTTGTATGCTTTTGGTTATGGGATTAGTTCTGGTTCCTCTTACACTTTTTTTAAGCTTGTGTCGTGTTTTACTTCTAAAACCTTTTGATCTTCTCATTCTTATAAACCTCCATAATTCATTCTTTAAAGGCAGATAATATCTACTTGTATTATTTTCAAATTCCAGAATAGCATTATTTCCGGTCTAACAATCCATGACTCTATTTCACTGATTTATGACGACTCAAAAGAATATTCCGAGAAATTTGACAAAATCTGTTTTCTCTCAACTTAAATTAAAAAATTCTAAATTTCAACTCCTTAAATATTTTTTACAAATTTTATGCCAAATATCGGTTCAATTAGACTTTCAATTAAACTATTTCTTTAATTTTTGTTATTTCTATATAAGTCTGTTTTAGTTAAGTTAGTTATAGTTTTTGAATTATAGTATTTTTAAATTGTATAGTAATCTATGTGCCACCACTATATTAAATGTTAACATCTAAAACATCAAGTTTCATACAATGGGCACGGGTTTTAAGCACATCAGATACACTTGGGTTGGTTCTATTTTGATCACCAGATATAAGTTCTTTGATATATAGTCCCCCCTGACATTCAATTGTCATTTCAAGTTTTTTTGCGCTTATTTTTCTCGCATTTATCTTTCTAATTTTTCGGGTTCTTATTTTATCTGCACGTCTATGTGAAACTCTTATGGGAGTGCGCTGATTTATAACTTTTATAGAATTCAATAAATTAAGATTCTCCTCTTTTATGTCCTCTTCAAGTTCTATGACGGCACGATATATCTTGTAGGTCTCTTTTGAGGAATTTTTTAGGATAACTCGCCTTTGCTTATCTACATAGATTAAATTTAGGACCTCCACCTTACCATTTGCATGTTTGTTTATCTTGTTTTCCAGGTCTTTTAAGTCTATAATTCTTATTTTTGGCTCTTTTATCTCCAATACAAAGGGTCTTCCATTTCCTAGCATTCGAACATCTATATCCTCTCTTCCAGCTCCATGAAATTTAGATGTGCTGCCCTTTGATGCTTTGATCACTTCTTCTGCAATTATTTCTTCCACAGATTCCTGATACATTTTACCTGTATAGTTACAACTTTCACACCCTTTCCCTTTACATTTTCTACAGGGCCATTTTGTCTGGGGAATTCCTCTTAAAAGTTTTCTGTAACGTCCCTCTATAAATATAGGATTTATCTGCAGTTTTAAATCATTTTTAATATCTGTTTTAATATCATTTTTGCTATTATTATTAATATTACTATTTTTAATAAAATCTATGATTATAACCACTTCTGGATTTTCAAAATCCACTTCTTTGGGGAGATGTGAGGATACTTTCTTTCCAATTTCTCTGTTTATCTCTTTTTTTATATTTTCAACATCTAAATCCAGAATTTCATTGATATTTTCATCTTTTTGGAGAATTTCGCCCGGAACATGACATCCAATGAGAAATGTTGAAAATTCAACGTCTGAATCATTTATTTTTTTTATAATGTTTTCTATGAGCCCATTTTCAAATCTATCGAATAAATTGTCACATATATAACATGAATCCATTTCTTTGACGTCATGACCATTTTCACTTAAGATCTGACGTACATATTCGCCTCTATACTTGTTATCAGGACCTTCTACTAATTTTGAGAATTTTCTACCTAAACATCGATTGCAGATGTTACCTTCCGTAATTTCCATTATTTTTATATTGTTTTCGTTAATTTGAGAGTCCATTTCATTTCATCCTAAAATTAGATATACTTAGCTTTTATCATCTGAAGGGGTCATAAATTATTGATTGTTAATGTTTTAGTTAAATGTTTTATATATTTAAGTAAAAATGTTAAGCAAAAAATTAAAATTGATTTTAGGGTTTGTTTTCAGGAAATAACTAAAAATCTTTCAAAAATATTTCTGGATCTTGAGCTTCATAAATAGATGATAATAGAAAAGATAATAGAAAATAATAAAAAGAAGAGAGAGGCTATACACAAATCAGAAACCTGAAAATGATCAACATGAAAAACAATCTTTTCAACGAGGTACATGAGATGATATTAGTGGGTTGCAGGGTTGTGGGTTCATAGATCTTATTTTAGATAAGTTGGTAAGACATAAAGCAATTGATGAACCTAAGGATAAAGATTTAACACTGGAATCGTTTTAATTGGTGTAATATGATATGTATTGTATATTCCTTAATCACAGGTAGATATTATGTTCAACAAAAAAAGAAAATCAGATCAAGATTTAGATACTCTTAAAGGACTCATAGAACGTTTTCATGCTACTATTGTTGGGCAAATGCTCGAAGAATACACAAAAACTGGATCTGTTAGTCAACATTATGTAGATTTTGAAATCATGTATACGACATTTCGATCTCAAGAAAAATTAAATAAAATAACTAATGTTTTAGTCATTTTTACAGTAGCATTGGTGATTTTAACAATTGTATTAGTTTACTTTACTTATAGGCTTAGCTTATAAAATTTAGATTTATGTAATTTCAGAGTTCGCTATATACAATATAACGAAATTACATGATTAATTTAAATAATTTATTTTGAAGAAGGGCTTCTTTCCAAAAAAAAACTTCAAAAAACAGTTTTTTACCACGTATCATCATCTCATCATCTGTCTCATCATCTGTCCTAGAGGACCACCCATCTTTCTTCTTCCAAAACCTTTTATAGCTTTTTTGGTGACATTATAATACTTCAAGAGCTCTTTAACATCTTCATTTCTCATACCAGCACCCCTGGATATCCTTTTTACCCTGGACTGTTTTATTATCTCTGGATGTTCGAGTTCGTGTTCTGTCATGGAATTCATAATGATCTTGTATCGATTTATTTTCTCTTCAGTTATTTGAGACGCATTTTTAGGTAGTTTTCCCATTCCAGGGAGCATGTTAATTACCTGCTGCATTGGACCCATCTTACCCATCATTTCAAACTGAGAACTCATATCTTTAAGTGTAAACTTCCCGCTTAACATGGCGTCCATGGCATCTACGCTGATATCTTCTTCTGCTATCTCTTCTGCCTTTTCAATGAGACTTTTTATGTCTCCCATTCCAAGAAGACGGGATATAAATCTTTCAGGGTCAAAAGCTTCAATATCATCAATGCGTTCACCGGTTCCAATGAATTTTATAGGTGCTCCTATCTCTGAAACTGCGGATAGTGCACCACCCCCTTTTGCAGATCCATCAAGTTTTGTTACAATTATGGATCCTACCTTTGTGGCTTTACTGAAGGCAAGAGCCTGTTCTCGTGCTTGCTGTCCTATAGTACCATCTATAACCAGCATAGCCTCATCAGGTTCAATAACCTGAGTCAACTGCTCCATTTCATCAAGAAGTTCCTTTTCTTCTTTATGACGACCTGCAGTGTCTATTAAAATTATGCCCTGTTTCCTGAATTTATCAATCCCCTTCTCAGCAAGATCAAGGGCGTTTTTATTGGTTGGATCTCCGTATAATGGCACATTTATATCTTGTGTTAGCTGAACTAGCTGTTCATAAGCTGCTGGTCTCCACGTGTCAGTACATACAATTGCAGGTTTAAATCCTTTTTTAAGCAGATATTTTGCGAGTTTTGTGACAGTGGTTGTCTTTCCACTCCCTTGAAGGCCTAATAACAATATTTTATAAGGTTTAGTCTCGATTTCTACTTCAACAGTTTTTTTACCTAGAAGATTTACCAGTTCTTCATACACGATGGTTATAATATGTTCTTTGGGGGTTATCCCCTTTGGAGGCTCCTCTTTAAGTGCCCTATCTTCAATGGATTTGGAAAGTTTGAAAACAAGTTGTATATTAACATCAGCCTGAATAAGTGCTCTTTGTATCTCTTTTATAACCTCTTTTACCACTTCTTCATCTATGATAGACATACCAGCCAATTTTTTCATGGTTTTCGTCAAATTTTTACCTAGATTACCTAACATGATATTCCTCGTTAAACTGCTTTTAAATAGTAAAACTTAATAAAATCAATTAACACAATTCTATATTGAATTTTATATATATTTATTTTTATTAATATTATTATTAAATCCTATTATTTTTATTGAGCCAAAGTAACTTTTGTCACCAAAAATGTAGATAAATCAATATTAAGGCAAGATAATGTCATCTTAGATAAATCAAACTTGGTAAACATTTTATATTAATATAAATACATGGAATGTTATTTTTTTTAAACTTCAGGGTATTCAGAGTATTAGTTAATATGAAATATTTCATAATTATAATTCTTTAGTTTTTTTAAAACTTCATCCAAAATCTCAAAAAATTTATATAAAATCATACATAAAATAACATGCCTAATTCACCTAATTAATAAAGTTTGGAATTTAGTTTACATGGTTTTTTAAAAAGTCATGTTAAAATTTTAATATCAAAATAACAGTTTGCGTGATTATTAAGGGAATTAAAGTCTGTTGAGGGGAGAACAGATGAAAAATGAGGATATTACCAAAGATCAGTTTATGAATGATGAATTGGGAATAGGGAAAACAATTACTTATTTAAAATTAATCCGGCAAAGGACTAGATATTTAACAAAATTAGATAAGATATTTGGGTATTTAGAGGAAGAATTAAAGTTAAAAACACAGATTTTAGATTCTTCTGTATATTCTATATTTTTACATGATTTTGAAGGTAAAATTATTTATGTAAATGAAACTGCTTATAAATCTCTAGGTTATACTAAAGGTCAACTCATGGGAATGAATTTTTATGATTTAGAGGCTGTAAATGCCTCTGAACCATCCAATTTTATGTCTTCAAAAATCAGAGAGTTGATTGAAAACAGAGAGATCTTATTTAGATCTGCACTTTTTCAAAAAGATGGTTCAATAATGCCAGTTCAAGTACATGCTAAAATTACAGAATCCGACAATAAAAAATTTATTTTAAGTGTTGTTCAGGGGATTAAAGAGAAAGAGGAAGTTAAAGAAGAAGGAGAGGTAAAATTACCTCCAAAAATCGCTGATGAAGTCGAAATAGAGGTTCAAAAGCGTTCGATGGACATGATAAAAAATAATCTTCAGATAATTTCGAGCTTAATCAATCTCCAATCTGTGAACGTCAAAGATAAAAAAGTAATCCAACTTTTTAGAGAAAGCCAGAATCGCCTACAGGCAATGGCAACGGCTTATAATAATCTTTATCATTCCAGTGAAATAGGGAAATTTGATTTTGCAGAATACATTCAAAAGTTGGCTTCAGAAATTTTAAGTTCATATAGAGTGGATCCAAAGCAAATCAAACTGAAGATGGATTTAGAGAATGTTATGTTGGACATTGATACTGCAGTACCTTGTGGTATAATTATAAACGAACTTTTGACAAATTCCATAAAACACGGTTTTCCTGAAGGAAAAAAGGGCGATATAAACATTAAACTTGTTCCTGAAGACAGCGAAAAAATTACACTAACTATGAGTGATAATGGGGTGGGATTTCCAGAAGATCTCGATTTTAAGAATGTCAGAACTTTGGGGTTACGTTTGGTAAAGAATTTAACCAACCAAATAAAAGGTAAAATTGAATATAAAGGAATTGATGGAACATCTTTTAAAATCACATTTCCAGAATCAGTATAACAAAGAACAATATAAAAAAAATATAATCAAATAAATATAATCGAATTTAAAAAAAGCAGATAGGAAAATACAGATAAGCTCGAATTTGGAAATTATGAAATTATAAAATTGTGGGGTTCAATAGGTTTAATATTTTTTAATTGATTTTTTATACATGATTTTTTTATCTATTTTTAATAATATTTTTTAATTATAAAAAAGGTGATAATATGCTTGAAAAACTAAAAAAAAGTTTGTTAAATGCTCCTATAGTAAAAAAAGGTGAGTATAACTACTTTGTACATCCGATAACCGATGGAATACCTCTGGTTGAACCCGATATTTTAAGAGAAGTTGCAGAAGCAGTTTCAAAATACGCAAATCTGGACGTTGATAAAATAATAAGTGTTGAAGCAATGGGGATTCATATTGCCACCGCAATATCCTTAAGGACAGAAATACCCTTTGTAGTTGTAAGAAAAAGGTCCTACAATTTAGAGGGGGAGATGAATGTTCATCAGATGACAGGATACAGTGAAGGCGAACTTTATATAAACGGTGTGAGTAGGGGGGACAGAGTTTTCCTAGTCGACGATGTTGTTAGCACTGGAGGAACCATGATAGCGGTCCTAAAAGCTTTAAAAACAATAGGCGCTGAAATAGTCGATGTTATGGCTATTATAGAGAAAGGGAAGGGAAAGGAAGTAGTTGAAAGTGAAACTGGCTTCGCTGTTAAGACTCTTGTTAAAGTGGACGTGAAGGAGGGTCAGGTTGTCATCGAAGGAAGTGTGGATGAATAACGAAAATATGATAATTAAAACTAAAGAATAGGGTAATATAATTCTGTATAATCTACATTATTGAAATTTTGAATATAAAATGAGTTTAAAATATGACGTAAATTTAAGTAAATTTAAAAATCATTGAGACAATGAGGATAAAATGGTAAATTATGAACTGGATATCCCCAGAATCATTGAAAAAATAAGGGAAATGAAAGCTAAGACAGTTGGTCTACAGTTTCCAGAGGGTCTAAAAATCTATGCAACCAACGTAGCAGAACAAATAGAATCTGAAACAGATGCAACTGTATTGATATCTGCAGATCCATGTTATGGGGCGTGTGATATTGCAGATGTTCAGATGGGGGGTGTGGTTGATCTTCTTGTTCATTTTGGGCATACATCACTACCCTTAGAATATGATGTGCCTGTTTTGTTTGTGGAAGCTTACTCAAAAATGGATGTTAAAAAATCACTTAGAAAAGCCCTTGATCTTTTGAAAGATTATAAAAAAATAGGATTTGTAACCACAACCCAGCACCTGAACCATTTAGATGAAATAATGGATTTTTTAAGGGAAAATAAGAAAGAAGTGCTTATAAAAAAGGGTAGGGGGATACGTGAAGGTCAGGTTCTGGGATGCAATTTTTCAAGCATAAAAGGATTGGATGTGGATGCATTTCTATACGTGGGCAGTGGAAACTTCCATGCCCTTGGGATAAAGCTTTTTACAGATAAACCTGTCATTATAGCAGATCCTTATACGAACAAGGTCCGAAATATCGATAATTTTGCAGACAGAATTCTTAGAATCCGATTTGCGAGAATAACAAAGGCTCGAGATGCTAAAAAGTTTGGGATAATCCTTTCATCCAAGAAGGGTCAGTTTAGACTGGAATTAGCTAAAGATTTAAAGAAGATGATACATGATGGAGGAAAGGAAGCTTTTATAATAATCTTGGATAATATATATCCTGCCCTTTTAACACCTTTTAGAGATTTGGATGTCTTCGTGGTAACTGCATGTCCGAGAATTGCTATAGATGATGCCAATATGTATAAAAAACCGCTCCTAACACCACAAGAGCTCCAAATAGTGTTGAGTAGGAGGAAATGGGAAGATTACAAAATAGATGAGATTATATACGATCAGATAAACATAAAGTATTAATCGAAGAATTGTTACCTACGAAATAAAGCACATAATAAATAAATCAATAAATAAATCTATTTATAAAATATGACAACAAAGCTAATATACCTAAAGAATAGATAGATAATTTCTCTAATAATGAATTTTTAACCACTTATTTTAAGTTGAGGTGAATATATGAAAACCAAATCTGGAGATTTTGTTCTACCTGGAGACATATTGGGGGTTAGTGAAGAGTTTGTACCCTCAGAGTGGACTTACGAAGAGGAGGGAAGAATAAGATCCCTCGTCGTGGGGGTAGTTTCGGTAGACAATAAGAATAAAAAGATAGCTGTGATCCCAAAAACAAGTTCTCCCTCTATTTTGAAAAAAGACGTAGTTGTTCTGGGGCGGATAACAGAAGTAAGGGGCCAAAGAGCCTTGGTGGAAATTGAGAAGGTTAAGGATAGCAATAGGAGCCTTACAACATCTTATGTGGGGGGAATACACATCTCCCAGGCAGAGAGAGGATATGTTTCCCGGTTGACTGACGAATTTAGAATTGGAGACATTGTGGAAGCTAAGGTAACAAAAGTTATTGGTTTGGATAACATCGATCTTAAAACCTCAGAAAAAGAACTCGGAGTTATAAAGGCCATGTGCACAAAATGTCGACATGTCATGAAAAAATCAAAAAACGAAGTTATATGCACAAATTGTGGAAACAAAGAGTCAAGAAAGCTTTCTGTAAATTATGAGGGATAAAATGAAGATAATAAAGGATACCAAAAAAGAACTGGAGATTGAAGTTACAGGTGAGTCGCACACATTATGTAATGCTTTAAGAAAGATTCTCATGGAAGATAAGGACGTTATATCTGCAGCGTATGTTATAGAACACCCCATTATCGGAGAGCCAAAATTATATGTAAGTGCTAAAAATCCAAGAAAATCGCTTAAAAAAGCTGCAGAAACATTAATATCAAGGTGCAACGAATTTAAAAATCTTATAGAATCTTTTAAAGATGAAAAATAAAAAATTCAGAAAAATAAAGAAAGAAATAAGGATTTTAGGAATTGATGATGCTCCTTTTACCCCACATACAAAAACTGAAGTCATGGTAATTGGGACCGTTTTCAGAGGCGGAACATGGCTTGATGGGGTTTTAAGGACGTATGTACAGGTAGATGGGTCAAATTCAACGGAGAATATAATCAAGATGGTGGCTGATTCAAGACACATGGATCAGTTAGGGGTAATGATGCTGGACGGCATTACTTTTGGTGGATTCAACATTGTAAACATCCGGGAAATCTTTAAAGAAACAGAAATACCTGTTATTGTAGTTATGAGAAAACTTCCCAATTTTGAGAAGATAAAAAGAGCATTAAAGAGATTCGGCGATTGGAGAGAACGGTGGAAATTCGTATTAGGGGCAGGAGAAGTATATAAAGTTGAAAACGATGAACCTATATACATTCAAATCTGTGGAATTGATTTAGAAGATGCAAAAGAGATCGTTAAATTATCAATAACAAGAAGTGCCATACCAGAACCTGTAAGAGTTGCCCATATTATAGCGGCAGGAGTAGAAACTGGGGAATCAAAGGGAAATGCTTAGTTAATGAGTATTAATGAATTATTTATATATACGGTTTTATAGGACGTGATGATATTAAAACTCCTCTTTTAGCTGTAGATGTGGTCATAATATGTGATGACCAGCATGAGGATTCAATAGTTCTTATCAAGAGAAAAAAAAAGCCATATAAAAAATCTTGGGCTTTGCCAGGTGGATTTGTAGAATATGGAGAAACTGTAGAATCAGCTGCTATAAGGGAAGCAAAAGAAGAAACTGGTCTTGATATAGAGCTGCAGAAACTTGTAGGTGTTTATTCCAAACCCGGAAGAGACCCTCGGGGACATGTAATTTCTACATGTTTTCTGGCCATAAAAAAAGGTGGAACAATGAAAGCAGCCACTGATGCACTAGATGCTGAATGTTTTGGTCTTGAAGAAGTTCGCAGCCTAGATTTGGCATTTGATCATAATAATATTATAAGAGATACATTTAATTTAGAATCTTAAAAATTAGAAGTTAAAAACATTAATTTAAGCTTAATTGAATTCCTAGATTTATCTTAAATCTTAAGGATTAAGTTGATAGGGTTATTATGGATAAAAATGAATAAATAAAGAAATCATTTAAATTGTCAATGTTATTAGGAGGATCAAAATGGAATTTTGCTCCAGATGTGGAACAGCTATGTTTCCTCGAGGTGGATTTTTAGAGTGTAAAAACTGTGGATATAAAAAGGAGATAACTAAAGAATTAATAAGTAAGTATGAAGTTCCTCAAAAAATATCATCTAAAGAGAGTATAATATTTACTGATAGTAAGATAAAAACATTACCCACTACTAGGGTGATTTGTCCGAAGTGTAAGAACAGAGAAGCATTTTGGTGGCTTCAACAGACAAGGAGAGCCGATGAATCTGAGACAAGGTTTTTAAGATGCACTTCATGTGGCTTTACTTGGCGAGAGTATGACTGATTACTTAGAGGATAGCATGAAAAGCGATGCAGAAAAATCAAATAATGGAAATCTGGAAGAAAATTCCAAAGAAAAGATTTCTAGTTTTGGCTTTCTATCCACTGTTAAAAACTTTTTCAAAAATTTTTTCGAAAAAATGAGCATAGAGTCAACAGGTCAATCTGTTAGTTCTAAAAGCGATGATAACGACAAAAATGCCAAAAATAATTCCCTAAATTTAGGAAAAACACCTGAAATTCCAAAAACACAAAAAACCGTTTCAAAAAATTCAGAAATTAACGATCACACTTCAAATTCTAATGATCAAATTTTTCCATTACCCAACTACTTTCTAAATCTTGTAAATAAATTTAAAGTTATAAAATCTGAAAAAAATAAAATAATAATAGCTACTGGTACGTTGATCGGTGTTCTACTAATTTCCTACGGATTATTCTTATTTTCTACCCCTATTGAGAAGGTTTCTGACAATGTTGTGTTTGGGGAAAAGGCTATGTTTTCGGTGTTTTTAATGCTCATGGGCATTCTTATATTGGCTGCCACATTCGCAAGCCGTCTTTTAGATAAAACATTTCTTCAAAAAGTATTCAAAGAACTTAAAATAGTTGAGGAAAAATCAGTAAAATCTAAACACTCAGTTTCAAAAAAAGAGAAAAATAACAGCTTAAAGGAGGATAAAAATGTTTAAAGCAGTTCTAAATGATCCAAACATTCTAAAAACAAGTTTTGATGCTATATCTTCCATAGTGGATGAAGTACAAATGCAGGCAGATAATGAAGGATTAAGACTTGATGCACTTGACAGGTCACACATAACTTTTGTGCATCTCGAGCTTAAATCTGACTTATTTGATGAATTTTCTTGTATTAAACCCTTAAAAATCAACGTGGATACTGAAGAACTTATGAAAGTTTTAAAGAGGGCTAAAAGCGACGATATTGTTGAACTTTCTACTGACGAGGGAAACCTTATAGTAACATTTGAAGGTGAAGCACGACGTAGATTCAAAATAAGGCTTATAGATATTGAATATGAGGCTCCAAGCCCACCGGAACTTGAATATCCAACTGAATTCGAAGTTCCGTTTAGTTTGCTAAAGGATTCTATCCAAGATATTGATATATTTTCCGACAAGATAGCTTTAATGGTTGATAAGGATAAATTTATTTCGTCTGCAGAAGGAGAATTTGGAGATGCAAATATTGAGTATTTGCATGGTGAGAAGATAGAGAACAAAGCCAAATCAGTTTTCTCACTTGAGAAAATCAAGGAGATGTTGAAGGCGGATAAATTTTCGGATACAGTTACATTGAAGCTCGGAAATGATATGCCTCTAAATCTCAGCTTGAAAATGGTAACAGAAGATGGAGAGCTGAGTTTTCTTTTAGCTCCACGAATTGAAAGTGAGGAATAGGGTTGGATGAGTTTTTCCAGAAATTGAGGGACATTCAAAAAAAAGAGCGCAGTATAAGTGGATTAGCCCGTGTTGGAGACGATTTCTATAGAGAGGTTCAAAACTATTTAGACAAGCTGATAAAAAGTGTAGACAATGATCCTTTCTCCCTGGAACATTATCTTCTTAGAGATACTCAGAGAATAACAACGGAGATATGTGAGCGACGTGAACATAAAATAACTGACAGTGCAGTGATGAATGTACAGAGATCTTATCACCTATTTAAAGGAAAGCCTAAATTTGTTCTCCATGATACCACCCCACTGAATTTGACCCCTGAAGAGGAAAAATTATATTTTTCGTTAATAGAAGTTTTAAAATTGTATAGAGAGGAGATAATACCTTCTATAGATTTATTATCGATATCTGAAGAAAATCAGAGTGATCTAGAAACAAAATTTATAAAAAAATCCGATATAAAAGATGAGCCAAGTATCAAACCTCAATTAGAACCGGAAATGGAAATTGAATCAGAAATAGCCAGGCAGGGGTGGAAAAGCTCTAAGAAAAATGTTCCAAATGCAAATAGAATGCAAATGGGACCTTTAAGAACTATAATGGTTTTTGAAGAGATTCCATCTATAATGGGAGTTGATAAAAATGTCTATGGTCCGATTCAACCTCAGGATGTTATTACAATTCCAGAGCCAAATGCGTTAATTCTTATAAAAAACAAGAAAGGAAGATTTATCCAAACATATAAATAAATAAACATTTAGATGATTGCCGAAATATTGAAATAAAATATTGAAATAAAATGCAAAATTTAAATATAGAAATATATATATTTATTGAACTATTTAATTTAAAAGAGTTTAATATCAACGAGCCTTAAATTCAGCTTTTCAATTAAATAATGATAAATGAATTATTTTTTGATCATGAGGTGGTTATATGAAAATTCCAAAAGAACGGAGAACTTACTGTCCAAGTTGCAGGAAACATACAATTCATGAAGTATTTGAATCGAAAAGAAGGCGTGCAAGTGAGCTTAAATGGGGGCAGCGCCAGTTCAGAAGGGTTACAAGTGGATACAGAGGTTACCCTCGACCACTACCAGCAGGAAACAAACCAGTTAAAAAACTGGATTTAAGATACAAATGCAAGAAATGTGGAAAATCCCATATAAAAAGAACTTCATTTCGCGCTGGAAAAGTGGAATTTACCATGTAGGTGGTTAAATGGTAGCTTTAGATAATTCAAGAAGTAATTTCTTAAGAGTTAAATGTGTGGACTGCGGAAATCAGCAGATAGTATTCGATCATGCTGCATCTGTAGTTCAGTGCATTATATGTGGAAAAACACTGGTAAAACCAAAAGGTGGGAAATCTGAAATATTAGCACAGATAATTGAGATATTAGATTGAATATATGATTATTAGATTAAATATCGATTAATTATTCAGTTTTTGGGGTTTTTGATGGTAAGAAAGAAAGAAAAATGGCCTGATGAAGGGGAACTTGTTGTTGCAACAGTTCATAAGGTTTTAGGTTACGGGGCATTCGCTAATCTCGAAGAATATGAAGGAAAGGAAGCTTTTATCCATATATCTGAGGTTTCTTCTGGATGGGTAAAAAACATAAGAGATTATGTTCGGGAGAATCAGAAGATAGTTGCCAAGGTTTTGCGTGTTAATCCAAGAAAAGGTCATGTAGATGTTTCTTTGAAAAGAATAAGGGAAGATCAAAAGACAAAGAAGATTCAGCAGTGGAAAATCGAACAAAAAGCAGAGAAACTACTTGAAATATCTGCAGAGAGTATTGGAAAGGATCTTGAAACTGCATATGAGGAAGTTGGATATGAACTCATAGAAAGGTATGGTGACCTTTATGGGGCGTTTGAAACAGCTTCTGAAGAAGGTGAAAATTCCTTGAAAGCAGAAGGAATTGGTGATTTATGGGCTAAAGCGATAACAGAGGTAGCAATAAAGAATATAGTTCCACCAGAGGTTCAAATAACTGGATATGTGGATTTGAAATCCTATGCTTCAGATGGTGTTGATATTATAAGAAAGGCACTTATATCTGCAGAGGCGGATAACATTTCTATACAGTGTGTAGGAGCCCCCAGATATCGATTGATAGTTAAATCCACAGGTTATATTGAAGCTGAAAAATTATTAAAGGAAGCTGCAGAAAAGTCTATTGACGCTGTAGTCAAGACAGGTGGCGAAGGTACATTTTACCGTGAAATAAAATGAAGATGAAGATGAAAAAATGTAAATCTTGTGGAGAATATACACTGAAAGGAAAATGTCCTTACTGTGGAGGTGAGGTAGGAGTGGTTTATCCCGCTAAGTTTTCTCCAGAAGATAAATATGGAAAATACAGGAGAATGTTAAAAAGGCAGATAATGAAGGAGGGTTTGGATGAAAGAGACTTTCATAAAAGAAATAAAGGATGTTGATCTTAAAGAACCCATTTTTATAGAGGCTCTTCCCGGCATTGGGCACGTCGGTAAACTGGTGGCCGAGCATATAATTCATGAACTTGATGCAGAAAAGATTGCAGAGTTGTATTCTCCATCATTTCCACCACAAGTTCTTGTTAATGAAGAAGGAGTCATAGAAACCATGAATAATGAATTTTATGCCATGAAATCACAAGGTAAAGATAAAAGAGATTTCATTGTTCTTGTAGGAAACACTCAGGGGTTGAGTCCTGAAGGACAGTATGAAATTTGTGATGTTATCCTAGATTTTGTGGAAAAATATGGTGTAAAGGAGATTTTTACTTTAGGCGGTCTTGCAACTGGTCAACCTGTGGAGAAACCCACTGTTTTTGGTGCGGCAACGTCTCCAGAGCTTGCTGAAATTTTAAAAGAGCACGATGTTAACCTTAGATCTTCAAACGGTGGCATAATAGGGGCATCGGGTCTACTTTTAGGTCTCGGGACATTAAGGGATATGAATGGCGTTTGTTTAATGGGAGAGACTCCAGGCTATTTCATTGATGCTGATGCAGCCAAAGCTCTTCTTAAAGTTTTACTGGAACTGATAAATTTAGAAGTGGATACAGAAAAATTAGAAGAAAGAGCCAAAGAAACCCGAAAAATGATATCAAAAGCTCAGCAAATGGAAAAAGAGATGATGGATAGGATGCATTTAAAGCCGGGAGAAGAGGATCTTAGATACATAGGTTGATAGATGGTATCAGGATGATATTAAGCTCCGATCTTCATATTCACAGCTGTTTCTCCCGTGCAACCTCAAAAAACATGGTAATAGACACCATAGCACCCCAGGCAAAACTTAAAGGGCTGGATCTGGTAGGTACCGGGGATGCATTTCATTTCCAGTGGCTCCAGATGATCAAAAACTACACAAAAGAGATAGATGAAGGAATATACGCTTTAAAAGATAGTAAAGAGGATCCAGAAACCGGACTTTCAGTTGATGGATGCAATTTTATTTTAACTTCCGAGGTAGAGGACAGAAAACGGGTTCATCACCTAATTATTCTGCCGTCAATCGAATCAGCTCAAGGTATAAGAGAAGAGCTTAAAGCCAATAACATTGATAGTGATGGCCGTCCACGAGTTCGAATGACTGGCGCTGAAATAATGGATGTAGTATACGAATTTGATGGATTGATAGGTCCATCACATGCCTTCACTCCATGGACAAGCCTCTACAAAGAGTATGAAAGTGTTTATGATTGTTATACTAAAAAACCTGATTTTTTAGAGTTAGGGCTTTCAGCAGACACGGATATGGCTGATAGAATAGAGGAATTGCAGGATATTCCATTTCTTTCTAATTCAGATGCACATTCTCCATGGCCACATAGACTTGGAAGGGAATTTAATGAAATTGAAGTTAAAAATTTAAATTTCAGAGCCATCAAAGACGCTATTTCCAAAAAGAGAATCAAAGCAAACTATGGATTCGATCCCAGGCTAGGAAAATATCATAAAACTGCATGCACACGCTGTTACAAAGTGTTTGACATTGAAGATGCTTTAGGAATGAAAATGAAATGTCCCTGCGGAGGTACCATAAAAAAAGGTGTTGACTATAGGATATATGAGCTTTCTACGTGGAACAAGCCTCATCATCCACCACACCGGCCACCTTACATCCACATTCTACCCCTTGCTGAGATCATAAGTTTAGTGTATGGAAAGGGTGTTACTACAGTCTTTATACAGAATATATGGAAAGAACTTGTACAAAAGTTCAAAAGTGAGATAAATGTCCTGATCTATGCTTCTTTAAATGAAATAGAGGAGATAGACCAGAAATTAGCTGAAGTAATCAGATCTTTCAGAAATAAAACTTTGTACATGGTTCCAGGTGGCGGTGGAAGGTATGGGAAAATACTATTCGAGGAACCTAAGTTGGATGAGCATTCATCTGATATCACGACTCTCGATTCTTATTTTAAATAGAATATAAAAATAATAAAGAAAAGTTTAAGACACTATTTTTTATTTTAACATTATAAAATCGGATTTGATTTCGTTTGCCTCAAGAAATTTTAAAAAGATTTATAACGGACCCGCCGGGATTTGAACCCGGGACCCTCAGATTAGGAGTCTGATGCCCTATCCTGGCTAGGCTACGGGCCCATTTAATTATTTTCATTTATAGTTCTAAAAATTTTTTAATATAAAAAAATTTCATTAATATTGAAAACATTGGTTAACGGACCCGCCGGGATTTGAACCCGGGACCTTCGGATTAGAAGTCCGACGCCCTATCCAACTAGGCTACGGGCCCGTATGAAATATTTGAATTGTTTAAACTAATCTTTAAATTTTTTGGTAATTATATTGTTATTACATGTAAATTGGAGACTCTGGTTCACCCTGCACTGTTTCAGCCAATTTTTTAAGTCTGGCTTCAATTTCCTCGGCTTCTTTTAGGAGTGGCTCTGGATTTATTTCTGTTCCTATGAGTTTATTTAGAACATCAACAACATTTGCAGCTCCTCTTGGATCTGGGTAAGGCCCTAATGTTTCTGCAAATAAACATGAGCCCGGAATGTTTTTTATGGCGCATCTTGTAAGAAGAGTACCTGGAAGTCCATTTAGGTTTCCAAAGGGTAATATTTGCATGTTCATGTCGTTTAATCTTTTTAAACCTCCTTCAGAATTCGCAGCACCCATCACTGCTTCCTTTTTTTCTCTTACAACAAAGCTGCTGAATGTAATTAACTCTTTGCTATTGTTTCTCTCCATCCAATCCACTATGACGCTGGTCATATCATAAACAACATTCACAGGAACTATGAAGTCTGAAAGAAACAACACGATTCCGTCTTTTTCATATATTCTGAAAGGATGTATGGTTACACCTTTATAAAGTACTGCAAGTGGTGGAAAATATTTTGAATCGATGTATCCAATTTCTCTCATTTTAAGGTCTTCAACCAAAAGCCACCCTATTATGTTTCCTATAAGACCTATTCCTGGCGAACCTTCTAAAACTATTGCATTTTCAATATCTTCAGCAATTATTTCACAACATTCAGTTTCAGTTTCTATTCTCATGGTGCTCCGCCCCATCCTTCAATAATTTTACCGGTTTGTGGATCTATAAAAAATCCGCCGACTTCTTTACCGTCTTTTAAAACAGGAACTACATAAACTTGTTTATTGTCAATAGTTTCTATTTTTGGCGTACCTGCCACTGCACCTGGTTCCTGTATATTCTTTTGGGCTATTGATTTAGCTTCTTCAGGTGATATTTTCATCTTATTACCTCCGGTTCCGCCTTGGCCTTGTCCATCAGATGTTCCGGTTCCTCCGGTTCCGCCTTGGCCTTGTCCATCAGATGTTCCGGTTCCTCCAGTTCCATCGCTTGGATTTACTTGTATATCAGTTGATTGCCATAATCCTGGAGTACTTGTAGTAATTTGATAACCTGCTGCAACGATACCTATCATCAGTACAATGCCAACAGATATTACAACTTTTGAATTAATCATTTATTTTCACCCCCCATACTATTCTTTACACTAATTTAATATGAATTTTTAGGTTATTAGCTTTTCTGTAGAAGTAAATATGAAAATCGATATATCATTTATATTTTTTGTTTACATATCTATTATAATTTTAAATCATAATATCATGAAAAAGGGTTATAAAACTGCCATAATACATTTTATGGTCTCTAATGTCCCATTATATTTATATTTAGTTTTTAGTTAGTCATAAAGCTAATTATTAAATTTGAACAATATTTTTTTATTAATTGAGTGTCTCTTTAATATCTTTTATACGAACCTATTGGTAGGTTTTTCATCATATAAATATTTTTCATTTTATTTTTCAAAGAAAAACTTATACTTATGAAATACTTATATAATTGAAACATTGACGAATTGTCAAAAAAAGATGTGATACATTTAGGCGAAACTATTGTTATATCGTCGTCATCACGACAAGATTGACATTCAGAATTGGTTATGGAAGTCGATGATGAAGGGACTGTAACTAAGGGGCGATAATTTAGTATTAATCCCTTCAGAGACTAGAAAAGATATTACAAGCAAAGCTCCAAAAACAGGCCAGTAATGGTACAAAGGATTGTGATGTCTGTCCTATACCTCACACTCTAACATCTGTAGAAGCTATAGGCGACTCATTAGGTATAGAACTAACAGAAGCTGGAAAACAGTTAAAGGAACTTACGACCCGTGTCTATCCTGTGCAACTTACGTGATAGTAGTAGACCACGAAGACAGGGGCTTCATAAAAAAAACGAAATCGTCAGATTTAAGGGAATGAAATGCCATACGATGCAGAGATTTTAGTAGTTGGTTGTGGAAATGTCCTATTCAAGGATGATGGATTTGGACCGGCAGTGATAGAGGCTTTAGAAGAGTATTCAAAAGAACAAAAACTTCCAGAAAACACAATGATATTAGACGCAGGTACAGGCGCCCCTCACTTCATATTCACCCTTCCCAACGAATCTTGGAAAAAGCTTATTGTGGTGGATATAGTGGAGTTTGGAGCAGAACCTGGAACCCTTCGAAAGTTCCAAGTAGAGGAATTACCTGAAGGTTCTTACGAGAATGTACATTCATGGCCAGTAAGTCAGCCTTTACATGATCTAGCAAAAAACTGTGAAGTTATGGTAATCGGATGCCAGCCAGAATTTGTCTCTGCGCCCGATGTTGAATTGGGGTTAACAAAAAATGTGGAAGAATCAATTCCCAATGCCATTAAAATGATCTTAAAAGAAATAGAGGTTTAGCCTTTGTTAGCTTGAATAAAAGATTTTTAATCATTGGAGGAGTAAATGGATGTAATCATTATTTTGGGCATAATGGGTTTAATTTATGTGTTAATGCTAGTTATGTACCATTACCAACGAATAAGTAAAAAGAAAAAAACCACATCAAATTTAATGTTAACTGGAATAAGAAGCACGCGACAGGGCAATTACGAAAAAGCCTTGATATATTTTTATAAAGCTTATGAGAATTCTGTTAAAGATGATGATAAAGAACGAATGGCAGATGCTCTTTATAATATGGGTTTAGTATACAAACATCAAGATAAAACAGATAAAGCAAAGTTATTTTTTGAAAAAGCATTAAAACTGTATGAGGAAACACAGAACGAGGATGGTAAACGTGAAACCATTCAAGCCACAGAGTCGTTGCGGAAATCTTAAAAATCGGTTAAAAATTTTAAATTAGCTTTTCTGAGCATTTTTAGATCGTTTGATGGTTTATTTAAAATAATCTGATTATTCTATTAATAATCAATTAATTTAAATTAGTTTAAAATTAGTTTAATCTTAGGATACTTTTATTTTGTTATTTTATTGTTAGTAGTATTATTCTGTTATAACAATGCAACCATCACCTTCTACAATGACTGTATGTTCAGCTTGGGCAACAACTGCATTACTTTTTTCTTTGAGTACATGATAGGGGTAGATGGCTCTGGATTGGATAAGCTGTCTCATAGCTGCATTTAGACGGTGCTCATTAAAAACATCTAAAAGCCACCTTTCTGCAAATGGCAAATTTTTATAATCTTTTTTAATTTTATCCAGCACTCTTTTTGCGTAAATCATCCTAAGAGGCCGATCCCTCAAGAATCTGAAGATATAAATATCTTTAATATCTGCTACCAATCCCACACCATCTGTTACAAATGGTTCAAGTGCCAATACCTCTCCTTCTTCGAGTTTGTGGGGGTTGTTATCTTTTATATTTGGAATTGAAAGTCCGGAATGTAGGATCCAGCGATCCATACTATGTCCAGTTAGATTTGCCACAGGTTTAAATCCTTTGTTTTTAATGGTCTCTTCAACAACTTCACCAATTTTTCCAACCTCCAAACCAGGTTTTATGGTACATATTGCACTTTCAAGAGCGGCTTGGGCAGTTTCTATCATTTTTATATTTTTTTCAGCAATATTTTCAGAATTTGATTCTTTTGTATCGTTTTCCTCTGACTCGCCATCTCCAACCAACACAGAGATTGCTGTATCTGCTATGTATCCATCAACATGAGCGCCAATATCCACTTTAACCAGGTTTCCCAGGTTTAATGTTGTTTTATCGTTCGATGGCGAGGTATAATGGGCAGTTATCTCATTGACAGACACATTACAGGGAAAAGCTGGTTTTCCGCCTAGTTTTATGGTTTCACTTTCCACAAATTCAACCAGATCTATAATCTTCATTTCTTCTTTTATTTGATTTACCGCCTTTTTCCTGACTTTTGACACGATTTTTCCAGCTTTTTGGTACATTTCCATCATTATGATCACATATGAGTTTGATTGCAGAAATCTTTTATGTCTATATTTAGGAGATTTATGTATTAGGGACTATTTTTTCTATAGTTACTAATAAATATAAACTTCTAAGATTTTAGAATAGGGCATCAATCATGAATTGAGACAAGAGATGATTATACTTATATATAATCTAAGATAAAGAATATAGGGAGGGATTAATATGGCTGATATTGTTACAATTCCACAAAATATTTTCTATATAATTATTTCAGTGATTGTAGTTGTAGCTGTTATTGTTGTGGCTATACAATGGAGAAAGGTCAGAGAAACACAAAATAAAATAGTTCTTATTGATAAAGAGATAGAACTTCGGAAACTTGCTCTTGTGGAAAGGGATCTTGAGGCAAAGCGTATAAGGGAAACTGTGGTAGCGCTACCAAAAGAACAGCAACAGAAGCTTTCTAATATCAAAGAAGAAACAGCCAAACTTATGCATAAGATTGGATATCTTCACAGCGAAATTAGTGAAAGGGTGACACTCCTGGAAGCTAAGACAGAATTCACAAAGTTACAAGAGTTATTGAGAGAAGTGGAAGACAAAGAGAAGGAAGTTGGAGAGAAGATCCAAAAAAGTGGGGACTCAAAATGAATTATTTGGAAAAAGATGCGAATGGAGGTCTAAAAATTGGGACCACTTGAATTGTTCACCATTCTGGTTTTAGCTGGTGCTGTAGTAGTGCTTCTGTATTATTACATGCAGGATACGAGGACCGGTCCTTCTTTGCAGAGAGTAAAGACCCATGTTACTGGAATAGGCGAGAAAGTTTATAAGGGAGAAGGATCAACCTCTGGAGTGAGCGAAAAGATCTATGGGGTCAGCGAAAAGATAAAGGGAAAGGTTAGAGAAGTTCCCATAAGTACAGATATAGTTTCCACGAGAGTTGAGAGCTTTTTAAATGAACAAAGTGATCAGCTCATTAAAGACTGGGAACTGGCCACACAAACTGATATAGAATCACTTAGAGAAAGATTAGACAAGACTTCCCATGATATAGATGAACTGGGAAGACGATTCGATGAATACAAAGGATATACAAATAAAAAGATAACAGCTATTGAAAAAAGACTTGAATCATTAGAGACTGAAGAGGAAAAGGAACAGAAATCAGAATAAATTGGATCTACGAAGATATTGTTTTTTTTGTTCTCCAATTTTTTTCATATTTGATGATTTACTTATTTTTTTGGGTAGTTAGTGGGTTGTAAGAATATTGTAAGCCGATATATTCAAGTTAACTCGAAATTCAATTTGTTTAAGCTGTTTTTACATATGATTATAAAAATGTTAATAGTTATTGTTTTTTAAAGTTATAAATTCATTTTATGTTCAAATAAGGATTATAAGGGAGTATCTGTTTTTTTAACTTAATTATAATTCTGAACGAGTCTCATTTAAAAAAATAAAATAAAAAAAAAGATGTTTTTAATAATTTTCTACTGAATCTTTTCACCTGTTTCGGCATTTATGTAAATGGAGTCCACATATTTCCCTTGTGTAGTGTAGACAGGGACTTTCCAGACTTTAACGCCATTTAATGTGGTTAGAGTTGGAGTGCCTAAAGAGACCCCCATACCTGTGAAATTCTGTGCAGCTTCCTTGGCCATTTCTGGGGAAATGACCCTTTTAGCAGTGTGGGCATCGACGTAAATGGAATCCACATATTTCCCTTGTGTAGTGTAGACAGGGACTTTCCATACTTGGGTATCGTTAAACTTAGTTAAGGTTGGAGTGCCTAAATAGACCCCCATACCAATGTACTGCTGAGCTACTTCTTTGGCCTTTTCTGCAGAAATGATTGTGGTGTTATTTTGAGGGGTGGTGTTGTTGGTATTGTTTGTAGTGTTGTTGGTATTGTTAGTAGTGTTTTTGGTTGGGGTTTGCATAGTTAAATAATAACCAGCTGCTAAAACTGCTACAAGCACAACTATTACGATGGCAACAGAAATTTTATTCAACCATTCACCTCCATTACTTTTATATATACAATTATGTTCACAATATGTTTTATTTTTAATGTTTTTTTGGCTCTGTAGAAATCCTATAACTATGATGGGATCACATATCGAGTATTAACCAAAATTCGAAGGTGATCCCATGAATGTTTTGGGTCGAAATGAGCTAATAAACTTTACCTTTGTGACATTTAAGGTGGCTGAAATGTCTTTACCGGCTTATTCCTGCGAATATTCAAAGCAAACATACACTCAGCATCAACTTATGGCTCTAATATGTTTGATGAAACGTTTAAGACTTAGATATCGTGAAATTGTGGAAGTTGTTGATTTAATGCCTAAATTACAAGAAATAATTGGTTTAAAGGAGGTTCCGCACTTTACTACCTTGCAGAAGTTTTTTAAACGTTTTGGATCCCACTTTTTTGATGAAATGCTGGAACAAACTGTGGAATTATTCGATATAGAGAAACCATGGGTGGCGGTTGATGGAACAGGACATTCCTGTGACCAAGCTAGCCTGTATTACGCACGTAAAATCGAAAAACAAAGCAAAAAATGGAGGAAAAGCTACACTAAAAACCAAATAGCAATTGACACGCAAACACAGGTTATATTAGCCCATAAAGTGGCTCGGGGACCTAGACATGATTCTAAAGATGCAATACCAACCATAAGAAAAACCAGAAAATATAAACCATCCGGCTTCAGTTTAGACAAAGCATTCGACAAAGAAGAAATCCACAGAGTCATACACGAAGAACTGGAAGCAACCAGCATGATACCACCTAAGAAAAGAGTAAAAAACGGTAAATATCGGTTAAGCATGCAATCCCTTTTCAGCAACCCCAAATACCACCTCAGAAGCCTGGTAGAAACAGTGATATCAGTTCTGAAAAGAGTGTTCGATGATAAAAACCAAAGCCGAAGTGACCGACTAAGAAATAAAGAAACCAAACTACGAAACAGCTGCTATAACATATACCGCTACGCAAAACACTTATCCATTCAAAATCTAAAAATGATTTCTACAGAGCCGTTTTTTTGTAAATTTTTCACTTAAAGCATGGTATTTTATCATATATTAGATTTATATTTAGATATTCACTCTTTTAAAAATCATCAAACCAGATTAATCGTTAAAACGTTCAAATAATTATTTTTAAAGATTTCAGATGGTTTAGAGCACCATGGAGAACTCTTAGTGTATATAAAAATCAGGGGAATATGTGATATGATAGCAAACCTTTATATATTGTAACTGAGAATCATTATACTACAGCGGGGTGGGGTAGTCTGGTGATCCCGCGGGGCTCATAACCCCGAGAGCCCTAGTTCAAATCTAGGCCCCGCTATTCTTTTTATTTTTTATTAATATGGCAAAACTAGATATAGCTTATATTTTTTCGGTTTAAATTGTGAAATAAAGCTATCTGGCGACATTGTTATTAGTCTAGGTCTAAAAAAATGGAAATATAACTGCATGGAATAAATAAAATATTTTAGATTTTAAGAAAAATCCTGATAAAAGTGAAATTTTTCATGTTGAATCGAATTAAATGGTAGATAAAGTATAAAAAAGTAAATAATGGACTTAAAGTTATTACCACATTCAAAAACTTCTAATTGTTGAAGCATTCCCAGTTGATTCACGTTATCCTGCCCTTGTTTAATATTTCCTCAAAAAGTTCCCTAATTCTTGTCTTATTGCTATCATCCCCCCTTCAACTAACTTCATGTTATATTATCTATTGATTAAAAGTATTTAAAATTCAAAAAATTTATTTCATGCGAGTAATTTAAGTAATATCATGTCTTCTGATGAGAAAAAAATTAGTCGGGTGAAAAGGTCTAAAGAAGAAGCGAAGATTAGCTACGATAAAATGAGTAAATGGTACGACCTCATGGCAAAACCCGAGAAAAAATTTGTCATAAGCGGCGTGGAGAAGCTGGATGTACAGGAAGGCGAGAAAGTTTTGGAGATAGGCTTTGGTACTGGTGATGCACTTTTAAATTTAGCTAAAAACGTTGGGAGATCAGGGCGAGCTTATGGGATTGACATATCGGAAGGGATGCTTAAGGTTACCCAGTCCAAACTGGATAAAGCAGGGTTAACTGACAGGGTAAATCTAGTCATGGGGGATGCTTCTATACTTCCCTTCGACCACGAGTTTTTTGATGCTCTATTTATGAGTTTTACCCTGGAGCTTTTTGACACTCCAGAGATTCCTTTATTACTTGGGGAATGTAGGCGTGTTCTAAAAACCGGGGGACGAGTAGGAGTGGTAGCCATATCAGAAAGAGGAGATGATAACATAATGATGAAGCTTTATAAATGGGCTCACATGAAGTTCCCCTCTTATGTGGATTGTCGCCCTATTTGCACCGAAAAAGAATTGAAAAAAGCGGGTTTTAAAATAAAAGATGTGGAAAAGCGGACGATGTGGAATTTACCAGTGGACATAGTAATTGCAGAAAAATAAACTTAACCCTAAAGCCTTAAAGAAAATCTTTATATAGAGAAAAAAAATCTTTATATGGGCAAATGTTCAATTTAATAAATGGATATGTTAATAATCTTATGAGGATTAGGGGTTAATAACCTCGAGGGCCATAACCCGAATCTAAATTTCTTTATTAATTATTTAATGGCAAGCCGAAGGGCAGCTACCGGTTTCTGGAGATCTGATCTGCAGTTAAACTGAGGAAACTCCACCCATCCTACAGAACCACGGTGTTGAAAGACACATGTTGAGAGGCATGACTCTGAAGCAGAAACGATACGTCTTCTGGTGGATGAACATGATGCGAAAGCTGAGAGACGCCAGAAGGAACGGTGAAACGGTCATTCCGTGGGATGCAAGGGTAAATACTGTCTATGAGTACTGTATGAGATGGAGGTAGCCCGCATAGATGAATGCTGCCGAAACAGAAGGTGGGTTACTCTCGGCATGCCATTTTCGAGTTTAAGAGCTTATGGAGGTTCTGGAGGGGTACTGTTAACTGCTTTTTGTGTTAAATAACCAGCATGACTTATACCTAAAATAGCGATTAAACCTGCTGGTAACACAGGAAAACTTGTGAATTCTGCAGGCGAGGTTGAAGATATTTGATTAAATAACAGAACTATGTAAGCAAGTGCTGCAATAATGGTAAAGAAGAACATCTGAACTTTTGCCATGTTAACAAATTTTTTATCTACTAATTCATCTCCGGTGAAAATTTGTTTGAATTGAGCTTTATTAGCAACATAAACAGTTCCAATATAATTTTCTTCTTTTATACCATTCGTATATCTTTTGTTTGGTTCAATAGTCTTTTTTTGGCTTAGAATTAAAGGGGTACCAACTAAAGATGTTGTACTAATACCAAGAAGGGCCCAGAGTTGCCAGTCAATTCCAATTCCCAAAGCATCAGGGACACCAGCGTGTATTCGTGATAGTGCAATTGTCAAATAACCTGAAAGGATAATCACAGTCCATATAACAATTTGAAACCTTGAAAGACTCATTTCATTTCGTTCATCAATAAGAATTCCTGCATAATGCCCATTTATCCGAATTCCTATAGCTGTCAGGAATACCAGCATTGTAAGAGCCACTATAATCCAATTAACACCCGTTGGACTGAACGGTAGAAAAAATCCGCACGCTAACATTATAACTAATGAAATAACAGCAATTACTACTGTCCAACCACCACTCAAATTTTCATCCATTAATCACCCTCCAAAATACATTTTTAAAACAAAGATATGTATATTCCAAAAGTTTGTGCAATTTATATTAATTGTGATATATATTTTTTTTTGATTTTTATTACTTAAAAAGACATTTACTTCCTAAAACAATCAGCTTTCGGTTTTAAAATATAAAAATTAAAATAGAATTTTATAATACCTAAAATTGAAAAATTGGAAAAAATTTTTAATTTTTTTTCGAAAATCTTCATAAACCTTAAGCGAATTAGAAAGAGCTGTAGCACCTATAGCTATAAGCTCTTTAACTACTTACATGTTATTATATTTCATTATTATTTCTGATTTTTTAAAAAAAAGACTTTAAAATCAGTAGATTTGAAATAAAACATGGAAAATATCACGCCCAAATCCAAAAAAGCTTCAATTTGTTAATATTTTTTATTTTTCTTTTTCCAGTTTTTTGGTTTATAATAACTTGTTTAGTCAATGAACAAAGTATTATGTCAATGTCCAATTACATCCTTTACTTTATCAAAGAATCTTTTCTCTTCTCTGTATATTTCATCCCCGCTTATATCTGCAAATTCTCGAAGAAGTTCTTTTTGTTTTGGTTTCAGTTTTTTGGGTACCACTACCTTGACCACAACGTAGAGATTTCCTTTACCATTCCAGCGAAGATGGGGCATACCCTGACCGTTTAAACGGAATGTAGCACCACTCTGAGTACCGCTGGGAATTTTAAGCTCTGCAGCACCTTCAAGAGTTGGAACTTCAACTGTGCCGCCTAGAGCCGCCTGTACAAAGCTTATAGGCTTCTCATAAAATAAGTTAGCACCTTCTCTTTCAAAGAGCTTGTGTTTCTTAACATTTATAATTACATAGAGGTCACCAGGTGGTCCTCCTCTCTTTCCAACATCTCCTTCACCTGGAACACGCAGACGACTGCCGTCCTCAACTCCTCGTGGTATCTTAACATGTATAGTGCTGGCATGTCTAACAATTCCTCTAGCATGGCAGTTATTACAAGGAGTTTCTATTATGGTTCCTTCACCTTTACATGTATTACATGGTCTTATAGTGGCAAATTGGCCTAATGGGGTGTTGCTTACATGTCTTACCTGCCCCGAACCTCCACATTGATCGCAGGTTTTGCTATCTGTCCCTGGCTCGGCCTTAGAACCATTACAACGGGGACATACCTTTCTGTGGGGCACTTCAATGTCTCTTTCTATCCCGGTTGCAGCTTCTTCTAAGGTGATCTCCATGTTGTAGCCCACGTCATCTCCCTTGCGTGGCCCATGTCTTCTTCCTCCTCCAAATCCAAAGAGGTCGAATATTGTTTCAAATCCACCCCCTCCTCCTCCGAAGCCACGGAAGATGTCTTCGAAGTTTATATTGCTGAATATGTCCTCCTGTGAGAATCCACTCATACCAGCATGGCCAAACTGGTCGTAAGTCTGTTTTTTCTCTTCATCTGAGAGCACGGCATAAGCTTCACTTATTTCCTTGAATTTTTCTGTCGATTCAGGGTCTTCACTTACATCTGGATGATATTTCATTGCTAATTTACGGTAAGCCTTTTTAATATCCTTTTTTGTTGCTCCTCGGTCCACTGCGAGAACATCGTAGTAATCACGCTTTTCTGCCATGCTAATCCTTACCTCAATTTAAAATTTTTCTTTTAAATATTTTTAAATATTATTTTAAATTCTTTTTATTTGATCTAATATTATAAAAATTAATTTTTCAATTTTAGTTTTAAATCAATTTTTTTATATCAACATTTTTTTATATAATCAATTGATCAATAATTTAATTAATATTTCTCTATTCTAAATTAAAAAGTCATTTAAAATATTAACAATTTAATTAATATAAGGTAAGGAACTGATCCTTACCTTCTATATTATGCAGGTGTTTAATTATCAATCTATTTTTTCACTTCATAGTCTGCATCGATTGTGTCGTCATCATCCTGCTTAGGATTCTCTTCACTACCCTGTGCATTTTCCTGTGATTGCTGTTGTGCCTGTGCTTGTTGAGCTTGCTGATAAATGGCTGCACCTACTTCCTGCACAGCTTTGGTAAGTTCTTCAGTTTTGCTCTTGATTGCGGTTAGATCGTCACCACCTATTAATTCCCTTAGTTCTTTTATCAGGTTTTCAATTCTTTCGCGCTGGTCCTTAGCTACTTTGTCTCCAAGCTCTTCAAGAGTCTTCTCTGAAGTGTAAATCATTGAATCGGCGTTATTTCTTATTTCTATCTCTTCCTGCCGTTTTTTATCTTCTTCAGCATGCATTTCTGCATCTTTAATTTTCTGATCAATTTCGTCATCTGATAGTTTATGTGGAGCGGTTATTGTAATTGCCTGTTCTTTACCGGTCCCCATATCCTTTGCAGAAACGTTCATTATTCCATTGGCATCTATATCAAAGGTTACCTCTATTTGTGGTATTCCCCGGGGTGCAGGAGGTATACCTACCAACTGGAATCTACCAAGTGTGGTGTTATCCAGAGCCATGGGACGTTCTCCCTGCAAAACATGAATATCCACAGAGGTCTGATTATCAGCTGCAGTAGAAAAGATTTGACTCTTTTTGGTTGGAATTGTAGTGTTTCTGTCAATTAATTTAGTAAATACACTGCCTAAAGTTTCTATTCCAAGGGATAGTGGTGTAACATCCAGTAATACTAAATCTTTGATCTCTCCTGCTAAAATACCGCCCTGAATGGCTGCACCAACAGCTACACATTCCATTGGGTCAATTCCTCGTTCAACTGTTTTTCCAACAAAATCTTCCACGAATTTCTGAACGACTGGCATCCTTGTGGGACCACCTACCAGTATGATCTTATCAATTTCGGTTTTATTTAATTTAGCATCTTTTAAAGCTTGTTCCATAGGTCCCGAACATTTTTTAATGATCGGATCTACTAATTCTTCTAGTTTAGCCCTTGTTAGTGTTGTTGTAAGGTGTTTTGGTCCTTCCTGCGTTGCTGATATAAATGGTTGGTTTATATCCGTTGTTAGGGTGGTTGAAAGTTCTATCTTTGCCTTCTCAGAAGCCTCTCTGAGTCGCTGGACTGCTTGATCATCGTCCATGAGATCTACTCCAGTATCCCTCTTAAAATCTGCAGCCAGATGGTTCATAATAGCTTCATCCATGTCAGTTCCACCCAGTCTGGTATCTCCACTAGTGGATTTGACTTCAAAGACCCCTCCTCCAAATTCCATTAGGGTTACATCCAATGTTCCACCTCCGAAGTCGAATACCATAATTTCAAGATCTTCGTCTTCTGATTTATCCAGACCGTAGGCAAAACTTGCTGCTGTAGGCTCGTTTACGAGTCTAACCACTTCAAGTCCAGCTATTGTTCCTGCATCTTTTGTTGCAGTCCTCTGGTTATCATCGAAGTATGCAGGTACAGTAATAACTGCCTTTTTTACTTCTTCTCCAAGGAAAGCCTCTGCATCCTTTTTTATTTTCTGCAGGATGAATGCTGAGATTTCCTGGGGAGTGTACTGTTTTCCAAGTATATCAACCTTATATTGGGTTCCCATCTTTCTTTTGATGGCTGTTATGGTATGTTCAGGGTTTGTTACTGCCTGTCTTCTTGCAGGTTCTCCAACTAATCTTTGTCCATCTTTTGTGAACGCAACATAACTTGGAAAAGCTTTTCCATATTGGGTAGCACCCTCTGCGCTTGGAATGATTGTGGGTTTTCCACCAACAAGTACTGCTGCAGCAGAGTTACTGGTACCAAGATCTATACCTATAATTTTCTCTTTTTTTGCCATAATAACACCTCATTTATTTTTTTTTACACATTTATTCTTTTTTACAAACTTTAACCTTTGAATATTTGATTACTTTCGAATTCAGGGTATATCCCTTTGCAAGTTCTTCAATGATTTCTCCGTCGTCGTAATCTTTGTGATTTTCAGTCATTAATGCTTCATGTTTGAATGCATCGAATTTTTCTCCTTTTGCTGGGATTTCTATGAGACCTTCTTTCTCCAACAGGTCCTTTAACTTATTATGTATTATTTCTATACCATTTAATAGATCTTCGCTGGATTTTCCAGCTTTTAGAGCTCTTTGGAAGTCCTCATAAACTTCAATTATTTTGAGAATCAATTCTTCATTGGCGCGGCGGATAAATTCTGTGATTTCTTTTTCAGATCTCTTTTTATAATTTTCAAAATCTGCTTGCATTCGTTGTAATTGTGAGAAATAATCCTCAATTTTTTGATCTTTTTCTCTTATTTTATCTGTTATTTCTTCTATTTCTCTGTTTTTCTCTTCTATTAACTTTTCTTTTTCAACCAGCTCTTTTTTTAGATTATCTAATTCTTTCTTGTTGGTCATCAGTTCACCTTTCATATAATTTCAATAAAAAGAGAATAACAATATTTATAAATATTTAATCCCTTATGATCTTATAGTTACAAAAGGTTATATAAACCTTTCGTCAAATTGTATAAACAAATTGTATAAACAGTAACACTAACAATATTTCAATCAAATGAGGCATGTATAGCATGGAACTAGAGGAAATACTTGATGTCATGGGATGTAAGACAAGAAGGGAAATTCTGTCTCTCCTAACACAGGAACCCCGTTTTGTAAGTCAAATATCCAGAGAACTTGATATTGGTCAAAAGGCAATTATAGAGCATTTAAGGGCAATGGAAGAGCTGGGGATTTTAAGATCATCTTTTAGAAAGATAGAAAGGGGAAGGCCACGTAAATATTATGATATATCTCAGGATATAAAAATTCAAATTTTTATAAGCCATGACACTATAGAAACTCATATAATCGGTGAAGAAGTTCATAGACAATATACTAATGAATTTTCTGAACTTTCCAGGATAGAGAAGAAAATTCAGCTGGGAAACATGGATGAAGCCATTGAAGATCTTAAAATATTCATACAAAAATGTGATGAAATAAAAAAATATGCACAAAGTTTATTAGAGTCACTTAAAAGTGATATTCAGTCCTTATAATGTAGTGCTGCAACTGCGGCCTGACCTAGGGAGACTGAACCATCACCAGCACATGAATTTTTATGTTGAATAAATTCATACCCATTATCTGTTACAACATTTTTTATGGTTTTACTTATTTCTTCATTATAAAAAACCCCACCAGATCCACCTATTACATCAACACCAGTTTTTTGGGCAGCTTTTATTGCTAGTTTTCCCAGACCAACTGCTACAGCTTTCTGTGCTGATGCAGCAATATCTTCAATTCCTTTACCTTCAGCTATCATATCCAAAACAGATAAGAGTATTTTGTTTGTATCAAGTACATAGATTCCATTTTCTTTTTTTATTTCTGACGGAATTTCAATGCTTTCTTTTTCATGATAAGCCACAGACTCCAGCTTCATGGCGCATTCACCTTCATAAGTTCTTTTACCACATATTTTAAGTGCTGCTGCTATTGCATCCAGAACACGGCCTGTACTGGTTGTTTGAACTACGTTAAATCCTGTATCCAGTTGTTTCATTATAAGATCAACTTCTTTTTTGCCATGTTTAAAATAATCGATGTATTCTTTTTTCATTAGTTCTTTGAGTTCTTCTGGTTCATAATAATCATATAACATGGCCATAACCATTCTTATAGGATATTTAGTGGTTAAATCACCACTTACCATCGATTGAGGCATAAGACTTCCCAATCTATCATATTTATCATCTTTAACATGCAGAATTTCTCCACCCCATATAGATCCATCTTCACCATAACCTATACCATCTGCACCTATACAGATTATCTCAAAAATTCCAGAATCAATTGAAAGGGCTGCTGCATGGGCATGATGATGCTGAACTTTAAAAACAGGACATTCAAATTTTTCACTTAAATCATGTGCCAGTTTTGTTGTGAAAAACATTGGATGAAGGTCGCAGGCTATAACATCAATTGAATCAGTTTTAGTTATTCCCATCATGTACTTTATGGCTTCCTGGAGATATTTGAAGGTATCATACTTGGTTGTATCTCCTATGTGCTGGGATACGTAGCATTTACCCTCCTTTAGGAGAGAAAAGGTTACATCGATTTCAGGTCCAAGTGCGAGCACGTTTAAATTCTTAGACATGTTTGAAAGATCGTATGGTTCTGGTACGTAGCCTCTTGATCTTCTTATAAAGGCTAAATCACCGCCTCTAAATCGTATAACAGAATCATCGCACCTATTTATGATTTTACGGTCATGTAGAAGGAAATAATCAGCTATACCATCCAGTTTATTTATTATTTCATTATTTTCTATTAGCATAGGTTCTCCCGGCATATTGGCTGAAGTCATAATATATGCTGGCTCCTTTGAGTATTGAAATATAAGATGATGAAGCCCAGAGTAGGGGAGCATTATCCCAATGTTATGTAGTCCTGGAGATACCACAGATGAGAGATAATAATCTTTATTTTTATTTAGCACAACTATTGGTCTTCTTCGGGATATTAAGGTCTTCTCTTCAATATCTGAAACTTCTGCAAAGCTTTTAATGGCAGCAATGTCAGGAGACATACATGCAAAAGGTTGTGTTAATCTTCCAAGTCGTTCTCTAAATTTTATAACGGGGTCATCTGCTGTTGTTTTGCTAACCAGATGCGTTCCACCTATCCCCTTAACTGCGATTATATTTCCTTCTTCTATGAGTTTTACAGTTTCTCTTATGGGATTTTCTGATTCTATAAGGCCATCCTTGTAGAGAAATACAGAGGGACCGCAGAGAGGACAGCAAGTTGCTTCGGCATGATATCGACGATCAAGTGGATCTTTATATTCTCCCATACATCCATCACAAAGGGGGAAATCATCCATGGATGTTCGCTCGCGGTCGTATGGAATGGATTTAATCACAGTAAAACGGGGGCCACAATCAGTGCAGGCAGTGAATGGATAATAATATCTGTGATCATCCTTACCAAGAACCTCTTGGAGACATTGGCTGCATGTTGCCACATCTGGAGGAATTACCGATGCACCAGAGTAATCCGGGGAGCTTTCAAGAATGAGGAAATCATCAAATTCTTTATCATCTTCAGCTTCCGTCCATTCTATCTTTAAGGATGTTATTTTGGATATTGGTGGTTTATTTAACTTTAAATTTTTTGCAAAGTACTTTATCCTGTCTCTGTCCCCTTCAACCACTATTTCAGCACTGTTTCCAATGTTTCTAACGAAACCTGTAAGATCCATACCTTTGGCAATTCTATACACTGTGGGTCGGAATCCCACACCTTGAACTATTCCCTGTACCAGGATTTTAGCCTTTTTCAATGCTACACCTCGAATATTCTCTATTAGATGGACTTATATTCAATTTTAGATGATTTTATATTAATAATTAAAATTTATTCATATTTATTTCAAATATATCAAATATTCCAAAAAAATTGGTTTTTCTCCAAATTATTTTCAAGAATTATTTTCATATTTAAATATATACATTATATAACTCCATTATATAACTCCTTATATACTCAATCAAATAAAATTTGATGATACCATGAGAGAAATACTCCAAAAACTTATAAAAGGGGAAATTTCACCTAAAAAAGCAGAAAAATTACTTAAAACTATGCAAATAGCTGAATTAGAAGATTTTGCTAAGATTGACACTGGTAGAGATGTTAGAACAGGAATACCAGAGGCTATTTTTGCTGAAGGCAAGGATGATGATGAAATTATTAAAATAATTCTAAAAATCGCTGATAAAGGGCGAATTATGGTTACAAGGCTTCGTGAGGAAAAATATGAAGCAATAAAAGAGCATTTGCATGTATTAGCAGATAAAGGATTCAAAATAGATTACAATAGGAAAGCAAGAATTTTACTAGTTAAAGATCATGAGGTAGAGAAAAGAGGTAAAATTGGCATAATCACTGCAGGAACTTCAGATATCTCAGTTGCGGAGGAAGCCAGAATTGTGGCAGAAGAAGCGGGCTGTGAGGTATTAACTGCTTATGATGTTGGTGTTGCTGGAATTCACAGACTTTTCTCCCATATAAAAAAGATTCTCCAAGAAGATGTTAAAGTTTTAATTGTGGTTGCAGGGATGGAAGGTGCACTACCGTCTGTTGTGGCTGGACTTGTTGATATACCTGTGGTTGGGGTTCCCACATCAGTTGGATATGGTGTTGGAGAGGGGGGATTCACAGCACTCTTTGCAATGTTACAGTCCTGTGCTCCAGGGATTGCAGTTGTCAATATTGATAATGGGTTTGGTGCAGGTGTTTTTGCGGCTACTATACTAAATTCAATGGATAAATAGGTGTAAACGAGTCATAAACGGATTATAAAGGGATATAATCAATGAAATTTGGAATTTAAAGTGTTTTGCATGTTTTTCTCTATTTTTTTCAAAAAATAATTTAAAGAAATCATTATCCAATGAATTTTTTTTTTAAACCTAGAATATTGGATTAAATTTAGAAAGTTGTTTATAAGTAGTTTTTATATAGCTTAATGCCCATTTCATGAATTCTTATTTTCTTCCATGTGGACACACATAGAAACATAAACCACAAACAGCCATTCCTGTTGTTTTTTCTGTATTTTCGAAGTATTTCTCACACTTTCGAGCATCATATCGTGCTTCATGAGGCTCTTCTTTTCGGAAATACCGCTCTGTGAATGCTGACACGGGACATATATCCACACATTCCTCACAATCACCACATTGAACCTCCATAGGTTTGCCCATCGTTTTTAATCGTAGAAGCGTTTAAATATTCGACAAATAGCCAAACATATCCAGTATTTAGTATCTTTATCTCGCCCTCTTACAATTTTCAGTTCAAAAAGCCCTTCTTCCGTTTGTCTGGTTTTCAACCAGTTTAGAGTTTCATCTATCTGAGCAATATCTCTGCTAAAACCTAGAAATGAGAGGGAGTCCAGTGTAGATACAATGTCAGTAAACCAAAAGGGATAAGATACCCTTTCCCAGTATTCTTTAGTTCTTCTATCTGAATATTTATCGCCTTTAAATAATCGCTTGATTAATAGTTCACCTGCTTTTATGGCTTCCTCTGATTTTCTGTATTTGGGATGAGCTGCAAATGCCCTTAAAACCATTCCAGTTACTAGATGTGAGAAAGGTTTTGATTTATCTGGTTGGATGGTATCTGGTTTTGCTAATGCATCACGGTAATTCATGCCCACTGTACGAATTGGAATGGCCCAACCTCCATCATCTTGTCGTATTGATAGAAGCCACCTAAATCCTGCTTCTATATGGGGGTCATCTGCATATCCAGCTTTAATTAGAAGCTCCATGATGGCCGGGGAGTAAGTGGTAGCATATTGATTACCGTAGATTCCTCGAAAGTCACCTTCTTCAGTTTGAAATTTAAAAAGGTATTCGGCAGCTCTTCTAATTGACTTATGGTCCTTATTAAGACCATATTTCTCCACCAATTCTCCTAAGATTCTAAAGGTTTCCAGTTGATTGTAATTTTCAGCTGAACGTATCTTACTTTTAGGGGTGGGGTATTTCCAGGATCCATTTTTCTCCTGTTTTTTTAGAATTTTTTCCACTCTAGGTAGTTTCCATAACGTTTCAATAGGTTCAACTTCTTTATCTAAAAGATCATGAAGGATGAAATATTTTATTATTTCATTTCCTGATGATATGAGGCAAGCAATTGTGTCGAAAGGTAGTTGTTTCTGCCATGAGTCCATTCTTTATCCTCCTAGTTTATAATTTAACAAAAAACTGGAAAAAATCTTATTTTTAGTTCATTTATTAAACAATTTTTCTGCTGGGCATCCAAGATCTCTTTGTTTACAATATTTACATAGGAATTGTCCTCTTATAATCGCGGTACCACCAAGAGCCAGGAATAATAAAATTACAAGCAACCCCACAATAATCCAGTTGAAATCCCTTATGAGAAGTATGATTCCACCGATAAGAGGGAAAATGAATATCATAAAATCTGGTAGAATATACCAAAAGGAAACTTCCTTTTCAGTGAATTTTTCAAGGTTGCCTTGTTTAAAGAAAAAAGAACATAATTTGCCTTTACCTAGGCCGCAGACCTTTCCATAATAATAACAATTTACACAACTCCCCTTAAGTATCCATATTTCCATAAAAAGACAGTAAAGCAGGTAGAGAAGAACTATTATAATCCCAAATCCTGAGAGAACATAGGCTCCAATTACATAGATGGACAACGAAAGTAGATTGGAAATACCTACTATCCATAGTGGATAATTTTCGTAACAAAATGTTTTTTTCATATTATCAATAATAATTGTTTGAAAAAATATGATCACAAAATAATTGGCTTCGGATTTTATTAGAAATGTTCATAGCCTATTTTATTCTTCATAGGGATGCCATATCCTCCCAACTTGCTCTATCACATAATTTCTGATATCTTCAGGTTCTGGAATATCCCAGAGAAGTTCTCCATCTTCTATAAAAGGTAACAAAAGTTCTTTGTATCTTCCTCCACATTGGCAGGTCTCCTCCTTTTGGGTAAAGGGCATTATTCTGTCCTTCGTGCAGCTTTGACATCTAAGCACACTTTTTGACCCAGAGCACTTGCCTCTTTTTGCTATAGGCTCTTTATCTACCTCCACTATATCCATTGAGAAGTCAACAACCGGAGCATTGCTTATAGATGTCCCTATTCCATAGGCATCCACCAGAGGATTGAGGATTGGTATGTCTTTTTCTTTGATTCCACCGCTTACAAAAAACTTTAGATCTTTAAATCCTCTCAGATCCAGCTCCCAGCGGGCCTCCTCTAGGATGCGATAGAAGTTTCCTCTTCTGGAGGTAGAGGTGTCAAATCTGACGGCGTAGAGCTTATTTCCCATGGCCTGGGCTACATTCAGGCATTCGAACTTCTCATCCTGGAATGTGTCAATAAGGGCAACACGTTTGATCTCTGGTTCCATCACCTCATGGAAAGCTTTGATGGCTTCCACAGTCGAACCCATGCAGATTATAAGGGAGTGTGGCATGGTACCCATAGGATCTTCTCCTATAAGTGCACTGCTTTTTATAACTGACACCCCATCACATCCTCCTATGTAAGCGTTTCTCTCTATCATAGGCGCCAGGATTGGATGCATCCTCCTTGCACCAAAACTTATCACGAGTCGGTCATTGGCAAGTCTTTTAAAACGGGAAGCCTTTGTGGTGATTCCGGTTGCTTGGCAGATCATTCCAAGTATGGCTGTTTCATAAACACAGAAGTCCTGGTATCGCCCTTCAATCTCTATAACCGGTTCATAGGGATAGAAGACAGTACCCTCCTTCATAGCTCTCACTTTTACTGGAAGATCTTTCACTAGATTGGCTACTTCAGATATACCAGCCAGAACTGCCCAGGGCCAGTCATTAGGCAGTGATTTGGCGAAAAATTCGGCTTTAACTTTTTTATCAATTCCTTTAGCTTTCAGAATCTTAAGCGTTCTATCAAAGTACACATCAGTAATTTTACCTTCAACGATATCCTTTGGATCAGCAGTATTGAACATTTATCTCCCTCAGATTTCAATTATTTATATCATTTTTTTTAAAATCGTTCATCTTATCTGAACACATTTATAATCCTTTATAAACAGCGTAAAATCCATCTGTATCAGCATATATAGTGTGGAATCCGTATTTTTCTGCTTTTTTTATGGTTTTTTTGATATAATCTCTTCCCCATGCCGTGATAGAATCTGCACATTCAATACAGTACCATCTGAATCTGGAAAAGCCATAAACACCATACATAGTATTTGCAAGTCTTTTTAGGGCCTCTTGCTGCACATTCATAATCTTATATTCGCCTGGATCGTTTGATTCCTTCATAATTCTTTTTATTCGGGCTCTTTCTTCCAGTAACCTTCCTATAACCGAGGGCACAAATCCCTTAGGCTCTTTTAAAAATTGGAATCCCACTTCAGGAGCTGTGTAACACTCTTCTCCTGTTCTTTTCTTTATGAGTGTGTCTGGGGAGACGTTTTTTGAAATTATAATACTGGGGTAGAGACTTCTAAAATCAAAAGCCACTATATTCTCATGAAGACCCTTCTCTGGTTCTTTAACATAACCTCCCACAATACGTTCAGTCCTTCTTCTTGAATGTTCTGATTGGGAAGGTTTATTGGGTATGATCTCATTGTATTCAAATGCCTTTCTTATCAGGAACCATTCTACCAACTGACCAGAAGCCATGCGAGCCACATCAAAAAAGGGTTGACCCACTATTCGAGTAATTTCCATATTTAATGGCAGGATCTTCTCTCCAATTTTGGAGGTAGCCACAGCATCGTCCATGGAATATTCAAAGAGCATTTCCAGCTTTTTACCACCCTCATCCCAGTATTTCCAGAGTTTATCCCCGTCAATATCCTTTTTCTCCTCTCCAAAGAGTTCCTTGTAAACTCGCTCCAATGTGTAACGGTCCAGCCTTATATAACGCCGCATCAAAAGATAGAGGTCAACGTGGATTATACCTCGGATAAAAGCTGCTGATGCAAATCCTCTTCTCATGAATTTAAGTACAGAGCCGTCCACACCTAAAGCGAGCGATATTCCAAGTTTTTTTGCCCTATCGTTTATATAGGGGAAGTCGAAGTTGTCGGAGTTGTAACCTACAATTAAATCTGGATTTTCAGAATTTACAATCTCTAAAAATCTTTTTATAATTTCTCTCTCACTTGGAACAGTTTCTACAAAATCGAAGGATGAATCTGCAGTTGAAATGACTTTATGAAGTCCGAAATTGCTGGACAGCCCTATCATTATGATCTCGTCCACCTCTGGACGGGGCATACCTTTAGGGTTTCGAACTTCTATATCAAAGCTTAAAACCTTGAGATCAGGAAATTCGGATTCTAAATGTTTAGGTGGTTCTTTCATTTCAAAAATACATATGGCACTGGCTTTTGACGAAACATTTGAAGATTCAGACACACATTTCCCTGTCACTTCAACCTCAGCCATGGGGAAAATGCCGTTATCTATGAGATATCTGCGATAGAATGGAATGTCATGCTCTCGAATTTCTTTTACTTCACTTAAGCTGCGTATCTTATCTCTTAATTTGGGAACATCCTGTGGATGGTTTAGATAAGCCTTTATGATCTCTTTTTTTTTACCAAGATCCTTTTTTGTAAGTTTTTCAACGTTTTTTATGTCCATTTCATCCAGTTGCTGGATGCAAAGATGCATATCATTGGGAATAACATAAATGTAGGGTTTAAAATTTTTATCAAGGGCGATTATGGGTTCGGCACTGGAATTTCCACATTCCCTGCCAAATAATCGCACCACAGGCTTATTATTTTCAGTTACATAATCAATGTCTAGAAGTACAAATTTTTTAGTTTCCATATAAATTTTATTTTATATTATGAATTTTATATAAGTTGTCAAATAATAAGGCCACAATATAATCCACATAAATTTCAAATAAAAATAGGATTAAAAAGTTCGGATAAGATAATACAGCCAAAGAGGTTATATTGGGAATGATATTTGAAAAAATGGATCTAGAAAGACATGATCCCTATAAAGTAGCTGAATTGATATATGCGGCCGATGTGGATACTTTCAATTTTTTCTTTAAAAATAAAGCAAGTGCAGTTGAGAAAATTGAGAAACTGGTAGAGAGCGGTAACAATTCTCTGGGTCATGAAAAGATTTACGTGGTGAGTAATGAAGGTGGTAATCATATTTTAGGTATATTGATATCTTGTGAGGGAGGTAGAGTAAATAGATGGCAGGAATTAAAGCTAATTTTCAAGATTTTTAATATTCAGGATACCTTTAAACTTATTCTATTGGATCTTATAGATGGACTGTTTTTATCGGATTTAGGCCCTGATGATTACTATCTAGTGGTTATAGCGGTGGATGAAGATTTCAGGGGGAGGGGAATTGGCACTTTAATCCTGAATAATGGATTAGAACTTGCCAAGGAGAAAGG
>Ga0194110_10000447_pt1 | contig 52726 bp, 51 predicted proteins | sample TA2Kig1200mmetaG_FD_146192 | JGI IMG/M metagenome (GOLD analysis project Ga0194110, IMG submission 146192) | Freshwater microbial communities from Lake Tanganyika, Tanzania - TA2015032 Kigoma Deep Cast 1200m | ecosystem: Environmental > Aquatic > Freshwater > Lake | place: Tanzania: Lake...
TTGAAATACCGTTACTTCTTTGTCCGGAAGGTGATGTTTATCAAATATGCCGTGGCCTATATCATCCTCCCTGGCGGTTTTGGAACAATGGACGAACTCTTCGAATCGGTGACGCTCATTCAAACCCGCAAGATCAAACCTTTTCCGGTGATTATGGTTGGATCGAATTATTGGGAGGGACTTTTGGACTGGATCAAAGAGGTGGTCTTGAAGGAGGGCGGAATCTCTCCCACCGATCTGGATATTCTTCAATTGATCGATGACCCGGAAGAAATCGTCAGAACCATCAAGAAGACCGTGATACTTTAATAGTTCGGACCTGCCGCAGGATTTAGTTCGGTGTTCGGAGAAATAGATTCTAACTCCGAGCTCAAAACTCTGAACTCCGAACTGTATTAAATTCTCTCCCCAATCAATTCCAGAATATCCCGCACCCGAATTCGGTCATCCATATTGAGCATTTTTACCGCAGAGTCGAGTTGGGTCAGGCAGAGGGGACAGGCCGTGGCAAGGACTTCAGCCCCTGTCTCCAATGCCTGCCTGATTCTCATCTCATTAATTCGCTTCCCGGCTCTTTCTTCTATTCCACTCGATGTCACCCATCAGGTCTTTCTCATCCCCAACTGGATGGAAGAACAGGTCAAACCTCTCAACACCCCTTTTTCCGATTTTCTCATTGAAGCTACAGGATACGGTATGGAAGCACATCTTTTCAAAAACCGTGGGAGTATCTTCCTTCACGATCCACTGAAATCCTTTCTCTGACAGATTTTCTGGTGCCCAATGAACTGGAAGCTCAGGCTCTCACAGGTTTAAAGATGAAGAAAGACCAGGACCTACCGAAGATAGCTACAAAATTGCTGAAGATGGGCGTGAAGAATGTGGTGATCACCCTTGGACCGGAAGGCCTCTATTTCAAAAATCGTAATGAAGAAATCCGGATGAAAGCCCTCAAGGTGAAGGTGGTCGACACCACAGCCGCAGGAGACGCCTTCCTGGGAGGTTTTGCCTGCGGCCTTGCCGAGGGAAAACCCATCCAGGAGGCCTTAAGGTTTGCCAATGCCGCCGGCGCCCTCGCCACCACCCAATTGGGCGCCCAACCCTCCCTGCCCTCCAGAAAAGAGGTAGAAACCCTTGCTAAAAACAATTTTCGTGAAGGGAAATCCTGTCCATGATCAAGAGTCAGGTGTTATTGCCGATTCGTTGCCATTTTTAATTCATTATGATAGAAATGTATTGTAATGGAGGAAAAGATTAACCATGAAGCAGAAGGCCTTCTCATTAAACCAGAGCCAGAAAGAAAGATTGATGGGGCAACTTAAAGACATATTGAGGGGCTACCCGGAAGTTGCATTCGCCTATCTCTACGGGTCCTTTGCAGAAAATCTACCCTCGCATGACATCGATGTAGGTGTCTATCTTACAGGGATCGGAAAGGAAGAAACCACTCCTTATAGTCTTACCTTGAGTCAAACCCTCAGCAGGGAAGCCAAAGTTCCTGTGGACGTCCGTGTCTTAAACTTTGCGCCGGTATCATTTGTGTACCAGGTGATCCGTGGGATTCTGATTTCCGATAGAAATGAAGAATTACGCGTTCATGTGGTGGAAGAAACGGTCCGGAAATACCTCGATTTAAAGCCAATCATCTATAGAGGGATTAAGGAGGCCTTTGGCTGATGAATCTGAACGAGGCGCTTGTAAGAACCCGCTGTCAGGAGATTGAAGAGAATGAAGCGCGACCTGAAAATTATGTTGACGTGGAATCTCTTTTTTTTATAAATTGCTTTCTGATGATGCATCTTGACCCCACCGATCACACCCCCGCATCAACCGGGGTAAAAAGGAAGCATAAATGATAACAATCAACTGGAAAGATGTTTGTTACAGGGGCTACGTAGCCAATATCGAAGAGCTGTGACGCTCTCTTCGGTTAGGCAACAAGGTTTGAATATATTGACGGAATTTCTGTTTTCTTCTATGATTTACACAGGGAGGGATTACAATAGAATCTAAATTGAGCGATTCTTTTTGAAATATCCTGCAGCTGAAAATCATATTCGAGGCGGCCAAACGAAGCCTGGAAGGAGAATGAGCATGAGACTCACAAGGATTACAATAGATCCCAATATTTGCACCGGAAAACCCTGTATCAGAGGACTACGGTTTCCGGTATCCCGGTTGCTGGGACTATTAGCATCCGGGGAGACAAAAGAGACTATCCTGAAAGCATATCCCTATATCGAACCCGAAGACATTGACGAAGCTCTGCGGTATGCAGCCTACCTTGCAGAGGAAGAGACGGTAGAACTATCAAGTGGAATTTCTCATTGACATGCCCCTTTCTCCTGCCTTGGCGCTTTGGCTTAGAAACCAAGGTCACGACGCAATCCATGCTTCGGAAATCGGCTTAGACCGGTCACCGGACATTACCATCCTGGAACGTGCCCACAGCGAAAAAAGAATCGTGATCACTGCCGATCTGGATTACCCGCGGCTCTTGGCTCTTGTCAGGGCTGAAGGACCCGGCCTAATCCTCTTCCGCGGGGGCGAATACAGCGAAACAGAAGTTGTGGAACGTTTGAAAGAGACCTTCATAAAAGTCCCCGGAGATGAGATTGCAAGTTCCGTTGTGGTCATTGAAAAATGTCGGATTCGACGAAGACGGCTTCCACTTGTTTGATTTTTGGGTTCATTTTAATAAACTTCTAAAAAGAAGGGATCCCCCAAATCGAAGACGTTCTCATCCAGATTAAATCAAGGGTCTTTTTGTCAGTAATCCATTTGCCTGCCGAATCAGAAGGAAGGCCACCCACCATATATAGAATGCCATCTATCAAAGCCCACATCCCAAGCCCGCCAAAGGTGATAAGTTTGAGAATACCCAGTCCTACCTGCCCTCTTTCGACGGAGACACAAATCAAAAGGCTTCTATTTATAGCCCCTTTAGGGTTAGAACAAATTTACCGTGCGTGGGGTTATAGAATGTCTTGCTTTTCGGTTCAAACTGTTACATAATTATCCGAAAAGAAATAATTGAGGCTTCCTCGATGATAGGGAGGGCATACCCACTATCTGCAAGAAAGAGGTAGTCTGCCTGCAAAGTCTTCCAACCCATTTCTGCATGATTTGATCATTGCTTGCCTGCAAGTCGTGTGAAATCATAGAAATCGTTGGTTCGGCATAAAAAAGGAAAGGAATGAACTTATTCCTCGAAAGCAGAGGGGAAAAAGCAACCAACCAAACTGGATTCCCGTTTCCACGGGAACGACACCTTTTATGATTGTGTCAATTTTTAAGGAGAAACAATGAAGTTTTCAGAATTAGATTTAAAACCGGAGATTCTGACAGCCCTGACGAACATGGGTTATCAGGATTTAACACCCATTCAGGAAAAGACCTTCTCTCCTATCATCAGCGGCAGGGATCTTTTGGCCCGGGCAGAAACGGGTTCGGGTAAAACTGCGGCCTGCGGTATTCCATTAGCCCAGATGATCGATCCTTCTCTCAATGCCATCCAGGTCCTCATCCTGGTTCCCACCCGTGAATTAGCGCTTCAATATGTGGAAGAGATCCATAGGATTGGAAAGCTTGCAGGGGTTGTTCCTTTTGCCGTCTTTGGCGGATTCTCAATGGAGATTCAGAAGGCCAAGTTAAGGGACAGGGTTCATCTCCTCGTCGCAACCCCCGGACGGTTGATCGATTTCCTCTATAACACCACGGCGATCGACCTCTCTTCTGTCCGCACGCTGGTTCTGGATGAAGCGGACGAGATGCTGAAGATGGGCTTTATTGAAGATATCGACTTTATCATGTCCAGCCTGATTCACGAACATCAGACACTGTTTTTTGCGGCAACGATGCCCAAAGAGATAGACCGGTTGATCAGCGCCTATCTGAAAGAGCCCGTCCGGGTGGAATTAAATAAGGAGCAGTTGTCTCCGCAGAGTCTTGTTCACCATTTTCAATATACGGAGCGGCGTGATCGGCTCAATGCCCTGATCCAATACCTGAAAAAGGAGAAAATTTCCCAGGCCCTCATCTTTTGCAATTCACGGCATCACGGTGAAAAATTGAAGAAGGAGTTGGAAAGAATATTCAAATCGATAGGGTATATCCACGGAGGCCTGGAGCAACCGAAGCGAACCTCGATCTTCGAGCGTTTCCGCCAGAAAAAGATCGACTTAATGGTTGCCACCGACCTTGCCGGCCGGGGACTCGACTTCAGCCATGTCAGTCATGTGATCAATTATGACTATCCTTTCGGCCAGGAATCCTATACGCACAGGACAGGAAGGACCGGAAGAATGGGCCGGTCAGGCATTGCCATGACCTTTGTGACCGATGAGGAATTAGGAGTTCTGAAGTCCATGCTGAAGGCAAATCGTATTGACCCTGTGTGGCACGGCAACATCCCGAACCTCCAGGCTGTTCACAAACAGTATGGGCGGCGGGACGGGAAAAAGCACTTCAAAAGGCGGTCCCAACCGGTTCAAAGAGCCAAATCCCCCCAATTCACAGGAATGGTCCCCACTCCTCTCTCGTAAAATGCTTATGAAACGTGAAGATCTGCGAAACATTGCCCTGATTGCCCATGTCGATCACGGAAAGACAACGATCGTCGACGGCCTACTCAAGCAGTCCGGCATTTTCCGTTTGAACGAAAAGGTTCAGGAAAGGGTCATGGACAACATCGATTTAGAGAGGGAACGGGGAATTACGATCATGGCGAAGAATACAGCCATCGAATACCGGGGAGTGAAAATCAATATTGTCGATACGCCGGGCCATGCCGATTTCGGCGGAGAGGTGGAAAGGACGCTCAAGATGGTGGATGGCGTCCTGCTCCTCGTTGACGCCTCGGAAGGGCCATTGCCCCAGACCAGGTTCGTTCTGAAAAAAGCCCTTGAATTCGATCTTCCTCCCATCCTGGTCATTAACAAGATCGACCGGACAGACGCCAGGATCCAGGAGGTGATTAATGAGGTTTACGATCTCTTTATTGACCTCGATGCAACGGAGAAACAGCTCGAGTTTCCGATCGTCTACACCAATGCGAAGCTCGGAATTGCAAAACTTCATCCTGATGAGAATACGAAAGATTTTCGGTGCCTGTTTGAGCTCATCCTAAATGCTGTTCCGCCGCCGGAAGGGGATAGGGGAGGGCCGCTGAAGCTTCTGGTCACTAACATCGACTATAGCGATTATGTAGGCAGGATTGCCATAGGGAGGATCTTCTCGGGCTCGATCAGGGTCGGTGATTGGGTGTCGATGCTAAACGGCAGGGCAGAGCCGGTCAAGACGAAGGTGACGTCGCTCTATGGATTTCAGGGGCTCGAAAGAGTGGAGGCCAAAGAGGCCTCGGCAGGGGATATCGTTGCCCTGTCCGGACTTGAAGGGATCAATATTGGCGATACCATCGCCGATGTTGATGATCCGGAGCCTCTCCCGAGAATTGCAGTGGATGAGCCCACCATCTCCATGGTTTTTTCTGTTAATACATCGCCATTCGCCGGCCAGGAAGGGAAGTATGTGACATCGAGAAACCTGAGGGAGCGGCTTGAGAAGGAACTCCTCTATAATGTGTCCATCAGGGTTGACTTTGATGCGACCGATTCTTTCAAGGTGATGGGAAGAGGGGAGCTTCAGCTTGCCATCCTGATCGAGATGATCCGGAGGGAAGGCTATGAGCTTTCCGTGTCCATGCCAGAGAGCATTACAAAAAACATCAACGGCCATGTCCATGAACCCATGGAGCATCTTGTCATCGATGTCCCGGAAGAATTCATAGGAGTGGTGACACACCAGCTTGGGATCCGTAAGGGCAGGATGCAGAAGATGAATAACAATGGCCACGGCAGAGTCCGCCTCGAATTCAGGATTCCATCGAGAGGGCTGATCGGCTTTCGTTCCCAGTTTCTAACCGACACCAGAGGGACAGGGCTCTTCAACCACATTTTCGATGGCTATGAGCCGTGGCATGGCCCGATTACCAAACGCTCCACTGGAACCCTGGTTGCGGACCGGCCGGGCAAGACGACCACATACGCCCTTCATCACCTTCAGCCCCGCGGGACGCTCTTTGTAAAAGAGAATACGCCGGTCTACGAAGGAATGGTGATCGGCGAGAACTCAAGAGAGAACGATCTGGATGTCAATGTGATCAAAGAGAAAAAACTGACCAACGTCAGGGCCTCAGGGTCGGACGATGCCTTACAGCTCATTCCTCCCAAAGTCCTCAGCCTTGAACAGGCCATCGAGTTTATCAAAGAAGATGAGCTGGTAGAGGTGGCCCCGCTCTCCGTCCGAATCAGGAAAAAGATCCTCGAATCGAATAAGCGCCCGAAACATAGGAATGGGAATTGAACGACCTTCTTTTTGTTGAAAAGCGCCTTGAGAGGCTCGATAAAGAACAAAAGAAAAAGAGAGACGCTCAAAAGACGGCCATGGAAGCGGATCTTCTCGCCCGCATGAAAAACCATCTTGAAACCGGCTGTTTCCTGAAGAATTTCCTTTTGACAGAGACCGAAGAGAAACTGATCGCAGGCTATCCTTTGCTGACCCGCAAAGCGATGATCATTGTTCTTAATATTGGAGAGGAGGCCGCGGAGGCCGAAGGCCTGATGGGTCAATTGAAGGAGGGCTTCGGTCAACAGGACTTTCAATGGATTGCTGTTTCTGCGAAGATTGAACAGAGCTTTCTCATCTTGATGCGCCGGACCGCCAGACCTTTCTTGAGGAACTCCAGCTCGACCAGCCCGCTCTGGACCGATTGACCCTGCTTTGCTATAAAACCCTCGGCCTCATCTTTCAGGAATGAAATCATCATCCAGCCCATCCTTAACCCAACCCGCCTCCCCCAAATGAAAATTGCCATAACATTAAATATTTGGTATATGTAGGTGAACTTCCGGGGGTGATTGAAACAGGAAGAGATTTCAAGATCGGGGTCGAAAACTAACTCCGTGAGAGTCCGCCTTTTTAGAGATGTTGGATTTGAAAGTTACTCAATGCATGTAAACCCTTCAAGAAGGTGGAGGCAAAAGCGGAAGGATTCAACAACGTTCGGCCCAAACATGATTCCAATATCTATCATTGAGAAGAGGAGAATGGGAAAATGAAGCACCAAGAAGGATTCTTCAAAGGTGTTCGAGATGCCAGCATCTATTTCCAAGGCTGGTTGCCGGAAAGTGAACCCAAAGCAGTATTACTCATTGTTCACGGGTTGGCTGAACATGGTGGGCGATATACGAACGTTGTCAATCACTTCGTCCCACGGGACTACGCTGTTTACGGAATCGATCACCTCGGCCATGGCAAATCAGAAGGCACAAGAGTGTACGTCAAACGATTTGATGATTATACAAATACACTCAAGGTTTATTTTGACATGATACACCGTTGGCAACCCGACAAACCGATCTTCTTGGTTGGGCACAGCATGGGTGGACTGATCAGCGCCGTGTTCCTGCTTGATCACCATGCCGAATTGGCAGGCGCAGTTCTTTCCGGACCGGCTGTTAAAGTACCCAGCAACATCACACCCGCTATCCTTCTTGTGGGCAAGATGTTTTCAGCTTTGATGCCTAAATTTGGGCTGCTTGGGTTGGACGCAGATGGGGTATCCCGAGATCCAGCAGTGGTGCAAGCCTATGTCAGTGATCCTCTGGTGTATACGGGAAAAACCACTGCACGTCTTGCCGCTGAAATGCTCAGAGCGATGCAGCAAGTCAGTCGTCAAGCAAGCCAAATTACATTGCCGATCATGATCGTGCAAGGAAGTGGAGACAAGTTGATCGATCCGGCTGGCGCTCAGATGCTGTATGATTCGGTCAGCTCTACCGATAAAGAGATCATCATCTATGACGGCTTTTACCACGAGGTGTTTAATGAACCTGAACATGACAAGGTGTTGCGTGACATCGAAAGATGGTTAGAAGCGCATCTGGGCTCCCGAAAGTAGACCTACCGGCAAAGAAGGACTGCGGGGCCCCCAATCCGAAAGTTCGAGGCAGAACCAGACTGGAGGAGAAAGATGGGCCGCTACATCATGGCTCTCGATCAAGGGACGACCAGCTCGAGAACACTCATTTTCAACAGTGAAGGCGACATCGTTTCATCGTCCCAGCAGGAATTCAAACAGATCTATCCCCGACCCGGCTGGGTGGAACACGATCCCGAGCAGATATGGACCTCCCAGCTCCAAACGATCCGGGAGGCGCTCGACAGGGCAAACTTAAAGGCCGGCGATATCTCTGCGATCGGGATCGCCAACCAGCGGGAGACCATGGTCCTCTGGGACCGCCGAACGGACAAGCCGATATACAACGCCATCGTCTGGCAGTGCCGAAGGACCGCTAACTTCTGCAAAGAGCTTCAGGAGGAAGGATTCGATACCAAACTGAGGGAGAAAACCGGACTGGTCACAGACGCCTATTTTTCCGGGACCAAGCTCAAATGGGTCCTCGACCATGTACCCGGGGCGAGAAGAGATGCGGAGAAAGGCCACCTCGCCTTCGGCACCATCGATAGTTGGCTTGTAAACAGGCTCTCGGGGGGCAAGGCACACGTCACTGATTACTCTAACGCCTCTCGAACGCTCCTGTACAATATCCATGATCTGAGATGGGATGACGAGATCCTGAGGCGCTTTGGCATTCCTCCGTCCCTCCTTCCCGAGGTTGTGCCTTCCAGCCATCCCGCGGCTTTCACCGACCTAAAAATCTTGGATGCAACCATTCCTATTGCCGGGATCGCCGGAGATCAGCAGGCGGCCCTCTTTGGCCAGTGCTGTTTCGATCCGGGCATGGTTAAGACCACTTACGGGACAGGCTGTTTCATGCTCATGAACACCGGCCAGGAGGCTAAACCCTCGGAATCCGGCCTCCTGACCACCATCGCCTGGGGGATGGGAGGGGAAATCACCTACGCGCTTGAAGGAAGCACTTTCATCGCCGGCGCCCTCATCCAGTGGCTGAGAGACGAACTGAAGCTGATCCGCTCTGCCGAGGAGAGCGAACAGTTGGCATCGATGGTAGAGGATTCAAATGGAGTTTATATCGTCCCAGCCTTTGTCGGATTGGGCGCTCCCCATTGGGATCCCCATGCCCGCGGCGCTATCCTGGGACTGACGAGGGGCGTCAACCGGAGCCATCTCGTGCGGGCGGCGATTGAATCGATTGCTTTTCAGACCAAGGAGGTTGTTGACTGCATGGTCCACGATTCCGGCCTTGGCCTAACGGAGCTGAGGGTAGATGGGGGTGCCGCCGCCAATAATCTGCTCTGCCAGTTTCAAGCCGACCTTCTTGGCATCCCCATCAGGCGGCCGAAGGTTCTCGAAAGCACGGCTCTGGGAGCCGCTTACTTAGCCGGGCTTGCCGTCGGGTTCTGGGGAAATAGAGAAGAAATCTCAGCCAACTGGACCATGGGGCGGGAATTCATTCCCCGGATGTCTGAGGATAGGCGGAGGAAGCTTGTCATGGGGTGGGAACGGGCAGTAGACCGCTCGAAGAGCTGGGTCTCTCCAGAGCAGGAAGGATGAAGACAGGACAAAACCCCCTTGGCAGAAGAAACTTAATTTGAGTCTATTGATAAATGACCTTGTCGTTATTCCCGTAAAACTTGTCATCGCGAAAACTTACAAAACAGGCTCGGCCGATTAAATAATCTCCACATAGGGACAATTTGCGCCCGGTTAAGTAACTTGAATTAACGGGGTAATTCTTGGAAACATAAATTTTTTCAATGGGTTAGGCTAATTCAAATGATATGGCACAATGATTGCGCAAATTTAAAGCATTCTTTTAGTGGAATGATTATGGCAATTACCTTAATGGCCAAAGGGGATTAGTGGGGAAATGGTAAAAAACAAAGTTCTACTCATGCTGTCCCTTTACTTAATCCTTGGTGTGATAGCCTTCTTTAATTTCAATTTTCACCATCTTTTGATAAAAAAAATGGCGAGATCAAAACCGTGAATAAAGTGACTGCAATTGAGTTGCAAAAAAATGTAGACGAAAACCAAAGGGAGGATCCAAGGGAACCCAAAATCTCATCATCAGATCAAGATTAGATGAGGAAGTTGTCAAATTTGTAACACAAAAAGGGGACAGGCTACTTTTCTAAAAGTAGCCTGTCCCCTTTTACTTTTTGGAGCCCACGGACGGATTTGAACCGCCGACCCGCTGATTACAAATCAGCAGCTCTACCACTGAGCTACGTGGGCCTATCAATCAAATTCCAAAAACCAAATTCCAATCCCGCCAAGGCGGGACCAAATAAGTTCCAATAACAAAATGATCAAACAATGCTCGACTGACTCTTAATTTATCATATTTTATGCAAAGGATCAAATGCCTCTACCTGCTTACCTCCGTCCTCTCCCGCCAAGAGACTGTGCCATAAGTTCGGTCATGGCTCGACAGGGCCTGTCAAGAGTCGCGCGCTTCGCGGGATTCACCCTTCGAAAGCCTCAGAGTGAACGGCTCGTTGTGACACGGTTTCTAAAAAAGGGCGACAAGGGATTACTTCGGTCCTACGAGCAGAATGACGATTGTCCATCCAAAGAGGAGGATTAAAAAAGTGATGAACTGTTTAACCAATTTGGGATCCATAAGAGCTCCTTTGCTACAAGCAATGAGATAGGTTGCTTTTTTTCATAAGATGATGTATTGAACATCTAAACCCTGTGCCTATTATGAAAAATTTATGAGATTATTTCAAGAAGGAAAGGTTGCACCAGGATAGATCATTTTCTTTGCTTCCGTAGAGATTTCTGAACTTTTTCAGATCTCAGGAGAAAGGAGAAGGAGGATGGGATTGGGATTGGCTCTGATCGTGATGGGAGCGCTGATCTTCCTGGATCGGATGGGAACGGGTTATGGATTAAGAGAAGGATGGCCCTGGGTCGTCATCGCGATCGGAGTAGGAGGCCTTTTTCGAAACCGGAGATCCATTGCTGCGTGGGTGACAACGATCGTCGGAATCTTGATTCTGGGCGGGAAGTATTACTCGATCCATATTTCGGTCCCCGGTGTGATCAGGCTCTATTTTCTACCGGTTCTTCTGATCGTCATCGGTCTCCTCTGGCTGTTGAGGCATAAGAAAGATTAGAGGTTAAGGCTAAGGGAAAATATCAGGTCTTTCTAAGCTGGAATAAGCCCGGCCACGACCAGCAGAGTCAATTCCTCATCCCCTGTATTGGTCAATTCGTGGTAATGACCGATGGGGATGTGGATGGCGTCTCCGGGTTTTACCTCACAGATCTCCTTACCCACCTGCATGAGCCCCCGGCCCTTCTGGACGATGTAGATCTCTTCCATGGGATCTTCATGGCCAAGGAGTTTGTTGCCCGGAGGTACGGAGGCATGAGCGAGGAACATCATGGTTCTCAGGCATTGGGTGGTGAGGACCATATGGGCGATTCCCCCGCCATGAGCTATATAACGGGTAGCCTTCACTTCGTAATGGTCGAGGTTTCGACGTATCATGTGTTTTCCTTCCTTAATCCAATCCCCCGTCTTCAGGAAGCGGTTTTTTTTCTTACAGCCTCCACCAGTTCCTGGGTTTCGGCAACGATTTGCTCAAGGAGTTCTTTGCAAGTCGGGATATTTTTGATCAAACCGATGGCCTGGCCGATGGGTAAAACCCCGGTCTCTAAGTCGCCGTTTTCAATAGCGACCTGCAATCCTTTGAGACTGAGCGCCTGGCGAGCAAGGTCCTGAACACTCCGTTGTTTCAAACCGCCGAGAAAAAGCTTAAAAAAGGGAACATCGATCATGCGTTTCATGCGGAGACCGCTTGAGAAGGCATGAAAGAGTGAGGGTCTTTTCTCTGCCATCTTGATGGCAGCCTTATTCTTGAGCCATCGTCCGGGCAAACCGTCGATCTTCTCTGAGCAGATTGTATCTTCCATTCCTGCTTTCAGAGAAATTTCTTTCGCTTTTTCGTGCATCTCGCATTCCTGGACCAACATGAACCGGGTTCCCATGGAGATTCCATCCGCCCCGAGGACCAGAGCGGCGGCCAATCCCCGGCCATCACAAAAACCACCGGCCGCAATGATCGGAAGTTTTGTTTGACCGGCGATCGAAGGAATCAATACCAAGGAACCGACATCCGCTCCATGAGCGGCTGCCTCATGACCTGTCACCACAAGGCCATCCGCTCCATCCATCTCTGCTCGACGAGCATGCTTCTCTATGGCCACCGTTGCCAAAACCTTACCGCCATATTGATGGACTGCTTTAATGATCCAATCCCCTTTTCCCAAAGCAAAATTGATAATGGGAACCTTTTCTTCAAGAGCGACTTCCAGATTTTCTCTGGCATTGGGCATTATCAGGGTGGCATTGACCCCGAAGGGCTTATCTGTGAGGGATTTCACCTGTTTGATGACATCTTTCATTTGGTCGGGAGTATAGGCAACAGAGTTCAACATGCCAATCCCCCCAGCATTCGAAACGGCAGCTACAAGTTTTGGTAAACTGATGAAGGCCATTCCTGCAAGCATGATGGGATGTCTGATTCCCAAGAGTTCAGTCATTCTCGTTTTCATTGAATTCCCTCCATATGCTGAAAGTGGAAAGTGAAGCCCCCCGCCCTCCGGGTGGGGCTTCCGGGTTAAGGTAATCTCATTAATATTGTCGGCTTTCATCCCCGACTACAAGGCGGGGCATTCAGCCGACTCGCCCGTAAAAGATTGACAGTGGAGATTATCCCAGAATCAGGATCGTTTTTCAATCTTCAATCAGAGAAAGATTTTTTGCGGCCGCTTTTTGGGATTTTGTTTTGATCCGAAGGTATTTAATTCTCTTCAGATAACCAGTCCAGATCGAGCTCGGCAAGTTTTTCTTTCTTGGGCACACCTGTCTCTGCGTCCCAGTCCATCATTTCATAGTAAGTTTCCAGTGCCTTTGAAAATTGTTCCCTGTCAATCCTCTTTCCCTTCAGAGTCCCTCCTTCCATGGGCTGAAAAAAGCGATCAGGAAGGGTGTCATCTTTTGCTGTAAATCCCTCTCTGAGATTGAATATCCTAGCCATATTGGCATGTCTTTCAGCTACCTTGAGGAGATCAAACAGACTCGTCTCCCAACCGGTGACAGCCTTTACATAATCGACAATCCCGTTGACCGTTTGGGGTCCAAAGGGTTTGGCTGTGAACATGCAGACTCCGAGAGTATTCAAGAGGTCCCAGTATTGTTGAAGATAGATGAAGAGTCTCACTTTTTTAGGACCGATATCAAGGACATCAAGGGATTCAAGGATTCCCAGAGGCCGAAGCATGGCAATGCCTGCCTCTGTGGACCACCAGGGATCATGAGGGAATTCCATATGATCGGGTCCAGTGGCTGAGACAGCATAACCAAGTCCCACCCCCACCTTTCCCCTGGGTTCATGAAAAGGAACCGGCATCCCTTTCACATGGATGGCAAAGCGGTCTGCTCCTTTTCCAAATTTTTCTGCGGCCTGGCAGATTCCCTCGGCGAGAATATCTCCCAACCCCTCACGCTTTCCGATTCTCTCCACCAATTTGAGCATGGCCTCTGTGTTGCCAAACCGAAGTTCGAGGCCATCGGTATCCTGCTGGGTCAGGATACCCGTCTCAAAACATTCCATGGAAAAGGCGATCAGACCTCCCGTAGAGATGGTGTCAAGACCATAGGCATTGCAAAGTTGGTTTGCCTTTGCAATAGCCTTCAAATCGTCAATGCCACACATGGAGCCAAAGGCAGCCACGGTTTCATACTCCGGGCCTCCATATATAGGATCTACAGAATAAGGTTCTCTTACCTCCACCTCTCTCTTGCAACGGACAAAGCAGGCGTAACAGGTGCCCCTGCGAACGAGAATCGTCTTTGACATCGTTTCGCCACTGATGGCATCGGCTCCTTTAAAAGATCCTTCCCTGAAATTAAGGGTGGGTAATATCCCCTGCTCGCTAAACATGGTTGTGATGCGGGATGTTCCTAAATTGCCAACGCTGAAATAAGGTTCCTCATAGGTATCCTTGAGTCGCTTGCTTAACCGCTGAACGGCCTCCCCATCAGCCACTTCCATCCTCTTTTTGCCCCTGACGGCAATTGCCTTGAGGTTTTTCGATCCCATGACAGCGCCCAAACCCGTTCTGCCATTGGCATGTTTGATCTCGTTGATGATACAGGCAACCTTCGCTAACTTTTCCCCCGCCGGGCCGATCAGGGCAATCCGAATTCGATCATCTCCCAGTTCCCTTCGGATTTCGTCCTGTGTTTCTTTGGAAAACTTCCCCCACAGGTGACCGGCATCACGAATCTCAGCCTGACCCTCATGGACCCAGAGATAGACAGGCCTTCTGGCACGTCCTTTGATGACGATGGCGTCAAATCCGGCAAATTTTAATTCCGGGATCCACCAACCCCCTGCTTCTGTCTCTCCAAAAGCACCGGTTTCAGGCGATTTGGACGCGACAGAGAAGCGGCTCAATCCAGCGGCAGGCGTCCCAGAGATGACCGATCCTGCAAAAATCAGGATGTTTTCTGGCCCCAGAGGATCTGATTTTGGTTTCAGTTCCCTGAGCAGATAATAGAGAGCAAGGGTTCCTCCTCCAAGATAGCGGCTGTACAGGATTTCCTGAGGTTCTTCTATACCTATGGATTCACTATTCAAATCGACCCTGAGTATCTTTCCATTGTAACCGTACGGCATCTCTTCCCTCTTTATACTAAGAAAGTTAGATTAGGCATACCCGAGTTCTCTGTCGTCGACAGAATTTTCTCAGCTACGGACCAAGTCGTTTGCTATTCGTGAATAGCTTCTTTACTGTGTTGTTGCGTTAAGCCTCCGTTTTAACTCGAAGGTTGGGAGGATCTTTCTCAAAGAGGTGCATCTTATTGAGATCCATGACGAGTTCGATTTCCTGATGAACCTGGACAGAGGTCTGCACGTCCACACGTGCAATGAGGTTATGCTTGCCTGCCGTCACATTGAGATGGATCTCTGAACCCAATGGTTCAATCACATCCACCACTGCACGAATCGTATTTCCCTTGGCATGTTCCGGTGCATGAAGACGGTCATAGATATCATTCGGCCTTATTCCAAAGATGGCCTCTGAGCCAGTCAGAGATTGATAATAGGGAGACTTTTTCTCCGGGATGGGGAGTTGGAAGGCTTCTGCATCGATGAAGAGACGGCTATCCTTCTGAAGAACACGGCAGGGGAAAAAGTTCATCACCGGGCTTCCGATGAAACCGGCTACAAATTGATTAATGGGAAAATTGTAGACCTCCAGGGGAGCACCCACTTGGTGAATCCATCCATCCTTCATCACCACAATCTTCGACCCCATGGTCATCGCCTCCACCTGGTCGTGGGTAACATAGATGATGGTGGTCTGAAGGCGGTCGTGAAGTTTGGAGAGCTCTGCCCGCATCTGAACCCGGAGCTTGGCATCTAAGTTCGAAAGAGGCTCATCAAAGAGAAAAACAGCCGGTTTACGAACAATGGCTCTTCCCACCGCCACACGCTGGCGCTGCCCCCCTGAGAGTTGTTTCGGTTTGCGGCTGAGGAGCTCTTGAATTCCTAAAATTTCTGAAGCGTCTCTAACCCTCTGATCGATCTCACTTTTGGGAAACTTTCTCAGTTTTAGACCAAAAGCCATATTCTTATAGACCGACATGTGGGGATAGAGGGCATATTCCTGAAAGACCATAGCAATGTCCCGATCCTTTGGAGGGAGATCATTGACTATCCGGTTACCGATGTAGATATTTCCACCCGAAGGCTCTTCCAGGCCGGCCACCATCCGGAGGGCCGTCGATTTTCCGCACCCGGAAGGCCCTACCAGAATGGCGAATTCTTTGTCTTCAATTGAAAGATTAAAGTCCCTTACCGCCGGAACCGTTCCAAAATGTTTCGAAATATTTTCCAATACGACTTTCGCCATAGTTCATTCCTCACTTCTAAAATTTGACGCTATTATGATGAAGTGGTCATATGTTGTCAACCCTGTTGAATAAATCTGGGTTCGAAATATTCTCATCCTCTTAATGCAAACGCGTCAAATATCTTGTAGGGCAATCCTTCAGGGTTGCTTGAAACAGGGCTAAGGCCTTGCCCTACGTTTCAATTTATTTATTACTGTTTCAAACTTTTTTATGCTATGCGCTTTGCTCCATGCCTTTTGTTATTTGAGGCTAAACCCTCCGTCAACAAGGAGAACTTGGCCTGTTATAAAATTGGCGTCCTCCGAGGCAAGGAACAAGATAGCCTTGGCAATATCCTCAGGTTGGGCCATTCTCTTGAGATAAGACCCCTCGATCATCGATCTTTTAACTTCCGCCGGAAGAGATTGGGTCATCTCTGTTAAGGTGTGACCCGGCGCAACCGTATTCACGTTGATATGAGGAGCTAACTCCTTGGCCATCGTCTTGGTCAAATTGATGACCGCTCCCTTGGAGGCGCTGTAGTCCATGACCCCTTCCCGGCCGCAGTGGTCAATACCACGAATCGAGGAGATGTTCACGATCTTTCCCGATTTCTGCTGGAGCATATATCTCGCCGCAGACTGGGAGCAGAGGAAGACACCGATGAGGTTTACCTTTAAGGTCTTCATCCAGTCCTCAACGGTCTTTTCCATGAAGGGTCTGGAGATGGCAATCCCTGCATTATTGACTAAGATATCGATCCTGCCGAATTCTTTTACAAAATCCCCCACGAGGTTTTCAACCTGCACCTTCTCTGTCACATCTCCAACGAGAGGCTTCAGAAAATAACCCATGGACTGAGCGGTCTCCAGGGTCTTCTTCATAGAGTCTTCGTTTATATCCGCAATCCCCACCTTGGCCCCTTCAGAGAGCATCATCAGGGCCGTGGTTGCGCCGATTCCCCTTCCTCCCCCTGTAATTAAAGCGGTTTTGTCTTTGAATCGCATGTTAAGCTTCTCCTTTCTATAAGAGGGTTCAAGGATCCCAGGGGTCCAGGGTTCAAGTTTTTCTTAGAAAGAGTTGTGTTTGAGTTTCCACTTCCGAACGTATTACACTTAAACCCTTGGCCCCTTGAGCCCTAATTAATGATCAGCCTTTCACGGCGCCGGCACCCCAACCGCGAATCAGATAACGTTGCACAGTGACGAAGAAGAGCAGGGCCGGAATCGTGATCATCATGCCTGCGGACATGATCAACCCCCAATCAATCAGGGCTGAGTGAAAGAGGTCCTGCACCCCAACCGGCAGTGTCTTCAGCTCGTCCGAGGTGATGAGAATTCGCGTGAAGATGTAGTCATTCCAGGCCAGAATGAACGTGAAGATAGAGGTGGCGATAATCCCTGGAAGGGCCAGTGGCATGACCACATAGATCACTGCCCGAATGCGTCCTGCGCCGTCCACCATAGCCGCCTCCTCTAATTGAACAGGAATGGTTTTAAAGAAAGCCCTCATCAACCAGAGCGTAAATGGGAGACAGAAAGAGGTAAAAGCCAGGATAAGGGCAAGGTGGGTATTCTCAATGCCCCCCTTCTTTACCAGGATGAAAAAGGGGATTACGACCATGATAGGGGCGAACATGTAAGTGCAAAGGATGAGGCCTGCGATCTTCTCCCTGCCGTAGTATTGGTACCGGGTTAGGCTATAGGCTCCGGCAGTACTGACCACCATGGTCAGAAGGACGGCAAGGCCAGATACGATTAAACTATTCCTGAAATAGGTGAGAAAATTTGTGGCGGTGAAGAGTCGTTTGAAGTTGTCCAAGGTCGGCTGATGAGGAATAAATGAGGGAGGTTGGGCAAATACTTCTACATGCGGCTTCAATGAAGTTGATACCATCCAGAAGAAGGGAAATACGGCTTGGAGCACAAAGAGTCCAGCGCCTATATATAATAGGATACGGTTCGAGATTCGTTGGAACCGCCAGCGGTTCATCCGATGTCTGCCTCCTCTCGGAACAGTCGAAAGTAGATCACAGTGGTTACGACCAGGATGCCAAACATAATCACTGCAAGCGCAGCCCCAAGGCCTGCCTGGTAATAGGTCAGGGTTCTCATGTATGCATAAACCGGCAGTGTGCGGATAAAGCGCCCTGCCCCTGCTCCTTCGCCCATAAGCCAGACGGTGTCAAATTTAGTGAACATCCAGATGCTCCGAAGCAGGATGACAACAAACAGAATGCCCCGGATCTGGGGCAGGGTAATGTGAATGAAGCGGCTGAACGCTGATGCTCCATCCACCTTGGCGGCTTCGTAAAGCTCTGGAGAAATGGTCTGGAGCCGGGCTAGGATACTTAGAAGGACAAAGGGGAAGAACTGCCAGATACTCATCAGGATAACGGAGAGCATGATATGATCGGCCCCCAGCCAGCAGAATGGATCCATAATGATTCCTATGGCCATTAGCCAATAGTTTACAATTCCATAGGTATCGTTAAGAAGCCATTTCCAGAGAATAACTGCCACGATCGTTGGGATCATGTAAGGAAAGAGGACGATTGCGCGAGCCAGACCCCTTCCCCAAAAGGTTTCATTTAAAATCAGAGCGGCTGCCACTCCCAAGACTACCTGGAAGAGGATCGTCCATCCTGAATAGACTATCCCGAGCCAGAGGCTGGTCCAAAATTCCGGATCTTTCCAGAGGTAAATATAATTCTCCAGACCGACAAAACGTTCCTGGGGGAAGAAGGAATGTTTTTCAAGAAGGCTGAGCCAGATAGAGTAGGCAACAGGGTAAAGGGTTAGAGCAAGGATCAGGAGGAGTGCTGGTGAAATGGTCAGGTACCCTGCCAGTTGATCCCGACGCTTTGGCCCTGTTTTGGCAATCGAGCTTTTCCATAGGTAAGCCCCAGATTCTTCGGCCATATTTCCTGATGGTGTCTTTGTCCGGGATGAGGGCACAGGTTGAAATTCAGGATTGACCTGCCTCTTCATAATCCATATCCTAACAACCAGTGGTGTTAGGGCCGGGCACACACCCGCCTCGAGATTGATAAGCAGACCTGTCCCCGGCCAGTGATCCTTAGAGGAACGTTTACCAGCGTTTGTGACCGAGCTTCGTGATCAACTCCTCTGCCCGGGCCTGAGCCCTGCCTGCAGCCTGTGCAGAGGGCATCCCTCGAACGGCATCGGTGACCATGTCAGGAATGATTCCCGAGCCAAGGATCTCGAGACCAAAGGGAAGCTTTAAATCATCCCACTCGATGATCAGGGTTGGCTTCGCCTGACCTGTGTCGAAGTAACGGTATTGCATATCTTGCCATTCCTTCCACTTTCGGACCATCTCATTGGCCTGGTAGGTAGGGTTGTTCCGGACTGACTTAAGGGTGGGCAGAAGGTGGATTGGCACTGTGTGGAGGTATTTGATATAATTTTCTTCCTTAAAAAAGAACTTCAGGAATTCAGCTGCCTCTTCGGGATACTTTGCGTTTTTGAAAATCATCCATGGCTCTGCATCGATCTGAGCCGCAGTCTCTTTACCGGATGGCCCACGGGGTTTGACCAGCACACCGAAATGGTCAGAATTAGCCATTTCCTTTGGGGCGTACCTCTCGATGTATCCCGCTCCTCGGCCATAGCCCTGGTAGAGCATGGCGGCTTTACCGGTGGCAAGGTTGGCGAAGGTATCTAAGTATCCATGGCCTAACCAGCCAGGTGGAAGGACTGTTGCACTGAGTTTTTTATAGAAATCTAATACCTCGACGACCTCCTTTGAGGTAAATGTGGGGCGCCCCGTCTTCGGGTCGAAAAGACGTCCACCGTTTACCTTGGTCAGTTCTCCAACCGCAATATTGATGAAAAGGCCCACTCCAGGAAGGGATAAGCCGTAGCGTGTTACACGACCGTCTTTGTCTCGCTCCATTAAAGCTTCTGCTACTTTGATAAATTCATCCCAGGTCTCCGGTGGCTTTAGTCCTTTGGTCTTAAAGATGTCCTTTCGGTAGATCAGGAGTGAGGTTACCGCTGAGTGAGGGATTCCATAGTACTTCCCATCATGAAAGCATTGTCTCCGGACAGCCTCCCAGATGTTATCCCGGCCAATAGCCATTGCAATATCTTCCTGATCGCGTAAGAGGCCCTTTGCGTAAAAAGAAGCACAGGTTACAGCCTGTCCATGGCTTGCGTCTGGGGGCGCGCCTGCGGCCAGGGCTGCTGTGAGTTTGGCCTCGAGATCACCCCAAGCCAGCGCTTCCTGCTTTACCGTGATGTCCGGCCGCAATTTCTCGAAGTCGTTAATAATCTGCTGAAAGGCCGCTACAGTTGCCGGCTCTGTCTCCGTATGCCAGATCCGAACGACCTTCTTCTCAGTACCCCATGCGAACGATATTAACCCCAGAACCAATCCCAAACATAGAATTGAAGTCCACCGTTTCATGATTCTCCCTCCTTTTTAAATGAAGAATAAATAGGACTTAAACTGAGCTATGCTTTTAAAAGAAACCTATAGCCATCCCAGGTTTTTCAGGACATAAAAAAAGACAGTTACCGAGTGAGGACCAAGAAGACCAAATCCTCGCACACTGAAATGGGCGGCTACACTTCATAAAAGAAATCGCCCAACATCGGTAGAGAACAAAATGACTATTCGAGACGCCACTAAATTTTGAGGGCGATCTCTTCTGCCTCAAACACCGCTTCCATCACCTCCCTCGGTTTTGAGGCATCACCCACCACATAGACCTCCTGAACTTTTCCTTTAACCGATTCCGCCAGTTCATTATTTGATACCGACCCCAGAGAGATAACCATGGAATCAAATCCTTCAAGCCTCCTGATGCCCTGTGCATCCTCTACCCACAATCCTTCTTTTTCGAAGCGGGTAGCCTTGGTGTTGACTAAAATCTGGACTCCCTTTTCCCTCAACCTCTTATTTAAGAAATGCTGAAGGTGTCCTACCAGATCGAGGGCAATTCCCTCTCTCATTTCAATTAAAGTGACTTCTTTTCCATCTTCGGAAAGATAATCCGCCACCTCCGATCCGATTCCTCCCCCGCCCACGACGATGGTCTTCCTGCCGTGAGAAGCAGACCCTGATAGAGCCCCTTCCACCGAGAGGGCAGGAGATCCTTCAATCCCCTCGATGGGGGGAAAGAAAGGTTTGGCCCCTGTTGCAATGATGATTACGTCAGGCGCGTCCTTTTCCAACAGGCTTGGGTCGAAGGGTTTTCCCAAGATCATCTTGACGGGTAATCTCTCGATTTGCCTGACGAGATAGTCTGCAAACTCCATCAAAACTTGTTTCTTAGGAGGAATGGCAGCTAAAAGAAATCGGCCACCTAATTTTCCGTTCTTTTCATATAGAGTCACCTTATGGCCCCGCCGTGAAGCAATCTCAGCAGCCTTCATTCCTGCCGGGCCTCCCCCCATAATCCAGACTTTTTTCGGGTGATCTGTCTTTTTAAGTTTAAAAATTCCCTCCCGGCCTGCCTCCGGATTGACCGCACACTGAAGAGCCCCCTTTCGAATGCTTTGGATACAGCGGTTACAGGAGATACACGGCAGGATTTCATCCATCCTTCCCTGTGACGCTTTCATGGGGAAGTGGGGGTCGGCAATTAAAGCTCTTCCCATAGAGATGAGGTCGGCTTTGTTTTCTTTCAGTATTCGATTGGCCAGTTCAGGGGTGCGGATTCGACCCACGGCGATGATAGGAATGGAGACCGTAGATTTGATTCCCTGGGCGAGGTGAACAAAAACACCCTCCTCGGCATAATAAGGAGGGTGGTTCAAATATCCCGATGCCGCCACACAGGCCGAGATATGGAGCCCATCGGCTCCATTCCTCTCCAATGCCTTTGCGATTTCTTTTGTGTCTTCGAGTTTCAATCCGCCTTCCACATATTCATCGGCGCTGAGACGGCAGAGGACCGTAAAATCGGGACCCACTTGATTTCGAACGGTTCTCAATACTTCAATGGCCATTCGCATGCGTCGATCCGCATCGCCTCCATATTCATCCTCCCTTTTGTTAGAAAAAGGAGAAAGGAATTGATTGATCAGATATCCGTGGGCCATATGGATTTCCACGCCATCAGCCCCTGTCTCCTTAACCCGCCGTGCTGCTTCCCCAAAGGCTTCCACGATCCTTTGAATCTCCTCAAGGGAAAGGGCGTGGGGCATCTCCTTTCTGACAGGGCAGGGGATGGCCGAAGGAGCAACAATGGGAGAACCCGTGACCGAGGAAGAGGTCTGACGGCCGGCGTGATTGATCTGAATCACAATCTTTCCAGATTCTTGATGGATGGCCTCCACCAATTTTTTAAACGACGGGATCTGTTGATCGGCATCGATGAGCGCCATATTGGGAAAAGCCCTGCCTTGTTTTAGAACGCTGGTGTGTTCCGAGGTGATATAGCCCACCCCACCTCTTGCCCGCTCGACATAATAAGCGATGTGCCGGACATTGATGGAGCCATCCAGATCGGCAAAGTGGGTCGCCATGGGCGGCATCACGATCCGGTTTTTCATTTCTAAATTTCCAATTTGAAAAGGGTTGAAAAGGTTTTTAAATTGGGTCATTGAAGCGCTCCCAGAGGAAAGTGAAGAGAGTTGACATCAAGATTTTGAAAATGGTATACAATATTGTATTAACTTTTCGTCCATTTTAGAAAAAGACAAAGCTTATGTCAAGTGTTAATTCCATCAAAGTTTCCAAAGAGATCGAAGAGGCTATCCTCTCAGGCTACCTCAAGCCGAGAGAACGTCTGGTCGAAATCGATCTCATTTCGAAGTTTGGTGTGAGCCGCACGGTGATCCGGGAAGCCTTAAAGAGGTTGGAGGCGAAAGGGTTGATCAGAAACACTCCCTATCGGGGGGCTGTCGTGGCTGATCTAACCCTTGAGGAGATTGAGGAGATATATTTTGTTCGCACCGAGTTAGAAAAGATAGCGGCCCGGTTGGTTATAGCGCACATCGCCCGGAAAGAGATTCAGGAATTAAAGAAATTCTCCAAAGAGGTGGAAAAGCATCTTCGAGAAAAGACACATCAGATGATTGAGAAAGATTCTGAATTTCATCGGATGGTCTTCAGGGCATGCAGAAATAATTACCTCTGTGACATGATCGACTTCCTTCGGACAAAAGCTCATATCGTCCGGTTTAACGCCTGGTCGCTACCCCATCGAGTCGAAGAATCTATCGTTGAGCATCGGGAGATGGTAAAGGCCATTGAGGAGAGGAATCTATCACAATTTGAAAAACTGATTGTCAAACATCTCACTTTCTCTAAAAATAGTTATATGTCCCAACTGAAAGGGATGACTGGGATGTAATGGGAGGCAGCGGGGATATGAAAAAATTTAAAATTCTACTTTACGAGGAGATGCATGAGGTCGGAAAGGCCCTCTTGAGGGAGAAGGGGGAGGTCTTTTTTGCCAAGTCGTTTGAAGAAAATTCCTTGATCGATGAGGCGAAGGAGATCGACGGGATGATCATCCGGGCCAATGGAAAGGTTAACCGAAAGTTGATGGAATCCGCTCCCAGATTGAGAGTCATCGGACGACATGGGGTTGGGGTTGAGAATATCGATCTGGAAGCGGCCACAGAGAAGGGGATATGGGTGGTCAACACGCCGGATGCCAATGACATCTCGGTGGCGGAGCATTTTTTCGGGCTGGCCCCGATGCTTTCGAAGATGCTCAAGAAAGGAGATATTGCCCTTCGGGAGGGAAGATGGGAGGCCCGTTACCAGTATATCGGAAATGAACTTCATGGGAAGACCCTGGGGATCCTCGGTTTTGGTCGAATCGGTAAAGCAGTAGGCCGCATTGGATATAAAGGTTTTGACATGAAGGTGCTCTATTACGATGCTGTGCGTTACGGGGAGGAGGAGAAAGAGCTCAAAGCAGTCAAAGTGAGCCTGGAGGAGTTATTGTCACAATCCGATTTTATCTCCATCCATCTTCCCATGTTGCCTGCTACCAAAGGTTTGATCGGAGAGAAAGAATTCGGGATGATGAAATCCACGGCCTATATCATCAATCTCGCCAGAGGACCGATCTGGGATGAGAAGGCTCTTTATAAGATTCTAAAAGAAGGAAGGATCGCCGGAGCAGGAGCCGATGTCTTTGAGGTGGAACCGGCCGGAAAGGAACATCCCCTGTTTGAACTTGAAAATTTCATCGGCACGCCCCACATGGCGGCCCATACTGAGGAAGCTTTAAAGAAGATGAGTCTGGTGGCAGAAGATGTCATTCGGGTTCTGGAAGGGAAAGCGCCTCTCCATCCGGTCAACCAACCGAGGTTGAGAGAATGAAAGGAGAAGAAAGTTGGCTACTTTGAGAATTTATAACGAGTTATGCAAAGGCGCTGAGGAATGCGGGATCTGCCTCTATGTCTGCAAGGAGGAGGTCTTTCAGCCTTCGGAGACAATGAATCAGAAGGGCTACAGGCCGCCTGTTATTGTCAACGAGGATCAGTGCACTCAGTGTGAGAACTGCATGATCTTCTGCCCTGATCTGGCGATCGTCGTATCTGAAAAAAAACAGAAAAAAGGGAGTCAATAGATGGATGAGAAACGAGTCTGCACCGGAAGATATTTTATGATGGGAAATGTGGCCTGTGCCGAAGGGGCCATGGCTGCGGGATGTGAATTTGCGGCAGGCTATCCGATCACGCCGGCCACGGAGGTTGCAAACCATCTGGCCGAGAAACTTCCTCAGGTGGGAGGGGCCTTCTTTCAGATGGAAGACGAAATCAGCTCGATCGCCGCAGTCATAGGCGCTTCCTGGGCCGGAAAGAAGGCCATGACCGTCACTTCAGGTCCTGGGATCAGTCTGATGCTGGAGAATATCGGGTTTGCGATCGGGGTGGAAACCCCCTGTGTGATCGTCAACGTTCAGCGAGGAGCCCCCTCGACAGGGATGCCCACCATCGGGATTCAGGGAGATATGGTGCAGGCGAAGCATGGATCTCATGGAGACTATGAAATCATTGCTCTGTGTCCCTCATCGCCGCAGGAGATGTTCGAACACACGGTGATCGCTTTTAATTATGCGGAGAAATATCGAACGCCTGTCTTCCTTCTCTCCGATGCCTTCGTGGGGCATATGCGGGAAGAGGTGGTCATTCCAGAAGCGGACAAGATCAAAACAATTTACCGAAAAATTCCCGAATTAGGGACAGACCCTCTGAAGCTAAAGGGGTTCCTGGACGAGAATGTGGCGCCCATGCCCATTTTCGGAAAAGGGTTTAAAGCTCATGTGACCAGTTCCTGCCATGACGAATATGGGAAACGGAATCTGATCGATATCTCCGCCCTGGACAAATTTGTTCGGAAGTTGAGCGATAAGATCCTCAAGCACAAAGAGGAGATCACCCTGGTAGAGCGGGATTATGAAGGCGCCGAGGTTGTCCTGGTATCTTATGGAGGAGTATCCCGTGCCGCAGCAGAGGCTGTATTGCAGGCAAGAAAAAAGGGAATTGCAGCGGGGACCCTTCGATTGATCACGGTTTGGCCCTTTCCAGGAGAAGAGATCGAGAAGATGGCGAGGAAAGCCAAGCATGTCATTGTTTTGGAAAATAACCTGGGTCAGATCTATCCTTACATCAAAGCCGAAGCAGCCCATTTTTCGGAAGTTTCGTTTCTCCCTCCAAAGCTGGTGGGCGAGATTCAGGATCCAGAAGATATTTTGAAAAAGATTGAGGAGATTTCAAAATGAGTGAACTTGTCCACCCCTATCACCGTTTTATTCGCCCTACTGTAACCCATTCCTCATTCTGTCCGGGCTGTGGAGACGGGACGATCGCCCAGAGCATTTTACGAGCGATTGACGGTCTGGACATGGACATGGATGATTTTGTTTTTGTGTCAGGGATCGGGTGTGCTGCATGGATCCCCAGTCCTCTCTTCAATGCCGATGTGCTTCATACCACTCATGGCAGGCCAATCGCCTTTGCCTTTGGAATCAAGATGGGATTGACCGAGAAGAAGGTGATGGTGGTGAGCGGAGACGGAGATCTCGTAGCCATTGGCGGAAATCACCTGATTCAGAATGCCCGACGGAATATTGAAATGGTGGTGATCTGCTCCAATAACGGGATCTATGGCATGACCGGGGGACAGGCGGCTCCGACCACACCCATGGGGGTGAAGACGACCACGACCCCCTATGGCACGTTTGAGAATGTTTTCGAGGATATCTCGGGGCTGGTGATTGCGGCGGGAGCTTCGTTTGTCGCTCGCTGGACCACTGGACACCCCAGGCAGCTTACGGCCTCCATCAAAAAGGCAATACAGAAAAAAGGGTTTGCTTTCATCGAAGTGATTTCTCAATGTCCGGTTCAGTTCGGGAGGAAGATGGGGGTAGGAAATGCGGTCCAGATGCTTGAGGATTACAAAAATAGATCAATTTCCATCCAGGAAGCTAAGAAACTTTCTAAAGAAGAATTAAAAGGTCGAATCGTTGTTGGAGAATTGGTTGACCTGGATAAGCCTGAAATGGTGGAAGAGGTCACCAGAATGAGGAAGAAGGCCATGGGAGGGGCCGAGGCAGCGGTTGATACAGGAAGAAGTTAATTACCATTAAAAGGAAGGCAGGTGTACTTACAAACTTTTACAATTGCGGATCATTCAAAAATTAAAGCTACCTCTAAAAATGTCATTCCGGTACCGATCTTTATCGGGAGAATCCAGAAGATACTGATATTCCTAGACTCCGGTTTTCACCGGAGTGACAAATTTGGAATTATTCGAGGTCCCCATAGGGAGTAAACAAAGAGTTCGTGGACAGGAGTGAAATAAAGTTCGGGAGGAATTGAATGGGTCGAACAGAGATATTGATCGGAGGAGTAGGGGGACAGGGTGTGGTATTGTCCGGGATTCTATTGGGGACAGCTGCTTCTCTCTATGATGGTAAACAGGCGGTTCAAACACAGTCCTATAGTTCGGAGTTAAGAGGCGGATCAGCAAGGGCAGAGGTGATCATCTCAGAGCAACGGGTGACTGATCCAGAAGTGAGAAAAGCCGATATTCTCATTCTGATGGCAGAAGATGCAGTCGGCAGGTATCTGCCCAAGATCAAACCCGGAGGACTTCTGGTCATCGATTCGGATCTGGTAAAAGGGGTAAAACCTGGAGAGTATGAGATCCTCTCTGTTCCTGCTACGAGTATTGCAGACAAAGAGATGAATAATATTGTTGTGGCAAATCTCATCATCCTGGGTGCACTCCTGAAGAAAACGGGCCTTCTCTCTATTGCATCAATGGAGAAGGCTATTGAGGTGAGCGTGCCCCAAAAGGCAAAGGCCCTAAACCTGAAAGCCTTCCAGAGGGGGTTGGAGCTTACCTAATTGCGGATGGCAGATTTCGGATTGAGGATTTAAAAAGATCAAATTTTGAAATCTACAATCTGAAATCTAGAATTTAGTGAGGGAGGATAAAGATGGCTGTAAAAACGTTTGAGCAATATATATCAAGCTTGAGAAGACTGAAGCCTACGATCTATATGTTTGGAGAAAAAATAGAGAATGTAGTGGATCATCCTCGAATTCGTGCGGGAATCAATGCCACCGGAGCCACCTATGAACTGGCGCAACATGAGAAGTACAAACATCTCATGACAACCGTATCTCCTTTGACGGGGGAGCCTATCAACCGGTTCACCCTCCCTCCTCAATCGATCGAAGATCTGGTAGCCAGAGTGAAGATCAACCGGGCTCTGGGAGGTTATGTGGGGACATGCCATCAGCGATGCACGGGCCTCGACTGTCTCTGCACCCTGTCCATTGTGACCTATGACATCGATAAAAAATACGGGACTCAGTACAACAATCGCTTTAACGAATTCCTAAAGTATATGCAGAAGAATGATCTCACCGCAAATGCCAGCGTGACCGATGTCAAAGGGGATCGCAGCCTGGGCCCGCATGAACAGCCGGATAAGGATATGTACCTTCGGGTGGTCGACCAAACCAAAGAAGGGATTATCGTCAGGGGAGCTAAGTCCCACCAGACGGGGTCGGTTAGTTGCCATGAGATCATTGTCCTTCCAACGCGTGCGATGGGAAAGGGGGATGAGGATTATGCCCTGGCCTTTGCCATCCCTTCCGACACAAAGAATCTCATTCATGTGGTGGGAAGAAATTCGATGGACACCCGCGAGATCGAAGGAGTCGATTGTGGAAATATCCGATACAGCAAGTATTGCCCGACCCTCATCTTTGACGAGGTTTTGGTGCCCTGGGACCGGGTCTTCATGTTTAGAGAAGTTGAATTTGCCGGAGAGATGGTGAATCGCTTTTCTGCCTTTCACCGTCAATCTCATGGCGGCTGTAAATCGGGAAAGATCGATGCCATGACCGGCGCCGCCCTGATGATGATGGAGTATAACGGGACGTTGAAAATGAGCCACCACAAGGAGAAAGTGATCAACATGATCCATATGGCGGAGACCCTTTATGGTTGCAGCCTGGCGGCCTCGTATGAGGGAAAGAAAGAACCCTCAGGGACTTATTTCATCGATCCGGTTTTGGCCAATGCCTCCAAGATTCATGAGGGAAAGGAGATGGCCGAGGCTACCCGCCTGATGATCGATATCGCCGGCGGATATGTGGCCGACCTGCCTTCGGACAGGGACTTTGAAAATCCTGAGATCGGTGAACTTTTAAAAAAATATTTAAAGGGAGCAACCGGCGTGCCGGTTGAAAAAAGGATCAAGATGCTCCGGTTGGTTGAGAAGATGGCTATGGAGAGCGCTGATACGATCTCTGACATTCATGGAGGAGGTTCGCCGGCAGCCCACCGGCTGACGATTTACAGGGAGTCGGATATCGACTACAAAAAGAACTGCGCCAAACGTCTGGCCTGCATTGAGGATTAGTCTCTTAGGAATAAAATTGTGCGCAAAATGGTCACCGGCATTAGCAGAATGTCTGAATTCCAGAAAGAAACATTCACCATTTGGAGAACAACTATGAGGCCTCGATTACAGTTTCCTCAACGCTTTTCACCGGTCGCCCTCTTCAACCATGATACCGTAGACATTCTGCGAAAGGGGCTTACCTCTTTTTTCGGTTCCAATTGTCAACTCCCTGTAATCGGGTCTGGACTTTCGGTTACGAGCAATCAGCGCCTTAACCACATCCCATCTTAATTTGTTATTTTTGGCCATTTCAATGATTTGTTCAAGGGCGGCCCTATTGTCAAAGGCTGCAGATCGGTAAGGCCTGGGTCTGATCAGCGCATCATAAACGTCACTTACCGCAATGATTTCCACCATGGGATCGTTAAGAATAATCCCCTGTGGATATCCTGACCCGTCACTCCTCTCGTGATGCTCCAGAGCCACCTTACAGGCGGGGTGCTCCGGGTCTTTATAGTAATAGCAGAGCAGGATATAGCCTGAAACGGCGTGATGTTCTATGAAGTCCCGCTCCATCTCGGTGAGAGGGGCGGTCTTTCTAAGAATGTTCAGGGGCACACAAATCTTCCCAATGTCGTGGGTGAAGCCACTCGCTGACGATTCGATATACTCCTGGAAGTCCGGCAGCAAATCTCTTGCCAGAAGTGCGGACAGGGCAAACACCATCAGAATATGGGCGTACGTGAGAAAGTCGTACCGTTTGAAATAATCCATCGTCAGCCCAATAGGGATGGGAACCCGAACTCTCTCCAAAAGATTTAGGATAGCATCGAGTTGTTCTCTCTTAGGAAAAAATTTTACGTAGGGTTCCATTTTAAGAAGACTTACCCAGTCTTTTATGAACGAACCGCGGGAGACGAGTGGATATGAGCGATAGGAGTATGTTGTGCGGGAGTGGACAAAGGCATCCAATGTCTCCTTCGTCAAAAGTGTGCCTTTGGAGAACAATAACCGCCTATCCAGCGTATGAATCGGATGTCGGAGCGTCAATGTCTTCATAAAGGAACACCCTTGAAGCTTAATTTATCTCCATAAATCAACAGATGTCAACAGCGCCTCTGCCATCAAAAAGCAACTCAGGACTCCACGAAATTGAAAATAGGGTCATAAATTATAGAAAATTTATCAAAAAAAGGATAGGCGTGTCAAGATATTTAAACAGATTTTGACCACAGAATATGGAGTGCATTGCCGATCATTGTGCGAGTGATGTATCGAGTCGGCTGACTTTTTGATTTCCGATTGAAATAATGTATGCCTATCAAAATCACCGGATGCTTGACTATAGGAAGAAAGAATTGGGAAATCGGGATTGGTTAGGTAAGAACTGCAGTTTATATCGCCATGCATCAATATTGAAAAAGATTTAAATCTACAACCTCAAGGCAAACCCTTAAGCACATTAAGCTCGGAGCGAAGCGGTCTTCTATCCTTTATCAGCGAAGCTACGGTCGTTTCATTTCCTCGATGGTTGACTTTGAAGCATTGTACATGAAGCCGATATCCGTGGAGCAGGCCAGAACCGTCATTCCTTTTGATTTCCACTTCCTGATGAGTTCGGTATTTCCGATGTGAATGCCTGAGGCTTTGCCTTTCTTCTTGGCAGTCTCAACGACCTTCTCAATGGCTTGTCCTAATGCCTCAGACGCAAGCTGGTCGGGAATGCCCATAGAGATGGAGAGGTCGTTGGGACCGATCAAGCCGACATCAATTCCATCTGTGCTGAGAATGGCATCGACATTCTCAATGGCCTCACGGGTCTCAATCTGGGCAATGATCAGGGTATGTTCATTTGCCTCTTTCATAAACTCAAGGGCTTTCAGAGGTTTGTAGTCTGTTTGACCGGTCTGGGTTCCAAATCCTCTCTGTCCGATCGGTGTATATTTGCTGTAACGGACAATTGACTCGGCCTGTTCTTTTGTTGAGGTCATGGGAACCATGATTCCTTCGGCACCGGCATCGAGGACCCTTGAGATGAAGTGGGTTTCCAAGTGAGGGATTCTGATGACAGGTGCAATCCCCGCAGACTTGGCCCCTCGTATGAGATCGGCCACCGTTTCCATGGAATAGTTGCCGTGTTCCATGTCGATCAAGACGAAATCATAACCCACAGAGGCAAAGATGACCGGAGTTCCGGGGTCCCGGGCCTGTCGTATCATCATCCCATAAACACACTCTCCTGCCAGCACTCTCTTTCGTAAACCAGCCCAAACCATAAGTGCCTCCCAAAAGAAAAATTCGAAATTCGAATATCGGGCGAAGCGTCCGTCTCGGACCAATCCGAAACAATATCAAAATTCAAATGTTCAAATGTCCCAAAACAGTTGTAATTTGTTTGGTATTTTGGTCATTCGAAATTGTTTCGAAATTCGCCCGCCTGCGCGTAGCCGCTTCGGCGAAGGCAGGGATTTCGTGCTTCGAGTTTACTCATTTAAGCAATTCCATATTCTTCAATATCTCCTTCAATTCCTCCTTTGCCTTCGGAGTGATTCCCCCCACCGGAGCAATTCCCACTCCCGCATCGATACCGATCAGGTTTAATGCCTCTTTGATCACCACGGGAAAAGTTCCTAAATCGAATGCCAATCGCAGAGGAGCCAGACGGAACTGAGCTGCGAGAGATCGCTTCATATCCCCCGCTTTGAAAGCCTCATAAATCTCAACGATCACTTTGGGCGCCACATTGGCTGTGGCAGCAATTGCCCCCTTTCCTCCATAGCATAGTGTTCCGTAGATGAGGGTGTCCCGGCCGGCCAGAACAGAGAAATTCTCATCCGTTCTCCGTATATATTCAGCCGTGAGCGTGAGATCTCCGGAGGAGTCCTTAATGCCGACGATGTTATCCACCTGAGAGGCCCGGACGACAAAATCGGCTGAGATATTAACCCCTGTTCTTCCAACATTGTTATAGAGAAGGACCGGTAACCGTGTGGCCTTTGCAACAGCCGTGAAGAATTCCATCAACTCCGCATCATTGGGTTTGATGAAATAGGGGGTGACCACAGAAACAGCACTGACTCCGGCGGCCTCAGCCATCTGGGTCAGCGAAATGGCCTCACGGGTCGTGATGGCTCCTGTTCCTGCATAAACCGGAACCCGGCCACGGGTCTCCTCGACCACGACCTCAATGATCCTTTTCTTCTCCTCGAAAGTGAGGGCATAGAACTCTCCCTGACTTCCGACCGGGAAGAGACCATGGACTCCTCCTTCGATCAGATAGTTGGTCAGTTTCCGTAGGGCTGACTCATTGATCTTCCCATCTTTGGTGATCGGTGTAACCATTGCCGGGATGATTCCTTTTGGTTGAAAATTCATTTTTTCCTCCAGTTTTAAAGGTTGAGGTTGAGGGTAAAGAGAAACTTAACCTAAGCCTCAGCATTAACCTTTTTTTATAATAGGCAATGTCAACAACCCATCCGGTATAAGGACCACTCTTGCCCTTGGATTCTTATTCAGCTCTCGATCCAAAGCTTCCTGCAAAGTGGGAACCGTTTCGAGATACAATTCTTTCAACGTCTCCTCAGGAAGGAGACAGTCCGTCATCACGATCCTTGCCTGTTTTAGAATCTGTGCCAGGATGAGGGCCTTCTGTTCTCCTGGGGCAAAGCCTTCTTCGCGGGAGATGGCGATGATATCATCCACATCCTGAGCTCTCTTCATGATATCGCAATACCCCGGGTGCCCGCAGCCGTCTTCACAGGGGGCAGGGATGAGAATGACGCCGCCCTTTGTAACCACTGGTTGGGGGCCGAAGACGATCACATTGGCGGCACGGGTGGCCTGATAAAGATCGAGGGACTTCGGATGACTGACTCCGCTGACGACAATCTCTCCGGGCTGATCGATTTCAACTTCATAGAGATTTCGAGCGATCTTCACTCCCTCCTGGAATGCTTCCACCGGATCTCCAGCCACTACCTTCACCACTTCCTTCTTCCCCGTCTGAACCACATTGACAATGAAATGGAGTCCCAGGACATGGGTTGCTTCAGTGAGGAATTTCCGAAAACGATTTCCCTCTATTACGCCGAGTCGGGTTTCTTCCATCATTTGGTAATTATGCGTCGCCCCGATGGTCTCCTCACCTGCCACTCCCACTGCAATGCTCTTCACCCCTCCGCTGTAACCTGCGAAAAGATGGGTTTCAATCACTCCCGTGGAGATTCGGATGTCTGCTTGGGCTACGGTGCGGTTGAAGACCAGAGGAATCCCGCTTTTTGTCGTTCCCAGAGAGATAAGTTCTTCCTTATTGTATGAGTTGTGATTGATAAAAGAGATTTCATCCACGATCTTTCCAAACTTCTCCCTCAGCTCTTCAGGAGTGTTTGGACGGTGGGTTCCAGTAGCCACAACAGCGGTGGTATCCTCTTTTCTGATCCCCCCTTGCTTCAGTTCTTCAAGAAGAAGGGGCACAATCGTCTCTTCGGGGAGCTGACGCGTGATGTCCGTAACGATGATCGCAGCGGTCTGGCCAGCTTTTACCATGTTGCGAAGTCGCGCGGAATGGATGGGATGATAAAGAGCATCCTCGACAGCACTTTTCACATCCGGAACCGGCGCTATCTCATGAGATTCCACCCACTGCACAAAAACGCGATCTGGTATCTCAAGATGGGTCGTCTTTTTACCGCAAGGGATTGGATAACGCTTCATCCTATTCCAACTTATTAATCAGTCCACAATTGTATAGATAAGTGTCCCCCTCTTTGGAGACTGTGTCGTAATATGAAAAAACCCCATTTTTGAAAAGGGGGAGAGGCGGTCGGGTGGAAAAGGTTTAGGGCGGTTACCTTTAGCCGTTCGGATTCAGGCGTGCCAAGCATATGAAAACATTTGATTTTATACAAGTGACAATTTCCCATCATCTAAAAGACCCGCATCCTAAAACTTTGGAACCTGACTGCCTCTTCCCCTTTGCTCGCGATTGCGACACAGTCTCTTGGCAAAGAGGGGGTTGACCTGCCTGCCGGACAGTCAGGGGCAGATTTTCAGAAGATGTTTTATCAATTAGAGACTCCTTAGACATGTTGAATGCTTTAATTAATTTTTCGATCTTCTTTCTCTCCTTGTTGAAATGAGATTAACATCAGTTTAGTCCCTAAACAAGTGTAATTATTTTGGGAGAAAGTGAGAAAGTACTCGAAATGCCCTCCAGATAAGACTATTATCGTTTTGTCAAAAAACAAAACCAATCAGAAAGGAGCATTTTGAGTGAAAAAATTAAACCACAAAATACTGGGGAAGCGCAAGAGAAAAATTGAGAAACGTTTGGAGCGCAGGAACTGGGAGAACCCAGAGAGGGCGATGTTCAAGGGAGTCAGCATTGGATATGAGATGGATGATCGCCATAAGGGGATTGCCTGCGGAGGAATTGGTGTGATTCATTTGATAGCGAAGCGGCTGGGACTTGCCAAACAGATCGATAAGCATCTGCATCTGCTCAAGCGACATCTTCCTTACCATGAGTAGGACCATGTTTTGAATCTGACCTATAATGTGCTTGCGGGGGGGACGCGGTTAGGGGACATTGAGTTACAGTGGCAGGGTAAGGGTTGGATGGATGCGTTGGGGGCGGAGAGGAAGCCAAGGAGAAGAAGAAAAAAAAGGGGAAACCCTCTTGTGAAGGATAGAATTGTTTTAAATCAGAAGCTTGAAACAGACAAAGAAATCACCCTCGAAGGGCCTCCTCTGGAGGCCTTCCGAGTTCAGAGCGCCCATGTGGGAAGCATCATCACCCTGACCGATTCTGAAGGGAAGGGCTTTCGGGGAAGAGTCCTTCGACTTTCAAAAGAGAAGGCATCCGTTCTCATCTTCGATTCATTTCCTTCCCCTACGGAATCTCCTATCGAGATCATCCTCCTCCAAGCTCTCCCAGAGAAAGAACGAATGGAATGGATCATTCAGAAAGCTACCGAGTTGGGCGTTGCAGCGATCATCCCTTTTAAATCCGAAAGGTCGATCTCTCTAGAAGAGAGGGAGTCCAAACAGAAGAAGGCTCACCGCTGGCAGGAGATTGCAGTGAAAGCGGTCCAGCAGTCGAGAAGGGCAAGAGTCCCTTCAGTGGAGGACTATTGTTCCTTTGAGGGGGCGCTGGAATATTGCCGGGAAGATGGACTGAAGATTCTCCTCTGGGAAAAAGACGGGAAAAAACTCAAAGAGGTTCTTGAAAGCTTCCTAAAATTTCATCCCTCATTAGAAAAAGAATTTTTATCAAGACCCCCCTTAGAAAAAGGGGGGGAGGGGGGATTTAAGTGCGATCGGCCGGAAAAAGTCTATCTCATGGTCAGCCCCGAAGGAGGGTTTAACGAAGAAGAAGTAAGATTAGCCATAGATCAGGGATTCGTCCCCGTGAAACTGGGACAGCGTATCTTAAGAACCGAAACCGCCGCCATCACTTTTGTCGGCATCCTACAATATGAACTCGGCGACCTTTGCTAGAAGAGAATCGAAGCCGAGGAAGGAGGATGATAGGAGATGCTCTTATGGGTGATCATGGTTGTTTTCGGTATATGCATGGTTGTGAGTTTCCACCTAACCTTTCTGACCATAATAGCCCCTGGCTTTTCATCAGCTTTGGTCTGCTGTTCAGCATTCCCTTCCTCATAGGGGCATTAAAATTGGCTGCAAAGAAATGGCCTTTTTTTAAGAGTGCCGAAAGAACCATTTTGGGACACTCCGAGCCTAAAACAACTTTTGTCCCGCACTGGTTTATGATGGCAGCGATCATTCTCACGGGAATCCTTATCCTGGCTGCCATCCTCATACCGATTTTTTTTAAATGAGATGTATCTGCTTCCAATCCAATACCATTCGATGTCACCTAAGATGACATTTATGGCTGGCTTGAAAAATAGACAATCCATCCGTAGTTGATTATACTTCCTGTGTAATGCCATGAAGATCCTTCTCATTCAACCTCCTGTACAAGATTTTTACCAGACCTCTATTCGGACGCAGCCGATCGGGCTGGCCTATCTTGCAGCTTCATTAATAAAAGAAGGCCATGAAGTAGAAATCCTCGATTGTCAGACTGAGAAGAGAAAATCCATATCCATTCCTTCCGAACTTTCTTACCTCAAAGATATTTATCCGTTCCATGATCGAAGTTGTTTCAAACTCTATACGGGTTTTTATCATTTCGGGATGGGGTGGGAAGAGATCAGAAAGGAGATCGAGAAGCCGAAAGCAGATGTTTTCGGAATCTCATCTTCCTTTACCCCGTATCATGGAGAGGCACTTAAGATCGCCCAACTCATAAAGGAATGGAACTCGAAGAAAATTGTCGTGATGGGAGGCTCTCATGTGAGTTGCGATCCCGAAGGGGTTTTAAAGAGTCCCTTTGTAGACTATGTCATCATTGGGGAAGGGGAGCATCGCCTCTCATTTCTTGTCCACTGTTTAAGGAATGGAAAGGAGGCGGAAATTGGTCTGATGGACGGAACTGGATTCAAGCGAAACGGGGAGATCCAAATTAACCATCTCCAGAACTTTATTCCTGACCTTAACTCCATCCCGCCCCCCGCAAGAGATCTCCTCGATCTGGACCGGTATCGGATCAATCAAAAGAAATCCACCATGATCATCACAAGCAGGGGCTGTCCACATGGATGCGCTTATTGTTCAGCTCATCTCGTGATGGGATCTTCCTTTAGAGTGCGAAGTCCGGAAGATATCATTCGGGAAATGGTGGCATGTCAAGAGAGATATGGGATAGAGGCATTCGATATTGAGGATGACAATTTCACGTTTGATCAAGATCGAGCAAAAAGATTGATGAGGTCTATCATAGAAACATTCGGTGAGGGGAGAATTGAACTTTCTGCGATGAATGGCATCTCCTTTGCGGTTCTGGATGGAGAACTCATCCATTTGATGAAAAAAGCTGGTTTCCACACACTTAACCTCTCCTATGTAAGCACAGACCCTGCAACCAAACAAAGGATGAAAAGACCTCAGCCCACCACTGAATTTGGTTCTATCATGAAGGAAACAGAAAAAGCTGGACTGAATGTAGTGGCCTACGCCATCCTGGGGATACCCGGTCAGACCCTTGATGAGATGATTGACACCCTCATCTATTTAATGGGGGAGAGGGTTCTCATCGGCCCGAGCATCTATTATCCTACTCCAGGGACTTCCCTCTTTGAGAGATGCAGGAGAGACAGTATCTTGCCATCCCACCTCTCTCAATGGCGATCCAGTGCGTTTCCGATCGAAACGAAAGAATTTGACTGCCTTGATCTTGCCACACTGCTTCGATTGGCAAGGGTTATCAATTTCATTAAAGGAAAGATGGATCAAGGGGAGTTGGAAGAGGGGACGACCTCCAAAGGCTTATTCCGGGGACTAAAAGATGAAATTAAGACCGGCACTTACACATGGGCTGATTTGCTTTTGATGCTTTTTGAGGAGAGAACTGTTTTCAGCCTGAGAAAAAATCGAAGTGGAGAATTTTCAATTCAAAAAGAGAAGACTTCGAAGAGGGTTTTGGACTGTTTTTTTGAAAAGGCCCTGGAAAAGCCTATTATGGGAAGTCGAAATGATTGAAAACAGATATTTGATGTTATAGGATGGGCACGAAGAGGAGGAGAATGACGAGATGAAGGCCATGGTGCTGAGAGAGATAGCAGCCATTGAAGAAGCACCCTTGAACATGGAAGACCTCCCTGTTCCAAATTCAGGTCACAAAGAGATTTTAGTCAAAGTCTCTGTCTGCGGTCTTTGCCATACGGAACTGGATGAAATCGAAGGAAGGCTTCAGCCTAAACTTCCTGTAGTTTTAGGTCATCAGGTTGTTGGAAGGGTGGCTGGTCTGGGTTCGGGAATAAAACGGTTCAAGTTGGGAGATCGGGTTGGCATTGCCTGGATCCATTCGGCCTGTGGCAGGTGCGATTTCTGCATGGCAGGGAATGAGAACCTGTGTCCAGATTTTAAGGGAACAGGATGTGACGCCCATGGGGGTTATGCTCAATATATGGCGATTGGTGAGAAGTATGCCTATCTCATTCCGGAAAGGTTTTCTGATTCTCAAGCCGCTCCGCTTCTCTGTGCTGGCGCGATCGGATACCGGGATTTGATGCTCTCGGGTATTAAAAAGGGTCAAACGTTGGGACTTTTCGGATTTGGAGCATCAGCTCACATCGTCATTCAGGTTGCAAAGCATTGGGGATGTGAGGTCTTTGTTTTTACCAGAGGGAAGGAGCATCAACATTTGGCAAGACGATTGGGGGCTTCATGGGTGGGAGGACCTCAGGATCAACCTCCTCAAAAACTCCATTGTGCCATTGATTTTACTCCGGTTGGAGAGACAGTACCTTATGCATTACAGTTATTGGAAAAGGGTGGAAGACTGGTGATGGCAGTGATTCGAAAGAGGAACCCTATTCCGCCGCTGGACTATTCCAAACATCTCTGGGATGAAAAGGAGATCAAGAGCGTGGCCAATATTACCAGGAAAGACGCCGAAGATTTCCTATCACTGGCGGCTGAAATTCCCATTGTCCCCGAGGTTCAAGAGTTTGAATTGACCGAAGCAAACAAAGCTCTTCTTCTATTAAAACAGGGCAAGATTCAAGGCTCGGGGGTGTTAAGGGTGGGGGATTAGGCAGAAAATAAAAGTTGTTGGTTTGAAGGCTAAGATGCCGGTTTTGTCAATAGGTTAGGTCATTAGTCTATATTTCACTTAGCCTCTTCACCTTGCCCAAACTGGCTCCCTAACCCTAACCCTAACCTAAATAAATTTTGATGATTCCAAAGTGCCCTCCGAGCATGGGGCATTTATTAAGAAAGGGATCATGATGACTTCGATCTATCTGGTACGACACGGTCAAACCGCGTGGAATAAAGAAGAGATTTTCCGGGGGAGGACTGATATCCCTCTCGATGAGACAGGCCTGAAACAGGCAGAACTGGCGGGGAAATATTTCGAACAGATGAAGATCGATGGAATTTACTCAAGCCCTCTCTCCCGTGCCTTACAGACCGCGCACCAGATTGCACGGTTTCTCCGCATGGAAGTTCAATCCTTAGACGGGTTGATCGATATGAGCTTTGGAAGCTGGGAAGGGCACGCCCATCAGGAGATAAAGGAGATTGATCCTGAAGCCTATCGCCGGTGGAGAGAAGAGCCTCATTTGGTCAGACTTCCTGGTGGAGAGACGCTCGATGATGTTCGTAAAAGAGCAATGGCTTCACTCGAAGGGGTCATCGAGAGACATCCGGAACAGACGCTTGTTCTTGTTTCGCACCGGGTTGTCAACAAGGTGCTCCTCTGTGGAGTCCTGGGGATAGACAATTCCCATTTCTGGCAGATAGCACAGGATACGACTGCAATCAATTTGATTCAGTTTAAAAGAGAAAGATATGTTCTTTCTTTAATGAATGAGACCTGTCATCTAAAGGCTTTGAAAGAGGAAAGGATCAAAGTGGATTTCTGAGCGGCTAAGATGATTCAGATTTTAAGAATACCTCGATCTTTGCCTTAATCGCATCTCTCACTTTTCGAAACACCAACAGCCTCTCTTCAATCGTCCCGATGGCGGCCGCAGGGTCTTCAAAGGACCAGGCGACCCGTTTCCCCTGACCGGGAAAATTTGGGCAGGCCATGGCCGCATGGTCGCATAGGGTGATGATGTAATCGAACTCTTCTTTGAGAAATTCATCCGTAGATTTGGAAGTCTGTCCGGAGATGTCGATCCCGATCTCTTCCATGGCACGGATGGCCAGAGGATGGACATAGGATGGAAAGATTCCAGCGCTCCTGACTTTCCAATCCGCTTCACCGATGGCCCTCATCAACCCCTCTGCCATCTGGCTCCGTGCAGAATTGCCGGTACAGAGGAAAAGAATTTTTTTCATTTTTTGATTCATAATGATGGTTCTGTAAAAGGTTGTCATTCCCGTGGAAACGGGAATCCAGATGGAAAAGACTGGATTCCCCCGCATCAAGTGCGGGGCAGGCTAAATCAGGTCCGCAATGACAAAATTGTAAGGCCATTACATCTTTTTTCTGATAGAGGCTGATTGATAGGTGGCCTCAATGGTACTCTTCATTCCTCCCCGGACGTTGAATTCACCGGTCACCCTGGCCCAAACCGGTTTTGAGGCGTTCACCACGTCCCTGAGGATCCGATTAACCGCATTTTCGTAGAAGATTCCCAGGTTTCGGTAAGCGAGGATATATTCCTTTAGAGATTTTAATTCCACACACCGCTTTCCAGGAATATATCGGATGGTGATCGTTCCAAAATCGGGCAGCCCTGATTTCGGGCAGACTGAGGTGAACTCCGGGATGGAGATGGTGATCTCATAATCTTTAAATTGGTTCTCGAAGCATTCAATCTTGGGGAGCGGAGCATCAATCCCCGCCCGGGCATGCGTGTCTGTATATCCTGCCATTTTCGACCTCTTTTGACTGCATCATAATTCAAAAAATATGAATAATCAATATTGATGAACTTGTAAAAAGTCCGAAAGCCTCTTTCCCCGTCATTCCGGCCCCGATTTTCATCGGGATAAACTCCAGCCGGAATTCAGTTATTTCAAGAATTTATCAAACCTCTGGACTCCGGTTTTTACCGGAGTGACGACTTTTTACGAGACAATCAATATTCAAGTAGAGTCAAAAATAAAGTGCATTTGATTAAACTGTGGGTTATAAAAAATAATCCCAACAAAGGAGGATGAATATGACCGAACCTGAACGCATCTCACCGGAGGAAGCTCACCAGAAGCTGAAAGCCGGCGAAGCCCTGCTTGTCTGCGCCTACGAGGATGAGGAGAAGTTTAAGAAGGTGAGGCTGGAAGGGGCCATCTCACTTGGCGAGTTTAAATTGAGACTGGACTCTCTCACCAAAGATCAGGAAATTGTTTTTTACTGCGCGTGACCCCAGGAAAAGAGCGCTGCCCGTGAGGCAGTAAAACTGATTGCCTTGGGATTCGAGAAGGTTGAATGCCTCGCCGGGGGCGTGGAGGCATGGAAAAGATCTGGCTACCCCATCATCAAAATCGGAGAGCCTGAATCTCTACTGTCCTCAGACAAATAATTTAACCCTAAATTGGGCGATTCACCCTATTTCACAAGGGAGGCAGAGACGCCTCAAACGCTTTTAGAATGCGATACGTTCAAAGTTTGGGCAATTGAGCATTAGCTTCACCAAACAGGTGATCATTGAACTATTCCCATGGTTAATTCAAACAATCAAAGGAGATCGCTCTAAAAGGCTTTTCGGCCTCCCCGCCCCCGTTGTGAAGGGTGAAAAAATCGCTCAATTTGGGTTAACATAAAAAAGAAAAATGGGTATAATGTTGTCAAATTTCAATGAAATATGACAACATGGGTCGCTCATTATGCTGGAAAGGATACTAAAAGCCCATCAATAATACTTTGTGTCGTCGGATCATCATTTATCCTCGTGGACCGGTTCTGCGAACAGAGGACGGCATTGATGTTTTTCCCTTTCAAAACCTCTCCGAACTCCTGGCTACCAACAGTCTCTAAATGCAGATATTGCACCCGAATAGAGTGTTCAGCAAAATCAGGGTTCTTCTTCCCGCAGGTCTTCTTAAAGAGAATAGTTAGTTGCTGACTGACACTGACACTCGCGCTGACACTTTTATTTTCTATCCTATTAAGGGCTCAGTTTGGCAATGTATACTCGATCCTCTGCTCTTCGCGCTTAGCGGAGATCCTTTGGTAAGGTAGTGATATTCTTCATAGGCCAGACGGATATCTGCTTTGAAAGGGGATAGGGATGTTTACCGGGATAGATGATCCATAGATGGGCGAGGCTCAAACTTTCAACAGCCTGGTTCATCGATTTTGTTATTTTTGGAGTTTCGCTGAATTTGGACTCAATTCCATATCGGCGACCGCGATGGATGAAAAAGAGATCAATCTCGGCACCGCTATGGGTAGCCCAGAAAAATGCTTGGGATGGTTTAATGATCTGTAAAACCTGTTCGATGGCAAAGCCCTCCCATGATGCCCCCATCCGGGGATATCCATGCAGAGCTTTAAAGTCGGGGAGGTTAAGCAAAGCGTGAAGGAGGCCTGAATCACGCAGGTATATCTTGGGTGCTTTGACCTGACGTTTACTGAGGTTTTCATACCACGGTTGAAGTTGCCGGATCATAAAAGTCCCGGTGAGAATATCAAGATAAGATCTAACCGTTTTATCCGACAGATCGAGGGACCGGCTGAGCTCCGAAGCATTCCATGTTTGACCATGATAGTGGGCTAACATCGTCCAGAAACGACGCATCGCTGCAGGTGGAATTGAAATACCGAGCTGGGGGATGTCGCGAGCCAGGAAGGTTTGAATAAAGCCCTCACGCCAGGCGAGACTATCTTCATCGCTCCGGGCGAGAAAAGAACGGGGGAATCCACCCCTTAGCCAGAGAACATTGGAAGCGTCTGTTCCCGTTTCCTGAAGACCAAAACCGGAGAGCTCCACGAACTCGACACGACCAGCAAGAGTCTCAGAAACATTTTTAACAAGATCAGGGGATGCACTCCCCAGAATAAGAAAACGAGCTTTATTTTCAGGGCGGTCGACCAGCACTCGCAGCACGCTGAATAGATCGGGCATCGCCTGAATTTCATCAATGATCACGAGACCTCTTAAGGGACTAAGCATCAGTTGCGGATTCTGGAGACGGTTTAAATCAAGTTGGGATTCAAGATCAAAAAAGGCCTCAGTTTTTTCTTTTGCAAACAGATGGGCGAGTGTTGTTTTACCGCACTGTCTTGGGCCAACCAGGGCCGTGACAGGGGAGCGTCTCACAGAGCGGGAGAGTTGGTTGAGATATGCAGGGCGGTCAATCATGGAGCAAATATATCATTGAAAATTCGGAATGTCAATCCGAATTTTCAATAAAACAGCACTTCCGGTTTGGAATAGGTTTGAAAGTTTGATAAACATTTAAAATTAACTATTGACAAATTTTAATTATCTGTATTAATTGAAAGAAAAAGGAAAGAAAAAGGGGTCAGATCTCAACATTTGACAAAATGGAATTGTGCAAATGTTGGCATCATGATGAATGTTGAATGTTGAGACCTGACCCCTAAGCCTCCCCATATTGTAAGGTGGTGATGTTACAACGAGCTTTAATGACTCATCCGGGATGGTCTTAAGCAATTCCAAGCAGTCGCCGTGATAAATGACGATGTGCTCTGACACACCAAATTTCTCAACTATTTTCCTTTTGTCGAACATAGCCTTATGATAACAAGACAGTGGTCTTGAGTCAATGAATTCATTTTTCAATTCAGTAAACGTTATTTTTGATAATGTCGATTTCCAGGTGTAATATACACCTTTTTTTGAATTATTATAGAAGTGCGGATTTCAGGAAGTTATCCTCCTTTTTCAAAGTCCAGCGGCTTCGAAAGTTCCAATTTGACGCTTCCAGGAAGTACTCATTTGGCGGGGTAGTGAAAATTTGACGTGAGGCAAACCCTTCGACTGCCCCCAAGCAGGCGAAGGGCGCGCTCAGGGTCAATCCCTGCTTGCGGCTGGTAGTCTGAGTTTTAGGCTTAGCCTTTGGCCCGATGTCAGGCTGAGGGTTCACGTCGAAGGATTGACTTTTAAATTCTATATAATTTCTACTTCTAAATCCTCTCCTGCTTTTAGGGAAAGGGTTTTTTTTATATTCTGGAAGGCGATCAATTCCATTTTATTTTCGGGGTAACCCTCCACCAGGGGTAGGACGATGGCGGCTTTTAATTGGCCATTGATGAGGACGGGGTAACATTTAGCACTGCAAAAGGAAGGGTCTTCAGGTTCAATTTCGAACCCCTTTTGGGCTTTGAGCTCTTTAAAAGATTGGAAAGATTCTGGATCAATGACTTCCAGATTCAGGGTACCAGGATAGGGATCAATTGAGAGTTTTTCTATAAACTGCCTTTTCACCCAGGAAATCTGGGTAAATTGGCCTGCCTCCCTGAGCCCTTCGACAATTTTCCCCCGGATTCTAATGGTTCAATCCTTTCTTTTTCAGGGTCTTTTTGATCTTGGCGCTTCCCCAACGGGCAAAGAGATCGTGCTCGATATGGAAGAGATCGAGGACTTTCCCGACGGTATGGTTGACCAGGTCGTCCATGGTCTTGGGATGGAAGTAGAAGGCGGGGATGGGTGGAAGAATGATCACCCCCAGATCGGCAAGATTCATCATCAGGTTGAGGTGTCCCTTGTGAAGGGGGGTTTCCCTCACAGCGAGAACCAATTTTTTTCTTTCTTTGATTATCACATCTGCGGCGCGTATAAGAAGGTTTACATTAAATGAATTGGCAATGGCCGACAGGCTCTTGATGGAACAGGGCATCACGACCATTCCGTCGGTGTGGAAAGAACCACTGGCAATGTCGGCTCCTACATCTTTGATATCATAAACGACCTTTGCCAAAGATTTTACTTTCTCTATGCTCCAATCGGTCTCCATACGAATCGTTCTTTCAGCGGCCTCGGTGATGAGCAGATGGGTCTCCACATTCGATTTTGAGAGGACTTCAAGAAGCCTTATCCCATAGATGGCTCCGGTGGCCCCAGAGATTCCCACGATTATTTTCTTCATCTTATCTCCTGAATCAATTTTCCCTTCCCTCATCAAGGGACTGTGTCATAATAGGGCAAATTATAAAAATGTCATCCTGAACTTGGTTCAGGATCTAATTCATTCAACCAATTACGAGACCCTGAAATAAATTCAGGGTGACAAAATAGTAGTTACGACACGGTCTTTAAGGGGGAGGGAATCTATTTTAGATTTTTCAATATGGAAGCAACCCTTTTTTTCACCTCTTCAGGGATCCCCACCTTTTCAAAGCCTTCAGATCTGGGTTTTGTTGCATCCAAGCCCATCTTTGCCGTTAAGAACCCATTACCTGAAGAGGGATCGATGGGTTGTCCCCTCAGGTTGATCATGACCATCAGGTCTTTGTCTGCCTGGAATCGGGTTGCCAGAGCCCATTCCAGTTCCTGATCGTCCTGTATGTTTATATCGGTATTGACGGCAATAATCTTTTTAATATTGGTAAAGGAGAGAGCAAGCGATAAGGCCCTTCGGATTTCGCCTTTATTCTCCGTATCCATACTCATCACGGCGTGCGAACCGAATGTTCCGGGGATGAGGCGAATCTCCTTAATGGACGGGATTTCCCTCTTCATCTTTGGAACAAAGTCGAGACCATGAACGAGATAGAGAAGGTTATCCACCTCGAGGCTCCAGGGAACAATGGCATGATAAAGAGGTTTTTTTCGGAAAGTGATGGCTATGACCTGGATGGTAGGGCTTTTTGAGAACCCCATATAGTATCCGCTCGATTCTCCAAGAACGCCATCCTCTTCCTTACCTTTGGGGTCGATAAAACCTTCGATCACGATTTCGCCAAAGGCAGGAATTTCAAGATCAATGTTTTCAGCCTTTGCCATTGGCACAGCTTTTCCTCTGATGCCTCCGGCTATGGAGAGTTTGTCCACCCCTGCAGGCGCTTTCAGGATTGAGGCAAGGAAGATGAGAGGGTCCATGCCGATGACCGTGGCGATCTCCATCCGCCGGCGCATCCTCTTATATTTTCCGTAGATTTCCGCAAGGGGAGGGTTGAGCAGTGATATGCCGAGTCGATTTTTTCCCCTCATCTGCATTCTGTGAAGGCCCCTTCCGATCACACCGGTCTCCGGATCCCTGGCCGATGAGAAGCCCGAGGTGATATAAGGTCCGGAATCTCCTGCGTAGTGAGTCAGGACAGGGAGAAGTTTTTTCAAATCTATTCCTTTTTTAAACACCGTTCTTGGAGAAGAATCCCGGATCAGAATAGGAGAAAGCCTCTTCTCCATCCGTTTCGGGAATTCTTCAAAAAGTTTCTCAGGGTCGATTCCCAGGGCAAGGCTGAGGCGTTTCCTCGTTCCGAGAAGATTGCCCACCACAGGCAAGCGATGGCCCCTGACCCGTTCAAAAAGAATGGCCGGCGCCTCTCTCTTTCCCATCTCAGATAAGACGGCTGAGATTTCATATTTTGGATCGAGAGGGGTTGAGAGCGAGATGAGGTCTCCCCGAGACCTCAGATTGTCAATGAAACTTTTTATTCCTGCTGGCGCCATACAATGTTACTTTTGCAGTATTGATGGTTTCGTAAAAAGTCGTCTCACCGGTGAAAACCGGTGTCCAGAGTTTTCATAATTATCAGAAACTACTGGATTCCGGCTGGAGTTTATCCCGATGAAAATCGGGGCCGGAATGACAATCAATAGCCTTTTTTGACTTTTAACAACTTCCTCAGTATTAACCAAATTTATTCACTTCTTTTATGATTTTGATCGACCAGGGCTTTTCCTGAAGCTGGCCCCTTCCCAGGCGAACCCAGAGGCGATCGGGATATTTCGATTCAGATTTTGAAATCATCGCAGTTGCATAGAAACTTCGGTATTTATATCTTCGATCCGCCGGCATGAGGTTGCGAACGATCATTTCCATTTCCTGATCTTCTGGGAACTGCGAAAGTTCTGTCAGGATAAACGTATCATACTCTTTTTGTGCCATATGATTCCTCCTCAATCCTTGAATCCATAGGATTTCCAGTTTTTTAGAACTTTTTCCTGGACCTCTTTGGGGTAGACATTGTTAAAGGAGACTTTAATGGGAAGGTCAGACTTAGGCCAACTCAGCGGGAAGGTGCAGTCGAAAAGCACCTGGGAGCCGCGGCTCCATTTCCGCTCCTCCGGATCGGCAAAAGGATAGAGAGGGGTGCCCGGGGCCTGTTCATATTTTCGGATCCCGCGTATCGGATGGCATTTGGTGCAGAGGGCGTGGATCACCTCGTCTTTATTATAGATATCGGTTTCATTGTCCACAACCACCACCATCGTGAACCAAGGGCTCAATTTGCTTCCAAAGACGAGATTGGCAATCTGGCTTGCAATGCCGCTATAGGCAGGTCTAACGCCTACCACCACGAGGTGATGGGTCGATTCAGGAAGCATATAGACCCCGGTAATCGGAATGCCCTGACTCTCCAGAAGTTTCCGCATCTCAAGCCCGAGGGAGAAGGATCGGAGAAGTTGGCCTTCATCGGTTGGGACTCCCATGTTGGAGACCGTCACTATGGGGTTATTCCGGAAGGTAATGGCGGTAACCCGATAGACCGTCCTGGGTTCTCTCGGAGAGGTGCGGTATCCTGTATATTCACCAAAAGGAGCTTCATCAATCTGAATGCCCGGAATCACCTCGCCTTCTATGATGATCTCGGCATATGCTGGAACGTAGAGATCATTGGTTTCACACTTTACCAGCTCCACGGGAGCGCCCATCAACATTCCGGTGAACTCATCTTCGGGAATGGGTGAAGGAGCACAAGCCGCCACGCCGGACAGAGGATCGCAGCCAATGACCGTTGCGAAAGGCATGGGCTTGTTTTTCGGAACATACTTTCCATAAAACATCTTTCCCATATCGGAAAAGGGAAGCACCGGGCCCACCATGGTCTTTTCGTCGAAGACCATCTGCCGGTACATTCCCCAGTTGACAAATTCCGTATCCAGATCCTTCGATACCACAAAATGCCATGTCGCCAGATACCTTCCCCCATCGCCATCATGGACCATAGGGCCCGGGAGCTTAAAGAGGTCTGCATCTTTCCCTGTCCAGATGTTCTCTTTGCAGGGCGCTTTCTTTTTGTCCACGAGGATAGATTTAATGGGGTCGCCGGTTGTCCTCTTCACATATTCGTTCGATATCTCCGGCACAGAGGCATCCGGGTTCATCCCCATTGCAATCGCCAATCTTTTGTAAGTGGAAAGGGGAGCCCCAAAAGCCTCAAATCCAGGATAGTCCTTGATCCTTTTAAAATAAGGAGAAGCCGACTTCTTCTCGCAGACCCTCCTGACAATGGCTCCCATCTCAAGGTCCCAGTCCACCTCCTGTTCGATGGTTACGAGATCGTTGTTTGCTTTAAGCGCTTCGATAAACTCACGGTTGTCTTTATAAAACTTATAAGCCATTTCCTCCTCCTTCTTTTCCTTCAGTTATGGCGATTTTGAAAACTTGTCAATAATTTCTTCCCACTTTCCCTGGGCTTTCAGAATGAATTCAGCCACCTCCCTAACGACCCCTTTTCCACCTCCGGCCTGGGTAATATAATCTGCCACTTCCTTTGCCTCGATTGCCCCATCGGAAGGCGCTGCGGAAAATCCGACCCTTTTCATGACACCCAAATCGATCATCTCATCTCCCACATAGCATAAATCTCCATCTTTAAACCCTGACTCTTTCTCAAACTCGTCCAGTTTTCCGATCTTTGCGGAAGTCCCCCAAAGTTTTTCAAGAGGTATCCCATAGATTTTGCCTACTTGTTCATCTGTTCTTGTGATTTTACTGGTCAGGAATGCCACCTCAATCCCACCTTCCCGCAGCGCCATACAGCCCAGGCGGTCCCGCAGGGAGAAACATTCCGACTTTTTCCCGTCATCCGTATAGTAGAGGGTGTTATCAGTCAATATTCCATGGATATCGAGAATGACGAACTTCACCTTTTTTGCTTTTTCAATGGCTACTGCCTTGTTCATCTCATGACCTCCTGATGGAATGCCAAATGACGAAGTTCAAATGCCAAATCAAATTCAAGGTTCAAATTTTCTAAATTTATTTCTTTTGAAATTTAACATTGATTTGGGTTTTGATATTTGGATTTAAAAATTTCGGTTTTTACTTATATCCCATCTTGGTCACCTTCTCGACCCATGACTGCCATTGGCCCATCGCTCGCAGGATGAATTCACAGGTTTCTCTGATGGGGCCTCTTCCACCAGGAGCATTGGTAATGTAGTCGGCAATCTCCTTTGCGTCATCGATGGCATCAGCTGTTGCTACAGCAAACCCAACCTGCTTCATAAGAGCGATATCGGTCACCTCGCATCCGATGTAGCCGACATTCTCGTCACCGATCCCTAGCTCCTTTTTGAGTTCGTCAATCTTCGCTATCTTATCTTTGACTTTGTAATAGAATTTATCGAGCTTCAGTTCGCGGGCGCGAAACATGCCTTCCTCATCGATGGAGGTTGAGTCAAGAAAGGCAACCTGGATTCCATTTGCCGTCAGGGAGAGGTCGCCAAACCCATCCATATGCCAGAACGCATATTTGCGTTTCCCTTCAATATCACATAAGAAAGTATTCGGTGTGAGCACGCCGTGGATATCATGAGCAAAGAGCTTAACCTTCTTTGCCTTCTCTCTTGCCCTCTCCAAATTTTTCTCGAAAGTCATAGGTTTTCCTCCATTACAATCGAAGATCTAAAGGTCAAAGCCTAAATGGCAAATCAAATCCAAAGTTCAAATGTCAATAATTCTTAGTTTTGTAATTTGGCATTCCTTTGACATTTGAATTTTGAAATTTGAACTTTATCACTTGCAATTATTCTTCCAACCCATATTCCTTCCAGCGGGATTTCACTTTTGCCAGCATACTTTCCGAGAGCTTGATTTCAGTGGGTTTAACCTTCCATTCAAAAGGAATTGTCGCATCGAGGATGACCCGCGAGGTGATGAATTTGTTGTCATCCGGTCCGAGGGATGGATCGAGAGGCGTGGACCTTCCTCTATTGATGATCTGCGTCCCCCGTGCGGGATTGTAACGGGTGCCGAGGGCCCACCATACTCTCGGAAGATCATCTGCATCGATATCGTCATCAACGATGATCACACACTTGATCCCGTACATCCCTGTATTGCTTGCGATGACCGCCGCCCCTACCTGGTCCGCGTGACCCGGATACATCTGTTCTACGGAGACGACCACAATGAAACGTCCGGATGCTTCCGGCAGGGTATAGACCGACTTGATTCCCGGGATCTCCATCTTGACCAAGTCCGTCCACAAGCTTGCGTTGCGCGTAAATGCGTAGAGAATATGCTGGTCACCCACGGGTCTCCCCACGCTCGTCTCCCAGAGGACCGGATTGTTTCTGTAGTAAATGCGCTTTACTTCAAGGGCTGGTTTTGGAATCGGCTTAATCAGCTCTTCGGTGTAGTAGCCCGTATACTCGCCGAAGGGCCCCTCGTTTCTCAGATTCTGAGGATCGACTTCCCCTTCGAGTACGATCTCAGCGGCCGCAGGAATGGGAAGACCGGTGAGCTGGCCCTTTACGATTTCAACAGGTTCGCCGCGCAATGAGCTTACGACATCGTATCCGCTCTTGGCTTTGAATGTGGCGGCGCTTGCAAAGATATGCAGGGGATCACCGCCTATAATTGCACAGGCAGGCATCTTCTTGCCTGCCTTCCCATACTTCTTCATAATCCTGTCACCCTTCTTACCCTTGAGGATCTGGACGCCCACGGTTTTGTCATCGAGGATTCCCATGCGATAGGTACCAAGGTTGATGTCACCTGTGTCCGGGTCCTGCAACACCATGAATACAGCGGTACCGAAGTATCGGCCTCCGTCTAGTTCGTAGAATCTCGGTGAAGGAAAGGCAAGGGTATCGACCTTGTCGCCTTCGAGGATATTCTCGAAGATGGGGCCATCCTTCTGTTCTTTTGCCCTGATGACCTCCTTGACAGCGACATTGACCCATTCCTTCGTAAGCTGGACCATGGAGAAATCGGGGTTCTTCCCGAGGATTATTGCCAGCCTCTTAGTAGTGCCGAATGCACCGGTCAAGACCGGGCTTTTGTATCCCTTGACGTTTTCGAAGAGCAGCGCCGGACCGCTTTTCTCTTCAACAAACTTCGCAATGTGAGAAATCTCAAGGTCCCAGTCCACCTCAGCCTTGATCCGTTTCAACTCTCCTTCTTTTTCGCACTTCTTTATGAAATCCCTGAGGTCCATAGCCTCCTCCTTTTTATGGGTTAAGTAATGGGATAAATATCTATCATTATCTTTTCTTAGCCCCCCCTTGTCAATTCATTTGTTTTTATGTTTAAATAACTTAAAGTTATAGAGAGATCTGAAAAACCATTAAACACTCTCTTGATTTCACACCTGCCTGCCGTAGGCAGGGATTTCAAAAAGTGATTAAAGAGTTTTTAGGACTTTTTCAGAACCCTCTTATAATCGAATGGACAAGAGAAAGCCTTTACATAATTCAATCAATTCTTTGCTCGTCTTCCATGAGGTGGTAAGACACAGGAGTTTCTCTAAGGCCGCAGAGGAGTTATTTGTCTCCCAGCCCGCCGTAACCAAACAGATCAAGGGGCTTGAGCATAAGATGGGAACAAGGCTCATTGAGAGGGGCAGGGGCGGGTTTCAACTGAGCGAGGCGGGTAAAATCCTTTTTAAATCCGCTCAAAAAATTTCTAATCATCTCAGAGAGGTCGAAAATCACCTCGGGAGATTTCAAAAGGAGCACCATGGTCTTTTGAGAATAGGGACGACCGAATCCTACTCAAGATGCCTGATGCCGAAACTTCTCTCCGGATTTCAAAATCTCTTTCCCTCCATCAAAATCGCACTGGATGTGGGGAATTCGGAGGAAATCGAAAAAAGCCTTACGGCTTACCGGAATGATCTGGCGCTCATCGGGATGACAAAGGTTCCCTCTAAATTTGAGTCGATTCCGTTCTTAAAAGAAGAGCTTGTTCTCATCGTTTCTCCTTCCCATCCCATGGCAAAAAGAGAGAAAATCTCTTTAAAAACTATTAGGGAATTCCCTTTTATCATTCGGGCGAAAGGGTCGACGACAAGAAGAATCGTCCTTAAGGCCTTTCAGGAGCTGGGGATTCGCCCTTCCCTGCTCATTGAAGCAGGCAGTTCGGAGTTTATCAAACAGTGGGTTTCGGAAGGGAAGGGGATTTCGATTGTTGTCAGGAGAATTGCAGAAGAAGAGGCGAGAAGAGGACTGCTCAAGACGGTCTCCCTGGATGAGAAAATCTACCTTCAGGTTGTCCTTCTCTTTTTAAAGGAAGAGCGGGCGAACCCCGTCATTAAAACCTTCACCCATTTCATTGAAGACAGGGGGAAGGAATGGATTGCCTAAGGTATGGAAAATGAGCGTTTTTTTTAAAATCTCTTGACAAAAGAATTGTATTTTGTTAAATATATTAAGTTATAATTCATGTTGATCTTTGTTCCACTTATGTAACTCATTGATTTCCCAATCTTTTTCTTTGCCGGGAGGAATTTGCTCAATCCAAAAAAAGTTATTTCGGTTCGGAGAGGTTCCCGAGCGGCCAAAGGGGACAGACTGTAAATCTGTTGGCGATGCCTTCGGAGGTTCGAATCCTCCCCTCTCCACCAGTTTTACTCGTCAGAAAGTGGATGATATGAGAATGAAAATCTTTCCCCGACGAGAGGAGGGGGATGAGGTCAAGTGATCGGTCGAGCCAAATATTATTTTGAATTATTAAAAAGGTTTTCGTGAGTTTAGTAATCGGGTACTTTTCAGTCAAAGGGTTTGTATGTTTCGATGAGGCGGGAGTAGCTCAGTTGGTAGAGCATCAGCCTTCCAAGCTGAGGGTCGCGGGTTCGATCCCCGTTTCCCGCTCCAAAGCATCCAATTTATATTGTTAATTTTATGAATATATCTGGGAGCCTGTCTTTGCTTTTTGGCAGGTTTTTTCTTTGGTTTTGCCCACGTAGCTCAGTTGGTAGAGCGCATCCTTGGTAAGGATGAGGTCACCAGTTCAATCCTGGTCGTGGGCTCCATAGGGAGTGGCAGATTCGATAATCTTTTTCAAGAAACAAGGAGGGAATGAGCCATGTCGAAGCCGAAATTTGAGAGGACGAAGCCGCATGTGAATGTGGGGACGATTGGGCACGTGGATCATGGGAAGACGACGTTGACCTCAGCGATCACGAAGGTGTTGGCGGGCAAGGGGTTGGCCTCGTATATGGCGTTTGATCAGATCGACAAGGCGCCTGAGGAGAAGGAGCGCGGGTTGACGATAGCGATTGCGCATGTGGAGTATGAGACGG
>Ga0194110_10000465_pt1 | contig 51960 bp, 40 predicted proteins | sample TA2Kig1200mmetaG_FD_146192 | JGI IMG/M metagenome (GOLD analysis project Ga0194110, IMG submission 146192) | Freshwater microbial communities from Lake Tanganyika, Tanzania - TA2015032 Kigoma Deep Cast 1200m | ecosystem: Environmental > Aquatic > Freshwater > Lake | place: Tanzania: Lake...
CATCTTGAGGGGGTGGTGGGTAATCCCCGTGGGGGTTCAAATCCCCCCTTCGGCACCATTAGAAGATTCATGAGAGGAGAGGTGAGGATGCCCCTCCTCTTGTCGTTTTCACACAATACACCCTCCTCTCCCTTGACGGGAGAGGATTGAGGTGAGGGTGGTCATGAGGTTTCCCCCTCCCCATCATCCCCTCCCGCCAGGGGAGGGGAAAGTTCTCAAGGTATTTTCTAAATGAGGGGAATGATTTTCCATGGATGAAAATTCACTTGAATTTATGACAGCACTTGAGGCCATGGTCATGGCATCGGCACTCTGTCAAAAAGTAAAAAGAGAGAAAGTTGAAAATGGATCCATTCTAAAGAGCGACAGAAGCCCCGTCACTATTGCTGATTATGGATCTCAGGCGATCATTTGTAAATTGATCAAAGAGAAGTTTCCTAATGATGTTATGGTAGCGGAGGAGGATTCAACAGAACTAAGGAGACCGGAGAATTCAAGGATCCTTGAACAGGTTACGGGTTATGTGAATGAGTTCATTCCTGTTTCCTCTTCGGAGGAGATATGCTCTTGGATTGACCCGTTCGGCGGCCCTCAAGTCCGGCCTTTTAGTGCGGGGAAGAAAGCACCTCTCAGGGTCAACCCTGAGCAAACCCCAGCCGCTTGTCCTGAGCGCAGTCGAAGGATCAGGCCGGGGAGTCGAAGGGTTGATCTCGGGTCCCATTCTATCAAAGATAGGTTTTGGGTTTTAGACCCGATCGATGGAACAAAAGGATTTCTTAGAGGGGATCAATATGCGATCGCCTTAGCCATCATCGAGAATGGGTCAGTTCAATTAGGGCTCTTGGCCTGCCCAAACCTCTATGTGGGTAAAGATAAGCCAAATGGGGAAAAAGGTTGTCTCTTTTTCGCCTTGAGGAAGAAGGGTTCGTTCCAAGTGGAGATGGATGGGAGAAACAAACAGGCCATTTCAGTTTCGAAAGTGGATAATCCACAAGAAGCCTCTTTTACAGAAAGCGTTGAACCTGATCATTCCGATCATCTTTTTCATCAACAAATTGCTCAAAAATTGAATATTTCGATCCCCCCTCTTAAGATGGATAGCCAGGCAAAATATGGGATTGTAGCCAGGGGAGAGGTAACCTTCTATTTACGAGTTCCCTCACCCTCGGAGCCCAGTTATAAGGAGAAGATCTGGGACCATGCAGCAGGAGCGATCATCGCCGAAGAAGCTGGGGGAAGGGTAACAGACCTATTAGGAAATCCCTTAGACTTTACTTGTGGGATCAAACTGGCAAAAAATCATGGCATCTTGGTAACCAATGGAATTTTACATGAGATGGTTCTAAAAGCCATTAATGTGTGATAAAATTATTTTAAAAACGGGCATGGACAACGGACACGAAGCACGGATATAAGGAGGTTTCAAATGGAGAGAGCTTTTTCAGAGGTGATCGAATCCGAAGTCCCAAAGGACTGTATCCTCATTTCTGTAGGGCTTCCTGGCAGTTGGAAAAGCCCAGTGACTGAGGAGATTGCAAAGATGAAAGGGTTTCAGATTCTCCGATCCGATATGATCCGATTAGAGGTCCTCAAAGGTGAAGATATTTTCGACAATAAAGTGGCATCCGACCCTGAGAGGAGGAAAAGAGTCTATGAGGAGATGTTCAGACGTGCAGAGAGTTCGTTGAATACAAGTAGGGTGGGATTGATCCTGGATGCGACTTTTTTTACCCAAGAGTTGAGATCACAAGCTGCTGAATTGGCAGAGAAGTTCAGTCAAACCTTTGTGATTGCAGAATGTGTTTGTACTGAGGAGAAATCCATCGAGCGAATTTTAAAAAGGACAAAAGAGAATTATGAATCAAATGCCTTGACAAGGGAGGCCTATTTAAACAATAAAGCTATTTTTGAACCTGTCAATATTGAAGATTTAAAGAAAAGGTTTAAGACCCTTTCGATGATCCACCTCACCATAGATACGGAGTATGATACGCCACACGATTGGAAGATCAGGAAAATTGAAAAAAGATGAATATGGATCTGCCGTTCCTTCAGAATGCGCTTCTCAATCCTGAGATTTATCCCGACCACCCCAAAACGATAAAATTTATTGAAACCCATATCTCCCTTCTTTTTTTAACAGGAAACCATGTTTACAAGGTCAAAAAACCTGTGGACTTTGGCTTCTTGGATTTCACCACACTTGAGAAAAGAATATTTTTTTGTGAACAGGAGGTGATGTTGAACAGACGGCTCTCTCCAGATATCTATCTGGGTGTGGTAAAGATTATCTATGATCAAGACCGAATTTTATTGGAGGGAAATGGTGAGGTGGTCGAGTATGCCGTTAAAATGAAACAGATCCCGGAAGAACTTCTGATGGATAAACTGCTTGAGAAGAATAAAGTGACTTCCAAAATGATGGAGGCGATCTCAGAAAAGTTAGTTCGTTTTTACTCCACTGCAGAGACCAGTGATTACATTAAAACTTTTGCAAAACCAGGACGGGTCAAACAGGATACGGATGAGAACTTTGAGCAGACAGAGAAATACATTGGCCTGACAATTCCCAGAGATGTTTATGAAGAGGTAAAAAATAGAACGAATGATTTTTTTAAGGCGAGAGAAGAAATTTTTCTTCGGAGGATTGCTGCTGACAGGATTAGAGATTGTCATGGTGACCTTCGGCTGGAACACATCTTCTGGGGAGATGAAATCTCCATCTTTGACTGTATCGAATTCAATGAGAGGTTCAGATATACCGATGTGGCTGCTGACATCGCCTTTCTGGCGATGGATATTGATTACCACGAAAGAGAAGATCTCAACAGGCCTCTTATCAACACCTATATCGAAAAATCTGGAGATAGGGAATTATTGGAAGTATTGGATTTTTATAAATGCTATCGAGCCTATGTTCGTGGAAAGGTGGAGAGCTTTCGATTAGATGATCCGAATATCCCAGAGGGGGAGAAAAAAGAAGCTTTAAAAAGGGCCCAGAAATATTTTAACCTCGCCCAACGTTACGCCCAGAGATTTTAAGTTATTCCCCTTACCTCCACCTCCTCCAAGGCCACGAGCCAAGACATGGCTCTCCGACCATTATCATGGTAAGGTATTGACATCAGAACATGCTCTTGCCTTTATCACCCTCAACAAAGCATTCCTTTGCGTGATCTCGAACAAATCATCCCTTATCCTATGGCATGAAGGCAGTTGGTGATATTAAATTTCACATTGACATGCGAGAATTTCTCCAAAATAGATGCGGTGAAAATCGCCCTTCGAATATAAAGAAGGGATGATAGACTTTTCTAATTCTGAAGGTATTAAATCATTTTTATAAATGACCTGGCATTCAAAATGGAGAACCCCTTCTTTGATGATGGGTGGTTTCACCTTCATCGAAGGAATTGTTGTTAACTGTTTCTCTTTAAATTTGTTATAATCTCGGCCTGATACAGATCCACAGTATTGTACCACCTCTTTTAATTGAGGAGGTACAATATTTACTGTAAATTCTCCACCCTCCTCGATAAATTGGTAAGTATATCGAGAAGGACGAACGAGTATAATAAAGATGGGTTTTCTCCAGACGATGCCTATCGTTCCCCATCCGATTGCCATGACATTTGGAAGGTCTTCTTTCCCTTGACTGACGAGGAGCACACGACTCTCATTAAAGGCGTTTATCGCCTCCCCTATATGGTCTCTATATTCAACGGTTTTCTTTGCCATGACACAACCCCCCTCTCAAAACGCATATGACTTTGGCTCACGATTTTAACATAACAAAAAAATCCTTGCGAAACAAGGCAGAATCAGAGAATATTATATTATAAATCCAGCACCTTCCTGCAGGGTATTAAATCCCGCACTTTTAGAAAGTGCTGGATAAACCCCGCAGGAAGATTATTGTCTACCATTCACCCCGCACTACTTTATAGTGCGAGGGTTCATCCCCGCAGCAGAGCTGCGGGGTTTTCTGGAAGGTGCTGGATAAAAACTTATCAAGGAGGATAAGCCATGAATATGGAAGCATTAGAAAAATTGATTATGGGCAGGCGGTCCATTCGGCATGGAAAAAAGAGGAGGTTTCAGATGAATTATTAAGGAAAGCAGTTGAGTTGGCCACCTGGGCCCCCAATGGAGGGAATTTTCAGGGATGGCATTTTGTTATTGTGAAGAATAAAGAGGTAATTAGGAAAATGGCCGATGCAGTTCAGTCTGTTGCTGATAAAATTGCAGCTTGGCCAGAAGCAGGGGCATGGCAAGAGGATGTGAAACGTTATCAGAAGAACGCTTCATATTTCAGAAATGCCCCGGCCTGTATCGGGGTATTCGTCAGTCAATATGAAAGCGTGGCAGATAAGGTATTAACTGCTCGTGATTCCTTTGACCCTGAAGCAAGGGAGATTTTGATGTGTCGAAGGTCAGCACCAACAGCGATCCAGAGTGCAGCCGCTGCTGTTACGACGATGTTATTGGTATTCCATCACATAGGATTAGGAGCGGTCTGGCTTGTAGCACCTCTTCAGGCCAAAAAAGAGATTGAAACCATATTAAACGTATCGCCGAATATGTCTCTCATATGCCTTGTTGCAGTCGGATATCCTGATGAGTCTCCCCAAAAGGATAGAAAGCCCGTGGATCAGGTGTTAGAGTTTGTTCGTTAAAGATGCCTTCAAAAAACTAAAAGGGCGAGCCAAAGCTCGCCCTTAAATCTTTTTATATTTTTGTTTATTACCCTCTTAACCCAAAACTCCTAACTCCGAGCTCTAAACTTCTTTCTCAAGCCTGCCAGGCCGATGAATCCACTCCCTATAAGGAGCCATGTCCCTACCCAGCCCTCCCATCCAATTTCCATTGACACCCTGTTCATCATTAAACTACAATTAATATTTAACATTGAAGCCATCTTATAGGAGGTAATAAAATGGGAAGGTTCAGATTTGTCGATCTTAGTGTATCCTTGGCTAACACTCCTCCCGAGTCTTACTTAACTACTGAAATAACGTATATTAATCATGAGCAAGGGGCTGAGCACCGTAGCAAGGTGTCGGGATTGCCAAAGGGTTTCTTTCCTGATAATAAGTTTTTGGCCCACGAAAAGGTTACTCTTAGTACCCATTCAGGGACTCACTTAGACGCCCCTTGGCATTATGGGCCAACGAGTGAAGGTAAACCAGCAAGAACCATCGAAGAAATTCCTTTAGAATGGTGTTTTTCAGATGGCGTGGTATTGGATTTTACGCATAAGAGAGCAGGAGAGCTCATCAAGGTAGAAGACCTTAAAGAAGCTTTAAAGAAGATTAGATACACCATTAAACCTTATGATATCGTCCTAATTAGAACAGATGCATCTAAGCATTATAATGAGTTGAGCTATGGAAATATTCACGCTGGTATGGGCAGAGATTCAACCTTATGGCTAATAGAGCAAGGGGTGAAGGTCATGGGAATAGATGCCTGGACATGGGATAGGCCTGTTGATATTATGTTGAATGAATGCCGGGATCAAGGAAAAGCGGGTGATATATTCTTTTCCGCTCATTTTACAGGGAGAAAAAAGGAGTTTTGGCATTTGGAAAATTTAGCTAATCTTGATAGGCTCCCAAAGCCTTATGGTTTTAAAATTTCAGTTTTCCCTGTGAAAATTTCAAAGGCTAGTTCTGGTTGGGTTCGGGCAGTGGCTATTCTTGAAGAATAACTCAACTCAAATTGGAGCGGGGAAAAGTCTATCTTTACCTGATCAGGTGCATGGGATGAATAGACAAAACGTGGTACCAAAAAATTGTGTGCGAGGAGATTGTTTGATGAAAATAGATACATTTCTTCAAGTACCCTGATAAATTTACAGCCAATGAAAGGGAAAAAAATTGGACCGCTAAAAACCGTGATTGTAGTAACATAGTTGAGCTCACCCGAAACATCCCCCGCCGGGTGACGATAGTATTAGCCCCGAAAGCTGCGGCAGAAATTAGTCCTAATATCATTCCGAGCATAGCCCGATTGTGGCATATCTATAAGGAAAATGAAATAAGAAAAAAGTAATTTAGAAAACCCTGTTTTTGCTGCTTGACAATAGTGAGGGTTTAAATATAAGCTCAACTCTGCTACAAATGGCTAATGAGACAAAAGGGGGTGAGATAAAACAAAAGTAAAATTGATGGATTCGTAAAAAGTCCCAATTTGTCATCCTGAATCCTTCGCCATTTGTCACCCTGAGTGAAACGAAGGGTCTCGATTTTGGGCTCAGGGTAAACTCCATAAAGGATCTGAAAGACATTGATATGATTATATTCTTCGCTTTGCTCCGAATGACAGAGTGCCACTGCTCGACTTTTTACGAGGCAATCAAAAGTAAATTTTATTTTTTAGAAAAAGAAAGGAGAGAAACATATGAAAAAGTCAATGGTTTGGTTGTTGGTAGTTATGATAACCGGTTTATTCTTATTTAGACAAGAAGGGTTATCTTCAGCCACAGAGCCTCTACCTAAGGCACTTAATATTGGCACACATCCAGTAGGGACTTTAGCAAATGTTTTTGGCACAGCGGTAGCCACAGTTTGTAGTAAATATACACCTATCCCGCTAAAGGTCAAAGCGGTGGCCGGACCCACCACTTGGATGCCCATGATTGTGACGAAAGAGGTGGACCTTGGTGTATTGACCTCTGCAGACGCATTTCCAGCCTACCTTGGTATAGAGACGTATGAAAAGCTATCGGGAGGCAAGGGATTTCCCATAAGGCTTGCTACCATTGGACCAATCTTTTCTCTCGGCACCATTGTTCGAGGCGATAGCCCAGCCAAGACGATCCCAGAATTGAAAGGTTTGAGAGTTTGCGGTGAGTATGCCAACGTTCCAAGCGCAGCCATTGCCCAGGAAGCCGCCTTAGCCAATGGCGGGTTGAGCTGGAACGATGTAAAGATAGTGCCTGTTCCCGATCCTGGCGCAAGTGTTAAATTGGTTATGGAAGGCCGAGCAGATGCCGGATGGGCATCGGTAGGAATGCCTGTGGTGAGAGAGTTGGCTGCCAAGAGAGGAGCCCGCTTCCTGTCCCTTGACACCTCACCTGAAGCTCTTGCCAAAAAAGATAAAATCCATCCCTATAGTTTCCCTTACCTGATCAAAGCCGGAAGTACCCCTGGGGTAGATGTGGATACCTGGTTTATGGGTACTGAGTATTACATGGTATGCTACTCTGACTTGCCTGACAAAATAATATTCGAGATAAATAAGGTTCTATGGGACCACTTCGATGAGTTGTGGTCTTTCCACCCTACATTCAAATCGTGGGACCAAAAAAACTTTGCCTCCAGAAAGCTGTTTACCCCTTATCATCCTGGGGCCATTAAGTTTCTTAAGGAGAAGGGCCTTTGGACTGAGAAGCTGGATGCGCAGCAACAAGAACTTCTAAAGATTAAGAAGTGAAAGACTAAGTGGGGCCTTAGGGAGACCATTTAGATCACTAAAGCTCCACTCGCAAGTCTTACCCCGTAGATCTCTAAATTTAAGAAACAAAATATTATAGGGCCGAATATGATCGAGGAACGAGGTGTACAGGTACGTTTTAGAAGACATTCAGGCCTGTTGGGCCTGATAGAGAAGATTTTACTCATTTGCATTCCTATCACCGGGGTCATCTCGATTCTCAACATTTTCCTTTACTTTGGGAAGTCAGTTTGGATCGAGCAATATATGGCTGTATTTCTTGGTCTTATCATGACGTTGGTCCCCCTTCTTATCCCTGCGACCAAGGCAAGTCCAAGAGATAAGCTACCGTGGTATGATGCCATCCTCTCTGCTATCGGCTTCGCGATAGGCCTTTATGTAGTAATTTTCTATCCTGATATCGTAGCGACTTCAGGCCTCACACCACTGGATAGGACAATAATGGGGGCAATTGCCATCCTATTTATACTTGAAAGCTGCCGGCGTTTACTTGGCTGGGCATTGCTGGTAATTGTTGTTCTATTCATTCTGTATGCCCATTTCTCTTATCTCTTTCCCGGTCCTTTATATAGCAGTGGAGTTCCCTGGGTTCGGCTGGCAAATTACCTTTACCTCGATCCTGGTGCCTTATTTGGTGTACCAATCAGGATTGCCGGCACAATCGTGCTTGCTTTTATCTTTTTTGGTCAAGTCTTTTTTAATACTGGTGGAGGAAATGTCCTTACGGATGGTGCTATGTCGCTCATGGGAAAATACAGGGGAGGACCTGCTAAGGTGGCAGTTCTGTCCAGCATGGCCTTTGGAACCATATCAGGGAGTGCAGTTGGGAATGTGGTAACCACTGGCACTTTTACCATCCCGCTTATGAAAAGAATTGGCTACGCACCTTACTTCGCTGGGGCAGTAGAAGCAACTGCCTCTACTGGTGGGCAGATTATGCCCCCGGTGATGGGAGTAACTGCTTTCCTCATGGCTGAACTCCTAAACATACCCTATGCTGAGGTAGCCTTGGCAGCCATGCTGCCAGCCATTCTTTACTATCTTGGTTTATTTGTGCAAGTTGACTTAGAGGCAGCCAAAAGAGGGCTTAAGGGTCTTCCCTCTAAAATGCTCCCATCATTTAGAAAAGTCCTGTTTGATGGTTGGATATTCATCATCCCAGTAATAGTACTTGTTTATACCCTGTTCATCTTATACTTCGAACCTGATAAAGCAGGGTTGTACTCCGTGGCCTCAGCATTCGTAGTATGTACATTTAGGAAAGCGTCACGAATCAATCTAAAGAAGCTATTGATCATCTTAGAGAGTGTGGGAGGGGCATTAATAGAAATAGGCATCATTGTCGGTGCGGCAGGGTTGATTATAGGGGTAATGTCTGTATCCGGTCTTGGTTTTTCTTTGTCCTTGGCCCTCACTGAATTAGCAGGAGGAAATTATTTCGTATTACTCTTGGCATCAGCTATCGGCGCAAGTATATTGGGTATGGGAATGCCTGTGCTGGCTTCCTATATTTTGATCGTTCCACTTGTAGCCCCGTCCCTCACCCATTTAGGGATGTCCCCCATTTCTGCTCATATGTTTGTATTCTACTATGCTGTCTTATCATTCCTTACTCCACCGGTATGCCTCTCTGTTTATGCTGCGGCCTCCATAGCCAACTCAAAGCTTATGCCAACAGCCTTGCAAGCATTACGTTTGGGCATCGCGGCTTATATTGTGCCTTTTATTTTTGCATATCATCCCGCATTGCTCCTTCAGGGCACCTTCCTCGAAATCTTAGTGGCCGTAGTAACTGCTTTGATTGGGATCGGACTGATTGCTATTGCTGTGGAAGGCTATCTATTTCGACCCTTGAGCTGGCCTTGGAGGATCCTTCTTTGCGGGGGAGGACTTCTCTCCCTAATCCCAGGCTGGAAAACAGATTTTTTAGGACTGGCCATTGCCTTGCCCATTGTTTTCTGGGAGTGGAGAATACATCGGGCAAATAAAAGATTGGTGTCTCTTTCAATGGGAGATTCGGCTAATCGATGAAATGAGAATTCGGAAACCAGGGAGAGTAAAAGAACAGCTATGGTTTTTGGACCGGAAGGAATCCGGGGGTTACCTTCTGGAAGGAAATCAAGTTAACGGAAAGGCCTACTGATAAGGGCTTCGCTATGGTTGCTGAGAAAGTTTCTTGCCAAAGATGTGGAGATTCTTTCATCTCTCTACAAGATCAGGGAAAGATTTTAAAGATCGCGAAAGACAAGGGTTTGGATAAGTGGCAAGTCTATTTTACTCTCTGCCAGAATTGTCGAGCCCAAGTCTTTGCCGAACAGATGATAGAAAATAATCTGGAAAGGGCAGAGCGAGTCAAACATGTAGCCAAGCGTAGGCACGAAAGATTTTATACGATAAAGGTGGACACCAGGCTTAGGACGACTGTTTATAAGAGCGAATGTTATATTTGCAATCAAGGTTGTGATGCTCTCGTCCATGTGAAGGATGGAAAGGTGGTTTTGATCGAGGGTGATCCCAGCTCTACCGTTACCAAAGGGACATTGTGCTGCAAAGGTTTAGCTTCAAAGGAAATGCTTTATCACCCTGACCGCCTCCTCTACCCTATGAAGCGTGTTGGGGAGAGAGGAGAGGGAAAGTGGCAGCGGATAACCTGGGATGAGGCTCTGGATACCATAGCCATGAAGTTTAACGAAATTGAACAGAAATATGGTAAAGATAGCATCGTCTTGGCTACAGGCACCAACAGAGGTTGGGTTCGACATTTTCTGAGGTTTGCCAATGCTTATGGCAAGCAGTGGATAGGGCCTGGAATTGCCCAATGCTTTTATCCCAGGATGACAGGTCAGATACTGGTCATCGGGAGCAATGCCTTAGAAAACCCTCACTATGATCAAGCAGAATGCATGTTGATCTGGGGATGCAATCCAACCAATACATGGCCAGTGAAGGGTTTGGGCATGATGGAGGCGTGGCAACGGGGAGCTAAGATGATTGTCGTTGACCCTGTGTTTTCCGAGGCAGCTTCAAAAGCGGATATGTGGCTCCAGCTCCGGCCAGGTACTGATGCGGCCTTAGCCCTTGGAATGTTAAATGTGATCATCAATGAAGGACTCTACGACAAGGAGTTTGTAGACCAGTGGTGCTTTGGCTTTAAAGAGCTTAAAGAACGAGTGCAGCAGTATCCTCCCGAAAAGGTGGAAGAGGTAACCTGGGTTCCCAAGGGCAAGATCTGGGAAGCAGTAAGGATGTATGCCACGACAAAACCAGCTTCGATCACCCAATGCTTATCCATTGACCAGAACGCTGACACCATTTCAACATGCCGTTCTATCGCTATGTTGGCAGCCATTACGAGTAATATTGACATACCTGGTGGCAATTTGATTAGCATGCCCAAGAAGGTACACGATAGGGCAACCGATACGCTATCTAAATATTTGACTAAAGAACAACATGAGAAACGGTTGGGAAGCAAGGAGTATCCATTCTTAGCTGGGGAAGCCTGTATATTACAGCCTTCAGCTCATAACTACACTGCCTGGCAGGCTATATTAACAGGTAAACCTTACCCAGTAAGGGCCATCTACTGCCAAGGCAATAACATGCTTGCTGGCTATGCGAATACCAAGATGGTCATGGATGCACTGATGAGTCTCGATTTTTTTGTGGTGACAGACCTTTTTATGACCGAAACAGCTAAGATTGCGGATATTGTTCTTCCTGTGGCAAGCTGGATGGAGAGAAGTGCTGTCACACAGAATGATCAGACCTCTATTAATCTCATTCATTTGCAGCAGAAGGCTGTACAGCTCGGTGAATGCTGGACGGATTTCAAAATTCTAAATGAGCTGGCTAAAAGGCTTGGATTTCCTGAACGCATGTTCCCCACTGACGAAGCCTATTTTGATTTTCTGCTGGAACCATACGGAATGACCTTTGAAGAGTTCAAAAAGGCGGGGTTTATTTCAGTCCCCTACTCTTTCAAGAAGTATGAAGCGAACGGGTTTCACACCCCCTCCGGTAAAATTCAGCTCTATGATCCTAGGCTCAAAGACCTCGGCTTTGACCCCCTGCCCAGCTATCGTGAGCCAACCGAGAGTTTCGTGAGTACTCCTGAACTGGCAAAGGAGTATCCTCTTATCATCACTACAGGTGGTAGGGTTCCTGTTTTTCGACATTCTGAACTCCGTAATATTCCGATGCTGCGTGAGATAGTGCCCGAGGTCCTGGTGAGCCTCAATCCTAAAACAGCAAGGGAGCTCGGCATTCATAACGGTGATGCGGTCATCATAGAATCATGCAGAGGAAGCATGGAAGCCAAGGCTTACCTTACAGAAGGTATTGACCCAAAGGTGGTCCAGGTGCCAAGCCACTGGCCGGGTAAGAACAATGTGAACCTAATCATGGACAACCAGAGTTGTGCACCAATGATCGGAAGTGCTCAGCTTCGATGCCAGCTCTGCAGGGTGAGGAGGAAAGAACAGGAATGATGTCGCAGAAAGTTCTCTTGATAGACTTAGATAACTGTATTCGCTGTCATGCCTGTGAGATAGCCTGCCGGCAGGAACATGGCCTCACTTACGAAACAAAGTCCAGATGGTGCCGGGTGATCACCATTGAGCCGAGATGGATAAATCAAGAACTCCACATGGATTTCATTCCAATGATTTGTTTCCAATGTGATAATCCCATCTGCGCCTATTTTTGCCCTGTAAACGCCATATCAAAAAAGGAAGAGGGTGTTGTGGTGATCGATGAGGAGGTGTGTAATGGCTGTAAGCTCTGTATATATGGCTGCCCCTTTGGTGCCATGTTTTCCAATGAAACCAAGAATGTCACTGGGAAATGCGACCTATGCACCAGTCGTATTCATAGTGACATCGAACCTGCTTGTGTGCAACACTGCATAGGCGGAGCACTCCAATTTGAAAGTCAAAAAGAGTTAACAGATATAGCTGCAGGTGAACACATCCTTAGGATGGGTATGGTCTACTACACCTCAAGTAAGTGGAGGTTGAGAGGCGAAAAAATAGGGTGAAGAGCATGACCGCTAACGATAGAATCGTAAGAACCATGTGCGATCTCTGCCATTGCGAATGCGGTGTGTTAGTGCATGTGCAGGACGGGAAAGTTATAAAAATCGAAGGCGACCCGAACTGTCCTATAAATGAGGGACACCTATGTCCAAAAGGGTTGGCCGCCATACAGCTGCTCTATCACCCTGACCGCATCCGATATCCTCTCAAGCGAAAAGGCGAAAGAGGGGAAGGGAAATGGCAGCGTATCTCATGGGATGAAGCCTTGGACACAGTGGTAATAAAATTTAGGGAAGTTATAGAAAAGTATGGGCCGGAATCGGTTACCTATTCGTGGGGGGATGCGGCCTATCGCAATTCTCGATTTACAAAAGATGCTCTTCTCTTCACCCTGAATGCCCCAACACACCTTCATTCGGATGCGCACTACTGCTTTCATCCGGTGTTGATAGCCAACCGCCTCACTTTCGGCCATCTTCTAACAAGCGAAGGTTCTCCTGACTATAGAAATAGCAAGTGTATTATGCTCTGGGGTGGTAACCCCGTCATGACCCATCCCACACAAGGGAGAGACATTATTCTTGGCAAGACGAACGGGGCAAAGCTTGTGGTGATCGACCCAAGGTTTACCGAGATTGCTTCAAAGGCAGATATTTTCCTACAGGTCAGACCAGGAACGGATGATGCCTTAGCACTGGGCATGTTAAATGTCATCATCAATGAGGGGTTGTATGATAAAGAGTTCGTAGAGAAGTGGTGCATAGGCTTTGATCAGCTAAAAGAAAGAGTGCAGGCCTATCCTCCTCAATGGGTTTCGAAGATCACGTGGTTAGCTGAAGAAGAAATCATTCGGACAGCAAGATTATTTGCAACGAGCAAGCCTGCAGCCACTCACACTCGTATGGGAGTGTGCATGTCAACCAATACCATTCAGACAGTCCGTGCCATCTCTATTCTGGCAGCGATTTGTGGCAATCTGGACATCAAAGGTGGCAATCTCATACCCAACAGACCTGCAGGGTTCAAAACGAGAGCCGAGATCGTATGGAAAGAATTGACCCTGCCTCCAGAGCTGGAAAATAAGAAAGTTGGCGCCCATGAATTCCCACTGCTCTGTAGCTCTGAGTCCCTCGGGGGTAATTTTTGTCATCCACCCTCCGTGATCCATGCCATGATGACTGGTAAACCATATCCCATCAAGGCATTATGGGTACTCAATGATCTTCTCGTATGCCTGGAAGGGGCTAAAGAGACTAAAGAAGCGCTTGGGAATGTAGATTTCATAGCGGGTTCGGATTTTTTTATGACTTCAACTATGGAGCTTTGTGACATTATCCTTCCGCCATGTACCTATTTAGAAAGGGAAGAGGTGGTGGATTCTATTTGTACTAACAATGTGATCGGGGCGCGTCAAAAGGTAATCCAACCACTGGATGAGACCCGGGATGAGAAAGAGATAGATCTTGAGATCGTTAGGAGAATGGGGTTGAAGCTTCCACCCCATTGGCAAACGCTTAAAGACTTCAATGAATATCGCGTAAAAGGGATGGGTATTACTTTTGAGGATCTTAAAGAAAAGGGCTATATTGGCGGACCTGTATCCTATAAGAAATATGAGGGAACTGGATTCCCAACACCCTCTGGCAAGGTTGAACTTTATTCCTCCATCCTTGAAAAATATGGTTATGATCCACTACCCTACTATCAAGAGAATCCTGAAACCCCAGTTTCCACCCCAAAACTGGCTAAGGAATATCCTCTTATTCTCATCACCGGTGGCAGGCATGTGGTTTATTACCACTCCCTGGGCAGACAGATCCCTTGGCTTCGGGAAATCATGCCAGATCCCAATCTTGAGATTCATCCTGAGACAGCAGAACGACTTGGTATTAAAAATGGCGATTGGGTATGGATCGAGGCCCCTCGAGGTAGAGGACGCATAAAAATGAGGGCTGAACTTACTGAGTCTGTTCACCCAGAGGTCGTCCATGCTCCCTCACATTGGTGGTTCCCAGAGGTGAAAGAATCCCATCATGGAGCCTGGGAATCCAATATCAACGCTATCATGTCGAATGATCCCCCTTATGATCCGATATGTGGTGCTACACCACTGCGAGGAAACTTATGTAGGGTATATAAAGCAGATGAGAGATAAAAATATCAAAAAATCATTGCTCCTTAATATCGATCTATGTGTTGGCTGTTTTGCTTGCGAAGTGGCTTGCAAACAGGAACACAATCTACCAGTGGGCATCCGGTGGATAAAGGTAGTTAAAGTAGGTCCAAAGAAAGTCAGTGGCAAATTATTCATGCATTTTGTCCCTGTCCATTGCAGGCACTGCGGAAAACCTCCTTGTCTGGGGGTATGCCCAGTTGGGGCAATTTCGAAACGTTCTGATGGCGTCGTTCTTTTCAATGAGGAGTTATGTATTGGGTGTAAAATGTGCATGGAAGCTTGTCCCTTCGGAGCCCTGCAGTACAATCCAGAGAAAGAGGTTGCAGAGGCATGTAACCTTTGTGTGGGGCGAGTGGATAAGGGTCTCGAACCCATCTGTGTCCAAAATTGCCCTACAGGTGCACTTCGCTTTGGAGACACTACTGACTATGTGTTACAGAAACAAAAAAGAGGGGTAAAAAACTTCATTGAACATGATGAGTTTATAAAAGAGAAGGAGGTCTGAGGAATGGGTTCATTGGATGGGATAAGAGTATTAGACCTCTCCCGTTTTCAAGCTTGTCCTCTCTGTGGCATGTTATTGGCAGACATGGGGGCAGAGGTCATTAGAATTGACCCACCGGAGGGAGCTCCCGACAGAAAATGGGGACAACTTGGGCCTGATGGTGAGACCCTTTTGTATAAAATCGTTTCACGAAATAAAAAAGGTATAACACTAAATCTAAGTACGTCAGATGGAAAGGAGATCTTCTATGAATTAGTCAGGCATTCAGACGTTGTTCTTCACAATTTTACCCCTGGTGCTCCCATGGCGAAAGAAATAAATTATGAGCGTCTTAAAGACCTTAATGCCTCAATCATCGTGGCAGCGGTCTCAGGATACGGCCAATCTGGACCCGATGCAGAGAATCCTTGTTTTGACTCAGTGGCTCAGGCAAGATCAGGAAGTATGGTATTAAACGGATTTCCTGGTGATCCTCTTCTGAAAACAGGGATTCCATATATAGATGTCAGCTCCGGGCTATGCGCTGCCTTGGGTGTCTTACTGGCTCTTTATTACAGAGAAAAGACAGGTGTAGGGCAAGCGGTTGATGTCTCACTATTTGACACAGCATTTTTTGCTACACAAAGCGTGGGGACTCTTTTGCTTTATACAATCTCTGGAGAAATTCGTAAACAGATCGGAAATCGAGGGTTTCATTCATACAATGGATGTTTTAAGGCTAAAGATCGATGGGTCCAAATTGCTACACCCACAAATAGTATCTGGAAAAGGTTTTTAAGAGCGATTGGTAGAGAAGATTTGGTTAATGACCCAAGATTTATGAATGATATGGATCGATTTTATAATGCTGACCATATCGATCCGATAGTTCAGAAATGGGTAGAACAGAGGACCGCTGATGAGGTCATCAACTTATTGCAAAAAGCTCGAATTCCATACGGTGTAGTAAACACGGTAGATCAATTACTTGCCGATCCTCAGGTAAAAGCCCGCGAGATGATAAAGTTTATCGATTATCCTGGATTGGGAAAAATTCCTGTTCCCGGTATACCGATAAAACTTTCGTTGACCCCTGGGAGCATTGACATACCTGCACCTAAACTTGGGGAACATAACAAAGAAGTCTATAGTGGGCTTCTGGGTTTCAGCTCAGAGAAACTTTCTAAATTAAAGCAAGAAGAAATAATTTAACTTTAGGCTATAAGGGTTAGCTTGGGGGTTTTTATTGAATTCTGAAAGTCGAGACAGTCAAACCGTTCATTAAAGGAGGGAAAAATGGAGATAAGACATTATTTGATGAAGTCAAAGATTCCTTTTTTATTTTGCATGGTCCTCGTTCTTCTATTTACAGAATTTGGGTATCCTCAAGAGTCAGAAATCGCTAAATATCCCAACCGGCCGATTACCTATATCGTCCCGATTCCTCCGGGGACTGGGACAGACTTATCCGTCCGTCTGATAGCCAAAGAGGCAAAGAAGTACCTCGGGCAACCCATTGTCGTAGTCAATAAACCTGGTGCTGCCCTGACCATTGGGACTGCTGCCGTGGCTTCGGCCAAACCAGATGGATACACCATTGGTTTCACTGGAGGACCTCCATTATTTTTTACACCTCTTTTGGAAAAAGTTCCTTATCATCCCCTATAGGATTTGAAGATGGTCATGCAATATAGAGGTTTTAATTTCGGGGTAATTGTTAAGGGTGATTCTCCCTTTAAAACTTTCAAGGACCTGATCGACTTTGCCCGTCAGAATCCAAAGAAGCTGACCTATGGCACAACCGGCGCAAACAGTATGCCAAACATCACAATGGAAAGGATTGCTAAACAGGAAAAGGTGCAGATTATCCACATCCCATTTAAGGGGACTCCAGAGTCACAAACAGCTCTTTTAGGAGGGCATATTCTCGCTGCAGCCGGGGATTTTGGCTACTCCTTGATAGAATCCGGGGAGACAAGAGTTTTACTCTTATTTAAAGAAGAGCAATCTGCCGAATATCCGCAAATTCCTATTTTAAAAGATTTGGGCTATCATTTCCCCTATCCCATGATCATAGGAATTATCACCGCAAAGGCTGTGCCTGACGGGATCATTAAAAAGTTAGATGAGGCCTTTAGCAAAGCCATGAAGGAACCGGCATTTATTAACGGAATGAAAGAGCTTCGCCTTCCCATTATGTATCGTAACAGTAAAGATCTGGATGCTTATGTGGTCCAGAACTATGAGTTCTTTTCAAAACTTTTTAAAGAGATGGGATTGATTAATTAATTTTTTCATCAAATCTTAAACTAAACAGATCCCTGCTTATTCCCTTTGATCATTTCGAGAAAGATCTGAATCTGCTTTTCGACCTGTTGGGGGGCGTAACTTCGTGAGTCGGTGTGGTCAGCTTCAATGATCAAACCAGGTTTCCCGGTTACCTTCGATACCTCCCGTTTGAGATCATATTGACCGAGAGAATAAGGCTTGCAACTCCTGTTAGAATGCATGATAAATCCATGGGCCCCATACTCCTCCATGAGGCTGACCATTTTCTTTATTTTATACTCCAGCCCCAAATTGAGGTGAATGGTGGCATAAGCCCTTGAAAGACCATTTAAAGGATGAGTTAGATCAAGATTATCCAAAGCCCAGGCTGAGGTATAGGTATCGGCAACCAAAACGGCTCCATGGGAAGAGAGTATTTTGGAAAGATTGCGGATGTCATACCAGATGGGGATGTTGTCCCAGATCAATCGTATCTCCTCGTAGCCGAATGCCCCTTCTCCCTTTTTGACCCTCGATTCAATTTCTTTCTTAAGTTTTTTGTAATAACGGACTGCCCATCGGGTCCCTCTTAAGGTAACAATAGGGGCCATATGGATGAAGGCATCGAAGGCTGCAAAGGGGGCTGGGGTATTTCTGGAAAGTTTAAGGATCTCCCTCCACAAGGTAATAGTCTCGAAGGAATGAGAACAGACCTTGCGAAAGCGTTTCTCTGAAAAGGGACTCTTAAGCTGCCTTTCGAGAAAAGAGATATATCCTTTCATCTGATCCTGCACATATTTTAGAGTATGTTCCTGGATCTCATCATGTACGAAGGGGGTATCTAAGAAAAAGACCGGCACATTGAAGGCCCGGGCTTGGATCTCATACCATTTGATGACCGTTCCGCAGATATTGTTAGCACATACCAGAAAATCCGGTTTGGGAAGTTGCCCCATAGGGCCCTTGCCCGTAAGTGAAGATCCAATATTCGTGAGCGCATAAGAGCAGAGATCATGGGAGTATCCTTTGTTTTCAGCAGCTTCACAGAGAGGTACTGACGTCCGGGAAGCCCCGCACATGGCTCCATAATTTTCCGGGTAATAAGGGAGGACTCCCATGGCATAAAGGGGTTCCACAGGTCCGCCACTGGTGATCCAGGCCACCTTTTTACCAAACAAGGATGGGTGCTTCACCATAAAATAATATGCCGTCATCAGTCGACGGTAAGCCCCTGTTGAATTAATCTTACGGTAGTAGTTGGATTGAAGTTGATCCTTTGCCATCCATCCTTCCTAAATTACCAAATTCCAAGCTCCAAATTCCAAATAATATCCAATCACCAAAATTCCAAATGAGGTTGTTTCGGTCATTCTAAAATTGGAATTTGGAGCTTGTTTGAAATTTGGGATTTGTGATTTGGGATTTTGCATTCTTAGGCTATGCTCTATGCACTTTGCCTTCTTATCAAACGGGATTTAACATTTCAATGAATGCCTGGATCCGAATCTTGAGTTGTTCCCTTCCCTGAGAAGGATCTTCGACCTCCAAAAAGAGTGTTGGGATTTCCTTCGATTCGAGGGCAAGTTTCAGGTCTGGGTAATCGAAATGATGGGGTTCACAGTATTTATAAAGGAGAAAGATGACCCCTTTTGCTCCAGAATTCTGAACTTCTTTCAAGAGAGTTTCCAGACGGGCTTTAGCCCCCATGTACTTCGTAGGGCAGAAAAAGGATGCGAAGTAACGCTGTACCAAGGCTTCTATCGGATCGGGATGTTCTGGCACCCTGAGACGGAGGGTCCGGCCGCCACTGCAGAGATCGTCCTGAACCACTCTAACCCCAGACTCTTCGATGAGAGAAAGCCAGGAGGCGGAATGGGTCATATTTCCAGAAAGGTAAATGGGGACCCGATATTCCCTCCAGTCTGTTTTCTCAGTTAACTCATTCAGTAAGCCGTTCAAGAGTTCAAGGTATCGTTGACGATCCATCAGATATCCTGCCCGAATAATGTTGCCAAAGTCACTTCCTGAGATTTGGGGGTGGGATTTATGTCTGTGTATATAAAGCTTTTCCAATTGATCCCTGATACGATTAAAAAGCTGGATAGAATCCTTTAGGGTTTGAGGCGAGATCTTTCCAAAATGTAATTCCAAAAAGTCCCTGAATCGTTCTATCTCTGCCCTGAGGTAAGCGCGGGAATGATCCGAATCTAAATTTGTGGGAATCATCAGGTTGAAATGAAAAGGAAAACGTTCCTGGTGAGCCCAGATATCTGAGAATCCCTGCATGGCGTCGCAGGTATGGCTGAAGATAACCCCTTTCAAAAAATTTAATTCTCCCTGGAGCAAACTTTCAAAGAAGGATTTAATCAGGTGGCAACAATAAGGGGGGAGATATGCTTGAGCATGGGAGATCTTGGTAGGCGTGTCCATGAGACGAAAAGGGAGGGCACCGGCGGCATGAAGAAGTTCTTCTGGGACGTAAGGACAAAAAAAACCAACAGGAATGCTGTCTTTGGGAAGATGAGAAGTTATTTCTTGGTATCTCAAGGAGGTTAAAGCCTCAAACTCTTTTAAAACCTTTAAAAGGGAAGGTGCTTTATTCATAGAGGCCGAAGATTATTCAACAAAGAGATCAATCGGTTTTAATCTAACCTGGATGAAGGACTATTTCAATATTCAGATTGAAAAATAGAGTAGAATCTGTTATGAAAACCGATAACCATTTTATCCAGCACTTTCTAAAAGTGCGGGATTTAATACCCCGCAGGAAGGTGCTGGATTTATTAAAATTCTGGAGGAGAAAATGAAGTTTCATTCTAATAGAAATATCTGGATGTTCGTTTTATTCCTGATCATCTTCTTGGTGACCTTTCCAAATCAAATCCTTTCCACAACGACAAAAAAAACACAGAAAGTCAAACCTTCCCCAACGACACAACCCTCACAACAGGCTCAGACCCAAACGACGGCACAGAGCAGTCTCCAATGCGATGCCCAATCTGCTGTCTTGATGGATGGTCTTACGGGAGAGCTTCTTTATGAACAGAGTCCTGATTTAAAGATTCCACCTGCAAGTTTCGTTAAAGTCATGACCCTCTATTTATTCTATGATGCTATTCGCGCCGGACAGCTTAAATTGGATGATATGATAACTGTGAGTGAGAAGGCCTGGAGGACCCAAGGCTCAAAGATGTTCATTAAAGTTGGGGACAGGGTTAAGGTAGACGATCTGATGAAAGGGGTTGCCATCACTTCGGGGAATGATGCCTGCATTGCTTTAGCAGAACATTTGGCAGGATCGGAAGATGTTTTCGTTTCTAAAATGAATGAGAAAGCTAAACTCCTGGGTTTGAAAAATTCTCAATTTAAAAACTCTCACGGAATGCCTGATGGCGATCAATACACCACAGCCATGGATATGGCCATATTGGCACGGCTTTATATCGAAGACCATCCAGAGGCCCTCTCTCTCCATTCCACCACAGAATTTGAATACAATGGAATCCGGCAGGGAAATAGAAACACCCTCCTCCAGAAGAATATCGGAGTGGATGGATTGAAGACAGGCCATATTGAGGAGTCGGGTTATCATCTTGTTGCTACCGCAAAGAGGGATGGTCAGAGGATGATCGCCGTAGTCATGGGATGCGACAGGGTAAAGAGACGGGCACCAGAAGCACAAAAATTATTAGAATATGGTTTTAGAAATTTTTCCACCGTGGAGGCTGTTAAGAAAGGCGCCTCCTTTGGTCCTTTAACGGTGAAGAGAGGCAAATTAGATCAATTAACTCTCAGCGCTGCAGAGGAGGGAAGGGTGACAGTAGCAAAGGGTAAGGAAAATTCTGTCTCCGTTGTCCCTCAATTGCCACAGTTTGTAGTCGCTCCGATTCAGAAAGGTCAGGTCGTGGCAAAAGTTCTTGTTCAGAAAGAGGGAAAAGCCGTTAAAGAGGTTAATTTACTTGCTTCATCGGATGTGCAGAAGAGCTTAATTCCCCCATGGCCAATCCTTGTCGGAGGCATCGTAGGACTTGCCATTATTCTTTTTTTAGGATTTTGGTGGTTCCGGCGTCCAAAACAACAAAAATTCTGATCAGGGGGAATTATTTTGGTAAAACACCACTTGGAAACTTATCGGTATATATTTTCTTTACATCCGGCATCTTCTCCAAGAGTCCAGCCTTGAACATATCTTTGCCTATATTCTCCCACTTTTTAAGATTGATGTAACCTAACCCGAATTTTCTCGTATCAGGCGTGATCATCAAAGCCTTCATTGGAGCAACCGCATCCATCTCGCGGGGGAAGTTGAGATCCTCGTTGACCCGTTCGACGGCGCCCAAGAACTCAGGCTGGGAAGTCGAAGGGTTGACCTTTTTCAAAATTTCAAATGTTTCTTTAGGATTGTGAAACGCCCACTGAAATCCCTTGTATCGCCCAGTCACCACTGCCTGGATGACATCAGGATATTTCTCGACGATTTCCTCTGTGGTGAAAAGGACGTTGTCCATCCAGTCGATCCCCAAATCTTTATAGTCGATCGTGTAAAATTTCTTACCCATTCTTTTCGTCTCACGCTGGGCCGTGATCAATTCATTATAAGTCATCGCAGATGCTAATGGCCAGGTCCCCATCAACCAAAGCTTGATATCCTCACCCTGGTTCTGAATGGTGAGCTGTTTTTCCCAACCTTTTCCTATGGCACATTTTGCCTTAGCATCATACCCCATCCAGATGCCGAAGTCCCCTTTGATGTCTTTGGCTGATTTGATCGGTTTCCAGCTGATGATCCTCATGGCACTATTTTGAAAATCAATGCTCACAGCTACGAGATCAAATCCTTCCTTTTCGCGTGCTTTGATGATATTTTCCGGACAGTCAATCCCGAAAGCGATGTATCCCGCCCTCACAGCCGCAACCACCTTCTGAATCGGAGAAATTTCAGTTCCTCCCTGAACCTCCTTCACCTTCACTTTTCCATAGAAACCTTTTTCCACTGCAACCCAACCGCCTGCCGATTCCATATGGATGGACCAGGTTTCGTGAACAAGGATTTCCTGTGCAGTGGCAGGAATCGCAAGAGCGAGAGATGCAAGGAAGACCAGATAGATGGGTAATGGTTTCATCGCTTTCAGTCTCCGAGTGCCTGCCCTAAGCCTGCCGAGCGGCAGGTGAAAAGAACGCCAGCGAGCAAGATCATATTAGCAGGGAAAATACTAACTTAGCGAAACCGGAAAATGCAAGAGGATCTTACTTCCTTCAAATTCTTCGCTTGCCTAAGAAAGGAATGTATGATATCATTGATATAAAATATATCATTTGGAGGCTTAATCAATGGTTTCACAGATATTGATCAGGGTGGATAAAGAACTCAAGGATAAATTTCGACGATTAAGCAGAACGGAGCAGAAGTCCGTTAATGAAAAGCTCCGGGAACTCATGGAGGAATACGTAAAAGATCATGACATGGAGGCTGCCATGAGAAGCTTATGGGATGAGATTGGGCAGTCGTTGAGAAAGAAGGGATACAAGGCATCGGATGTCAATAAAATGATTAAAGAGGTCCGCACGGGGCGATGAGGATCGTCATTGATACAAACGTCTTCGTTTCGTCCTTTTTTGGAGGTATTCCGCGGCAGATCATCGACCATTGGTTTTCCGGAGAACTTATTCTGTGCGTTTCCAGACCGATCCTTAGAGAGTATTTTGATGTCCTGGGCCGCTTTCAATTTGATCGGGAGGACTTCTTTGGGAGACTTATCACTGCTTTTGAGAGGCGTCCAAATATTCTTTTCGTGGATAGCCCAAAGGAGCAGAATTGGATAGAGGATGATCCGGCAGATAATAAATTTATTGCCTGCGCCATTTCGCTTCATGCTGAATACATTGTGTCCGGCGATTTACACTTAAAAAGAGCGGGTAAGATTGGAAATGTGGAAATTGTGCCTCCCCGGGAAATGCTGAGTTTGATTGAAACTGGATAATCCCAGATGTTAAGACTTTCCCCAATCTATTCAATATATTCCACCTCTGTCCTCTTCTCTTTGTGGTGCTTTCCTCCTGCTGCTTTCTACTTACTGTTTACCCTCCGAAGCTTCAGCGTAGGAGGGCTTTCTACCTACTGATCACTACTTCTTCAGAAAATTGCTATAAAATTGGATTTTTGGTATAAATAGGTCAACTTCCGGCGATGATTAAGACAGAGGTAAAGGCAAATCAAGATCACAGTCGCAAATAACTTAGTGAAGCCTTTTCAGGGAAGTAACCAAGAATATGAAGCAAAAACTGACTGAAAAACGGTAAGAAAAAATACTTTATTACGATTGCCTGACCTTCACTCCTTTCTCTTCTCTAAAGCTATCTTAAACAGCAAGACTTGATCTGTCAAGAAAAATAGGCGCTGTCCCTATTTTCCTATTTCGGACAGTCAAACCCGAAAGCGATGTATCCCGCCCTCACAGCCGCAACCACCTTCTGAATCGGAGAAATTTCAGGCCCTCCCTGAACCTCCTTCACCTTCACCTTTCCATAGAAACCTTTCTCCACTGCAACCCAACCGTCCACTGATTCCATATGGATGGACAAGGCTTCGTACACAAGGATTTCCTGTGCAGTGGCAGGAATCGCAAGAGCGAGAGATGCAAGGAAGACCAGATAGATGGATAATGGTTTTATCGTTTTCAGTCTCCAAGCGCCTGCCCTAAGCGTGCCGAGCGGCGGGTGAAAAGAACCCAGATGATCAAGATTATATTAGCGGGAAAAATACTAACTTACCGAAGCCGGAAAATGCAAGAGGATAGAACCCTGAATCATAATTTGGTTTTATCATTGAAAATCTTCATGTCAATTGAAGATTTTCAATGAATCTTCAATGACGACTACGTCACCTCGTAGACCAATAAATAAATTTTGAAGGTGCGACACCAAGACATTCCAGAATTTTCCATCAAAAAAGTTGCCAACTATTTTGTTGGAAAAAACCCTTGACAAACCCATTTAGAAATAGTAAAAGTAAAAGTCAATAATCCAACAAAATTGTTGCCAACATTTTTGTTTATAAATTTATACACGTAAAGGAGAATGAGAATGGAAGCAGGACTCAAAAACAAATATGGGCCATGGGTTATTGGAGAAGATTTCTTCAACCGTGATACGGAGGTCCGCCAGCTGACGGAATTAATTGATGATGGAAATAATATTCTCGTCGTTGCCCCCCGTCGTGTGGGAAAGACCAGTCTTATTCGGGAGGCATTTCGACGCATGGAGGAGCGAAATCAGGATTATCTCCTGTTTGTTGACGTCCAGCATTGCTGCACTCCAGAAGATGTCATTATCGCAACCTCCCTTGTAGCATGCCCATATCAGGCATTAAAGGATAAGATTTTCGACGTTTTCAGTTCATTTTGGAAACAATTCCGTGAAAACGTTGGAAGCATCGGTTCTGGCGAACTGTTGGAAATCAAATTCCGGGAAGGATTAGGCAGTGACTGGCAGGCCAAAGGCCAAAAGATCTTGGGAAATTTAGCCCAGGCTGACAGGCCTATTGCCATCTGTTTCGACGAGCTTCCCGTTATGCTTACTCGCCTCCTCAGCTGTTCAAAAGAAACGGAATATGAACCGAAACGGAATTCCACAGATGTTTTTCTCACTTGGCTGCGCCATCTGATGGGTGAGCATCAGGATAAACTTCGATTTATTGTCTGTGGCTCCATCGGACTTGAACCGATCCTGAAGCGCCATGGCTTGAGCCATACCCTAACTCAGCTGAGAGCATTTCCCCTTGAACCATGGAGCCGGGAAACCGCTGAAGCGTGCCTTAATGCCTTGGCACTTAGATACAATCTGAAATGGGCAAACGAAGCGCAGAGATCCTTGCTCGACCACTTAGGTTCCTACATCCCTCATCATGTTCAAATGTTTTTCGGGCATTTGAACGAAGATTGCCGAAGGCGCAGTTCAAATCTTCTTTCGCTTGAAGATGTAAAGCGTGTTTACCAAACCTCGATGTTAAGCACACGAGGACATGCCGAACTGGCCGACTACGAAGAACGCTTACTTCGTGTGCTTGATCGTGACTCTGTAACGCTGGCTCTGGATCTGCTAACTGAGACCGCTGTTGCTGGTGCACTTGAACCCCAGACTGCCCGTCTTTTGGCACAAAGTTTACTTTTGAAGAATTCAGATGCAGTTCTTCGGGAAGTTCTCGATATCCTCCAACATGACGGGTATCTTGAATGGGATGAGCATAAGCAAGCGTGGGTATTTGTCTCCTTCCTTGTGAAAGACTGGTGGAAAAAACGTTTCTCCCAAAGTTACGTCTTGCCACAAGAAAGGAGGTGATACAAATGGCTCTGCCTCGGCTGATCAAACACAACCCGGTTTTTTTAAGTGAAGAGGAACTCGCTTCATCTTTCGCGGTAAGGCAAGCTGAATTGAATCTCCTTCTCGATATAATTCGGGAAAACACAGGTTCAGTAAATCAGCATGTCATTATCATAGGGCCTCGCGGCATGGGGAAGACCATGCTCGTACTCAGGTTGGCCCTCGCAGTAAGGCAGGACGAGTCTCTGAGCCGGAGCTGGCACCCGTTGACGCTACCCGAGGAGATCTATGATGTAGCTAACGAGGGTGAAGTTTGGCTGCGTGTTCTGGAGCGTATCGCTGTACAAGAAAGGGAAGCAGGTCGGGATTACAATCGCTGGCTGCAGAGCTACGAATCCTTGCGAGGCGAACGCGAGGAACAGAAGCTAAAGGTTAAGGCTCTGGCCGCTCTTTCCGAATTTGCTGGGGAGCGTAATACCAAGCTTCTTGTCATCATAGAGAACCTGCAAATGGTATTAGGTGAGCAGTCGGGTTCTGATGCTGCCTGGGATCTCCGGCATACACTCCTGAACAACTCAGGGATTATGATTATTGCAACCGCCACTACGCGCTTCAAAGAAATCATGAATGCCGAAAGGGCTAATTTCGAGCTTTTTAGGGAGATTACCTTGACCCCTCTCTCTACCGAGGATTGCCGGGTTTTGTGGTGCCTCATTGCCGGGGAAGACTTGGTCAATGACCGCATCCGTCCGATGGAGGTCCTGACCGGCGGCAGTCCGCGACTCCTGGCCATCCTGGCCAACTTTGCCGCCGGAAAGTCCTTGACTGAACTCATGGACGATCTGGTTGTACTCATCGATGATCATACCACCTATTTCAAAGCCAATATGGAAGCCTTGCCCTCCTTGGAGCGTCGGGTTTTCGTAACATTAGCGGAACTATGGGAGCCGGCAGAGGCACGGCAAGTTGCCCGACGCTGTCGTTTGGACGTCAATAAAACCAGCGCTTTGCTGAAAAGGCTCGTTGAAAAGGGCGCAGTAGTAGAGACGGGAAAAGTAGGGCGAAAGAACCTCTACCAGGTTGCCGAGCGCTTGTACAACATCTACCATCTCATGCGTTTGTCAGGAATCGAGGCGGACCGGGTCAGAGCCCTCGTTCGATTCATGATTCCCATGTATGGGCAAGAGCGCGTGGCCCATGCCTTAGCTGCCGAGGCATGTCGCCATGAGGGTGAACACCGCAAAGCTTGGATTGATGGTTATCGAGAAATCCTTGCCGATCTTAAGGTGAAGGAGCAGAAACAGGAGATCAAAATTCTGAACGACCAAGCAGCCGAGGCTTTCAAAAAGGGAGATTTTCAAAGTGCCATTAATCAATTGGACACCTTGCTTTCTCGCTTTGGGGATAACGATGATCCCACTTTACGCAAGGCGATTGCGAGGGCACTTTTTAACAAAGGCCATACACTTGAATCCCTCGACCGGCATGAGGAGGCGATTACAGTTTATGACGATATCGCTCGTCGTTTTGGTGAGGCCGATGATTCCGCTTTGCGCAAGCAGGTTGCCCATGCGCTTTTCAACAAGGGCGTTACTCTTGGTGAGCTTGAGCGGGCAGAGGAGGCCATTGCGGTTTATGATGAGTTGATTCTTCGTTTTGGTGAGGCCGATGATCGCGCTTTGCGCGAGGGAGTTGCCCGGGGGTTTTTCAACAAGGGTGTTGATCTTGAGGAGCTTGGGCGGATAGAGGAGGCGATTACGGTTTATGATGAGTTGATTCGTCGTTTTAGTGAAGTCGATGATTCCGCTTTGCGCGAGCGGGTTGCTTGTGCGCTCTGTAAAAAGAGCCTTGCACTAGAAAAGCTGGGGCGAGGAGAAGAGGAGATTGCGGTTCATGACGATCTGTTGCGCCGTTTTGCTGCGACCAGTGACCCCGCAGTGCGTAAAGCGGTGGCCTGCACACTCAACCTCCGGGCATGGTCGGTTTATGCGAAAGAAGATAATTCGATGGTTGATCAGGCTATCCTCGATGCAAAAAAAGCCATAGAAATATATCCACAAGACGCCTATCGTCATACCTTGGCAAGTTTGCTTGCTCTGGCATCACGATGGGGAGACGCCTTTGATCAGGCTCGACTCTTTGCTAATGATGATCTCCTCTTAAGCCAGTCTCCTGATGATATCATTGACTTTTTTATTTATGCCGCTTCGTCTGGAAAAGCCGAGGAAGCTTTGCGGGCAATCAAAGGCACAAAAGCCGAATCAGCAATGGAGCCCTTGGTCGTTGCGCTTAAGATAGCGGCTGGCAAGACCTTTCGTGCTCCGCAGGAGGTAGTCGAGGTGGCCAAAGATATTGTTAAAAGAATAGAGGAACGAGCAAGGATGTTAGAAAGCAAACCTGATTAGAACGGCAAGTGAATAACCATCGATTATTTATGATAACCAAAGAAAAATTGGTGCCAAAAATTGGTGCCAGGCAACGGTAATTAGGTATTTGCATATTTTGGAGAAGAGACCATGGGGTTACCCTCAAAATTCAGTTTACGATTTCAACCTATTGGGTTAAGGGCGAGGTGCCTACTCGACAAAAGGTGTCATGCTTTGGGGTCAAACCTTTAAAATTCGATTTTCAGGTTTCCCCTCGGCGGAACCTTCCGCATCCTAAAAGAAAAAATCTCCCCTCACCCCTCTCCTTCGACAAGCTCAGGATGGTGAGCCTGGTCGAACCATTTGCCAAAGAGGGGAATAGGAGAGGGAAAATTACCCACTCGATTGCACGGAGACCGAGAAAAAAGAACGAGAATATGGCGGATACCCAACCCACCACCTCGTTTTGAAGGCGTGGAATAATAAACCAATGCAATATACGAAGATTGGAATTGAGAATGGAATCGTTGAAATCTAATTAGGGGGAGGTTTCCTTACATTCTGGGGGAGCTCTCCTGCACGCATGAGACTTCAAGGAAAGCTACTGAGCGTTCGATACTCCGATGATATTCATGGATCGATTTAACGGACATCCCTCTTTTTAGGAGGGATTCAATTCCATTGACCACTGCCTCTGCACCGGAGAGGGTGGTGATACATGGAATGTTATGAGCCACTGATTGACTTCGTATGGCCACTTCATCCGCTTTAGGCTTTTTTCCACTTGGAGTGTTGATGACCAGATGGATCTCTCCGTTCTTGATCCGATCCACGATATCCGGCCTTCCTTCTCCTACCTTGAATACGGTTTGGACTGGTATCCCATTGTTGCCCAGGACCTTAGCAGTTCCTTTGGTGGACACGATCTCGAATCCGAGATCGACCAGTTTCTTAGCGACAAAGACGATAGATCGTTTATCCTTATTCATAACGCTGATGAAGACCCTTCCTTTCAAGGGGATATAAGTCCCTGCACCGATTTGAGACTTGGCAAAGGCCAACCCCAAGTCGGTATCGATCCCCATCACCTCTCCTGTGGATTTCATCTCCGGGCCCAAAATCGTATCGACCCCGTAGAAGCGGTTGAATGGGAAGACCGATTCCTTTACAGCAAAATGATCGATTTCAACTTCTCTTAGGATGCCCAGTTCCTGAAGACTTTTTCCCACCATGACTTTCGCTGCTACCTTCGCCCATGGAACCCCTGTGGCCTTGCTGATAAATGGGATGGTTCTCGAGGCCCTTGGATTGACTTCGAGGACGTAGATGATGTCGTTTTTGATCGCATATTGAACATTCATCAAACCCACGACCTGTAGTTCCTTCGCTAAGGCATAGGTGTTCTGTTTTAATTGCTCAATCAAATCATCGCTTAGAGAATAGGGAGGGGTGACACAGGCGCTATCACCCGAATGTATTCCAGCCGCCTCAATATGTTCCATAATGCCAGCGATGACACTCAACTCTCCATCGGAAACGGCATCGACATCGATCTCAATCGCATCTTCTAAGAATTTATCGATGAGGACAGGGTGTTCAGGGGAGGCCTCTACGGCATGATGGACAAAACTCTCTAATGATTTCTCATCGTAGATGATCTCCATGGCCCTTCCTCCTAATACATAGGAAGGCCTTACCACCACCGGATAACCAATATCATCAGCAATCTTCTTAGCCTCCTCAGCCGATTTGGCCGTCCCATTTGGGGGCTGAACGAGGCCCAATTTTTTTAAAAGGGTTTGAAAACGTTTTCGATCTTCAGCTCGATCGATATTTTCAGGACTTGTTCCGATGATCTTTGCTCCCATCCTCTCTAAGGAAACAGCAAGATTGAGGGGGGTCTGACCTCCGAATTGAACGATGACCCCATCGGGTTTTTCGACACGGATAATATGAAGGACATCCTCAAGGGTGAGGGGTTCAAAATAAAGCTTGTCAGAGGTGTCGTAGTCAGTTGAGACCGTTTCTGGATTGGAATTTACCATGATCGTTTCGTAGCCTAACTCTTTTAGAGCGAATGAGGCATGGACGCAACAGTAGTCGAATTCGACCCCTTGCCCGATCCGGTTAGGCCCTCCTCCCAAGATCATTATTTTCTTCTTTGAGGAAATCTTCGCTTCGTCCTCTGTTTCGTAAGTGGAGTAATAATAAGGGGTGTAGGCCTCAAATTCCGCTCCACAGGTATCGACCAGTTTGTAAGTGGGAAGAATGCCTTTCTCCTTCCTCAAGTTTTGTATGGTGATTTCATCAAAGCCGAGGAGGTATCCAAGTTGGAGATCGGAGAAGCCAAACTCCTTCGCCCTCCTCATCAATTCATCTGGAAGGTGAAGTTGATCGGGCGTTTGAGTCTTTTTCCACAGTTCGAGTTCCCTCACTTTGGGTCCGTAGGACCGTATCTCTTTCTCAAGTTCGGTGATCTCCTGAATATTTCGGAGAAACCAGGGATCGATCCTTGTTAATTCATAGATCTCTTCAATCTTCACCCCCAGGTGAAAGGCATGGCGGATATAAAAGATCCTTTCTGAATTTGGTGTAGAGAGTTTCTTTTTAACCTCTTCAAGGCCTTGATCATGCATGGAATCGTCGGTCATCTCACCGGGGTAGGGAATTTTATCTTTCCCATCTGCACCCAGACCATATCTTCCGATCTCCAAAGAACGAAGGCCTTTTTGAAGGGCCTCTTTGAATGTCCGACCGATGGCCATGGTCTCACCGACTGACTTCATCGAAATGGTGAGTGTAGGGTCTGCCCCTGGAAATTTTTCGAAGGTGAATCTTGGGATCTTCACCACACAATAGTCAATGGTAGGTTCAAAGGAGGCTGGTGTCTTTTTAGTAATGTCATTGGGAATCTCGTCCAGGGTATATCCCACTGCCAATTTCGCTGCAATCTTAGCGATGGGGAATCCCGTAGCTTTGGAAGCCAGAGCAGAAGATCGGGAGACCCTTGGGTTCATTTCAATGATGACCATTCTTCCATCCTCAGGACGAATAGCAAATTGTATATTAGATCCTCCGGTCTCCACACCAATCTCTCGAATCGCTCGAATCGCTGCATCCCTCATCCTCTGGTATTCTTTGTCGGTAAGGGTTTGGGCCGGTGCCACGGTGATACTATCTCCAGTATGGATGCCCATGGGATCAAAGTTCTCAATGGAGCAGATGATGACGACATTGTCACGGAGGTCCCTCATCACCTCCAGTTCAAACTCCTTCCAACCGATGACGGACTCTTCGATCAGAATCTCACCGATCATACTCCATTCGAGTCCCCGGGCTGCCATCTCTTCAAATTCTTCGATGTTATAGGCGACACCACCTCCTGTTCCACCCAATGTAAAACTGGGTCGTATGATCACAGGAAAGCCAATCTCTTTGGCTACTTCCAAGGCCTCTTTCAGAGAGTAGGCGAGACCACTTCTTGGTAGATCGATGCCTATTCGCCTCATCGATTCTTTGAAAAGATTTCGGTCTTCTCCTTTTTTAATGGCCTCGTATCTGGCCCCAATCATTTGAACACCATATTTTTTGAGGACTCCGGATTCACAGAGGGAGACGGAGACATTCAGGCCAGTCTGGCCACCCAATGTAGGAAGAAGAGCATCTGGTTTCTCTCGCTCAATAATTTTTTCCAGTATCTCGGGAGTAATCGGTTCGATATAGGTACGATCTGCCATCTCAGGATCAGTCATGATCGTAGCAGGGTTGGAATTGACCAGTACGATTTCAAACCCTTCTTCTTTAAGTGCTTTGCAGGCCTGAGTGCCGGAGTAGTCAAATTCACAAGCCTGGCTGATGACAATGGGCCCAGAGCCGATAATCAATATTCTCTTAATGTCGGTTCGTTTAGGCATTTATACGAATATTCTCCTTAATACTTAAAATTCTAAAACCGTTTGGCACCAAGTAGGGAACGGTTTGAAACCGTTCCCTACACAGGGATGGCGATGTCCTCTTTTACCTGCTCCATCATTTTAACAAATTCACCGAATAGATATTGAGTATCATGTGGGCCAGGGGAGGCCTCGGGGTGATACTGTACTGAAAAGATTGGAAGTCGTTTGTGTCTCATCCCCTCCAGAGTTTGGTCATTGAGGTTGATCTGAGTCAATTCGATCTCTTTCGGATTTAGGGAATCGGAATCCACACAGAATCCATGGTTCTGGGAAGTGATCATCACCCTTCCTGTTTTAAGATCTTTGACAGGTTGATTGGCACCTCGATGCCCGAATTTTAGCTTAAAAGTCCTTCCTCCAAAAGCTAATCCTAAGAGTTGGTGGCCAAGACAAATACCGAAGATCGGTTTTTTACCTAAGAGTTTTTGGATGGTATAAATGGCATAAGGAACCCCCTCTGGGTCGCCCGGTCCATTGGACAAGAGGATTCCATCTGGGCGATAAGAAAGGACTGAGTCTGCTCGCGAAGAGGCAGGCAGAACGATCACATCACAATTCCAGTCTCGAAGGGAGCGAAGGATATTGTATTTGACCCCGAAATCCATGACAACTACCTTCGGTCTAAAATGGAAGGTGGAGGATCGAAGGTCTTGAATTGAAAATTGAAGATCATTACTACCTGTCCATTGGTATGGCTTTTCACAGGTGACTTCTTTGACTAAATCACGGCCAATCAGGCCAGGAGAGGCCTTTGCCTTTTCAATCAGGTGATCTCGATCGAGATCTTCTGTAGAAAGAATAGCTTTCATTGCACCCCTTACGCGGATATGTTTTGTGAGAGATCGTGTATCCATTCCCTCCACTCCCATGATTCGATGAGCTATCAAATAGTCGTATAGACATTTATCTCCACGCCAATTGCTGAAGAGAGGACTGTTCTCTTTGATGATGAAACCTTCTACTTTTGGACCCTGTGATTCGATATCCTCCTCATTGACGCCATAGTTACCGATGAGTGGATAGGTCATGATGACGATCTGTCCTTTATAGGAAGGATCGGTGAGGATTTCCTGGTAGCCTGACATACTGGTATTGAATACGAGTTCTCCTGTTTTTTCGCCAGGGGATCCGAAAGATCTTCCTTCAAATACGGTTCCATCCTCTAAGGCTAAAATCGCTTTTTGAGTCTGTTTCATCCTCTCCCCATAAAAAAAGACCCCCGATCCCGATTTAACAGGACCGAGGGTCTCTTTTTTGACTTTGCCCGTTTGATCATAAAATTTTCTTTAAATCATTTTTTATTTTTTACCACACCAGTTTTTCTTTGTCAAGGGTCTTTATGCATAGACATATATCTTCGTCTTCGTTGGTCTGGCCATCAGTTTCTCGATCTTGGCCTGAATCTTTTTCCTCTCTGGATTCTTTTCCCATTCTTTCCATTCATCGACGCTCTGCCATGTAGTGATCACAATATAGTTATAATGGTCATCCACGGATCGAAGCGTCTCGCCAGAGATATAACCTTTTGAGGGGATTACTTTTGATCTCAATTCCCTGAGGAGTTTTGAAAATTCCGATTCCTTTCCTTTCTTCACTTTTCGATCGATAATAATCTTCACTGCCATAGTTATCCACCTCCCTTTTTTATTTAATATTAATCAATTTTCTTTTGAGATTTCAAGTGAAAATTATCTTATGAGCCGAAGGGTTGACAAATTGTTCCAATTTTCATAAATTGAAATCAAGGGGACGGTCGCCGAAAAACCGAAGGAGAGATACCATGGATTTAGAAAAATTTTTAGAGGTAGCTAAGAAATTAGACTCGAAAAAGAAAGGTAAGAAAGAAGAGTTTGAGAGGCTTAAAAAATTCTTTGAGCGATTCCATTTGTTGAATCGAAATTATTTAGACAAAGAGACCTTTGAAAAGGCACAAGGCTCTATCTCATCAATGGCAGAAGCGATTGCCAACACCATCCAGTATCTAAACACTGAAATTGCCCGGTTAAGAAACAAAAGGATGAAGCTACCCTTTGAAAATATCACACTTGGTGAGATGCAGAAAGTCCAGAATAAAAATGAGATGCTGATCAGGGAGTATTTAGGGAAGTACCAAATCCCAAGCATAAAATAACAATTAAATGGAGATGGGAGGAGTTGCGATGAAAAAATATATTTTCGTTGCTGTTGCGTCTCTTTGTTTATTGGTTTTGTCTTCCTCGGTTGGAGAGGCATTAACCAAAGAGGTGGTTATTGTCACCTCCTTTCCAAAAGAGCTCTTTGAAGCCTACAAAAAGGCATTTGAAGCAAAGTTTCCTGGAGTAACGGTCATCGTGAAACAGAAACAGACTACTGAAGGGGTCACTTATATCCGAGAGACGGCCTCAAAACCAGAAGCAGATATCATGTGGGCAAGTGCGGTGGACGCATTTCAGGTATTAAAGACAGAGAAATTATTGGCCCAATATACCTTACCTAAAGAGATTTCTTCAAAGATTCCTGCAAAGGTAGGTGCTTTTCCAATTCACGATCCGGATGGATTCTATTTTGGATTTGCTCTTTCTGGATATGGGATGATGTGGAATAAACCTTATCTTCAGGCCCATAAATTGAAACCTCCGAGGGAATGGACTGACCTCATCGATCCGAGTTATTATGGCCATCTGGCGATCTCAGCTCCTTCAAGGAGTGGAACGACTCATTTGACCGTAGAGGCAATTCTTCAGGCTTATGGTTAGGAGAAAGGTTGGGCTCTTCTGCTGAATATGGGCGGAAATATGGCAGTGGTGACAGAGAGAAGTTTAAGTGTACCGGAAGGAGTCAATAATGGCCAATATGGCATTGGGATTGTCATCGATTTCTTTGGACTCTCTGCCATAGCAAGTGGCTTTCCTGTCGATTTTGCATATCCTTCTATGACACCGATTGTTCCAGCCAACGTTGGATTGGTGAAGAATAGCCCCAACGTTGATAATGCAAAACGTTTCATCAATTTCCTTCTCAGCGAGGAGGGCCAGATGCTCCTTTTTAAACCAGATATCGGACGGCTCCCTGTAATCCCTGAACTTTACAGCAAAGCCCCGGCAGGTTACCCAAATCCATTTAAAATGAAGATGGGTGGGTTGGATTTCAATTCCGGGCTCTCTTCAGTGAGATATGACCTTCTCAATTCCCTCTTTGATCAGATCGTGACCTTTAGGCTTGGTGAATTAAAAGAGGCATGGGGAGCGATTTATAAAGCAGAGAAGGCCATTGAAGAGGCAAAAAGAAAAAAGAGAGATATAACCAAGGCAAATGCCATGCTGGCTGAGGCACGTTCTTTAATAACAAAAGTACCTGTGCCTGAAGCTAAGGCTAACGATAAGGATTTTAATAAAGCTTTTAAAGGAAAAGAGAAAACAGAGGCAAGAGCAAAACTGGAGACCGAGTGGGATGCAACCGCCAAAGCCAACTATTTAAAGGCGAAGGAATTGGCTTCTAAGGCCATGGAGATGCTCTGAAAGAGGACTGAAAACAATAGAAAGATCCATATGAAAAAAAGCACCAAAAAACAGAATAAAAAGAGTTCTGAAGTCCATAAATGGCAACATCCAGGGGGTAAGCTTAGGGACCTTGGTGCAGAAAACCTTTCTGATGCGGAGTTGCTTTCTATTCTAATTTCTGCAGGGATCAAAGGGAAACCAGCAGAAAAAATTGCCGAAGAAGTTCTTGCAAAATTTGGTTCTTTTAAGGGAATGGCAAATCAGCCTCTTGAAAAATTTTTAGAAATCAAGGGGCTTGCAGATGTGAAGATCATAAGAATTGCTGCTGCTTTTGAAATTGCGAAAAGATGTGTGGATTTAGTAATTAAAGATTTGAAAGAAGATAGGGATTTACGGGGAGAAATCTTCGGAGAATGATTGATATGGGTAAATTGAAAGGGAAACCCATAAAAAGCCCTAGTCCTTTTGCAGTAACTGCCCATAAGACAGAACGAACCGCAGTGGCTATACTTATGCACTGGATGAGAGAGATAATCGAAAAGAAAAACCTCAACCTTGGTTTGCCAGATGTAGAAACTTTGGGCGATGATAGAAAAATGCCAGATACCGTTATATATGAATCCCAAAGAAGCCAGAATATCCTCTGCGTTATTGAGGCAAAATCGCCTTATTATGATGTCTTCGATGAGAAAGAATTAAAGGAACCAGCAAGAAAAAAAGCGACAAATCGCAAAGCAAATTATTTTGTTACGACAAATTTCAAGAAACTTATCTGGTTTAACACTGAAAAGGTTAATTCTCTTAAGCCAGAAGAAGAGCAAATTATAGAAAAATATTTCCTTTCTGAAATTGAGAACATAAATGATATTGAACAGACAAGATACAAAGAACCTACAAAGAAAGGGCTTGAGGATTTTCTCACTAAGCTCTCTTCAGTTTATTCTGGTAAAGAGCCTGAGCCCAAACAGGCAATTGATGAGTTTTTAATCTTTAGGTTACAGGAAAAGATAAAAGTTCTTTCTGCCTATTACAAAAGGATTATTGATGACCAATGTCATAAGAATTCTGATTTTGCTCAGAAATTAACAAGCTGGTTTGTAGATCAGGGCTGGAGTTTTGGTTGGCAAGCTCAGGACTTTGATAAGGCAGCAAGACAGACTGCTTACCTCCTTGTTAACAAGATTCTCTTCTATAACCTTCTTCAAGCCAAAAGACCAGGTGAACTTGCTCCACTTGAAATACCCGAAGGTTTATTAAAAGGAGCACAACTTCAGAAAATTCTCCAGAGTTTCTTTGACGAAGTTCTGAAAATTGACTACGAAACAATTTATACAACGGATTTTATAGACAATATTGCATTTCTTGAAGCAAAAGAGGTTGTAAAGGAAATAAAGGAACTGGTCAATGTTCTCAAAAGGTATGATTTTGCAAAACTTGGTTTTGATGTATTAGGTAGAATCTTTGAAAGACTTATTCCACTGGATGAAAGGCATAATTTAGGCCAATATTTCACCAACCCTGATGTGGTTGATTTAATCTTAAAGTTCTGCTTGAATCACGAGGAAGATAAAATCCTTGACCCTGCCTGTGGCGCTGGAACCTTTCTTGTAAGGTCGTACCAACATAAGAAATTGATGAATCAACGCAAAGAACATGAAAAAATATTAGAAACCTTATGGGGAGTGGACATTGCCAAATTTCCTGCTCACCTCTCTACCATCAATCTTGCTATCAATGACCTTGGAGTAGAGAAAAACTATCCAAATATTATACAAGAAGATTTTTTTACCATTATGTCACCTCCTGAAGGAGGTTTTGAACTACCTGAAAAGTGGAGAAAGGTTAGAGCAAAAACCCTCAATGTTGATGACAGAATGGTTATTTTCCCAAGGTGGTACGATGGAGTTGTCGGAAATCCACCTTATACGAGGCAGGAGGAAATTCCGGAAACTGGGGTTGACAAAGAGAAACTGATTGAGAGTGCGTTGAAAGACCCTTCAGGTAAAAAGATCGCTGAAATTGGGAAAAGGGCAGGTATTCATGCTTATTTCTTTGTTCATGGTACAAAGTTTCTAAAAGACAGTGGTTTCTTTGGATTTATCGTGTCAAATTCATGGCTCGATGTAGATTACGGTAAAGGGCTTCAGGATTTCTTCCTGAAGAATTACAAAATTGTTACCATTATCGAATCAAAAGTTGAGCGATGGTTTGAAGAGGCTGATATCAATACCTGCATTGTCATTCTTCAAAAGTGCAAGGATAAGAAAGAACGAGACGAAAACCTGGTTCGCTTCGTATTTCTAAAAAAACCTCTGCGCCACTTTATCCCGCCAGCACAAGATATGTGGGAAAAGCAAGTCGAAAGATCAAACGCCATTGAAGGGCTAAGAAAGACCATTCTTGCACACAATGATTTTTATGAGAACGATGAGTTCAGAATCTTTCCGAAACGTCAGAAAGAACTGTGGGATGAGGGATTCGACTCAGAGGAGCAAAAATATTTTGGGGCAAAATGGGGCAAATATTTAAGAGCGCCTGAAATTTTCTTCAAGATTCTGGAGAAAAGCAAAGGCAAACTTGTGCTGTTAAAAGAAGTGGCGAAAGTAAGATTTGGTATCAAAACTGGAGCTAATGAATTCTTTTATCTTACCGAGGAGCAGATCAAGAAGTTGAAGATTGAGAAAGAGTTCTGGATGCACAAAGATAAAAGAGGGAAATGGATACCGAATTATGTGATTAAATCACCTAAGGAATGCAAATCAATTGTTGTTGACCCAAAATATTTAAAATATAGAATCTTGATGATACATAAAGACAAGAAAGAACTGAAAGGGACCAAAGTTTTTAAATACATAGAAGAAGGCGAGAGAAAAGGCTATTATGAAAGGCCCACGTGTGCAAGCAGGGAAAGGTGGTATGATTTAGGTCAGTGGACCTTTGCTCCTTACTTTTGGACTGAATTCTTCTTCGGAAAAGGCATAACTTTCCGTAGTCTTTCAAATATTTTTGAAAGCGACAAACACTATGGTGTAATCCCTTATATTAAACCAAAACAACACATGGCTCTTGGAGCATATCTAAATTGTTCATTTATCCCTCTATTCAGGCTTATAAGTGGCTTTCAAGCTCTTGGAGAAGGTGTCTTGAAGATGCCTGTTTATGAAGTTGCCAAACTTCCCGTAATAAAACCGAAGTTAATATCAAGCACTCTGAAGATAAAGAAGGTGATTAAAAAACTTGAATCCAGGGAGATGGGAACACTCTATGATGAGATTGGTGCGATGTCTTCAGAGGAAGTCTCACTTGAGAAAATCAAACCGGACCGGAGAGAATTGGATAAAATTATTATGGGGGAAATCCTGGGGCTTACAGAGGAGGAACAACTTGAAGTTTATAAAGCAGTCATAGATCTTGTTAAATCCAGGATTGAGAAAGCAAAGAGCTTTGGGAAAAAAAAGAAGGCAAAGGAAGGAATTGACCTAAACGCCCTTAAAAATACAGTTGTAGAGCATCTAATAAGGGAACCATAAAGATGAAGACGCTCGGAGAATTTTATAGAGAGAAAATCTTAACTCACAAACCTCTCATTACCAAAAAACTACCGCAAAATTCTGACACTGTTAGAATTGAGAGAGATTTGTTTGGGTGGAAACTCTTTTCAGGAAGGGACTTCATCGAATGTCGGTCAGAAGATGAGGCTCGTTATCTAAAAGTGTTTCTTGAGGCAGGTCTGGAAAAAGTTCGTGTCCCGAAGAACGATAATTATCTAAAAACCATCTTACCTGAATTGGAAACCTTAAAGTCGAGGATTGATAGGATTATTAACTCATACGCTGAGACCATTTTGGATGTAAGACTTAGAAAGAGACTTAAAGAGGAGGTCTGGGCTGAAATTAGTAAGTGATAGTAATCCCCCCCTGTCCCGCCTTTAGCAAGAGACTGTGTCGTAATGACGGGAATGCAATGTTTGTCATTCTGAACGAAGTGAAGAATCTCATGAAATCAATAAGATAGATAGCAGAGATTCTTCGGCTAAAGCCTCAGAATGACATTACGATACAGTCTCCAAAGGGGGTGTGGGGGGGAATTAAGACGGGTGAGAATGGTTGAGACCGTTTAAAGAAAAATTTAAAGAAATCGATTTCTCACAATCCCTTATCTTTCTCATCCTTTTAGCCCTTCTTTTCACCTTCATCCTCTATCCTTTGATTCGAGTCCTCTATGTTGCTTTCACTGAGGGGGGCTATCTCACCCTCAACCATTTTATCAACTTTTTTGAAAGGGCTCTTTTTAAAGAATCTTTTCTGAATAGCCTCATTGCGGGGCTCATGGTTGTCATCTTTGGAAGCCTGATCAGTTTACCTCTCGCTTTCTTCACGACCAAATATGATTTCAAAGGCAGGACACTCATTCAAACCTTAGGCGTCCTTCCACTGGTCATGCCGCCCTTTGTAGGGGCAGTGGCTCTTCAATTAATCCTGGGCCGAAGCGGGGTATTCAATCTCCTGCTTCTTAAATGGGTTGATACCTCAATTCCTTTTATGGAGGGGTTAAGGGGTGTGATAATCGTTCAGACTCTTCACTATTTCCCTTTTATCTTTCTCAATGCCTCAGCCTCTCTGGCCAATGTGGACCCTTCATTAGAGGAGATGGCTCAAAACATGGGTGCCCATGGATTTCGTCTCTTTCGGAGGGTGACCCTGCCATTGATGATGCCAGGTTATGTCGCTGGAATTCTTCTGGTTTTCATTCGTGTGATCGATGATCTGGGAACCCCTTTGATGCTCAATTACACAAAGATGCTTGCACCTCAGGCCTACCTTCGGGTGACAACCATTGGAGTTGAGGATAAGGCTGGTTATGTGATCTGTGTGATCATGGTCGTACTATCTCTTCTCTCCCTTTGGACAGCGATCAGGTTTTTAAGCCTTTCTGAATATGCAATGGTCCAACGAGGAGGGGCAGGAACACCCATCTCAAAAAAGATTGGGGGTTGGAAGTTGGTCTTCGTTCTGGTCTTTTCTTTCTTCACCTTAGGTATCAGCCTCATCCCCCATCTTGGAATCTTTCTCCTCTCCTTTGCAAAGGTCTGGAGTTTTTCTATTCTTCCAAAATCCTATACCCTGAGCCATTATGTGGAGATCTTCTTCAGGACGACACATTTTGTAAGAAATACCCTTCTCTATTGCCCTTTGGCTGCAGGCATTGATATTGTTTTAGGATCGATCATTGCATTCCTTCTGATTCGGGGAAGGGTCTGGGGAAAAGGAATTTTAGATGCCATTTCAACTATGCCTCTTGCCATTCCAGGAGTTGTACTTGCGACAGGATATCTTAGAGTATTTCACGGAACCAATCTCCCTTTCTTCCATCAACCCTTAACCTCCCTCTGGATCATCTTGGTCATTGCTTATTCGGCCAGAAGGCTCCCGTATACGTTGAGATCTTGTTATGCCTCTATTCAGCAAATTCATATCTCCTTAGAGGAAGCTGCCTTGAATTTAGGAGCGGATCGGAAGAAGACCTTCTTCAGAATTACCTTTCCTTTGATGACAGGGGGATTGATTGCCGGAGGACTTTTGGCTTTTATTACTTCATCTGTAGAACTGGCCTCTACCATTATGCTCGTTCCCAGAATGGAATATGGACCCCTCTCTTATGGGATTTATATTTACATGCAGAGCGCGGTTGGAAGAGGGCCTGGCGCAGCCTTAGGCGTGGTCGCTATTCTTCTGGTAGCAATAGGAACCTACGTGGTTAACAGGGTCTTTGCTGGCAAAAGCGGAACGGCTTTTAAGTTATAAAAACGATGGACGATGAACGATAGACGGAGATAGCAGATGAACAAAGCCACTGAGGTTCGGCTCGTCAATCTTTGGAAGAGATTCGGGGACGTCGAAGCTGTGAAGGATGTGAATCTGACCATTGAAAGAGGTGGCTTCTTTACCTTTCTCGGTCCCAGTGGTTGCGGTAAAACAACGATTCTTCGGATGATAGCAGGATTTACAAGACCGGATGAAGGGAAGATTCTTTTCGATGGGAGAGAGGTTAATGATATCCCTCCTTGGAAGAGGGATGTCGGGATGGTCTTTCAAAATTATGCCCTTTGGCCTCACATGTCCGTTTTCGAAAACGTAGCCTTCGGATTAAAAGAAAGGGATCTCTCCAAATCAACCATCCAGGAGGATACTCATAAGGCCCTTGCCATGGTCAATCTGGAGGGATTGGGAAAGAGGAGGCCTTCTGAACTTTCGGGAGGGCAGCAGCAAAGGGTTGCCCTGGCAAGAACATTGGTGATCAAACCAAGGCTTCTCCTTCTGGATGAACCACTGAGTAACTTAGATGCAAAATTAAGGATTCAGATGAGGCATGAATTGGTTAGGATTCAAAGGGATATTGGCATCACATCCATCTATGTCACCCATGACCAGGAGGAGGCCTTGACCCTCTCCACTCGAATTGCAGTCATGTCGAAGGGCAGGGTAGTTCAGGTGGGTACGTCCAAGGAAATTTACGAAAGCCCAAAAAGCCAGGAGGTCGCTGATTTCGTAGGGACCTCAAACTTTTTTAACGCCCAAGTGGTTGAATGGATAAAAGATGAGATTCGTGTAAAGACTGAAGAAGGATTTCTTCTGAGCATAGAAGGACAGGAAATAGGTCCTCTTCCCATCGGTACAAAAATTCTCCTCAATATCCGACCAGAATCGATTCAGATCTCATCCTCTAATGAGCCTTTTAAAAAAGGAAATCGTGTAAATGGAATTATTAGAACCTCTGCTTATCTTGGTTCACTGGTTCAATATGAGGTGGAATTGTCAGAAGGAAAGAGGGTAAAAGTTAACGTGGTCAACCCGAGAAAGAAGGTCCTCTATGAAGAAGGAGAAAAGGTTTCCCTTATCTTCTAAGCAGAAGATATCGTTCCTATTTCAATCAATCGATAAAATCAAAGGAAAAATTTTTTAAATTTCCCCTCACCCTTCCCCTCTCCCCAACGGGGGAGAGGGCTTCGTCGTGAGCTCAGCCGAACGGAGGGGGTGAGGGGGCAAAATGTTAGAAGAAAATTCTTAGGTTTAAACATGTAGGAATTCAAAGGAATCGAAAAAATTTTGAGCTTAAAAGTTTCGGTATTTGTTTGTAACAGGAAGTCTACGGTCTTTTCCTAAGGCGCGGTGGGTAATCTTCACGCCTGGCGGACTCTGCCTTCTTTTGTATTCATTTCGATCAACCATCCGAATTACTTCTTTAATTAAACTTCCTTTGAACCCCATCTTGGCAATCTCTTCAACTCCCTTATCTTCTTCAACATAAGCCTGGAGAATCGGATCAAGGGTTGAATAGGGTGGAATGGAATCCTCATCCTTTTGGTTTGGCTTAAGTTCTGCAGAAGGTGCCTTTAAAAAGATATTTTGGGGGATGATGGCTTTTCCTTCTTTTTTATTTTTGTATCGGGCTAATTCGTAAACTAAAGTTTTAGGAACATCTTTTAGAATGGCATAGCCTCCTGCCATGTCTCCGTAGAGCGTGCAATACCCAACGCTCATCTCACTTTTGTTACCTGTGGTGAGGACAAGCCAACTAAATTTATTGGATAGTGCCATCAGGATGTTTCCTCGAATACGAGCCTGAATATTTTCTTCCGTTACATCTGGCTTCAAACTTTTAAAAGAGGGAGAGAGGGTTTTTAAGTAAGCCTGGAATATTTCTGTGATTGGGATGGTGAGGAATCGGATGCCAAGGTTTTTAGCTAAGAGTTTAGCATCTTCTAAGGATGCTTTCGAGGAATATTGAGATGGCATTGCTACTCCCACCACTCCTTTTTTCCCTAATGAATCGACTGCGATGGATGCAGTCAGTGAAGAGTCAATCCCTCCGCTCAGGCCAACCAAGACTGTCTGAAATCCATTTTTTCGAATATAATCTCCTGTGCCAAGAACCAAGGCGGCGTAGATCTCAGAGAGGCGATCTAAAGGTTTTGAATCCTTTCTTGGAATAGAGGGCCTTTTCTTATCAGGACGACTTTGGTGTGGAAGGTCAATTTTTCTTAACCCCTTTTCTTCGTCGAATAATTTCTCTCTCCGGATTCGAGGATCGTGAAGCCGCATCCGAAAGACTTCTTCCAGATCGAGGTCTGCCAAAACCAGATCTTCCTCAAATTGTTTCCCACGAACGATCAACTCACCTCTTTGATCGAAAATCATGCTCCCGCCGTCGAAGACTAATTCATCCTGACCGCCTACCAGATTGCAGTAAGCGACAATAGCGAGATTGTCTGAAGCCCTCGCTGAGATCATCTTCTCACGAAAAGCGGTCTTTCCAGCATGGTAAGGTGAAGAAGAGATATTGATAATCAATTCTGCCCCTCCGTATAGGGTCTGAGTACGAATAGGATCTCCAGGGTACCAGAGATCTTCACAGATGCTTAAGCCAATAGGGATAGATCCAAGGGTGAATATAAAATTCTCCTTTCCTGCTTGAAAATATCGAAATTCATCAAAGACACCATAATTGGGAAGATACATTTTAGAATAGACATCGATTAACTTCCCATTGTGAAGAAGGGCTGCTGAATTGAAAATATCTCCATCTTTATTTACAAATCCGACGATGGCAGTGATGGAGGAGGTTGCCTTGGCGATATGCCTTATCGCCTTCAGATTGGCCTCGATAAATTTCGGCATGAGCAGTAGGTCTTCAGGAGGGTAGCCCGTGACCGCCATTTCCGGAAAGGCCAGGAGATCTGCGCCCATCCTTTTCCCTTTTGAGAGGAAGTCTAAAATCTTTCGTGTATTTCCTTCGATGTCACCCACTGTAGTATTGATCTGGCAAAGACCGACCCTGAGTGTTCGCATAATTACCTCACAAAACCTATGGCCCAAAAGATTAAATAATAAAGTAGAAGATAAGATTATTTTTTATGTAATTTGTCATGACAGCTTTGTCACACACGAACAATGAAAATTGATTTGTAACATCAGCTCTATGTTGTCATTCCCGCGCAGGCAGGAATCCAGAAGAATATCAAACCCATGGATTCCTGCTTCCGCAGGAATGACAAGAAAGATTGGTAAATCTTTTACCATCTTATTTTTTATGTAAATAATCAATTTTATTAATAATGTCAATCATTAATAATTATTTACATTTTTCGAATAATTTGAAAGAGGTAATTGAATTCATTGGAAAGGGGATAGGGGTTATTCTGATTTGCCCTGGCATAATCTTTTAATGAAGTCGAGGTAGTGGTGGAGGAGAAAATATTCCTCCATGAGGTTTGCAGAGGGAGAATCCTTTTCCATTTCTCGTTGTGAGATTCGATTTAAGCAATCCAGCGCACTTTCCGTCAGATGACCTGCATGGTCAGGTTATTTTAGGAGGGGGGAAATTTATAAAGGAGGTAAAGAGAGTGGTTCGTGAGGAAGGGTTTAGCCATGAGATTATTGGACTGAAGAGATTCATGGGGTATTCGAGGGTAGAAGAGGTGGTGGGCGTAATTGCGAGGGCCTTTGGGATAGGGGAGGAAGTGATTCTGAGGAAGAGCTGTAGGGCGAATATAGCCAGGAAGGTGGCCCTTTATTTTGCGCAGCGATCCACGGGGCTTAGTAACGGGGTGATTGGGGGATTCTTCAAAGGTATTTGGGACAGCGGTGTGAACAAAGCGTCTGCAAGGTTAAAGGAGGAGATGGTTTTTGACAAGAAACTGTCAAAACTTATTGAAGAGATTGATTCAAGTTTCAAGGCCTTAACTGCCTTAACTGAGCAGTTTGGGCAGGGATTTTGGAATATGTATTTCCAGAAGATTTCTTTTGAATTTAAAACTGTGGATTTCGGGTTTTTCTTGTCTTAGACCCAGCCCCGCAACTTGCAGGCCTCTGCCACCCTTGCCACAGAAACGAGGTAGGCGGCCTGTCTCATATTGACCTTTTCCTGTAAATACATCTGGTAGACTCCGTGAAAGGCTCGGGACATTTTTTCGTCAAGCCTTTCGTGAACTTCCTGCAGCGGCCAGTAAAAATTATACGCATTTTGAACTTGCTCAAAATAGGAAACGGTTACACCCCCCGCATTGGCGAGAAAATCAGGTATAACGAAAACCTTGTTCTGAAAAAGGATCTCATCGGCCTCCGGTGTGGTTGGCCCGTTGGCCAGTTCACAAGAAATCTTGCACCTGATTCGATCTGCATTTTCAACTGTAATCACATTTTCAAGGGCCGCTGGGAAAAGAACTGTTACATCCAGTTCCAGGAGTTCTTCATTGCTAATGCTCTCAGCTCCTGGAAATCCTTCGAGGCTACCAGTTTTAAGCTTATATTCCACTACCTGTTTTGGATCAAACCCATTTCTGTTAAAAATTCCTCCTTTGGAGTCCGAAGCTGCCAACAATTTAAGTCCAAGAGTCTCACAGCCTAAGAGAGCGGCGTATTGGCCGGCATTGCCAAAACCCTGAATCGCCATGGACTTATCCCTGAGATCGATGTTCAATATTTTTGCAGCCTCACGTGTGACATAGACGCCACCTCGTGCCGTAGCATCTCCACGGCCCTCTGACCCTCCAAGGGGAATTGGTTTACCCGTGATGACACCGGGATGATGTTGTCCAACCAAAGTCTCATACTCGTCCATCATCCAACCCATAATCTGAGGAGTCGTATAGACATCCGGAGCGGGAACATCTTTTGAGACTGATAACATTGAAGCGACTGCCCGAATATATGCCCGAGCCAAACGCTGCTTCTCAGCCTCCGACATCCCTTTCGGATTACAGGTTACACCCCCCTTTCCTCCTCCCAAGGGAATATCCACCACAGCTGTCTTCCAAGTCATCCAAGCAGCCAGAGCTCGTACTGTGTCAATAGTTTCTTCCGGATGCCATCGGATGCCACCTTTGGCAGGCCCCCGGGCAGTGTTATATTGGACCCGATACGCATGAAAAATTTGAATGCTTCCGTCATCCATTTGAACTGGAAGCGTCACCTGGAGCTCTCTTTGAGGCCACCGGAGCAGATCATGGGTGGCTTTGTCTAAACCTAATCTCTCTGCTGCAGCATCCAACTGTCTCTGTGCAATCTTAAAGGGATTCAACTCTGACATGTCTTATTCTCCTTTTTTGGGATTCATAACAAAAAAGGCGTCAAATTTCTTTGACGCCTTCGTCTTCAATACATCTTTGTATTGATCGCTAAATTACATAATATAAGAATTTAACTTTGTCAAGAATATTTTGAGGTGTAGAGTTCTACGTTAAAGAAACTTTTTGTAAATCCTTCTTTAAGATAATTTATCCTCATTTTTTTCTGTGATTAACGAAATCAAACAATTCGCATAAAAAAGGAGATACCAGCTAAGTATAGGTACCCCCTAAACTAAAATAATCTAATGTTTATGATCTAAGCCCTTAGGGCTTTGGATTTGATGAGGGCCTCTATATTTAGGTTTAGGATCTTAGAGGGAATTTTTTCTCTTTTCCCATTGCTTAGAATTTTCTCAACCTCATCTTTATCACCATCCAACACATAAGGGATACCCGAGATTTCTGAGGCTTCACGGGTTAAGGCACAAAGATCATCCCTGGAGATATATTTCAGGGCAAATTTTCTTGCTCCGGCCATGAACTGTTGAAGCCCTGCATTCAAACGATCGAAGTAGGTGATCATTCCAATCGTCCCTGTAGGAATGCGTTCAAAATCCTTCCCATATTTCTCCCGCAGTTTGGTAGCTAAGATAAAGACATGTTCAACATTCGTCCCGTATTTGGCAATATCGGCAGGAACCTTTCCTTTTTTGATCATCTCACCGATCGTATTCCCTACCATCGCTGCAGTCATCGATGCCCTTCCAAGGCATGTCGCTTTGATGTAAGGAGCGGCCAATGCTATTGCTTTGAAGATATGATCCTCAAGGGCAAGCCCTCCTGCCATGGCACAAGAAGGGATGAAGGCACCTTTTTGATCTAAACGTTTCAGGAATTGGTAGAGAAGGCTTTCAAGGTAAACAGTGGGGATACCCCATTCATTCATCATTCGCCAGGGGCTCATCCCTGTTCCTCCTCCAGCGCCGTCCACGGTTAGAAGATCAATTTTAGCATCAGAGGCATATTTGACTGCCCGGGCCAGATCAGCAGGCCTGTAGGCTCCGGTTTTAAGGGAGATATATTTTGCCCCGATCTTTTTCAAACGGTCAACTTCCTTATGGAACCCTTCTTCATCTACCATGCCCAGTCTGGAATGTCGTTCGAACTCTTTAAAATCTCCTTGTTGGAAAGCTTCCTGAATCACATGGTCTTCAGGGTCGGGAAGGACGATATACCCCCGGCTCTTCAGTTGAAGTGCCCTTTCTAAGGTTGGGAGTTTGACCTCACCACCGATATCCTTTGCGCCCTGTCCCCATTTCGGTTCAATGATCTGAACGCCCAATTTTTCTACTACATATTCCGGGACACCCAGTCGTCCATCTTCTACATTATATTGGACAACGATCCCGCCATACCCATCATACCACTTCTGAAATGTCTTTACCCGGCGCTCCATCTCCGGGGACCTGAATATATGGCCGTTTCTGAATTCAGCATTGGGATCCATGCCACAGACATTCTCTCCCACGACGACAAGAGTCCCCGAGATGGCTGCGGCAGTGGCCATCGATTCCCAATGGATACGGGCGATATCCGTAGAACCCAAAGCTCCTGTAAAATATGGGACTTTCAGTTTAATCTTTTCCTTCGCCCCAACCTCTGTGGAGACATCGACAGCCGGAAAGGTGGCATGATCCGAATCAGCAGGGACACCGATCGCACCAACACAGGTGCCCTGGATGTTGAAGTGAGAAAAATCGATAGGGTAATCCTTTTCAGATCCTGCAGTTACTTTGGCAAAAGGCTGTGGATAGAGAATCTCCCTCCCTCTTAAGGCCGAGCGACCCACTTCACAAGGGCCAGGACAACCATCCAAGCAGGTGACGCATATCCCTGATCCTGGGGCGGGTTCAACTCGATTCCGGGTAAATGTTGCCGGGCTTCTGTTAGGTTTGGTGAAAGTCATTTTTTTCCTCCTTTTTGGTTAGTTGATAATAAAAAAGGCGCCAAATCTCTTTGACGCCTTTGTCATTTATACATCATTGTATTGAAAAAAAGGGCGTCTTTTTCTTCTGACGCCCTCGTCTTAAATACACCCTTGTATTTATTTAACTAATTAATATAAAAATCTATTTTTGTCAAGAAAAATTTTAGAAAAATTTTAGTCGTGTCATCCCCCCATTTTGTTTGCAAGGAGGATGGCTTCAGCAATTTCTCGCATCGTCTTGCGACTGTCCATACTCGTCTTCCGGATTCGTTTAAAGGCCTCCTCTTCACTTAATCCCTGGCGTTTCATCAACACCCCTTTGGCTCTCTCCAATAATTTTCGAACTTCCAACTCTTCCTGGATCACCTTGGTCTTTACCATTAACTCTGTGTTCTCAATGCAGATTGCTGCCTGGTTGGCCACCATGGTCAGGAGAGCCTTTTCTGTCTCGGTAAATTCGTGAGGATATGAGGTATAAATATTGATCACTCCGATCACTTTATCCTTCACAACCATTGGGACGCTAAGCATGGAGACCAGACCTTCTTTTTTAGCCAATTCTTTCTCTTTATAACGAGGTTCCTTTAGAACGTCCAGGATAGCCATTGGTTTGTTATGCTGGGCGACATAACCCACTACACCCTCGTCTAATTTCAAACTGCGCTCCTTCAGGTATTCTTCACTGATAGCCTGTGTTGCTCGGATTTTCAAGACTTTCTCTTTTTCATCGAGGATCCAGAGGCTACAGATTTTTGAATCCATAACATTAGCCGTCACCGTCACAATTAGCTTCAAGATATCGTCCAGGTAACGGTCAGAAGAGATGACTTTACTGATCTCTGAGAGGGCTTGGATCTGTTTTTTATAGGATGTTTTTTTGTATAACAATGGCAAATGCTCCTTTCACTTTGCGGAGGTTAATTTAAAGAAAAGATCCGATGTTGTCAATAGGCCACTATAATAACATACATTCTTTCGGCGCTGAGTGCCCCGTCCACGCAAACGTAAGCATACCGATTGGCTGTTTTTGGGTTGTTGAGTAGCTTTTTTCGCCATTCGTTACTTTCTTTTCAAAACGTCTTCTTAACTACCTTATCTAAAAAACATACGGCATGATGGCGTCGGGGATCAGCAACCACCTGAGCAAATGCGCCACCTGTCGTTTCAGGTACATCGATCAAACGCATAACAGATGCGTACTCGCTGGCATGAGGCAATAACTCCAAGAGGACATTCGGTGCTGTTTCAAAAAATTTCCCTTGAAATTCCGAAGCGGCATCATCCGGATAAACCGGCAAGTAAATGATCTGTCCCTCCACCAAATCATGGAAAAAGTGCGTGCCATAAGATACTTCAGGCACATGACCTGCTTCTTCCAAGGCCATTTCTACCAATACTGCTGCATTACCAATATCAGCATAACTCACGTTCACTCCCAAAGCTATGTTACTGGTCCCCCACCGCCCGGGTCCCATCATTATGATCTTGTTGCCTTGTATCGCAGGATGGCGATTGATTTGTCCTACCAATCGTCCTAACGATTTTTTCGCCTCGGATTCCAACCGATTATAACGTTGGGGGTTAATGTAAAGAATGTAACGGATTTGCTCCACAAAGCCACCACTAATCATGCGATGGGCGCGAAATAGAATCTGTTGGCGCTCCAGGGAGGTTGGTACCGAGACATCCACAAGCGAACCGGGTAAAAATAGGGGACGACATTGGAGCAGATTGATGTGTATACGCTCGCCCGCATCCACAGAGGCGGTAAACTCTACATCAACGGGCTGTCCGTACGCCTCTTCCAGTTTGGTTAAAATGTTCCCCATGAGGGGAACAAAATCTGTGCGGCGGATAAGGTTGTTAAAGGTAAGGATCCATTGATCCACTCTGCCGTTAACTTTCTCAGAGAAGGGGTCGTAAGGGTAATTATCGCTCATGACCGAAAGGAGCAAGTGAAGATTGGGATAGTCACCATCGACCAACACGTCGGCCAAGAACCGGCTGTCGAACTGGTTGGTTTCCAGGTCTAGCAGATCGACATGGTGCTGAGAATATTTGGAAATCTTAGCTCCAACTTCCGGCCGTAAGTGTGGATGGCTGATGGCTATCATGCGAGGGTAATCCGAACCGACCCGCTCCACCGCGCGAGTACCCAATCCAAAAACGAGTCGGATGATTCCTTGCCGAGTGTCAATGCGATCATTCCAGGCATAAAGATTACGCGAAAAAGCGACCCCGGCTAGTGTCGGAAAGAAATACTTCCTGTACGGCATGCCTGAAACGCGCTGTACCAAGATCGCCATCTGTTCGTCGTATTCGCCCAGGCCACGTTTGCTGCGGTAGCACAGGGCATCTGGATTGAGAGCGCTGGCATAGACCAATTTAACGGCCCGCATAAAGTCAGCCAGCCTAACTTCTGGATTTCCCTGATTTGCGCAAAATATGCTCCGATATTTCCCAGCAAAGGCATTGCCGAAACTGTCTTCCAATAAACTGCTAGAGCGTACGATGATGGGCGCTTGTCCATAGTAGTCGAGCATGGCTCGAAACTGCTCCTGAATGGTTGCCGAAAAACGCCCGGTTAAAAAGCGCTGTTCTATTTCCTTAAACTCTTCGTGGGAAGTGGCCGAATTGCAGGTCAGGTGCAAACGGAGCCGGAAAAGGTCGTTGTTTACAAGGAAGGTAAAAAAAACATCTGAGCCAATATAAAAAGAGTCGTGGTCATCAAGCCTCTTTGAAATGTAAATACCCGTTTCGTCCCTTTCTGTCAGGAGGATACGCCGCGCCAGCAACATGCCGGCAGCCTTACCGCCAATACGTCCCCCTCCAATCAGGCGATTGCGAATCGCAAACAGATCGTTCAGCGTGAAATACCGGTCCGAAAGCCGGACAAAGACCGGATGATGACCTATGAGCATGCGGCCCAATTCTTGTTTTAAAGCTAACTGCTCCGGATCTGTTTCGTCAAAGCCAGATGGGGTGTCCCTGTAGTTGAGAAGTTTTTGGTAAACGCTTTCCCAGGGTGCAAGCGGTCGTGTCGTGTTGAGCAAGGGCGATTGACGTGCCGAAGCTAATACTTCTGCAGCTTCTCGACTGTGCGAAAGAGGTAACCAGTTTTCGCCAGCAACGAGATGGGGCAGAAACATCTGTGGCGAATAACGGTCCCATACCTTGATAGGGTGGATGTGCATTTGGCCTTTGGCATGATATACATCCACAAGGATTTGTGTTGTGTCCCGAATGCGGGCCACAGCATAGTGGGCGTGTTGGCCGCGCGTCAAGGCAAAGTAGGCTATTGTTTTCAACTCAGATAATAGGGGGCAGGTGATTTGGAAAAATTGGCGAGCAGCTCATCGGTAG
>Ga0194110_10000466_pt1 | contig 51944 bp, 28 predicted proteins | sample TA2Kig1200mmetaG_FD_146192 | JGI IMG/M metagenome (GOLD analysis project Ga0194110, IMG submission 146192) | Freshwater microbial communities from Lake Tanganyika, Tanzania - TA2015032 Kigoma Deep Cast 1200m | ecosystem: Environmental > Aquatic > Freshwater > Lake | place: Tanzania: Lake...
CACCACCACGACCACCACCGACCCCACCACCACCGCCTCCACGACCGCCATAGCCACCGCCTCCACGACCACCACCACCGTAACCGCCCCCACCGCCAAACCCACCACCACCCATACCCCCACCCATACCACCACCCATCATCATCCCGCTACCAATGCCCATGCCATCTGAGAAGAGAAGCGGGTCCTGGAAGAAGATCTGGATCCTGCGCAGGATCGTCTCGTCCTTCTCCCCCTCCGCGGCCTGGCCGGTACCAGCCGCGCCGGCGCCCCCTGTCCGCGTCGGCGGGGGCGTTGAGCCGCTCCCCGAGACCAGGGGTGAGACGGGCGTGGTGCCGGGCCGTGTGCCGGCCTGCCGCGTCGGCTTGGACTTGATGTGGTAGATGCCGGTGGCCTCGTCGAACACGTATTGGAGGTCGGCCGCGCCGAGGATGGTCTTCAGAGCCGCGTCAACAGTCTGGTCACGGAGCTTCACCGTGATCTGCTTGTTGACCGCCTCATCGAAGACGTACTGGATCTTGGCCGTCTCGGCGAACATCCGCATCACGTCGTTGATGTTGGCGTTGTTGACGTCGAAGGTGATGCGCTGCTGGTCCTGAGCCCAGGCCGCGCTCACCCCGACGACGACGCACAGTACTACAATGAGTGCCCCTGCTCTGATGGTCACGGGCGTACCCTCCTAGACTGTCGGCAGTCTGTCGTCTCGGCGCGGCGCCTCATCCTGGATGAAGGAGGCTCCCGCGCCGTCCCAGGGTCGAAGTGATCTACAGCTACTGGCGCTGGCCCCCGCCAGCACCGCCCCCCGGGGCCGCTCCGCCTCCCCCTACGCCGGGGAAGGCGCCCGGCGCAGCCCCGCCGGGCCGACGAATGCCCGGTTGGGTGCCGCCACCGGTTCCGGGCGTCGTGGTGCCCCTGGCCCCCGGGACGGTCACGCCCGGGCGAGTCCCGCCCGTCGTCGGGCCGGTGCCGGTCGCAGGACGGCCCCCACCACCCACACGCAGACGCAACACCTTGCGAACGATCTGGCCACCCTCCTGCTTGGCGAGCACCATCTCGGTGTTCGTGATCTTCTCCACGCGGAACCCCTGCCAGCGGTCGCCCACCTGGAGGACCTGTCCCGTCTGCCCGGGGCCCGCCTGCAGCACCACCATGGCTCGGCCCTGAGCGTCCCGCATGATTGCGGGCACCTGCAGGAACTCCTCGGTCGGCGGTCTCTGCGGCCCGGCCGCGCTCCTGGGCGATGGAACTCCGCTGGGCACGTGGATGCTCTCACCGTTCGGTCCTAGAACCGGATAGTGATTCTGTTCGCGCAGGCCGACTGGGAAGCCGGCCGGACCGGGCCGGTAAGCCGACTCAGGCCTCACCTTCTCCTGAGCCTTCCCACCCACGGCGCCCATCGGGGCAAAGGGGTTCTCCCGGCTCGGTTCGAGCGGTTCCACGGCCTTTGCCGAAACCGCTCCGGCCGGTCCGCCGGGCGCGGCTCCACCCGGCGCAGCTCCTCCCGGGGCACCTCCCATGGCCGGCATCCCTCCCGGCATTGGGCCGGCAGGGGCAGCTCCCGGCGCCCCGCCGGGTGTCTCGCCCGGGCCGGGCTCCATGCCCATCGCGGGAGACATGGGGCCTGCCCCAACTTGCGCCACCGCGGTCGGCGATCCGCTGCCGCTGTGGATGGCCGGAAGCACAACCAGCACCACGACCAGTCCGATTGCCGCGAGGATGAAGAGCCCCGCCGCCATGAGCCCCTTGGCCTTGGTATGATCGTCCACCTTGAGCCTCCCCTGAGCGGTGTTCAGCGCGCCAGGCCAGGGCACCTGCCGCGTGCTCGATCGGGCTTGCTGTTCCTACTCGTCGCCTCCTGCCTCTGCATCGCGGCCCTTTAGCTTGCTGCCGGCTCCCCCACCGCCCTCGTCACCCTTCGGGGCGCCGCCACCCTTCGGGCCAGCGGCACCGCCCCCCGGCGGGCCTGCACCAGGAGCGCCCGGCCCGCCCATCATGCCCGGCATGCCGGGGGCTGCACCCGCCCCGGGGGCCGCGGCACCCCCGGCCGGGGCTGCGGCGGCACCCTCAGGGCCTTCCGCCAAGATGTACACCACAACGGCGACCTCGGCCTGCAACTCCTCGCCACCGCCGATGGGTTGCAGGCTGAGCGGCTCGATGGTCGCCACCCGGTCGAACTGGTTCAGGCTCGTATAGAGCTTCCGGAGTTCGGCCTCGGTGCCCTGGACGGTGAACTGGAGAGCACCCGACTGCGGGATCCGGATGAAGTTCGAGGCCCCGGGAATCGGTGGAGCCATCTGCGGCGCCGGAAGCGCCGCCCCTCGGATGATCCGGCAGCCGCTCGACTCGATGTACTTCTCAAGCGATGGCGCCAGGTCTTCCTGCAACTCGTACCAGAACTTGATCATCGCTTCCATCGGGAGATAGAGCGAGATCGGGATGCTGCGCGTCTTCATGTAGCGCTCGAGCTTGATCGTCTGCTCTTTCAGCTTGCGCTCGGCATCCTCCAGCCGCTTCTCGGCCTGAGGTCTCTCGTCGGCCTTGGCCTGTTCGGTATCACGGTCCTGGGTGACCTTCTGGATTTCCTTGTTCACCGGCGGCAGCAGGACGAATACGAAGACGCAGATGGTGGCAATGATCAGCACCACACCCGGGATGAGCACGTATATCGGCCGTAGCTTCGACATTGGTCTCTCCCGTTGGATCACCGGGTACGCCGAACAGGCTGGCCGCTTCGGGCCACAACGTCGTCTCTACTCGTCCCCGCCCCCGGCATCCCGGCCCTTCAGACCGCCGCCTTCTGAGCCGCCCTCTCCGCCGCCACCCTTGGGGGCTCCACCCTTCGGCCCGCCGCCGGGCGGCCCGCCGCCAGGCGGTCCGGCCCCCGGTGGCCCTCCGCCGCCGGGCATGCCGCCACCCATACCGGGCATCCCCCCACCGGGCATGCCGCCACCCGGCCCTCCAGCGCCCATCATGCCCGGGGCTCCGCCGGCAGCTGCCGCCGCCCCACCGCCTGGAGCGGGCGTGGACAGCGGTTGGGTCAGGCTCGCGTCAATGGACAGATGAATCGGGCCACCCGCGGACGAGGCGGCTGCCGGGGCGCCCCCGCCCATTCCGCCCATTCCGCCCATCATGCCCATCTCGGGACCCGCGCCAGCCATCGGCACACCACCCGGCGCTGGCATCCCACCTCCCATGGCGGGAGCCATCCCCCCACCACCGCCGCCCCCGCCGCCCTGGGCATTCGGGCCAACGCCCGGGCCGCCGGGCGGAGCGCCGCCCACCCTGATGTTAGAGATGTCTGGGCAGCGGATGAGGTTTAGCACGAACCGTCCCACCGAGGTGGTATCCGGGAGGTTCACCTCGAAGTGCACGCTGCTAGGGGCCTGGATGCGGATGGTCGTCAGTTGGGCCTGAGCGTAGATGTAGCGGTTCACCTTCTCGTAGGCCGCCCACCACTGCTCCCCGCAGCCGTCCGCGTCCTCGATGAAGCGCACCTTCGAGTCGATCGGCGCGGCGAGGTTCTCCTTCTCCTGGGCCTTCGCTTCGATGGCCCGAACCTCGTCCGCCTTGCGCTTGGCCTCGTCGCGTTCCTGGATGCGGGTCGCCAGCACCGACTTCCTCATCGTCAGGAAGCCGAAGCAGGCCAGGATGACGACCAGCAGCGCGATGACCATCAGCACGAGCAAGGTCTTCGCTGCTCGCGCCGCGGCGAAATGTCCGGGGAGGAGGTCGATTCTCAGCACGCCGCACCTCCGGTGCATCACATGCAGATGATCGCTGTATGCAAGCCGCTAGCCGGACACCATGTCGCGCATCGCCAGCCCCGTGGCGATCGCGCACAGGGGCCCGATGTCACGCAGGTACTCCAGCGCAACCGTGTCCGGCGCCATGATGGCGGCGAACGGATTGGCGATCTCGGTCGGAATCGCCAAGTCGGCAACGACGAAATCCACGATCCCCGGGATCAGCGCCGAGCCGCCGGCCAGGACCAGACGGTCGATGGCCTCGTTGCGGTGCTGGCGCCGGTAGAAGTCCAGGGACCGGCGCAGCTCCGTAGTCAGCTCGCCAAGGATCGGGGCGATGGCGTCGTAGATCTGCTGCGTCGCCGCGTCCGCCGGAACGCTGGGAGCGTGGGCCGTCATGGCGGTCACGCTGACACCGCTCGGCGGCGGCGGCACGTGCGCGTCATCCAGCTCCAGGTGTGTGACGCGCTCCCCCGTCGGCTCAAAGTCGCCGCGCGAGTCCACTTCCCCGGTGCTCGACAGCTCGAACACCGGCGCGTCGGTGTCATCTTCGGTGCCCGTCGCGATCTGCGGCGGCGCCGGCGTGCCGAGGTCCAGGCTGCCCGTATCCGGGCCGGCCGCCACCGGACTGGGGGCCACGTGGCCGCCGCCGGCCAGGCTGTCCACGCGACCGTGCTGACGCTTGATCCGCTCCGCCTCATCGTTGTCCACGACGAACGCCTGGCTGATCGCGCGCGTGAGGCTCTCCCCCGCGGTCGGGATCGAGCGCACGAAGCTCAGCAGTCCGCGGCGGATGATGGTGATGTCGCTGAGGTTGCAGCCGACGTTCACGATGGCGACGGTCTGGTCGGAGAACTGCTCGCCGTAGACCTCGACCATTGACCGCGAGAGGGAGAGGGGCTCGATGTCGATTCCGACCGGCTGCAGGCCCGCCGCGTGCAGCGCCTCGACATGCGCGTTCACGAGGTCCTCATGGGCGGCCGCGAGGAGGACCTCCATGTTCGGCGCATCCGCCGCCGCGTCCGGACGCTCGATCACGCAGTAGTCGTAGATGATCTGATCCGGGGGAAAGGTCGTCTGTCGCTCGAGTTCCCATTGGATCGCCTCCTTGAGGTCGGAGGCGCTCATCTGAGGCATCTCGCTGATCCGCACCACCAACGACGACTGCCCGCCTACGGAGCACATGGCGCGCTTGGTGCTGAAGGCCCCCACATGCTCCTTGATCGCCGCGCCCACGGCCTGGGGCTCAACGACAACGCCGCCCTGCACGGTGTTGGGCGGCGTCTTGAAGACCACGGGGCCGCCAGCCAACTCCACACCACTGCGGCCAAGCCGTAGCTCAACCATCTTCGTCGCGTCGGAACCGATATCAACGCCCAAGACGTGCGTGAATCGTCGCGCCATGCGGCGACCTCCAACGAGGCACGGTAAGCCCCGCAACGGCGGGAACCGTTCGTCGGATTCTATGCTATCGGCTGCGGGCTGTCAAGCCGAAGTTGGCGGCAAATCCACCGGCCTGACGAGCCGGAGAGTGTTCTGAAATGCGCGTTTCTGCGCTAGCGCGAGGGCAACGTGAAGTCCGTCACGGACGTCCCGTACTCCGGGACCACCGTGGCGTAGTACACGTCCCGCGACTGGTAGAAGTCGCCGCGAAGCAGGGCCCCGGTGTTCTGGTCGAACGTGGGCTCATACCGCCCTCGCGGTGAGGTCCAGAACAGCCAGTAGCGCGGTATGTACTGGTTCGCCATCGTCCCGGCGACGTCCGTCACGGAGACCGCGTACCATTCCCGCTTCACCAGCAGCGGACCTTCCGCATACACCGTATCGACGTTGACCCGCTTCTCTTCGCTCCAGCCCGGCAGTGTGTGATACTCCACGACACCCGTGCCGGCGGGTACGGAGTCGTATACGACCTCCAGTCGGTGACCGGCAAGGCCGGCGCCGCCCGCCGCGGCGGGCAGCCCAACAATCCCTGCCGCTGTATCGACCCCGATCGGCGGCACCGGCACCGGGGCGGCGCCGCTGACGTCCGTCACCGTCGTCAGCGCGGCGATGGGAGGCTGTCCCACCTGGATGGCGGTCGAGAACGTCCGGTACATGAAGGACGTGCGCCCGAAGTGCGGGGGCTCCGACGCGCCGTGCGACCGTCGCCAGAAGATCGCGAACCGCCCCAACGAGGCGCGCTGGGCTGGGGTGGCGATCGGCGAGGCCAGCGTCGGGTCGCCGTAGTCGAAGAACGCCGAGGGCGAGTCGTCGTTGGCGTCGTCTCGGCAGATGCGGTAGACGAACGGCGTGTAGTTGGCCCACAACGCCACGTCATCGAGGCCCGCAAAGTTGGTGCTGTTGAAGAACGTCGCGGGATCGGCCGGGTCCGACGGGTTGAACAGCGGCACTGAGAACCGCACCAGCCCCGCGGCCGGATCGACGTACAGCTCCAGCGGCCGACCCGTGCGCGGCTCGACCGGCGTGATCGTGCCCCCGGGCGGGGAGATCTGGGTGAAGGTCAAGCCGCCGAGGCGGTACACGCCCTCCGCCCGGTTGTACCGGTGCGGGAGCGGGTCGGTCGCCAACGCTTCCTGTGCCCACGTGACCTGGTAGACAACGTGCGTCGAGCCCGTTGCCGACGGGGTGACCAGGTGGATGAAGAACTGCGGATCGACCGGCGCCACCGCCCGCATGAAGTCGCGGTCCGCGGGCTCGTTCGGCCGCCGGCGCGTCGTGACCCAGTCCAGGTGGCGCGCGCCGAAAGTCTGACGCGGGCCGTCGGCTCTCAGCTCCTCGCCTCCCAGCGGCCCCTCAATGCGCGCGTGCGGAAGCTTGCCGTAGTTCGCGTCGGCGTTGGCCAGGTCTGCCATCCTGAAGGCCGCATAGCAGATGTCCGAGTTGCCCTCTTGCGGAACGAAGCCCGTGAAGAACGTGTGCAGCGTCCAGCGGCCGGTGGCCGGGTCCATCTCCATCACGGGCGCCGGGTCCTTCGCGTAGGTGAACGGGCTCTTCGGCGGCCTGCGGATCCACGTGCCGCTCCCGTCCAGGTCCACCCAGTCACGCTTGGCGGACGGCGGGACGCCGTTGCTGACGGGCAGGATCTCGTCGGACACCGTGTTCGGGTCCTGGGGGTCGTACCCCCAGGTCTCGGGGGTCTGTCCGGTCGGAGGTGTGCCGTAGCAGAAGTGGACCTCCTCCTTGCCGCGCTTTCCCGAGTTCCAGAATGACCAGTGGTTGGCCGGCGCCGTCGCGTTCGGGTTGATGAAGCCGCGGATCCAGCTCTTGTCGAGGCTCGAGTCGAAGATGTAGTTCGCCGTCCCGGCGGCCTGGAAGGAGTCCGACATGTCCCCCGATGCCGACGCCGACCACAGCGTCGAGGCGACGCCGGCATCGGTCGGTGTCAGCTTGTGCCACAGGAGCCAGCGCCTGCTGGCCACCGGGTCGATGTAGACTTCCGGGCTGCCGTTGACCGTGCCCGGCAGACCATCGGCGGTGACCGGCTGGAGCCACGGGTTGCCCGTCGCATCGGGATTCCAGATGTAGTCGCGGGCGATGCCGGGCGTTGTCGAGCCGCCTCCGGCCAGCCTCATCTCCGCCAGGCCGGTCGCCGCCTCATAGAGGTTCACCGCGGAGTTCGGCGTCGCGCCGGGTCGGTTCGACTCCCACACGAGGTCGAGGCGATCGTGCAGCCCGTCCCCGTTGGTGTCCACAAACAGCGGCGCGGGCGAGGCGTCCGAAGCGACGAGATCGTTGCCCGGTATACGCGCCTCGGCGACTCTCATCCTCAGCGTCAGCGGGATGACCGGCTCGAGCGCATAGTCCTCGGTCGCGTCGAAGGGCGTCGCGAGCGAAGTGGTAGCCTGCAGGCCCATGCTTCGGTCGAGGAAGTCCAGTCCGCCGTTGGCATTCGTGTCCACGAACGCCATCGCCGACCCCGAGTAGTTGCCGGCGCCTTCGCCGATGGGTATCGGGAGTTCGAGCTGCGTCCCGCCACGCATCAGCGCGTGGACGGCCTGCCCTCCCGCCGATCCCGCCACGCCCGGCGCAAACAGCCTGGCCCAGTCCCCTGCCGCCGGGAATGACGACGGGCGGGCGGCATACACGCGGGAGACCGTGATCGGCAGCGCGCGTACGTTCCGCTGAGCGCTGCGGTTCTCCGGCGTCGGATCGGCGTCGGCGCGGGTTAGGGCCGGCGTCTCGATCATTGAGGTCGTCACGCTGCGGTTGTCCGGCGCGGTCAGGGCGGCGGAGGTCACGCCCTGAGTCAGCAGCGGATCTCGCGGGAGGGTCAGGTTGCTCTCATTCGTCAGTGCGACGCGGCTGATCGGTGTTACCTCCACCGTGGAGCCGACGGACGTGTTCCATGCGCGCAGGACTCGCCCGAGGTTCACGGTCTGGCGGTCGGCCGTCAGCCGCGCCTTGCGCATGACGTTTGCTTGCACCACGATGGGGTCGAACTCCTCGGCCGTCAGATTATCGGGCGTCATGCGCGTCTGCAGCGTTCCCGGCGTGACGAGCGTCGTGGCGTCGAAGGGGCAGACGGTCAGCGTCATGTTCGACATCTCGATGCCGCTCTCGCCCTCGCCCTGCACTTCCCAGGAGCAGCCGCACGTCGGGCAGAGCTGGTGGCCCGGGCACTCGAGCGCCGCCGTGTTCGGCGCGGCCGCGCCCACGTTCCGACCGTAGCTGCACTCCAGCTCCGTCGCCCAACCGACGGTCGTCCAGCTGTCCGTGTACACGTACGGAGCGGAGCCCGTACCGGTCGTGAACGCCATCGCGAGGTGCTTGTTGCCGCAGTCGGGGCAACGGTAGAGGATGTCCCACCTTCCGTTGCCGTCGCAGACCGCGCGCCGGGGCATCGCCGGCAGCAGATTCGCCAGGCGGGTGTGCGCCCCGGTGAGGGGGTTCTCGTACCACACGCCGTCCTCGTCGGCGGTGCGGTACGCCAGGAACGCGCCCTGGTACGGCTGGGGCGCACCGTTCGTGAAGAGGCCGCCGACGCCGGGCGCATAGGACGAGAGCTGGAACGCCGGCAGACTCGCGAACAGGGGGGTCGTGACCGATCTCGGTGTCGAGGCCGCGCCCCCGCTGTTGTAGGTGGCGCCCGGCGCGATGACCCCATCCTTGGTGCCACGCACCGACTCGGCGGCCAGCGAATAAACGGCGTCGTTGCGGATGGCGTCGAAGACCGTCGCCCGACTCGCGGTTGCCTGGGGGGCATCGATGTCCACGCGCGCCGTCGCCCGCTCCAGATCATCGACGGTGGCGCCAAAGCCCAGCAGCTTTGTCCCGCAGTAGTTGCAGTACATCGTGGCCACGATGGCGGGGGCGTGCATCCGTCCGCACCAGCAGAACGGCGTCGTCCCGTCGATGACGTGCACCGCTCCGCAGCCGATGGTTCGCGTGGGGCTGAGCGGGTCGCCCATCTGCGCTATGGGCGCTCCCCCGGGATCGAAGGGCGTGTCGCCTCCCGGTCCGACACCGACGACATCGCCGTTGGCCACGATGGTGCTGCCCACCCACCAGGGGTCGATCCACGGGTCAACGGGGTCGCCGGAGCTGCGCCCGGTTAGGTTCTGCACGTGCAACGGACACCGGATGACCTCACCGATCTGCCGGTTGCTGATCGTCAGACTGCCCCCGGGGCCGGCGCCCATCTCGGTGGCGCCGCCCGGCGCGCCCGGCGGGAGGTCGATCGTCGGGTTCCCCGTGTCCACTCGGCTGCAGAAGAACCGCGCCGCAATCGGCTGAATCCCGTTCGGGTGCGGCGCCTCAGGCATGGTGGACGGCCCGGCCGGCATCGTGTCTTCGTCGTAGCTCCACATGTTCAGAACGCTGTTGCGCCAGAGAACCGCGACCATCCCCGTGCCGGTCTCACCGGGACGCAGGCGGAGCTGCACGGCGGTCGCGTCGCTCAACGTCGCGCCGCCCGGCAGTGCGTCCGTGTCGAGGACTCGACCTCGACCGCCCACCATCTGGGCGACGAAGTAGTTGGCCGGCGGAGTACCGGCCGGCGGCAACGGAGTACCGAATATGGGCGTCGTCGGATCGCTGATCCAGTTCGGATCCCAGCGTGTGGCGGCGTCGGCCATCTGAGTAGGGATGATTCGGGCGCTATTGCAGATGATGAAGTCGAAGGCCCACCACTGCGGTGGGTCTACGTCCGCGGGGTTTCCGTCGCTGAACCAGGTGAACGTGTTCGGCGCGAAACTCAGGCGAACGGCCCCGCTGGCGCAGACGATGTTGAGCGCCGTGCCCACACCTATCGAGGGGCTCGGCATCATGGTGCTGTATTCCAGACCGTTCGCCTCGCTCCAAACCTCGATGTCAAGGTCCGAGTCCGCGGGGTCCATGACCCGAACGCGCACGTGATACACGTCGCCGTCGATGGCGCGCCACGGGTGTACGCCGATGCGGACGTCCGCGGGATTCAGAGCCGTGCCCCATTGGTTGGCTCCCGCCGCGGGCGGCTCGGCCGGAGGCCCGGTGGCGCCCGGCGCCCAAGTCAGGCTGTGGTACCGAGCCGTCGGCCGACTCACCCCGGGGGGGATCAGCAGGAACCGCACCTGCGACACACCAGGAAACAGCCCGGTCAGACCGATATTGTTGGTGGAGTCGAAGGCAAACCCCACGCGGACGCGCGAGATCGTGTTCGTCGGCCCACCGACGGCCGTCGGGCTGACCTCCCCCGGCCGAAAGGGAATGCCCCGCACGAGCGTCAGCAGCGGACCCAACCACTCATACCCGACAAACCGCTGCACGAGGTTCGCCCGCACCAGTGGCACCCCGGCGGGGTGATTCGTCGTGCCCCAGGGGTCCGGACAGACGCCGAGCGTTCCGCCCGCCGTCTCGGCCTCATCGGGGATGCTGTCCCCATTCGTGTCCCACGGGGGCCCGGCCGCGCCGGTCGTGTCCCACGTGCCGCCGGTCGAGTAGCCGCAGTACGGGCAGCCCCACGGTTCCTTCAGCGTGTTCTCCGTGAAGGGCGCGGTGGCCCCCGGGTAGTAGCTCGTGAGACCCGGTCCGGTGAAGGTCCTGACCTCATATCCCGGCGGCACGGCAAGGGCGCCGGCGCTCAGAGCGAGCGCAACGCACAGGGCCAGGATGGCAGTGAACGGCCGCATGTTGTCACCTCGCGGGCTATGGACGGACCGGGGGCAGGCTCTCCTGGCAGCGCTGCGCGAACGACGGCTGGTTGATCGGATCGGTCCAGTCCTCCAGCCACGGGTCCGGGATGACCTTGTGCAAGTCGATGAGGTGCGTCTGCGTCGTCGGATCGTTCGGCGCGTTCGGGTCGTACTGCGTCTCCACCTCGAAGACCTCGGCCGCCAGCGAGGGCGGCGTCGCGAAGGTCGCCGCATTCGTCGCCGTGGGCACGTTCGGGTGGGTCAGATCCTCGATCACCCCGCGCGAGTTCGTGACCAGGTGCCGCCCGCCGCTGAGTCGTTGCGCGCAAACCGGGGCAAACGCCTTCGTCACGAGCAAGCCCCCGGCGCCCTCGCCCGGCGGCGTCCAGAGGTGCCCCAACGGCCCCGCAGCGTAGTCTGCCTCGCTGTAGGACCAGTAGGGGATCGCCGCTCCCGCGGCGCTCGGCAACAACACCCACGTCGCCGGGTTCGCGCTATCGAACACTGGGCTGCCCACGCGAAACTCGACGCAGGCCGCTCCGGCTGCAGCGAAGGGCATCCCTGCCGCGTTGACCGGGTTGCCCAACGGACCCCGGTACTGACCGCAGGCCACGGCCAGGAACAGGAAGCGGTTGCCATATTCGTCGCGGTCGATCGAGACCCGTGCGTCGCGGATGTTCTCGAAGATCAGGCGCTCGTCGTCGGTGGGGTCTCCGTCCGTGTCCATCTCATACAGCCACGACAGGATCGCCCACGTGCCTCTGTTTCCCGCGGGCGTCGTGCCGAGACACGGTAGCGGATCGCCGCCCGGCGGGTTGACTCGCTGGGTCCCCGCCTCCACCACGAGCAGCTCGTGCAGGTTGTTCGCCGCACACAGATAGCCGCTGACCGACCCATCGAACGGATGGAACAGGGGTTGGGCCTTCGTGTAGGCGATGCGGACGAACTCGCCCCTGCGCGGGCCCGTCGTCGCCTTCACGAGCGGCGGCGTCACGATGCGGATGGCGTGCGTCTGCAGCACCGCGCCGGTTGTCGGGTTGAGGTCGAACGTCGTCACGACGTTGATCACCCGGTAGTGGCCCGGATCGGCGATGACCGTGTGCATCTCCCACACAAGGCCGGCCGGGTCCCACATCATGTAGCGGTAGGCGTCCGTCGGCCCGTCGAGGTCGAGCACGTCATTCGTCGGGTGGGTGTAGAAGTCGAAGCCCAGCCCGTCGCCGGGCCGTCGGGTGTTGGTCGCCACGGTGAGCGTGTAGTTCGCCAGCGGCCAGACCTGCCGGCCCTTGCGGTCAACCTCGACGACGCGGTTGTTGCCGGTATCCACCACCAGGTAGTTGCCCGGCCCGACGCCCGACTCGGGCGGCGGCCAAACCGTGCCGTCCGGGATCGCCCCGGCCGGGAGCAGACCCTCCGGATCGAAGGTCGGCACCTTGTGCGGCTGGACGACCCCTCCGGCGGTGACGTACGTGGCCAGGAAGTCCGCCGATGACAGGCGTACGGCCTTGGCCGGGCGGCTGAAGGGCCGCCGTGTTGTCGGCACGTTCAGCGGGTAGACCGCGGCGGCCTCCGCGGCGGCGTTGGCCCACGAGGAGTCCAGCGTGCGCGTGCCGGTGCATTCCCAGTCCGGCTCAGAGCCGACCGTCTCCACGATCCGCTCGTTGTCCGTGATGACCGTGCGAATCGGCGTCAGCGCGGACGCAAACCCTCCGGGCGGGCCCGCCGGTGTGCCCTCATAGCTGACCGCGGGCGTGGCGCCCCACTGGTTCGGGCAGGCGCTGATCGTACGACACCCGGTGACCACCGTGTCTCCGTCCACCGCGGGCGCCGCCGAGACGACCGGCACGCCGGGGATGTTCGGCGGGCCGTAGGCCGGGCGCACCAGCCGCCCGCGCACGAAGTTCGTGACCTTGTCCCACTCCATGGCGACCAGCGTACGTAACCGGTCCGGCACGAAGCCCCCGGACGAGTAGCCCCCCGCGTGCGGTGTCGCGTCCGGGCTCATGTCGTTGCTGGCGTCGAGGTTCATGCTCTCCGTGCCGATCAACGCCGCCCGACCGTCATTGGCCGCCGACACGCCCGCGATTGGGCGCCCGAAGCCATACGGGATCTGCTGGCGCTCCGGCGGCTCGTACCGGTTCGGCACGCTCGTCTGGCCGTTGATGTTGACGCCCGAGTACGAGAAGAGCAACTCGGCCCCACGCTGCAGAGGTGCGTTGGTGACGCCAAAGGTGCCCGTGTCAGCGTTCAGCAGCCCCGTCGGCAGCCAGTCGATCCCGCCGAACGTCACCAGTTGCTCGCCCGCGACAATGCCGGCGACCGGCTCACCGTTGGCGAGTGCGATGTTCCACCCGAACCCACCGCCCGTCCACGCCACCGGATGGTTGCGCAGACGGATCCGGCCCGGGCTGTACTCCCACCGCGCGAGGTCGGGAGCCTGGTAGACCATCCGCTGCCGCTCGTTGGCGGAGATCGCCGGCGGCACCTGACCCGCGGGTATGGTGAGGTCGTCTGAGAGGTCGTTGGGCGTCACCGGGTTGTTCGCGTCATAGGCGAAGCTGATGATGAGCATCCGCCCGTAGACCGGGCCGAGCTCGACCCCGCTCCACGCGGGCGGGGAGGCCGAGTTGATCGTCACGGCCCGCACGTTCCCTGCACCGGCCGCCGGGAAGATGATGCGGCGGTTCGCGTAGTCCACGCGGTAGCACGCCGGGTCGACGATCGGCACGTTCATCGGGTCGGCGTCCCAGTTCAGGGCGACCGACCCGTCCGCCATCTGAACGACTGGTGAGAAGCCCAGTGTGTCAAACGGCGCCTTCAGCGGCGCCGGCGTCATCTGCGCATCCGCGGGGGACGGCGGGCCCGTGGGCACGCGGACCCGAATCGTGAGGTCCGGCCGCGGGTCCAGCCCGAAGGCGCGCCCCAGGTTCCCCTGATCCGGCGACGTGCCCGGGTTGACCGGCTGTGAAGCGGCCCCGATGATCGCCGACCCCGCATCGGCCGTCGGGCCGTCCACGTAGACGCGCGCGCCGAAGCCCGTCGGCAGCGAGGTTGCCGTGGTCGGGTTGCCGCCCGGCGCCGTGCGCAGATCGTACTCCCACTTCCCGTCGCCGGTTGCCGGGTCCAGACCCACCACGCTTCCGCTGCGCCCCGGCTCACCCCACGCCCCCGCGAACACGCCGTTTGGGTTCCGCGTGACCGTGAGTGCGGCGGTCAGCAGCTCCTCGCCGATGCTCTGTCCGCCTGCTCGGCGCTGGCCGCTGGCTGCGACTTGGGCCCCACTCAGGGTCGTGTCCAGGTCCGCCTCGTAGCTGCGCTTGAACAGCACCGGCCCGGGCAGCACGTCCAACTCCTGCTTGCTTCCGCCTGGGGTCGAGTATACGAACAGTGTCCGCGCTCCGGCCTCCACGTCGTAGTAGCCTGTGCTCGCCGACCCGCTCGGGATCGACGCCAGGAACGTCTCCACCGCCAAGGGCGTGTACTGGGCATACGATCCGGAGATCGTCGGCGCCGCGCCGCCGTAGGACACCGTCTCCGGTCCGGCGACGCCCTCGTAGACATAGGTCGCGGAGGTCACGGCGGTTGGGCCCGAGACATCCAGCATCACGCGGTAGTGGTTGCGGTTGTGCACGAACGGATCGGGCGACGGCAGGTTGGCCCCATTCGCCGGCGCGGGGACGAGCGCATACTCCGCGCCCCACGGTCGCGTGAGGATCACGGGCGCACCCGTCGAGCTGTCCAGCACCCTGGCCACCGGCGTGCCGAAGTAGATGACGGCATCCAGATGTGGGTCGAACGTCGCGGCCGGGCCGGTCGCGTCCTCCGTCGCCGGGTAGCGCGCCGAGTTGCACACCGACGGCGTCGGCGTGGGCACCGGCGGCAGCAGCGGACGCTGGTTGTCCGCCACCCACGCGGGGTCATCCATCGGCGGCAGCGCGCGCTCGTACTGCGTCGCGGTTGGGCCCCCGGGTGCCCTGGCCGAATCGGGGTAGGTCCACCAGAACCCGTTCGTGGCATCGCCGCCCGTCGCCAGATCGAAGCAGTGCACCCGGCCCTGCGCGTTGTTCACGTTGTTCGGCGGCGCCCGGTATTCGGAGGACAGAGCGTAGACGTAGGCGTTGTGCACGACCGGCGTCGAGAGCGTGATCACCCGACAGGGGCCCGCGTACCCGTCGATGTCTCGCGTCCAGAGCGTCGCTCCCGTTGCGGCGTTGAAGCAGTACACATGCCCCCGGTTGCCGTTCTCGTCCACGGTCGAAACCAGCACGACATCCGTCGGGCCGCCGGCCGGCACCGCTGTGGCCGTCGTCGGCGACGTGCTCCGGGGCGTCTCGTTGTTGCCGAACCCCGCCGACCACATCAGGTCCGCGCTCCCGGGCCCATCGTAGTCCGGAACGCCGTCATCAGCCAGGGTGTCGCCGTCGATGTCCTGCTCGGGGTCGGAGTCGAAGCAGTAGAGCGTCGGCGTCGGGTAGTAGGAGAGCACGAACGCCCGCCCGCAGTCGTCGATGACCGGGGACGCCGCCACCGCCCCGACGTCCAGAGATTGCCACTTGATGTCGAGGTCCGCCCGGACCTCGCCGCTGGAGGCGCCCGCGCCGCGGGCCGACTGGCGCGACTGCGTCCAGCCCGTCGCCCAGGCGATGACGTTGTAGCCGAACATCACGTCTACCGCCTGGTCCGGAAGGGGATCGGGCAGGTAGACCGGGCTGGGCGCGGCCAGTCCGCCGTCCCAGCGAGGGTCCTCCGGGTCCGTCCACCGCGCGATCTCCGAGCCGACATCCCCCGCCGTAACCACGAACCCACCGCTGCCGTAGCGGCCGCACGCCGCGATCGGGGTCGCTGTGCCCCCTCCGCCGCACTGCATCCCGTAGATCACGGGCTGCAAATGAAGCGGGTTGGCCGAGAGGTCGAGGATGTCCCACGTCCACGTCGGCGGGCAGGGCGCAACTGCGGGAGGAATGCTGACTCCGAGCTTCGGCAACTGCTCGAGACCGATCCGGAACGGCCGGGCGACGAGTGCATGGTTGAGGACGGTCGAGCCGGCGTCGTATGCGTCGGAGCTGAGTATGAAGAAGAAGGGCGAGTCCGCCCACGGGGTGCCCGCGCCGGCGGCGCCGGTGGTCAGCCCCGTCGGCAGCGGCTCATCGATCCAGAGCACCGCGCCCTCGTTGACGGCCTCGAGGATCGAGTCGATCTGGAACGCGTCCAGGATCGTGAGGTCGGGAGTGCATACGTACAGGAGCTGGTACCCGCTGAGTTCCGTGTGGACGCCCGGCGCGACCACGACCTCCCAGTAGGCGGGGCTGCCCTCGGGGGTGTAGGTCCCGCCGATGCCCGTTCCGCCTCGCGGGTTGACGATGTCCCAGCGCGGCGGCCGGAAGCTGGCCCGCCGCAGCCCCTCCATGATCCCCGCGCCGATTGTCAGATTCGGGTTGGGCGTCGCCGGGTCAACGGTCAAGACAGCCGCCTTCACCGTGACCTTGCCGGGCGCGTAGTTGAACGCCGTCGCCTGGCCCAACACCGGACCGGCGGCAATCAGGAGGAGGGCGATGCCGAAAAGGGCGCGCTTGTGCGCCGACGGCGGCCAAGCGCTGCGGCCCGCGCCGGCCCCTTTTCGATCGGTCGTCATGCGGTGGAACCTCCGCTCTTCAGTCGGGCCAAGGCCTACATCGTCTCGCCGTAATACAGCAGATCCGGACTGACCGGCATGCACGGCAGTTTCGGCAGGTTCGCGGAATCGGTGCTGCGCAACAGGAGCGGCGCGCCCAGGCTCCCCGACGCCGAGCCCTGGCCGCCGCGGTCACGCGCCTCCCGCAGCGCGCTGTCGTACACGTACGAGATCGTGGTCCGCGAGCCGAGCGCGGTCGTCGAGCTGCAGGCCCACTTGTCCACCCACTCCTGCACCGCGTTGACGGGGGGCGTGAAGTTCTCCGTGATCGAGCCCCGCACCACGATGTCGTAGTTGTAGCGCAGATACGCGTTGGCCCGCGCGATCTCGTCGGACGTGTCGATCCGCCCGTTGATGTTGTCGCCGATCGCCGGGCCAAGGGCGCCGTCGATCGAGTCAATGGTGTCGAACCAGGCGCCGGGGATGACGAACCAGCAGCCCGTCTCGGCGTAGATGACGGCGCTCACCCGGCAGTGCATTGCAGGCTGGACGGCGGACAGGTCGGTCGGGTCGGACGAGGTGCTCTCGACGATCTTCCACTTCTTCACCCACGGGTTCGTCGCACCGGCCGAGAACCCGGGGTTCGCCCAGAACATCTGCAGGCTGTTGCGCGCGCCGGCGACGTTCCACACGTAGTAGTCGGGCGAGTTGGGCGGCGCCGCCGGATACAGGCGCCACGGCACTGCGGGCGCGCCGCCCGTCGGGGGAAGCGGCTGGTAGTTCGGGGTTAGGGCGTTGGAGATGTTCGCGCTCGAAGCGACTCCGGGCGGAACGAAGTAGAACAGCGGGTCGGCTGCGGCGTAGCCCTGTGCGAAGTCGAACGGCAACCACGCCGAGTTCCAGCCGCGCTGTAGGCTCATCCCGATCGCCGCCGGGCCCGGGTCGTCGCCACTCACGCTTGCCGCCAGGAAGATGTTCGCGGCCGGCGCCGCGCCGAACTGGAAGGTGCTGAACAGCCGCGCCCCCGCCTCGGGGGTCAGCTCCCAGTGGTTCGCCTCCGGGCGGGGATCGTCCGTATCGTCGGGTGAGGCGCTGACCAGCGCCGTCGCCTCCTGCGGCACGATCCGCGTCGTGTTCAGGCACACACAGTCGCGCGCCAGCAGGGACAGCCACGTGTTGCGGTCATCCCATGCGCCGGGCACCCACCCCGCGATGCGGTCCGAGGGCTGCAGGATCGAGCCGTCGATGTAGATGGTCCCGCCGCTGACGATCGTCAGGTTGTAGTCCTTGTACGGCGCCGCCGCCGCCGTCGCTCCGCCGCCCGCGCCGGGCGCCGGGCCGCGGTCCGGCAGGTTCCCCCACACCCGCACGTTCCCCGCGGCGAAGACCACCTGGGTCGTGGGCCACGTGTTGCGCAGCTTGCACGGGTAATCGATCACCATCGTGTAGCGCCCGGAGTCCGCCCCCGTCGCCGTCAGCCAGTGCTTGTCGTGCCTGCGCAGGACGATCTGCGGCTCGCCCGGCACATGCGCGGGCGTCCACAGCACCGTGTCCGGGATGACGATGGGCGACCGCGGATCGGCCTGCGCCGTGCATGTGCCCGCCGGCAGCTCCGCGCCCACCAGGTAGATCTCCACACCCACCGGCGTGTACGTGGTCTGTGTGCCGTTCCAGCCGCTGTCACCCGCGCGGGCGTCGGTCGGCGACACGCTGCGCATCCAATCGTCGATGAGCGTGCTGATCTCGCATTCGCCGTGCGCGTTCAGGAACTGGCGGTCACCCTCGTTGTCGATGTAGACCCCGGAACCGTGACCCCACTCGCCGTTGTTCGTCCAGTATCCCGACGTGGCGACCGGCGTCCCCGAGTAACGCGTCAGCTCCTCGTACACCGTACGGTCGCTCGTCGGGTCGCGGTGGAACAGGCTCGGCGCGGCCAACGCCGCGCCAAACCGACCGTAACCCAGGTCGTCGGTGCTTCGCTGGCCGTCGGCCAGGGCCGGCTGCCCGTCACCCGTCAGCGCCCCATAGGTCTCGAAGGCCGGGTCCCCGGGCTGTTGGGGGCTGCTCGGGTTGATCGGCCGCGACACGGTACCCGTCGGGCTGTTGATGATCACCGTGCCCTGCGAGTCGTTGGGGGTCGCGGCGCGGTCGCGATAGCTGATTCCGCTCGCAGTCTCGAGGGCGTCGCGGGTCACATACGCCTGCCCGCTGGCGCTCCCGGGCCCGCTATTCGTGGTGAGCGTGATTCGGAGGCTCCCCTCGTTCGCGGGAGCCGGCGCCGGCAGCTCCTCCCCCACCAGGATCGCCGCGCTGTTGATCTTCAGGGAGCCCGCGTATTGCGTCAGGATGCGGTCGGACATCCCCGCATCCGTCCCGTCGCGGTGGTAGTCCATCACGGGCGGCGTCCCCAGGTACGCCGGCTGACCCGTTCCGCTCTTGTCCGTCACGAACAGCGCGTAGTCCCCCACTGCCAGCGGTTTGTATGCGACCTGCCGACGGAACGTGTAGGTCTCCTCCACCACCCCGCCGATCGACTCGATCCGCACCATGCGCGACATCGGATCGGCGTCCTGCCAGTTCAGAACTCCGTCGCCGTTGCGGTCCTCGTCGGCGGTGCCCTCGAACGGCGGGTCGGGGTCGTACGTGAGGCGCAACAAGACATGACCGCCGCTGATCGCCGCCGGTAGGTCCATGCCCGCCGGGATGCCGCGTCGCGGATCGGGCAGGCGGCTGAAGCCACTTCGCAGCGTCTCGTCGCGCGCGTTCAGGTCGGCCGGCAACCGGCTGGCGAAGAGCGGGTTCGTCGCATCCGGCGGCAACGCCCCACCGTTGCGCAGCGCACACCAGCCTCGCTGCAGCTCTTCGATGGTGTAGTAGTCGTCATCCGTCTCCGGCTGCCCGTCGGCGCCCCAGAAGCCCGGGTCCCACTCGTCATCGCCGCCGTAGCTAGGGTCCACGACCGCATCCAGCGTGTCGAACGCCCCATCCGTCCCTGCACACCAGGCCGGGGGATCGGGCGGCTGCCAATCGGCCGTGTGCAGCTGCAGCATCTTGTCCGCGTACTGGATGCCGCTGTCCGCCAACTGCTTGGACTGGCGCATCTGCCCGTGGCGCTGCGTCTGACCTTGCAGGTAGATCGTGATCGCCACGAAGATCGCGCCGACCAGCAGGATCACCGTCATGAGGAGCACCGCGATGAGCAGTGCCTGGCCCTTCTGATTCCTCATGCTTCACCCGTCTCCGTCATCGCTGATGCCGCCGTCCCGCCGTCTTTCCGTTGCCGTTCCTGTTACCTGTCACCCGTCACCTGTTACCTTCACCGGCCCGCGTTCCTGACCACCAGCGTATCGTGCAAGGCCACCTGCTGCCGCTTGGGCGGCGGCGCCGGCAGCACGTACGTGTTGGTGGCATCCTCGAAGTACTCCGTGAACTCCGACAGCGTCAGGTTCAGGTCGATCAGGCCGCGCGTGTTGTAGTCCACGCGCACGAGGTCGTCCCGCGCCGTCGGGGTCGTGCCCCCGCCACCGAAGATGTCCGCGTTCCGGCGCGCCCAGTACTGAATGCGGAGTTCGACGTTCGTGATCTGGTTCAGCGGCACGCCCAGGGCCGCCGCGAACTTGGCGGGGCCGGGCGGGCCGGTGGTATCGAGGTTGTTGAACAGGAGGTCCATGCTCAACGCCCAGTTCTCGGGCACCCAGGACGCCCAGTCGGCCGGCGGCAGCTCCCGCTTGACCGCGAACTGCCACTCGCCGATCTGATCCTGCTCGAGCTGGTCGGTCTCCGCGTAGTCGATCCAGCGGACTCCGCCGCCGTTCAGGTTTGCGACCGCCCGCACCTTGACCGTGTCCGGCAGAATGATCGCGTTGGGCGTCGGGTCAACCCGGTAGCCGTTGGGGGCTGTCGGCCCCGGCGGATCGAGCGGCGTCACGACCGCCTCGTCGCTGCCGATCAGACTACTGACCGCGCCACCCGAGTCCGTCAGCGTGACCGTCTGCGTGTAGGTCCGCCCGAACCTCACCGCGCCCGAATCGGCGTTCCACGTCACGTCGAGCCGCGGCGTGCCCCGTCGGGCCGGGTCGTAGCTGTCGTACTGCAGGTCCGTGTAGCTGCCGCTGGTGGAGTTGTAGCGCCACACGGTCACGCGCGGGTCCATCACCTGCGGGAAGAGCTGCGGGCAGGCCACCGTCGGGTCGCCCTGGGCGTAGCCGGTCCACGCGCCGTGCTCCGCGCGGTAGACCGTGCCGTCGCGCAGCGGCTGCAGCTGCTCGTTGGCCGCGTGCTGCGGAGAGAACTTCACGCTATCGAACACGTACGTGTAGCCCGCGGCGGTGGTGCAGCTCGGGCAGTCCGCACCGTACGCGCGGAAGCCCGGATAGCGCGCGCCGCAGTTGTCGCAGACAGAGGTGCTGCAGGGCACGTCGTAGCCCCCGGCGAGCGTGAGCGCGTTCTCCGTCTCCGGACGGTTCGAGTAGAAGACCAGGTTGCCGGTCCCGTCGTCCACGAGACTCCCAAAGCGGTACGAACGCCCATCGAAACTGTACTCCGCCTGCGCCGGCGGCACCTCGAACAGGATGCCCACCTGCCGGTACAGGATGAAGGGGTCCTCATACGAGGGGATGTACTCCAGGCCGGTCGCCGGCTGGGAAGGCGACATCGGCGCCGTGGTGCCCGGCGGGAAGGCCGTCAGGTCGATGCCAACGTCGTTGTTCCGCACGATCCGGCCGCTGGAGGGGTGGACGACGTAGCGCACGGCCTCGATCCAACTACGGTTCCGGGTTGCATCGAACCGGACGGGAGGCTGGAGCGTGCCGGTCAGCGATCCCGGCACCGGGAGAATGGCCGCGAGCTGGCTGGCCTCCACGTAGGCAAGGGTCGGCGCCGCGGTCGGGGTCACCACGCGGGGCGGGAGGACGTGAATCGCGTTGGTGATCGTCCGTTGGATGTCCTCCATCGCCTGCCGTGCGGTGTCCTGCATCCGCGCCCGAATCTGGCCCTCCTTGGCCATGTCCAGGCTGGTCATCATCGGCGCGAACAGCAGGCCGAACAGCAACACCAGGATCGCCAGAACCACCAGCAGCTCAACCAACGTGAACCCGCTGTGTTGTCTAGCTCTTGTTAGCACACAGGCCACGCTCGTACCCCGCTCTCACTGCGTTCAGTATGACGGAGCCCCGCTGTTCCAGCCCGTCTGCCCCGGCCAGACGCGCCAGGCTTCCTCGGGCGGCGTCGTGCTCGTGTCGCCGCTGCGGAAGAGGGCCTCGTCCATCTGCTCCACCCGTCCATCGTAGAACAGCACCAGGTACTGTGATCGGCCGCCCTTGGTGATGGTCTTGCGATGGAACGGGCAGTAGGTCAGCACCGTCGTGTCATCCGGCTGATACAGCGTTCCCTGACCATCCTTGGGAACGCGGTCCGCATCCCGATCCCCCGCCGCGACTCCGCGCCGTGACAGGTAGCGGAAGGCCGGGATGGTGGTCGCGGTGATCGCGTCCGGGTCGATCCACTGGTAACTCAGCGGGTCCTCGGCGTCATACGGCACCGGCGCATCGATCGTGAAGTCGCCCGGGCCGTACCCGGGCGGGTAGTCGCGCTCGTCCATCGGGCACTCCAGCACCCGCTCGGACCGGATGTACCCCAGGTCCTTCAGCGCCAGCAGGCTGCGACCGTGGATCGTGTTGGTAGCCGGCGTGAAGAAGTACGGCGGGAAGCCGCCCTCATCCAGCCGGTACATCCTCAGGGCTTGCTGGATCTTGTGCATGTTGCTCTCGCACCCCATCAGGCGGTTCCCCGCCTGCAGGCGCAACCCGATCGGCACCGTGATCGCGAGCAGGATCACGATGATGCCGATCACCACCAGAAGCTCGATGAGGGTGAAGGCACGGAAATTAGGGACAGGCCCCAATTTCCGATATGACGTCCATCGGAAATTGGGGCCTGTCCCTAATTTCCGTGCCACTGTCCCGGTGGTCATTCCTTGCATCCCTCGATCTACGGCCGGCTGACGGTCGCGCGCGGTTCTCTGGTCAGGCTCGGCTCGAGCTGTGCCGCCAGCAGGCCCTCGACGCTTGTCGTGCGGAGTCGCCCGCGGTCCAGCCATGTCGCGAAGGCTCTGACCGACACCCCGCTCACGGAGATGATCCGCGCGGCCGGCTGCGAGCCCGAGACGTCCGGGTCATCCACGGTCACCGTCGCCGGCGATTGCGTCCCCAGCGTGTGCACTTCGACGAAGCGCTGCTGGTCGCGGCCCACGTATTCCACCCTTACCGTCTGCGAGAGGCAGCAGTCCGGCAGCTTGAGGATCGGGCTCGTTGGGTCATACGTCGTGCCGTCGCGGCTGGGGAAGTACCAGCGTCCGATCGCCCATCCGGGCACGGGCTGCGCGGGAGACTGCCCGCTCCAGATGTCCTCGGTGAAGGAGGCCGGCGCGCGCTGAAGCTGCACCGTCTCCCGCGCGAGCGTTCGGTAGTAGAACAGCAGCTCGCGCCCTGCGGCCGGCGATCCGCTCGGGAACGAGATGCGCCCCTCGTCCCAACCCGGGACCACCTCGCCGTCCGCCGGGTAGTCCACCGTGAGTGTCCCGTCCGCATCGGTGTAGATGTCGCCGCTTTCCGCGTCTACTGCGAAGACGTGCGTCTGGTCGTACGGCGCCGTCAGTGGCGCGCCGCTCAGGTCCACCGAGAAGAGGGGAACCGCGTCCTCGAGCTTCCGGTGATCGAGGGCCACCTCGTAGACGCCCGCCGTCGGGTCGGACGGCTGGTCGGGCACGCGGTGCCGCTCCACGATCAGCGGGATGCGCCGCCCGATGTCCGGGTCGGTTGGGTCGGCCGGGTTGGCGTACGTCCGGAGGCGGTAGCCGACGCACAGCGTCTTGCCCTGCTCGGAGGCGTTGAACCACAGCGCGTGCCCGTACCGCTGGTCAACCGCCGCGATCGGCGGGTTCGCCGTCGGCACCGGCGTGCCCAGGTAGTTCTGCACGTTGTAGGGCGACCGGAGGAAGGCGGTCACCGAATCGGGCACGATTCCGCCGCCCGCCGTCACGCCGTTCAGGACGCTGCTCGTCCACAGGCCGTTGAGCGCCCCGCTCGGCTGGCAGAGCACGCTCTCGCCCTGAATCCAGTGCTCTTGCCCGGCCCCATCGACCCACGCATAGGCCACTTCCACCACCGCGCCACCCAACACGGGCAACACCGCGGGGGTGAACGGATTCCCTTGCGGGTCCCTCTCCGGCGGCACGAAGCGAAGCGCGCCGCTCGTTTGCGCATAGAACGTCCCGGGCAGCGGCGTGACGACCGTACTCGGATCGATGTCGTCGTCTCGCGTCAAGGGGATCGGCTGGTATACCCACCACACCAGCTCCGCGGGCCCGGCCTTCAGGAAGTACGGAGCCTGCGGGTCGGGAGCATCGGGGCCCGGCGCCGGGACGCGGAACGTCTCTCCCAGCACCAACAGCGTGTTCTCGACCGTGTTCAGCGGGCGGGCCTGATCGTCCCAGTTCGGCTCGTCCGCAGCGTTGTAGACGGGAGGGAGGCCCTCGGCCAGGCCGTATATGTTACCCAGGCCGACCAGCGCAGGATCATAGGCCGCGACCTGCACGGGCAGCCACTCGGCCCCGGCGCGGGCGTTCTCCGCGTGCTGCTCGGCCATGCGCGCCATCTGGTCGCGCAGGCGCTCGCCGCGCATGATCTCAGTCAGCTTCGGGAACTTGGCGGCCACGACCCAGATCCCCACCAGCAGCACGAGCATCGCCACGAGGAGTTCGGGCATACTGGCGCCGCTTCTGGCTCTCAGGCCCACTTGCGTTCTCGCCACGGCAACTCCCTCCGGAGCTATGCTGCCCATGTCGGCGTCACGCCCAAACCGGGTTTACACAAACGTTGCGGGAGGGCAAGCGGAGAGGGGCGCTGCGCGCAGCCCCAAGGCGCCGATCTCCGGTGCCGGCCCTCTGGGCTGCGCTATTTCCGTTGGCCGAGGTACGGCGCGACCTTGGGCCCATTGCCGTCCGGGTCCTGTTCCATCCGGCCGCGCTTGGCGTTGCCTTCCGCCGTGCCGTCGAGCCGCAGGATCACCTCGGCATCGTCGGAGTGTCGGCCGCAGTGAGTGATGATGGTGTTGCCCGGCGCCGTGCGGTTCGCCAGCCGCGGGAGGTCGCGTTGATGGAGGCCCTCAGGCCCATACTCCGACATCACCGCCGCCTTGTACCCCGCGTCGTTCGTGCCGCCATTGTCCAGCCCGGTCGAGTCGATCGGGCCGCCCGGCGGGCCGGAGAACGTGTACCCGTTGTAGTTGTAGTAGACCTCGCTCAGAGCCCAGGTGCCGTTCCCCGCGTTGGTGGCCTTGCCGTTGTACGAGGAGTAGCGCACCTGCCGCGCCTGCGCGCGCCGCGCGTCCACATCGACGGGGCAGGCGAAGAGCTCCATGTTGTCGATGTAGTCGGGGTACAGCGCGCTGATGCCGCCCTCATAGCGCCCGTTCACGAACACCGGGGGCGGGGGGAAGCGGCCGTTGTAGTCCTCGCTGTACTTCTTCAGGGCGATGGCGATCTGCTCGAGGTGCGCGATGCACTTCACTTTGTTCGCATGGGCGCGTACTCGCGAGAAGACCGGGAAGAGGATGGCCATCAGAACGACGATGACCGCGATGACGACCAACATCTCGACCAACGTGAACCCGCGTCTCCGCGGCCAATTCGTCATGCCGGCTCCCTCCGTCACGTCAGGCCCGTGGATTCGGGCCTCCTGAGTGCGTGGGCCAAGCGGCTGAACGATGGGCCCTCCCCGGCTTCGCACCTGAGGAGCGTACCCTCCATAGCCGCGGCCTAAACCTCCCGCAGTGGTCCCCAACCTACTACTACGGGAGGTGGTACAACTGCGCGATGAAGCTCGCGATTGGGTCCTTCCAGAAGAGCATGATGATCCCGCACACGGCCATCATCGGGCCGAAGGGGATCTGGTCTCTCCGCGACCGAATCCGCAGGGCAATCAGCAGGATGCCCACGGCGGCTCCCAGCACGATGGACAGCAGCGTGTACGCGAGGAAGACGTAGCCTCCCCCGAGCACCGCACCCATCGCGCCGGCGAGTTTCACATCACCGCCGCCCATGGCTTCCTTCCGGAAGACCTTGCTCGCCGCCCACGAGATCAGCAGGAAGAGCCCGGCGCCCACCAGCATCCCCACCACCGAACGTGGCAGGTACACCCAGTGGATGGGGCTCGTCAGGGCATCGACGCTGGTCGGCGGAGCCCCCAGAGGCAAGGGGAAGACCTCCTGGAACCGCACCGCAGTGTTGTGCCAGCCCCGCGTCGCGAGCAGGTAGGCGTCCAGCGACAGCCCGCAGATGAGGATGATCGCGTTGAGACCATCGGGGATGATGAGGTACCGCAGGTCGATGAAGAAGATCACGATGAGGGAGCAGCTGACGACGATGGTGACGGCTGCCTCCGGGGTCGGCCCGAAGACGATGACGGAGGCCAGGAAGATCGTGCCCGTGAGCGCCTCGACGAACGGGTACTGCCAGCTATAGCGATGCCCGCAGTAGCGGCAGCGGAAGCGGAAGATCAGCGCGCTCAGGACGGGAATGAGGTCGATGAAGCCGAGCTGGTGGCCGCAGCTGCCGCACCGCGAGGGCGGCGAGATGATCGACTCGGCCTCGGGCAAACGGAAGATGCAGACATTCAGGAAGCTGCCGACGACCGAACCGATGGCGAACAGCAACACCATGAGGAGCGGGTAGTCGGTGATCGGGCCGGGGGGCATGAGAAGCGCGGACACCTACCCGTAGGCAGCCAAAAGGGACGCCGGACCCTCGCGGGCCGGCGCTCCCGGTTCGACTGGATTCCGCGGGCCGGATCATCCGGCCCGGACCCCTTTACGGCGCGGCCAACTGCGCGTGTATTGAGACCATGGGCAGGAACAGCGACAACCACACCAAGGGCAGTGCGACTAGGCCAAGCACAGCCCCGCTCACTGCGGCCGCCAGCGCGATCTGCTGTCGGCGCTCCCTGATCTGACCCCACCAACGCTGCCCGACTGCTGTGCGCCTGACGAGGAGCCTGCCCGCTGACGCCAGACCCATCAACAGGAGCGCGCCCACCCACCACTTGCCAACCAGGGCATGGCTGACCTTCAGGAAGATCAGCGTGGGGACCGGGAACTCCTGAACGCCCATCTCCTCATAGAGCGCAATGAACTTCGGATAGACGACCACCAACTCGATCAGCGCCAGGCCGAGCAGCAGCGCCGCCACCATCCCCAGCACGATCACCAGCCAGTCCCGCCGCCCGCGCATCGCCCGCTTCCCTCCGCCGTCGGCGTTCCTGTTACCTCTGACCTGTCACCTGTTCCCTAGCTCTGCGACAGCGAGCCGATGATCGAGATCAGGGGCAGGAACATCGAGATGACGATGAACCCAACCACAAACCCCAGGAACACGATCATGACCGGCTCGAGAGCCGCCGTGAGGCTCTCGAGGGCGGACTCGACCTCGCCCTCGTAGAACTCTGCGACTTTCGAGAGCATGGAGTCCAGCTGCCCCGTCTCCTCGCCGATCGCGATCATCTGCACGACCATCGGCGGGAACATCCGGCTCTGGGCCAGCGGGTCGCCGATGGTGTCGCCCTCGCGGATGGCGGTTCGCGAGAGGAGGATCGCTTCGGAGATGATGCTGTTATCGACGGTACCTGCTACCGTCTCCATCGCCTGCAGGATGGGGACGCCGGAGCTGAGCAGCGTGCTCAACGTGCGGGCGAACCGCGCCACGGCGATCTTGTGGTTGAGGCTGCCGAAGACCGGCACCTTGAGCTTGACGATGTCGTAATACCGTCGGCCCGTCTTCGTGGCCCTGATACGGCCCAGGGCGACCCACAAACAGACGATGATGATCAGACAGACCCACCACTTGCTCGTCATGAAGCGGCTGGCCTTCATCAGCATCAGCGTGGGCAGCGGGAACTCCTTCACGCCCAGCTCCTCGAACAGCGCGATGAACTTGGGCAGGATGAAGGTGACCAGGAAGGTCACGATTCCCACCGCGACGATCATGACCAGGACCGGGTAGGTCATGGCGGCCTTGATCTTGCGGCGCAGCTCCATGTCCTTCTCAAGGAAGCCCGCCAGCCGTTCGAGGGTCTCGTCGAGGACACCACCGACCTCTCCCGCGCGCACCAGACCGACCGCCAGGTTCGAGAAGACGCGCGGGTACTGAGCCATCGAGCGCGACAGCGTCGCTCCGCCTTCGACCTCCGTCTGGATCTCGCGGATGATCTCCTTGAGGTTCACGCTGTTGGTCTGCTGCTCCAGGACGTCGAGGCAGCGGACCAGCGATACACCGGCATTGATCATGGTCGCGAACTGGCGACAGAAGATCGAGAGGTCCTTGAGGCCCACCCTGCGCCGCAGGCGGAAGCCGCCCCGTCGCTGCGGCGCCGCCGCCGCCGCCTCCTGGACCTGGGTGACGATGAACCCCTGGTCCCGCAGCTGTTGGACGACGATCTCGCGGTTGTCGGCCTCGAGCTTGCCCTTCTTCTTCTTCCCGGTCTTGTCGGCTACGATGTACTCGAAGGTAGGCATTGGTTATCCCCCGCGGGTCGCCCCGCCGAACTGGCTCCGCCCCTGCCGGATGTGAAGCGACGATCGCTGTCGATCCTAGTGACGCTCCTCGCCCGAATCCGCCTCGCCCCTTCCGCAGATTCCCGCCGGCAGTTCCTCACCGCTCCTCTTCGCGCCCGTAGATGAGCTTCTTCAGCTCCTCCTGGTTCTGAGCGCGCTGCATCGCCATCTCATACGTCACCATGCTCTGCTGGTACAGGTCGCGCAGGGCCTGGTCCATCGTCTGCATCCCGTGCTCACCGCTGGTCTGGATGATCGAGGTGATCTGGTGGGCCTTGTTTTCGCGGACGAGGTTGCGGATCGCAGCGGTGGCGATCATGACCTCGATCGCAGCGATACGGCCCGGCTGACCGGCGCGGGGCAGGAGCTGCTGCGAGAGTACCGCCAGCAGGTTGTTGGACACCTGAATGCGGATCTGCTCCTGCTGTTCCGGCGGGAAGACGTCGATCATGCGGTCCACCGACTCCGCCGCATTGTTCGTGTGTAGCGTCGCGAGGACAAGGTGGCCCGTCTCCGCGCAGGTGATGGCGAGCGCGATCGTCTCCAGGTCGCGCATCTCACCCACCAGCAGCACGTCGGGATCTTCTCGCAGCGCGACGCGCAGGGCCGCCTGGAAGCTGTGGGTGTCCTGGCCGAGCTCGCGCTGGTTGATGACGGACTTCTTGTGCGTGTGCAGGTACTCGATGGGGTCCTCAACGGTGATGATGTGCTCAGACCGCTCGCGGTTGATCTGGTCCACCATCGAGGCCAGCGTCGTGGACTTCCCGCTACCCGTCGGGCCGGTAACCAGCAGCAGGCCGCGCGGCCGACGCGCCAGCTGCTCGACGATCGCCGGCAGGCCCAGCTCCTGAGGCGTAGGGATGCGCGTCGGGATAAGACGCAAGGCCGCCGCGATGGTGCTGCGGTCCTTGAAGACGTTCACCCGGAACCGGGCGATCTTCTGCAGCTGGTACGCGCAGTCCAGCTCCATCTCCGTCTCGAAGCGCTCGATCTGCTCGTCCAGCAGGATGTCGTACATGATCCGCTGGGCAACCTGCGCCGTCAGCGCCTCGTACCGCGTCTTGCGCAGCGACCCGTCCACGCGGATCACCGGCGGCAGCCCGACCGCCAGGTGCAGGTCCGACGCGTTGTGCTCAACGACGATCTCCAGCAGCTCGTCGATGTGCACGTCGTGGATCGGCTTCAGCTCGACACGCCGGCGAGGCGCCGGCGCTTCGGCGGGCGGAGCTTGCGCGACCGCTTGCGCGGCCTGTCCGTTGCTCGGAGGCGGTGGCTGACCCATCGAGTTCTCCCCTCGTTCGGTACGTGGCCCTACATCTGCTGGCCCGCCGTGAAGACCACGCGCGTGACCTCCTCCAGGTCCGTGACGCCCCGGAGGATCTTGGCGAAGGCGTCCTGCTGCAGGGTCACCATGCCCTGCGCGACCGAGGCTTCCTTGATGTCGTTGTGCGACGCACGCCGCACGACCATCTCCTGCAGTTCCGGCGTCATCACCATCAGCTCGAAGATCCCGATCCGGCCTCGGTACCCCGTATGCCGGCAGGCCTCGCAGCCCACGCCGTGGTAGAAGACCTGGTCCTGGTTCTCCGGCAAGTCCGGGTCGAACCCGAAGGTGAGCAGCATGTCGCGGCGGGGCTCGTACGGCTCCTTGCAGTTCTCACAGATCCTCCGCGACAGACGTTGCGCCAGGACGCCGATGATCGACGCCGAGATGAGGAATGGCTCCACGCCCATATCGACCAGACGCGTCGTCGTGGACGGCGCGTCGTTCGTGTGCAGCGTGCTGAGCACCAAGTGGCCCGTGAGAGCGGCCTGGATCGCGATTTCCGAAGTTTCCAGGTCGCGGATCTCTCCCACCATGATGATGTCCGGGTCCTGCCGCAAGAAGTACTTCAGCGCGACAGCGAACGTCAGACCCGCCTTGCGGTTCACGTGGACCTGGCTGAGTCCGGCGAGCTGATACTCGACGGGGTCCTCAATCGTGATGATGTTCTTCTCGACCGAGTTGATCTTGTTGAGGACCGAGTACTGCGTCGTCGTCTTGCCGCTTCCCGTCGGGCCGCAGGAGAGGATCATGCCGTTCGGCTGCACGATCAGCTTCTCCAGCTCCGCCTGCATGTCCGTCACCAGCCCCAGCGAGTCCAGACCGATGAGAACGCTGGACTTGTCCAGAATCCGCATGACGATCTTCTCGCCCAGCGTCGTGGGAATCGCCGAGACGCGCAGGTCGTAGTCCTTGTCCCCGTGGCGGATATGGATGCGGCCGTCCTGGGGAACGCGGCGCTCCGCGATGTTCATCTCGGCCATGATCTTCAGACGGGAGATGAGCGGCGCGTGCACGTAGCGGGGCAGCGGGAGGACCTCGTGAAGGACGCCGTCGATCCGGTAGCGGACGCGGACGCCCTTGCGCATCGGCTCGACGTGGATGTCACTGGCCCGTTCGGCAATGGCGCGCTGGATGATCACCTTTGTGATCTTGATGATCGGCGCTTCTTCGGTCATGTCCGTCAGGCGGTCGGTGTCGATCCGCTGCTCGGACTCGGATACCACGTCCTCTTCGGTGCCCAGCGAGCGGGAGTCGCGGATGGATTCCGTGAGCTTCGCGATGTCCACACCACTGAAGTCCCGGCTCCCGCCTCCGCCGGATGAGGCGGCCGTCGCGGTAGCCGTCGCGGTGCCTCCGCGGGGCGCGGATTCGTAGGCGCGCGAGATGGCCTGGTTGACCGCCTCCTCGACCGCCAGGAACGGCTCCACCGCCACCTGCAACCGCATCTTCAGGTCGTCCAGGGCGATGACGTTGTCGGGCTCCGCCATCGCGACCTGCATCGTGCCGTCGCCGCGAGCGATGGGAATCGCCTTGTGCCGCTCCGCGGTGGCGCGGTCGAGAAGCTGGGCGATCGCGGGATCGACGGAGTAACGCGTGAGGTCCACAAAGCGCAAGCCCTGCTGCTCGGCAAGCGCCTCGAAGAGCTGGCGCTGATCGACGTACCCCAGGTCCACCAGGACCTCGCCGATCTTCTGCGTCGTCTGCTTCTGCATCTCGAGCGCTTCGTTGAGTCGCTGCTCGGTGATCAAGCCCTTCTGCACCAGAATCTGCCCGATCATGAGGCGGCGTGCAGAAGCCCGCATGAGTTACCACCTTCTCGCCACGTGGCGTGTAGTCGAGGTCCCCTCGTGCGAAATGCAGACGAGCACGGACGGCAGACCGCCCGCGCTATGCGATGAGCGCAGGGAGTACAGTAACCCTACCCCATATGGGGCCACTTCTCATCCTACCATGCGTCAGTCGGATTATACCTATACCCTGAGTTGGGTGTCAACAAACCCGCTTGCCGACGCCATGCTGCCTGCCGCATTCCCCGGACGGGCAGGACGCCCCTCCTCTGACGGCGAATCCGATTTCGACTGATGGACGCCCGGGAGCCCACAATGACGCCAAGTGTGATCACGATCACGTCTGTGCTGGTGATTTGTCTCCCCGCCGGGGCCGAGGACATCTGGCGTACGACGTTCGACGGCGCCCCCGCCCAAGACCTCCTTGCGCACACGTGGGGCGACAAGCCAACCGAGGTCCTGGCGAACGGCGCGGCGGAGAACCTCGGCCGCGAAGGCTGGGGCGGCCGACTCCATCTTCGCTTCGGCGACGAGACGCCCAATCACCTCTCCTACTGGAACCTCAAGCCCGACAGCCCGGTCCCGATCATACCGCAACTGGAGGAGATCTCCTTCTGGGTGAAGACGAACGTGCCGGTCAGCATCAAGATCGGTATCGGCACCTTCGGCTTCATCTACCACGGCCCCACCGTGCAGCCCTCCGCCGAGTGGCAGAAGCTCGCCGTGTCGAACGCCTACCAGGAGCTGAAGGCCTGGTGCACCCGCGGTGAGCGGCACGCTGACGATGGATTCGTCACCGACATCATCGTCGCGGTGGGCACCTCGCCGAATGTCGAGGCGGACATCGCCATTGACGATGCCGCCTTCGTCGGCTCCGAGGGAGCGAACCAGACGATCCGCGAGGAGGCGCGCAAGCGCCGCTTCAAGCGTATTCGCGCGAGCGTCGTCACCCTCCCCTGGAGCGACGAGGGGCGGTCGCTCGAGTCGGTGCTGGACCGCCTCGACGAGGCGGGAATGGTCGGCTCGGACATCGTTTGCTTGCCGATGGAGTGCGTGAAGACCGAGGGGGAACCGATCCCCGGCCCGCTCAGCAAGGCCATCGCCGAGAAGGCGAAGCAGTACGGTATGTACGTGATCGGCAACCTGCGCGAGGTCGAGGCTGCCCGCCTCGCCCCCCGACCCCCTCTCCTGAAGGGAGAGGGGGCAACGCCAACGGCTCAGCCCAGCGTTGCTCTCCCCCTCTTCCTTCAGGAGAGGGGGTCGGGGGGTGAGGCTAGCGCCGACAAGCACTACGTGACCTCCTTCCTCTGCGATCGCACGGGACAGATCGTCGGCAAGTACCGCAAGTCCCACAAGATGCCCGATGAGGACATGGACCTCGGCGATGACCTGCCCGTGTTCAACACGGACTTTGCGCAGATTGCCATGCGCATCGGGAGCGATCGGTTCTTCGCCGACATCGACCATGTCTACACCGCGAAGGGCGCGCGGATGATCTTCTGGAGCCAGGCGCCTGAGCCGGTGGAAGACGAGTACCAGCAGGACCTGCCGAGCGAGGGCCGGGCCGCCGACTACACCGTCTTCATCGCCTGCGCCCGCTACTCGCGCGCCGCCGACGGCTGGATCACGTGTAACTTCCCGCCCTACCGCGGCAGCGAGATCGGCCGGTCGTACATCATCGACCGCGAGGGCGAGCGCGTCGCCTCGACCACGCGCAAGGGCTCCGTAGCCACGGCCGTGATCCCCGCCGAGGAGCTGCGCGGCCTCGGCCGGGCCGCCAACGCGAACCCGGCGTTCAAGGCCCTCACGGACCCCGTTGCGCTGCCCGAGCCTCGCCAGTGGGCCAAGCGCAAGATCCGCGTCACCGCCATCGAGAACCACGTTGGCATCGATGACCTTCTGAGCAAGCTCGACGAGGCCGGCAAGCTCGGGACCGACATCGTCTGCACCTACGAGTTCGTGTGGATCTCGGGCGGCCCGCCGGAGAAGGTCGAGAAGCAGACGGCCGCCGCCAAGGAGAATCTGAAGAAGGTCGCCGAGAAGGCGAAGCAGTGGAACATGTACGTGCTGATCGCCGGTGTGGCGGACCGCCTCGAACGCAACGAGGCGATCCTCTACGGCCGCGATGGCAGCGAGGTCGGGCGCTACTACAAGATCGCGAAGACTCACGACGAGCAGATCGTCGGCGAGGACACGCCGATACTGGAGACCGACTTCGGCCGGATCGGCGTGCGAATCTGCGCGGATGAGTGGATGGTCGAACTCGACCGCACCTACGGCGTCAAGGGCGCCGACATCATTTTCACTCCTACCCAGAGCTGGGGCCCCGACGCGCTCTTCCGCAACCTCCGCGACACCTCCCGCGCGATGGATGCGCAGCTCTTCCATGTGCAGGCGACGCACTCAACGCAGGAGACGATGCACCGTAGCCTCATCATCGAGCCGACGGGCGTGCCCGTCGCCCGCACCGAGTACCGCAGCAACGGACTCGTCACCGCGGTCATCGACCTGGACAACGACCGCCCGCAGCGCTTCATCCGGAACTGGAAGCCGCACGAACCGAAGGGCTACCTGCCCGAGTACCAGGACACCCAGGTGCCCGAGATGGCCAACGACCTGAGGGAGACCATCCTCCGGCAGCGCCGCCCCGAGCTCTACCAGGTCCTGGCACCCAAGCCCACCGAGAAGAGGGACGGCTGAGATGCCGTTCGTCATCCGCAGCGAAGAACCCGGCGACGAAGAGGCCATCGACCTCGTGAACTTCCGGGCCTTCATGGTCCACCACACCGAGGGCGGTGTGCCGCGCGTTGACGAGCACGACCTCGTGCGCTACCTGCGGGCCTACTGCCCGGGCTTCGACCGGCGCCGCTCGATCACTGCGTGGGACAAGCAGCGTTGCGTTGGTCACGCGCTCTTCACGCCGGCACGGATCCGGTTGCTGGGTGAGACGGTCGATGCCCTCGCGGTCGGCCCCGTGGCCGTCGATCCCGGCTACCAGCGGCAAGGCATCGGCGGCGAACTCCTGTGGTTTGGCCACGAACTCGGGCGCGAAGAGGGTTTCGGCGTCGCCTTCCTGTGCGGCCACCCCAGCTACTACCCTCGCCACGGCTATGTGCCCTGCCACGGCTTCGCGAAGGTGACGATCGACCTGGAGAGGCTCCCGCCCTCCTCCGGCACGCTGCACGCGCTGCCCGTGACTTCGGCGGACGTTCCGTGGCTTGTCGCGTGCGGCGAGGTGGAGTGGGCCGACGTGGACTTCGGCTGGCTCTGGGGCGACGCGCTGACGGAGTGGAGCGCGCCCGGTGCCATCGCGCTGATGTGGTGGACGGAGGACGGCCGGCGCGCCGCCTACACCCTCGCCGATCCGCGCGGCAGGTGGCGGCACGTTCTCGGCGATGATCCGGACAGCGTCCGCGAGGCCCTCTACGCAATCCGCCCTACGACCCTCGACCACCATCCGTCCGGTTGGCTCGCGCGCAATGTGCTCGATCCCGGGTGGTCGGTCGTCGAGGTCGAGCGCGGCGATCCCGCGATGGCCTGCGAGTTGCAGGAGGGCGCCCTCGGCCCGCTGCTGAATGCCCTGGAGTCCGGTACGCGACCGCCGGGCTGCGTGAACTGGGCACTGCCGTTCATCCTGATCCCCTGACGTCGTGGAGGTGGTTGAGCGTGAGTCGTCTCTCCCGCATCGCCGTTGCTGGCCTCAGCCTCGGTCTCGCCACGCTGTGCGTCGCGCAACCTCCACTCGCCCGCGTGTACGTCAAGGACGGTCAGGTCGTCAGCGAAGGCTTGAAGCCCATCGACACCACCTCATGGGACGACACGCCCCAGGTCGGCGAGGTGGAGGGTGTCGAGTGCTTCGTGAACGAGGGCGGGAATGAGTGGTTGCGGCTGGTGCTCGACCCCGCATGGCCGCAGGACTATACCGGGCCCGCCACGATCGGGATTCGCTTCTTCGACGGACGTCCCGGCGAGCGATCCGGGCCGCTGATGATGCAGTTCGACTCCGCCGACCCCGCGCGTCTGGTCAACGGCGCCTGGGCCTGGACACCGCCGGTGTGGCGCGCCGGGAGCGGGCGGTGGCTGACCGCGTACTGGACCATCGAGAAGCCTGCGTTCCGCCACCGCCAGCTCGGCGCGGACTTCGGCATCAGCGGCAAGACCAACCGAGGTCTCCCTACGCTCAACACTGCCGAGGTGACGGTGACCCGGGCGGGCATCCTCCTGACGGCCGATGTCGAGGGCCTGGCACTCGGCGACCGGGGCGTCGCCCACGTCACGGCGAAGGTCTTCGGCCCGGATGGCGCTCCGGCGCCCGATGGCACGCTCGTGACCTTCGCTGCCGCCCTGGGTATGTGCGATCCCACCCAGGTGGCGGTCGCCGGCGGCACGGCCACAACGACCTTCACACCCGCCGGCGAGATGGGCGAGGCCGTCATCCAGGCCTCGTGCGACTTCACCGCTCACGAGATGCGCCTGCCGCTGGTGTCGGGCTCCGGCGGCGTGACGGAGGTCGACTGGGTCGTCAGCGACTTCGAGCACGAAGGCGAGTTGCCGGTGGCCGGTCCGCACTTCACCCGCGACGTCAAGGGCACTCTGGCCGTCCTCCCGGAGGCAGCGCACTCCGGCGAGAACGGGGCCGCCTGCGAGTACGAGGGCGTCCCCGGGGCCAGGTGGTTCAGCGCGGGCGTGGAGTTCCCCGTGCAGATTCCCGGCGTCCTGCGCGGAGTGAGCTTCTGGGCGAAGTGCACCGAGCCGAACACGGAGCTGCGCTGGACCATGCTCGACCAGGAGGAGGAGGAGTGGACCTTCTCGGCGCCCGTGTTGGAGACCGGTCAGAACGGCTGGCGCCGCCATGGCTCATCGACGGTGGACCCTTACTTCCCCACGGACAACGCACTGCTGGACTACCCGCTCACCTTCGGCTGGGCCTCCGTCATCCGCGAGCCGTGGAGCAATGCGCAGCAGGGCACGCTGTACATCGACGACATCGTTGCGCGGGTGATGGTCGCGAAGTCGGAGGTGGAGGAACTGCACCTGGTTGCTCCATGAAGGCGGCCGCGAGGGCGTGGAGCTGCAGGAGGGTATCCTGGCCCTACTGCTGAATGCTCTGGCGTCGGGCCATGAGAGGAGACCGAGCCTGTGAAGAGGTCCGTTTCGGCGTGTGTGCTGCTGGTCTCGGTGCTGGCTGCGCCCGCCCTGTCCCAGCCGATGCAGCCGTCGGCGGGTATCCTGTCGTACTACCCGGAGCTGGCTCCGGCGCTTGAGGTGCTCCGGTTCCTGACGAAGCCGCTCATCTTCCTGGGCATCCTGCTCTTCATCGGGCTGATCATCGGCCGCCTGTTGGACGGGGCGATTGCGCCCGCCGCTGCGGCTCCGGAGGTCGGCTTTGCGCGCGATGAGCGCACGACCCGCCGCCTCATGATCGGTCGCATCGTCATCTGGGTGTTCGCGCTGGCCGCGGCCTCGGAGGTCATCGGCTGGCACTGGTTCGGCGCGGTGCTCTACCCCTTCAGCCGGTTGCTTGCCACGATCGTGACTTGCGCCGCGATCGTCTTCGCGGTCACCATCGCGGCACTGAACCTCGCTGACCGCAGCCGGGAGACGATGCTCTCCGTCCTGGGCTGGTACTACCTCAACCGCCACCCCAGCCGCCCGAGCCGCGACACGCCGATCGATCTCGGCGTGGGCGCCCCCGGGCGCATCACCCGCGTGGACCTGCTCCATACTACGTTCGACCTCGGCGGCGGACGGGTGGAGATTCGCCCCAACGCCTGGCTGATGCACGCGCACTTCGGCTGGGGCTCCGCCTCCCCGGAGCCTCACCCGCCCGAACCGAGCCCACCGTCGTGACGCTCCTCAGGAGGCCATCATGTACCTCGTCACCCTCGCGCTTGGTGCATCCCTGCTCTCCGTCGCTGCGTTCTCGGCCGACGCCCTGACTCCGCCCGACGCCTTGCCCGACCTCCCCCAGGGCAAGGCGTGGAAGCTGGTCTTCAATGATGAGTTCGACGGCACCACGCTCGATGCGAGCAAGTGGAACATCCCCGACGAGTACGCCCGCCGCGATGGCTGGTGGAGCCCGAAGGCAATCAGCCTCGACGGGAAGGGCAACCTCGTCATCAGCACGCTGAAGGAGGGCGACCGCTATCTCGACGGCTGCGTGCGAACGCGCGGCAAGTTCGAGCATGCCTTCGGTTACTACGTCGCCCGCATTCAGCTCCAGAGGCAGCCCGGCCACTGGTCGGCCTTCTGGCTCTACAACGACTGCGTCGGCAAGATCGGCGACGACGGCCGCGACGGGACCGAGATCGACATCTACGAGAAGCCCTGGCTCGATGACCGCATCAACTACGCCCTGCACTGGGACGGCTATGGCAAGGAGCACCGCTCCGAGGGCAAGGTCGTCAGCGTGCCGGGCGTGATGGAGGGCTACCACACCTTCAGCCTCTGGTGGAAGCCCGACGAGTACGTCTTCTACGTCGATGGCCAGGAGATGTGGCGCACGAACGCCGGCGGCGTCTGCCAGGCGCCGCTGTACATCAAGCTCAGCGACGAGATCGGCGCCTGGGCCGGCAAGATCGCCGACGCCCAACTCCCCGACGCGTTCCTCGTGGACTATGTGAGGGTGTACGACGTAGTCGACGCGCCCTGAGTACCGGCCTGGCTCACTGAGTGAGCAGCTGCAGCACCTGCTGCCTCACCCGCTCCACATCCTCCGCCGTCATCCCTTCCGCCGCGCGCCACGGCTCGACGGCCAGCGTATTCGCGTCCAGGTTCAGGCCGCGCATTGAGGCGAGGGCGGCGGCGAGCTGCTCCCGATTCCAGCCGCTCCGCTTGCCGAGCGCGGTAAGCGCCTCCACATCCTGCGCGGCGTCGCGCCAGACCTTGAGGCGCAGACTCGCGACGGGTCCGTTGATGCCGAAGCGCTTCCCGGGGTAGAGGATCGCGGTCGGCTCGGGCTTCTCGAAGTTCTCGTCGCCGCCGACGGTGAGCCACGGCACGACGGCGTCCGCGCCGGCGAGGTAGGCGCGCAGGACCCACTCGACCCCCTGGAGGTTCGAGGCCCTGATCGTGTTCCCGGTGCCGTAGTTCCAGATCGTCGCGCCGCTCTCGCGCTGCATCTGCAGGCAGCGGCGGTTCTTGCGGAACAACTCGCCGGAGATGACCATCAAGCCGACCTGATCCTTCAGCCAGTCCCGCTGCCACTGCGGCCGGGAGAGGTCCTCGCGGTAGACCATCCGCGGGCCCTGTATATCCGCAACGCCCTCCTCGAGCAGTCCGGCGAAGAACTGGAGCGCCAGCCAGTCGTCGCGATACATCGGCTCGTCGAGGCACCACCAGCTCGTGCCGCGCCCGCCCTGTTTCGGGTCCTTGTAGTAGTGCTTGTTGTTCTGGTAGCACTGGAAGTCCGTGCGCGTCCAGCCCTTCTCGGCGAAGTGTTCCGCGATTTGTCGGGAGGCTGCGCGGAACGCCTCCTTGTACTCCTCGTCGAAGGCCTCCTCGACGGGCTTCGCGCGCATCGCGTGCTCGGCGATCATCAGCGGGTACTGGTTCGAGACCTGCGGCGCGTCGTAGTGCCCCTCGGGTCGCGCCGGCCACGCCTCGTGCAGCCACAGGTACAGGTTGTGCAGCGGCACTCCCGCCCGCGGCAGGTCGGCAAAGGCCTCGCCCGACAGGTACGGCCCAAACTGCTCGTCCCAGGCGCTCCAGTCAGTGATCCGCGTCTGAGCGCCGTTCTCGGTCACCGGTGGCGCATAGTTCGCCGAGATGTTCCCCGAGTGGCTGTAGCCCAGCAGGTCCAGCGTCCCGCGATGCTTGTGAGCCATCCGGTGGTACTCGCGCTCGATGGCGCGGTATTCCGCCGTTGCGTCATCCAGCCCAAAATGCCCCCCGACCGGCCCGTAGGCGTTCAGGTCGAGGTTGAAGCTCAGCTCGTCCGGGTACGTGTACGCGGACACGTTCAGCGTGACCGGCAGCGTGTGCGCCTGGTCCCCGACCTTCACCTCAACCTGCGCCTCGTGCTCGCCGGCCGCCGCGTCCTTCGGCACGTACAGGTCGATCCACACCGCCTGGTTGAGCTGCTTCGGCACGACGTTGTCAGCCGGGGGCAGCTGCAGGTTGCCGTCGGTCGGAATGGCGACCTCCGGATAGTAGTACTCGCCGTCCTTCAGGTACCACACGCGGAACAGCTCGACATCCTTCGCCGGGAGCGTCTTGCCTCCCGCGCACGCGAAAGGCGTCACCCGCACACTCGCGGTTGTCGGCTGCTCCCCAACCGGCAGGATGACCTGGAAGCCCGCAAACCCGCCGCGGGCGCTCGCGAGCGTAACGCGGTCTTGGGCCAGGCGCGACTCGACGCGACCCAACCCGCCCATCCATACGCCTCCATACCCGTCCGGCCCGCTCTGCTCCAGGATGGCCCAGCTCTGCGGGTTCACTTTCACTGTGCTCGGGCACGCGAAGACCTGAAGAAGCTGAGCCTTCCTTTCAGCCCGTCCGACAGGCCCCACCTTCGGCCATGCCAGCGCCGGCGAGGTCCTGCCCTGAGCCTCGGCGGCCGGTGACCGGGTGCCGAACACATCGATCGCCGCCAGCCTAACGTGACACGCCGCGTCCGGCGGCAGTTCCGGCACGTCGATGACCTGCTCCTCTCCCGGCTTCGCATGGGGAATCAGGTAGCGCGGGATGTCCCGGCCTGTCTCGCCGATGGCGAGATGCCCTTCGTAGGTGAATGCACCTTCCGGCGCCGTGAACCGAACCCGCAGTCCGCCCGAGTTCAGATGCGCGAGGTCCGGGGCCGCCTCGACGCTCAGCTTCGTCGGCGCCGCCGGAGGTTGCGTTCCGCCCGGCGCCGCCTCGACCATCAGGTACGGCTTGCTCGCGGACTGCTCGCGTGAGTAGACATCGTTGTTGGCCGTCGTCTGGCCCTTCTCGTCGGAGACGACCAGCCCATACGAGTCGCCGCAGACCATGGCCTGCACGAGATCGGGCGGCACGTCGATCTCGATCCAGCCGTCATCGGCGCGGCGGATGTCCGTGTAGTGCACGAGCGTGTGGCCCACGCCGAAGGTCACGTCCGTGAAGTCCGACTGCGGCCCGGCCCAGAGGCGGTTCGGGTAGGCCGCATACGCGAAGCAGCACGCGCCCTGCTGAGCCTCCCCCGTTCCCGTGCCTTCCTCCCAGTCCGCCGAGATGCTGCTCAGCCCTACCGTCCGCAGCCACGGTTGCTGCCCCACGGGGCACAGCCGGAGGACCGCGCTCTGTACTTGCTTCCCCTGCACCGCGTCAAGCCCGAACTTCATCAGCATGAAGTGCTGAATGCCCTTGATGCGGATGTGCGACGACCCGCCGAGGTTGAGGTCTACCTCCTGCTCATAGGCCGCAATCGAGGTGTCCCCCGTCACCTCCACCCTCACCGTCTCACCGAAGGCCATCGGGGAATTCGCGGCGAAGAGGAGCCCGAGCACGACGACCATGGTGCCCACCCGCCCGTCTGTTGAGATGACGCCCGCAGCACAGCCTGGGCGCGCTATTGCCTGACCTTGTACAGCCCGACGCCGCCGGCCCACAGCTCGCTCGTCTCCGGGTTGAAGCGCAGAACCGTCGGCTTGACGTACGGGAGGTCCCCGGTGATCTCCTCCCAGGTGGCGCCGCCGTCTGTGGTCCGGTAGACGCCCCCCACGGCGCCCGTGCCCCACGTCACGCGCGACAACCAGAGCCTCGACTCATCCCGCGGGTCGATCTCCAGGCCGACGATCACCGCCGACGAGCCGCTGAACCGCGTGACCGGTTGCCACGTGCGGCCGTGGTCGGCGCTGCGCCAGAGGTTCGCCCCGGAGCAGTAGGCCACACCGGTCGGCGAGACGATGGCGTTGAAGACCCACGACTCGTTGCTGAAGACGCGCTCCCAGCTTGCCCCGGCGTCCTCGCTGCGGTACACGCCGCCCCCGTTGCCGCAGGCGCCCCAGTAGAGGCGGTTCGGGTCGGTCGGGTCCATCGCGAAGGCGTTGAAGCACCGGCGGCTGCCGGGCTGGCTGGGCAACTGGGTCCACGTGTCGCCGCCGTCGCCCGACCGGAATACGCCGCCGCCCGCGCGCCCCTTGTCGGGCTCCGGGTCGCCGTCCATGCCCAGGTAGAGGACCTTCGGGTCGGTCGGGTTCCAGGCCAGGGCGCGGGGATAGGACTGGCCCCACATGGTGTTGGGCGTGGGGCGGTAGTCGGGGAGGCCGCTACGGCTCACGCGGAACTTCCGGCCGCCGTCCTCGCTGATGAAGACGCGGTTCGGCGGCGAGTCCCACGGTGAGGAGGTGGTCAGGATTCGCGGCCCGCCGTCCCCCGGCCACAGGGCCACCCGCCACAGATGGCCGCTGACCTCCTTGTCCCACGCCAGGGGCAGGAGCTGACGCCAGCTCGCGCCGCCGTCCTCACTCATCGTGAGGCCCTCGTCCATCGACGTGACGTAGACCTTCCCGCCGAGGAAGCGGATGTCGGTGACGCACGTGATGTCCGCGCCCCGATCCCGCTCCTGCCAGGTCAGGCCGCCGTCCGCGCTGAAGACATTCCGCCAGTTCCCGGCGACGAACAGCTCCTGAGGGTCCTGCGGGTTCACCGCCAGGTTCGCCGGGTTGCTCAGGGGGCACGTGCCTGCTGCGATGCCGCCGTAGTCCTCCGGGCAGGTCGGGTTCGCGTCGAAGTCGCGCCGTAGGGTGCGCGATTCCTGCCACGTCCGGGCGCCGTCCGTCGAGAGGTAGAAGTACCCATCCCACCCGACCGCCCCGATGCAGTACACGGTGCTCGGGTCCTGGGGATCGACGGCGACCTCCCGAATGCTGCACCCTTTCCCCAGTCCCTCGTTGGCGGCCGACCACGTGACCGCGCCGTCCTCTGAGCGCCGCACCCCGTCCTGACCGAAGGCGCCGTAGGCGATGCGCGCGTCCGAGGGTGCGATCGCGACGCACGCCGCACCCGGGCCCGTCCAGGTCCGCGTCCACGTGAGGCCGGCGTCCTCGCTCCGGAGAACCCCGAACTTCGTGCTGGTGGCCAGCAGGACGTCCGGCGCGGTCTGCGCGACCGCCACCGAGGAGATGGCCCCCTCGGGTCTGGGCTCCAGGTCGGCGGACTGGCGCACCTCCGTGACGAACAGCGCGTCCGCGATCGTGCGGTTGGCGCGCCACCCCTCGACGTCGCCCGCCTTCTCCCAGTCCCCGAGCAGGACAACGCCCGGCGTGTCCCTGGGCGGGCCCGGCGCGACCGTGCTCTCGGAGGAGGCATGGACCGCCACCGCGTCGAGGTAGACGTCCCCTCGGTAGCCGCGATCCGGCGATCGCACGACGCAGTAGGCGAAGTGGATGGCCTCCAGGTTCTTCAGCCCTGCGAGGTCCAGCGTCAGCTCCGTCCACTCCCCCGGCTTGGCATCCAGCGGCGTCGCCTGCTGCCAGAGCCAGTTCGGCCCGCTCTGGACGACCAGCTGCGCCTGCAACCGCGGGGCCTCCACAGGTGCGAACACCCGCGCCGTGAGCTTGCGGTAGCCCGACCAGTCGGCACCCGGCTGGCTGAGGCCCAGTTCCGCCCGGCCGTTCCTGTTCCAGTCCCCGGCGTCGCTCCCAAACGCCATCACCAGGCACCCCTGCCCGCGAAACGCCGGGGGCGGCGGCGGATGACCCTCGCCAGCGACGGCCGGCAGGTAGTTCAGCTCCGTCCACGTCTCCCCGCCGTCGGTCGACTTGTAGAGCCTGCCGTGCCGACTGCCGGCGTAGACCGTCCCGCCTCGCGTCGGGTCGACGGCTATCGGCCGCACGCTGACCTGCCGCTCGACGGAGAGATTGAGTTTCCCCGCCGCCGTCTCGGGCAGGAAGCGCCAGTGTTCGCCCGCGTCGGTGCTCTTGCACAGACCGGTCACCGTGCCCGCGTAGACGGTGTCGGGCTCGGCCGGGCTCACCGCCAGCGCGTAGACCGCATAGTCCCTCAGGCCCCGGTTGATGAAGCGCCAGTGGAGCCCCTTGTCCTCGGTCTTGTACGCGCCGGCGACATCGCCTCCCAGGTAGATCACGCCGTCCACGGTCGGGTGGAACGCGCAGGACCAGAAGAACCCGCCGCCGCCCCACCCCACCGGCTGCCACGCGGGCGCCTGCCCCGTCACCGCCCCTCCGACCAGCATGATCGACGCGAGAGCCACTCCCATCGTCCCTCCTGCCTTTGCTCCAGGCCTGCCGTTCTTCGCCGTTCTTCTCATCTTCAGGACTCTTCCCGTTTTCGTTCCGTTAGCCGTGCCTGAAGATCGGCTCCACATCCCTCATCTCCTCCGCCAGCGCCTGCCGCGTCTCGTTCGTGATCGGGGTGAACTGCAGCGCGGCTTCGACCGCCAGCTTGAGCAGCCGCCCCTCTCCCGGCGAGACGGCCGCGGTGATCGGCAGGCTGAGCGCGTAGTCGAGCGCCATCCGCGCACGCTCGGGGTCGTCGACGGGTTGATACCAGCACTTGGGGTAGATTCGCTCGGCCTCCTTGGGCCACGGCGTCCAGGCGAGGGCCTTGAGGGCGAGGCGGGCGGCGCCCTTCTCGATGGCCCTCTCCAGCACCCGCGGGCCGAAGTTGCCGTTCTCCATGCACACGCAGTTGAACGGGAAGAGCACGCTGTCGAAGGCGAAGGCGTCCAGCAGCTTGAGCGCCGCGCTCTCGCTGTGCGCCGAGAACCCGATGTAGCGGATCGTCCCCTGTTCGCGCGCCTGCAGGAAGGTCTCCATCGCGCCGCCCGGTGCGAGGATCTGATCGACCTCCTCGTCCTTGCTGACGCCGTGGAGCTGGTACAGGTCGAGCCGATCGGTCTGCAGCAGCCGCAGTGACTCCTCCAGCTCCGCCTGCGCCCCGGCGGCGTCGCGCCTTGTCGTCTTGCAGGCGAGGAAGCACTTCTCCCGATACGGCTTCAGCGCCGGCCCCAGGCGCTCCTGGGCGTTGCCGTAGGTCGGGGCGACATCGAAGTAGTTCACCCCGCGCTCGACCGCCCATGCCACGATGTCGTTCGCCTCGGACTGCTCGATTTGGCTGACGACGATCCCGCCGAAGCCGATGATCGATAGTTCAGCATCGTCCCGGTAGTTGCGACGCAGCAGCATGCCCGTGCCTCCGTTCTCCGTCTGGGCCCGGCCGGCGGCGGCCCCCGCGCTTGCTGCGACTACGGTCGAGATGAAGTCCCTGCGTCTCATCTGGCGTCCCCCCCGCACCGCGAGGCTTGGCAGCAAAGAACGCTTCCGCTCACCCCAGGCTCTACGGTCCAGGTACTTGTGCGAACGTGCGAATGCTGTGGTTGCACGTTGGCGCGGGATGCGGTATGATACCCATGTCCTTCCGCCAAAGGGGAGTAGCAGGGCCGCTTCTGCGGCTTCGCGCAGGCCAACATCACGAAGCTGTGTCTTCTGGCCGGCCGACCGGATCTCCTCCGGGTGTCAGACCTTTGGCTGCGCATGCAACCCATGCGCGGCCGCGTTCTTGGGCCGTGCAGTCGGAGGAGACCCTCTTGGCCTGGAGACCCCTGGCGCCCTTCCTCGTTGCGATCGTTGCCGCCCTGCCCGGCACCGTTGCTCGCTTCATCCACCTTGAGCTTGACCCCCCTCTGGTCGCTCTTCTGTCGGGGGCGGCGATCCTCGGCGCGGCCTTCCTGTTGGTGTGGGCGTGCGACACGGCCCAGGCCGACGTCTCGCAGGCTCTTGCACTGGCGGTGGTCGCTCTCATCGCGGTCTTGCCCGAGTACGCCGTGGACATGTATTTCACCTGGCAGGCCGGTCAGTTCCCCGACGGCCCGTATTCGCAGTACGCCATTGCGAACATGACGGGCGCCAACCGGCTGCTGATCGGGGTGGGGTGGGCCGTCATTGCGGCCCTCTTCTGGTTGAGGACCCGGCGTTCCGTTCAGCTCGAGGAAGACCGTCGCCTGGAGTTGCGGTTCCTCGGCGCCGCTACCCTGTATGCCTTCGTCATCCCGCTGAAGGGCACGCTGGCGTGGTATGACGGCGTCGTGCTCATCGGGCTCTACGTGTGGTACCTGGCCGTCGCAAGCCGTCGACCTCCTACCGAAGACCACGACGACGGCCCGGCCCGGCACCTCATCGCTCTGCCGAAGGCCCCGCGGCGCGCGGCGACGCTTGGGCTGTTCCTGTTTGCCGGCGCCGCCATTCTTGCGAACGCCGAGCCCTTCTGCGAGGGGTTGGTCGCCACGGGGAAGACCTTGCGGATCAGTGAATTCCTCCTCGTTCAGTGGCTGGCGCCGTTGGCTTCCGAGACCCCCGAGTTCGTCATCGCCATCACCTTCACGCTGCGCGCACGGGCGAGCTTGGCTCTGGGGAGCCTTCTCTCGGCCAAGCTGAACCAGTGGACCCTGCTGGTCGGCATGATCCCGGCGGTCTTCGCCGTGTCGCACGGCTCCCTCGACGTCCCGATACCGATGGGCGACCGGCAGATGAGCGAGATACTCCTCACCGCAGCGCAGTCTCTGTTTGCGGTCGTTCTCCTCGGAGCTCTGAGCCTCTCACTGGGGCAGGCGCTGCTGCTGTTCGGCCTCTTCATCGGGCAGTTCGTCACGCCCAAGAACATCGGCTCCCCGCTCGCCGGAGCGTCCGGCCTTGGCGGACACCCGGTCCACCTGCTCTTCTCGCTCCTGTACGTGCTCACCGGCGTCGCCCTGTTCCTGGACCAACCTCAACGCCTGAAGAGCCTGTGGGGCGGGTGGCGGCTCCGACCCGGAGATGACCCCCCAGGCGGCCCGACGGTTACCATGGACCGGTCCGGGGCTGAGCCGCCATCTCACCTTCACGCCTCGGGGCCCGGGCCGGATTGCGCGACCACGAGTCAACCGGCTGGGTCTGCGGACCATCCATCCGGACCCCGCTCGTAGGGGAGGTCGCGGGTCGGAGGGCACGTACGTGGCGCAGCCCTGTCCACCGCGGAGTGTGCAGCCATGAGCCAGTCACTTGTCGCCAGCGTGGCGTGGGCACTCCTCGCGCTGCTGCTGATCCTTGGGGCGTGCGAGGTGTTCACCAACGGGATCGAGTGGTTCGGCAGGAAACAGAACCTCTCTGAGGGCGCCGTAGGCAGTATCCTCGCCGCGGTCGGCACCGCGATGCCCGAAACCATCGTCCCCGTCGTCGCCATCCTCCTGGTCGGCGGCGAGGGCGGCCGTGACGTGGGCATCGGCGGCATCCTCGGCGCCCCCTTCATGCTGAGTACGCTGGCCTTCTTCGTGACCGGCCTGAGTGTGCTCCTCTTCGCCCGCCGGCGGCCCTCCGGCCTCGCCATGTCCGTGAATGCCCGTGCGATGCGGCGCGATATCGGGGTGTTCGTCGTTGCTTTCGCCACCGCAGCGGGGGCCTCGTTCGTGCCTCTGCGGTGGGCGCGGATCTCGATCGCGATCCTGCTGGTCCTGGGCTACGCCCTGTACGCGCGCCTCCACCTCAAGGATGAGGATGAGGAGAGCGCGGAAGCCCACGAGTTGCGCGCCCTTTACTTCACCTCGCCGGGGACGAACGGTCCGCCCCGCACCCGGTACGCGATCGTGCAGATCCTCACTGCTTTGGCGGCGATCTTCCTTGGCGCCCATCTGTTTGTGGCGAAGCTCACCGCCATTTGTACCCACCTCGGAGCGAGCGCTCGACTCCTGGCACTCATCATCGTGCCGATCGCGACGGAGCTGCCCGAGAAGTTCAACAGCGTCCTGTGGATTCGCCAGGGGAAGGACACGCTGGCCTTGGGCAACATCACTGGCGCGATGGTCTTCCAGAGCTGCATCCCCGCCGCCATCGGCATCCTCTTCACCAAGTGGCAACTCAACGCCCACGATCTCACTTCGGTCGCGATTGCCTTGCTCTCTGGCGCGGTCCTCTACGTGAGCCTCCTGCGCACCGGCCGTCTATCGCCCTTCGTTCTACTCGCGGGAGCGCTCGGATACGTGGTCTTCCTGGCGCTGGCCCTGTCGTAGGCGCGGCGGGCGTCGCCAGCACCCCGGCCCGCGAAGAAACAGACGCTCGGCCATCGTCAGCCGAGCGTCTGTGAGACTCCCTGAGGGAACCGTCCCGCTACTGCGTGATCTTCACCTTCACTTCCTCGCTCGCCGCCTCTTCGTCGGCGCTCTTGGCGGCCGCTACGAGGGAGACCACGTCGCCGGCTGCCACGCCGCCGGGCACGAGGGTGAAGGTGGCCTCATACGTGCCGTTGCCGGTCTTGGCGGCAGACTTCTGCCACGCGCCATCGTTAACCCGCCACTGCAGCCCGACCGTCGAGAGACCCACTCCGGTCACCTTGACCTTCACCGCAATCGGCTGCCCGAGTGCCGCGGCTGCGGGGGCCTCGATGATCTCCACGGTCAGGCCCGCCCCCGCCAGCGAGGCGGCGTCGTCCTTGGCGGTGGCCGTCGCCGTGTTGGAGAAGGGCGAGATCGCCGTGCCGACGCGATAGCGCACCTTGTACTCGAAGGCCACGCCGTTGGTGGCCTGGGCGTCGATGACCTGGATCGGGTTGCCCGCCACCGAGGCGGAGACGGTCATGTACACGGTCGTCGGCCAGTTCTGACCCACGCGACGTCGGAATACCTCGTAGTCGCCGCTCACTGCCGCGCCCGTGTCGCCGCCCTGCATCCCGAACGGGGGAGGCGGAGGCGGCCCGATTCCGCCCTCGCTCGTGGAGCGGGTCCAGGCCAAGTCGATCGCGTTGCCGCCGCCCGGGCGGTCCGCGGCCCCCAGGTTCGTGGGCGGCTCCAGAATGATGTCATCCCGCGGCACCGCTTCGGCCTCGTTCGAGGGATCGGACCCCACGCCCGTCCCCGACACCGCGATGGCCCAGTACGTGTATGAGCGCAGGTTCAGCAACTCGGTCGAGGTGTCGAGAAGCTGGTATGTCGTCGCGCCCGTCGCGTCAACCACCTTCACTCGCGTCGCGGGAGACTCGAACACGGAGGTGAGCTTCCGGTACACCACATACTTCGCCACGATGTTGCGCCCGGTGCCATCGTCCAGCGAGCGGTTCCAGGTGACGATGACGGCCTTCCCGTCGTCATCCGGACGGTCCTGTGCGGTCAGGCCCCGCGGCGGCGCCGGCTTCCGGCTGTCCTGAGCCACGATCTTCTTCTCGGCCGTCCACTTCGAGTACCCGGTTGGCGCCTTGGCCCGCGCCTTGTACACATACGTCGCACCGACGGTCAGCCCGGTGTCCCGAGCGCTGTACGCAGCCAGCTTCTTGGCGACCACGCTCAGCGTTGCCGTGGTCGGCCAGGCCTGCCCGGCGCGCTTGCGGAAGATCTCGTAGGCCGTGACCTCGGGATGGGCGGCGGTGTCGTCCACGGAAGCCGTGAAGCTGATGTCCGCTGCGCCCATCGCGTCGGGCGCCGCCGCCACGGCGAAGTTGGTGGGCGGCCGAGGCGGGGTGTTGTCCAAGGGCGTGCCGCGGCCGAAAACAGGGGTGGAGTACTGCGTGGCGTCGTAGGCGCGCACGCGGTAGACGTACTCCTTGCCCGTCAGCAAACCCGTGTCGGTGAAGGAGTACAGCTGCGAATCGGTCGCCGCGATGTTGCGCAGGAAGGCGTACACGCCGCCTGCGCGCTTGCGCAGGATCTCGTAGGAGACCACGTCGTTCGCGCCCGCGCCATCGTCAGGCGATCCGCCGAACGACACCGTCACTGCGCCGCCGTTGTCGTTCGGGACGTCGACCACCGTCACGTTCCGCGGCGGTCGCGGCCCGCGGTTGTCGATCGGGGTCCCGCTCCCGGAGACTCCCTTCGACAGGTTCCTCCCATCGAAGGCCCGCACCACGTAGTTGTACTTCTGCTTGGGGGTCAGACCCTTGTCGGTGTACTGGTACGTCGCCGCGCCCGTGGCCGTCACCCGGCCGATGAGAGTCAGCGCCTGCGCGCCCTCCGGGCCCGGATTGCGGAAGATCTGGTACTGCTTCACGTCGTTGGCCTTCGCGCCGTCATCCGGCGAGGCGTTGAAGGTCAGGATCAGCGCGTCCCCGTTGTCGTTGGGGCGGTCGGCCACCTTGAGTCCGCTCGGCGGGCGCGGCGCCCGGTTGTCCACCGTCTTCCCGCTGCCGAACGCCGGGTCGGAGGTGTTCCTGCCGTCCCACGCTGTGACGCGGTAGGTGTACGTCGTGTTGGGCACCAACCCGTAATCCGTGTACTCGTATGTCGCGGCCCCGGTGGCGCGCACGACGGCCACGCTGGCGAAGGCGCCCCCGGATGGTTTCCGGGAGATGCGATAGCTCCGGACGTCGTTCACACCTGCCCCGTCGTCCGGTGACCGCGAGAAGGTCACCAGCAGCGCCTTCCCCTGATCACCCGGCACGTCGGTGACTTTCACCGCCCGGGGCGCCCTGGGCTTGAGGTTGTCGCGGCCTACGGCCGACGCGTAGACCGGGTCCGAGTAGAGCGCGCCATCGTAGGCCTGGACCTTGTACTCATACCGCTTCTTCTTCAGGTCCACCCGGTCGGCGAAGACATACTGGGCCGCATCGGTTGCCGGCACGTCGCGCAGGAACGCGAACACGCCACCGGCCGGACGTCGCTCCACGCGGTACAGCGTCACGCTGTCGGCGCCCGCCCCGTCGTCGGGCGACGCGGTAATGGTGACGTCGATGAAGAACCCCTGATCGGCCGGGCGGTCTACGGCGGTGAGGCCCGCCGGCGGCGCCGGGGGGCTCTGGGCCTGAGCGGCGACGACCAGGCCCAGACTGGTGATGACGGCGATGATGGCCAATGCGCGCCTCATGGTGTCTCCTCGCATGACCTGTTGGCAGTCCGGTAGGCAGGCAATACGCGCGGCCTTGAGTATAGGGCCGCGACCCGCCTCTGGCAAGGCGCAAGGACAGGCCCGCGTGTCTGCCCCGTGACTCGCCATGACCTCCGACGCCCTGCAGTGCCCGCGGGTTCCACGCCTCGCGCCAGCGCTCATCTGCCGGTATCCCACCACTGCCAACCGGTTATCCACACTCCCCGCATCGGTCGCTTGCTCGGGATCGGCCCCGATTCCCGGCCTGCCGGCCCCAGATGGCGACTCCCGCCCCTCCGCCTGTGCACACTGTGGGGAACATACTACACATACTCCCCAACCCGTGCGCGTGCCTTCTGTGATATGCGTCATACCCGCGCATCGCTCCGGCTCCCATTCCTGCGACGATTCCGCGCCAATAGCTTTACGCGTCCGTATCATCAGTCGGTTGCGTAGCCCGCCCTCGCGGAGTAGACTGCCCGTTGCAGCGTGGAGTAGACCAGCGGCGAGGTGACTTGCGATGATCCGCACGCTTACCGTCCTGGCGGCCCTTGCGTGGGTGATCGCGCCCGCCCATGCGCTTACCGAGCAGGACATCGTGGACCAGCTCGGCGACGACCTCGCGCAGGGCGTCCTGCCGTTGCACCAGATCGTCCCGACCCAGCAGCTCTCGTTGACCGCCTCCCTCGACCTGGCGGGCGACCATGCTCAACTCTCGATGAACCGCGCCCTGAGGGCGCTGGCGGCGGACCTCGCCGTTGCCTCGGCCAACCTCACGGGTGTCAGCCCGGAAGCTGCCCCCAGCGCGCGTGCGCAGTATGTCACCGACCTCTCCAAGGCGGTCGCCAAGTACGAGCAGGCAACGGTCGGGGCCTACAACGAGTGGACGAGTCGTTCCGCTGAGGTCTACCAGGGCGCGCTCCAGAATGGCGCCCAGGGCTTCCAGCCGGCGTTCCAGGCGCTTGCCATCACGCAGCAGCGAGCCATGCAGTCCCTGCTGGGCTCTGACTGGGGCAGTGACCCGCCCATGGTTGTGCCCACGCTCCCCGATCTCACCGCAAAGGTGAACGAGGATGCCGAGCGCATGGCGGAGGCTGCGGCCCTCATCGCCCAGGCCCGCCAGGCCTACCTGATCGACGTCAACGCCAGCCTCGCCGCATGGGACGACACACTGCAGGCCGCCGCCGGCATGACCGACCCGTCTGCAATGGCCCAGACGATGGCCGACGCCCTCGCCGACCTGGACAAGACCACTTGTGCCCGCTATCAGCAGTACGACACCGACATCAAGGCCATCCTCGGCGCGCTCAACCCGGTCTGCACGCGCAATCCGTAGGCGCCGGGCGGTAGGCCGGTAGCCCACGTCGCCGTCCCCGTGGCAGCGCCGGCATTGAGCCGCACCGCCCGATTGCCGACCGCATCGTACGCGTACTCGAAGGTGTCGATCACCGTGGCATCCGACTTCCGATGCGCCAGCCGCGTCACCCGACCGACCGCGTCGTCGCCGTGCCGTCTGTCGTCGCCGTTCTCCGCAACTCCCCGACTCCGCGTCTCCGCATCTCCCGCCGTCAGTTCAGGAACAGCACGTCATCCAGACTGAACTCGCCCTCCTCCTTCTCGTCCAGTAGCGCACTCCAGGCGTCGATGACCACGATGACGACACGAACCTGATTCAGGTCGAGCGTGGCGTTCTCGTCGGCGCCTCCGCGTTCCAGCGCGAAGTCGATCAGCGCGAAGTCCCGCGCCTGCCAATCGTTGGCCTCCGGGATCACGGTGCTGGTCTCGTACTTCGAGCCGTCCTGCTCCTCCAGGACGATGTGTAGCTTCGCTGCTCCCCGCGGTTTCGCGCGCAGGCGTAGCGCCCTCGTGCCCGCCAGGTCTACATTGCCGACCGGCAGCACGACGCCCGGCCAGGCCTGCGGGCCGTCGGGGGCGAAGGTGAAGCGGACGCCCAGCGCCGAGCCCTCCTTGCCGTCGGCTCCCGTCACCTTGGCGAGCTGCGCCCCGCCGACCGGCA
>Ga0194110_10000468_pt1 | contig 51894 bp, 50 predicted proteins | sample TA2Kig1200mmetaG_FD_146192 | JGI IMG/M metagenome (GOLD analysis project Ga0194110, IMG submission 146192) | Freshwater microbial communities from Lake Tanganyika, Tanzania - TA2015032 Kigoma Deep Cast 1200m | ecosystem: Environmental > Aquatic > Freshwater > Lake | place: Tanzania: Lake...
CGATGGTCATCGGCCCGGGCAGGGTGATCTTCAGCTTCTTGTTGGTGTGGGCGCGCGCGATTCGGGCCTCGAACTGGTGCACGCGGCCCTTCAGCTTCAACGGGCCCACCACCACCGGCACCATGGCTTCGTAGCGGTTGTTGCGGATGCCCATCTTCACCTTGTGCTCGAAGTCGATGCCCTCCACCGCCTCGAGGAAGCCGTGCACGAAGTGCTGCCGCGCCTGCTCGCCGTCGGTGAGGATATCGAGTCCGGCGTCCTCCTGTTCCTTCAGCCACAGCAGCGTGGCGTCGCCCTTGGCCTGCTGCAGGTCCTCGCCCTGAGCGCGCCATTGCGGCCAGAGCTTGCCGGTTTCGGCAAGCCAGCCGGGCTTGGGCAGGCTGCCGGCGATGGTGGTGCTGAACATGGCGACTCCTCCGGAAATGCGGCAGCTACAGATTCGGCAACTCTACTGCATGGGCGGGTGGGCCCGCAGCGCTTTCCCGTTGGGATCCATCCCCCATCCGGGGACTTCCGGCATCACCAGCTCCCCGTTCTCGATTCGCGGCGCGCCGCCGAACAGTTCGTCGTCCCACGCCAGGCGATCCATGTCCACTTCCATGACTGGCGTACGCCTTCGAGGTCCGTGATCGCCGGCTGGTACCACTCGCCGTGGGCGATGCGGCAGGTGGCCGCGTGCGACCCGTAGAGGGGTAATCTTCATGCCGTGACTCTAGCGGAACCCCGCGGCAAGGAGGAAGGATGACCCGGACCGGGGGCGCGCGCCGCGCGCCGCGCAAGCTGGTCTGCCTCGAGACCTACTGGTCGGACCGCTATCCGCACGCCTTCCGCGAGCGCTCGGTGCGCCCGTTCTTCGAGGGCCTCGCGGCGCAGCTTGACCCGCCGCTCGCCATCGCGCACCGCTTCCTGGACTCGCCGGCGCAGCTGGCGGCGTACACCCGGCGCCGCGAGGGACTGCTTTGGCGCGACCCGGAGGCGTTCGACACGCCCGTCTACTACCTGTCCTTCCACGGCTCGCCCGGGAAGATCCATACCGCGCTGGCGAAGATCGGCCCGGCGGCGCTGTGCCGCGCCTTCGCCGGCTGGGGCAGGGGCTACGACAACCTGGTGTACTTCGGCGCCTGCAGCGTGCTTGCAGGAGCGAAGGGAGAGCGCTTCGCGAAGGCGTTCCTGAAGGTTTCGGGCAGCCGCGCGGTGCTGGGCTACACCACGGACGTGAACTGGATGGACAGCCTGCTGGCGGACCTCCTGTTCCTGCGGCGCTTCTACGCCGACCCCGATCCGTGGCGAAACCTGCGCGCCATCCACCAGTCGGTGCTCGCCGACTTCGCCCCTGCGCGGGCGCTGGGGCATAGCCTTTGCCTGCGCTAGCGCCGCGGTTCCTTCATCGGCAGCAGCCACAGCAGCACCGCCAGCTGCATGGCGCCGACGATGCCGAAGGCCACCGCGTAGCCCTCGGCCGGATAGCGCCCGTCCACGGCGGGCCACAGGCGCAGCAGCGCGCCCACGCCCCACTGCACGCCGAACGAGGCAAGGAACATGAAGATGTTCGCGGCCGTGATGACGCGCCCGGTGAGCTCGCGCGGGAAGTGCTGCGTCAGGATGGCGTAGGGCAGCGCCGCAGCACAGGCGCCGAAGCCATAGACCATCAGGACAACGGGCGCGGACTTGTGCATCCCGGCGGCAATGGCGAAGAAGGCGAGCACCGCGAGCGCCATGCCGACCTTGAACGCGAGCAGCCGCCGCGCCATGCGGTCGGCCAGGGTACCAAAGATGACAGAGCCAACGCCGTAGGCGATGGAACTGGCGAGCAGCGTATTGGCCACCTGCTGGCGCGACAGCCCGCCGACGTCGATCAACCAGGGCGCGAGCCACAGGCCCTGCAGCGCCTGGTAGGCGCCGTGCACCACGATGAGCGAGAGCGCCACGCGCCAGAAGAACACGCTGCTCAGGATGCCACCGATCTCCGAGAACTGGCGCGACCAGGTCTCGCCCGCGCCCGGCAGCGCCCGTTCCGGAACGACGCAGAAGATGAGCGCGGCGATCGCCGCAGCGCACGCGGCCAGCATGTAGAACACCATGCGCCAGCCCGAGGCGCCGGCAATCGCCTCCACCGGCGCGGTGGCAGCCATCGCGCCAAGGGCGCCGATGGCGAGGATCCAGCCGTTGAGCGTCGCCAGGCGCGACAGCGGGAACCAGAGCGTGAAGGCCTTGATCGATCCCATCAGGCAGCCTGAGACGCCCAGGCCCAGCAGGGCGCGGCCGAGCGCCAGTTCGGTGACGTCGCGCGCGAGGCCGAAGGCGAGGCCGCCGGCGGCGGCGAACAACAGCAGCGTCGCCAGCACGCGCCGCGGCCCGAAGCGGTCCAGCAGCACCCCGAGCGGGATCTGGAACGCGGCGAACACCAGGAAATACACGCTGGTGAGGAGTCCCAGGTCCGAGGGCGAGAGCGAGAAGTCCGCCGCGATGTCGCGCGCGATCACCGCGTTGACGTAGCGCAGCAGGATGGACAGGAAGAAGCCGCTCGCGAACGGGATGAAGACGACCGCGATCAGCTTCACCGGCAGCGCGGCGTCGTCCTGGTGGGGATGTGCCGGGTTCACGCCCGGATTCTAATCGGGTAGGCTTTGGCGCATGACCCTGGATCATTTCTCCGAAACCTACGAAGACGCGCGCGCGAAGTTCCTCGACGCGGCGCGCGCGGCCGGCGCCGGCGTAACGAGCTATCCGCATCCGCTGGGCGGCGGGCTGCACCTCGACGTCGCCGTGCAGGGTCCGAAGGACGCGGCGAACCTCCTCGTCATCGGCAGCGGCACCCACGGCATCGAGGGCTTCTCCGGCTCCGCGGCGCAGACCGCGTGGCTCGCCTCGGCGCCGAAACTGCCGGCAGGCACCGCGGTCGCGTTCTTCCATGCCCACAATCCCTGGGGCTTCCGGCATCGCACCCGCGTCACCGAGGACAACGTCGACCTCAATCGCAACTTCGTCGACTTCGCCGCGCCACCGGCCAATCCGGGCTACGCCGAGATCCACCCGAACATCACGCCGCAATCCTGGGACGAGGCCAGCATCGCCGCCGCGTTCCGCTGGCTGGACGGCTACCGCGAGCGCGTCGGCGAGAAGGCCTTCTCCACCGCCTACAACGGCGGCCAGTACAGCCACGCCGACGGCATCTTCTACGGCGGCGCGCGGCGGCAATGGTCGCAGGACGCGTTCCTCGCCGCGGTGCGCTCGCATGTGGCGCACGCCAAGCGCGCTGCGCTGGTGGACTTCCACACCGGCATCGGGCCCTACCTGGAGCACGTCTACGTCGGCTTCGCGGTTCCGGGCTCGCCGTTGTGGGAGCGCTGCCGCGCCTGGTGGGGCGAGCGCGCGGTGAACGGGCAGGGCATCACGCACAAGGCGCTGGCCGACTACAAGGGCATCCTGACCGACGCGTTCATCGCACAACTGCCGGGCGTGGAGGTGACCACCACGGTGGTGGAGTTCGGCACCCGGCCGCGGGTCGAGATGCAGCGCGCCGGCATGGCGCAGCGCTGGATGCGGTTCCACGGCGCGAACCATCCGGAGCGCCTGCGGCAGGTGCAGGCGCAGTACGTCGAGGCGTTCTATCCGTCGGACCCGAAGTGGCGCGCGGCGGTGCTGGAGCAGTCGCGCGAGGTCATCGCGCGGGGGGTGGCCGGGATCAGCGCGACATGAGCGGGGCGCTGCAGGGCATTCGCGTGCTCGACTTCAGCGCCATGATCTCGGGCCCATACTGCGGGCGGCTGCTCGCCGACCTTGGCGCCGAGGTGATCAAGCTGGAGCCGCCGGAGGGTGATTACATGCGCACCCGGCCGCCGCTGCGGGACGGCGTCAGCCTCTATTTCGGCGTGCTGAACGCGGGCAAGCGCAGCGTTGCGCTCGACCTGAAGCATCCCGACGGGGTGGCGCTGGCAAAGGACCTGGCAGCAAAGGCCGACGTCGTGATCGAGAACTTCCGGCCCGGCGTGATGGCACGGCTGGGCCTGGACTACGCTGCGCTGGCCGCATTCAATCCGCGCCTGGTGTTCTGCTCCATATCCGGGTACGGGCAGGGCGGCGCCTGCGCCTCGCTCCCCGCGTATGCGCCGATCGTCCAGGCCGCGAGCGGCTACGACCTCGCCAACCTGTCGCATCAGGACGAACGGCAGCGTCCGCTCAACACCGGGATGTTCCTGGCCGATTACCTGACGGGCGTGCATGCCTTCGGCGCGGTGTGCGCGGCGCTGGTCAGGCGCGACCGCACCGGCAGGGGCGAGGCGATCGATTGCGCGATGATGGACGCCATGCTGGGCATGCTCGCCTACGAGGTGGGCGAGGCCCAGGAGCGGCAGCCGAATCCGAGGCCGCTGTACAAGCCCACCCGCGCCAGGGACGGCTTCATCATGCTGGCGCCGGTATCCGAGGCGAACTTCGCAGCCATGGCGCGCGCCGCCGGCCATCCGGAGTGGGTCGGCGATCCGCGCTTCGCCGGCGCGGCCCGGCTGAAGAACTGGGAGGCCATGCTGGCCGAAATGGATCGCTGGGCCGCGGGCAAGACCGTGGCCGAATGCCAGGCTGCCATGGACGCGGGCGGCGTGCCTTGCTCACGCTTCGGCACGGTGGCGCAGTTGATGGCCTCGCCCTATGCCGCGGAGCGCGGGCTGTTTGCCGAGGTTACGGCCGGGGGCACGCGCTTTCTCGCCACCAATCCCCCGTTCCGCATGGAAGGCGCCGCGACCGGCGCGCGCCTGCCGGCGCTGGGCGAGGACGGCCGCCGGGTGGTCGCGGAGATCCTCGGCCGCCCCGCGCAGGAGGTCGAGCGCCTTATCCGGGCGAGGATCCTGCGCGAAGGAACGCCCGCAGCGCCCCGGTGAAGCCCTCGGGCTGCTCCAGGTTCGCCAGGTGCGCCGCCTGCGGCAGCACCACCAGTTTCGAGCCCGGCGCGTTGGCGTGGATCTCCTCGGCCATGGCGACCGGCGTGCCGGGATCCTCCGCGCCCACGATCACCAGGATCGGGCAGCGGATCTCCTTCAGCCGCGCCGTGAGGTTGATCTTCGGCAGTGCGTGGCTGCAGCCGACGTAGCCGGCCACCGGCGTGGCCAGGATCAGCTTGCGGATGCCGTCGACGACGCCCGGGTTCTTCTCGCGGTAGGGCGCGGTGAACCAGCGCTCCAGCGTGGGTTGGGCGAGCGGTCCCATGCCCTGGGTCTCCGCGGTCCGAATCCGCTCTTCCCAGACCCTGGCGGCCTCTGCCGGATAGCGGCAGGTGGTGTCCGCGAGCGCGAGCCTGGTGAACACGCCCGGATACTTCAGGGCGAAGGTCTGGCCGATCATGCCGCCCATGGACAGGCCGCAGTAGCTCGCCTTGGCGATGCCGAGGTGCTCGAGCAGCGCCTTCAGGTCGTCGGCCAGCATCTCCAGCGTGTAGGCCGCCTTGGGCGCTTCGGATGCGCCATGGCCGCGGGTGTCGTAGGCGAGGATGCGGTACTCGCCCTTCAGGGCCTCGATCTGCGGGTCCCACATCCGGGTGCTGCAGGCCAGGGAATGGCTGAGCACCAGCCAGGGCGCGCCTTCCTTGCCGTGGAGCTCGTAGTAGGTCTCGATGCCGTTGGTCCTTGCTTTCATCACGCCTCCTATGCCGTGGCAACGATGAGCGGAACAAGCATTTCCGCCCGCGTCGCGCCACCGTGGTTGCCGATGTGCAGGTGGCGGGGCTCGCCCGTCACCCAGTCCTTGAGCGTCCAGTCGTCCTTCATCAGGATGGCGACCTCGCCGATGCGCTCGGCGAAGCGTGGATGCGGGGTCCCGGCGCCGAACCAGCCCTCGTCCTGCAGCTCGCGGCTGGCGCGCACCTCGGCGCGCTCGCCCAGCCAGTCCCGGGCCCGCGCCATGAACTCCCGCGCCGAATGGGCGTGGGCGAAGACGATGCGCCGTTCGCCGCACAGCGGATAGCGCAGCATGGCCGCCAGCTCCGAGGCAAGCGTCAGGGAGCGCTCCGCGGGGCTATCCATGAAGCCGTGGTCGGCGGTGACGACCACCAGCGTGTCGGTGCCCGCGAGCTGCTCCAGCAGCGAGGCGAAGGCGAGGTCCACTTCCGCGTAGTGCCGGCGCACCGGGTCGCTCGCCACGCCGTGCTCGTGCGAGAGCTTGTCGAACTGCGGCCAGTACGAGTAGATGAACTTGCGCTCCGGGCCGGATTTCGCCGCGGCGGCGATCTGCGCCATCAGCTCCTCGAGTCGGTCGTAGGGCCGGCGCTGGGCGCGGCCGCAGTGGTGCAGGTTGTAGATGGAGTCGATGATCGTGCGCTCGGTGACCACCACCGGGCGCGAGGCGAGGCCGTCGAACAGTGGCGCCTCGGGGAACAGCCGCGCGCTGGGTGCCGGTATCGGCCGCGCTTCGCCGCGACGCCGGTAGGGCAGCGGCGCGCCGACGCAGCCCGCCTCGCCGAACCAGGTGAACCAGCCGGTCAGACCGTGCTCCACCGGCGAGGCGCCGGTACAGGAGGTGGTGATGGCGGTGGCCGTGGTCGAGGGGAATACCGCGCTGATGGGATCGCGCCGGCGGCTGTCGAGCGCGCCGCCAGGCCCGTAGGCGCGCACATACTGGTCGCCCAGGCCGTCCACGATCAGCAGCACGAGGTTGGTCGCGGCCCGCAGTTCGGCCTGGGCCAGGGCGCCAAGCGGCGCGTGGCGCGGCCGGCCGCCCGAGGCCTCGACCAGCGAAGCGATCAGGTTGAGGAAGCCGTTGCCGGAATAATCGGGGACGAACCAGGGGCCGTGCATCACCCCCGATGCTAGCGGAATTCCCTAGTGCAGCGAGACCGGGTTCATCAGCAGGGCGTCGTAGTGCGCGAGGAACTCGTCCACCGACTCGGTGCTCGGTTCCGGTTCCTCGCTGGCGAGGTTGGCCATCCGGGCGCGGAACTTGACCTCGACCGCGCCTTCCAGGAACCCGCCGCGGCCGGTGGTCTTGTCCACCAGCTCGATGCCCGCGCTGCCTGGAAACTCGACCACGTAGTAGTTCTCGCTGCTGTACATGAGGTTCATGGCGACCTCCGCGTTGTTTGCCATTCCAGGGGCCAGGTGCGCTGCGCCCGCAAGTTCATTCTGGCCCCATTGCCATGAACGCGCGCCACCGCAGGTCCGTTGACGGTGGCCGGCGGCCGGCTGGCGAAGGGTCCGGGCGGCACCCCGCGTGATAAAATGCGCGCCCATCTCCCCCGGACCAGCCGCCATGCGCATGGAAGTGCACCTGCACGCCGACATCCCGATCCTCGAAGGGGTGTCCCGCAAGCGGATCGAGGAGGCGCTCGCGCCGCTGCTGGAGTACCTGGACGCCGAGGGCCTCGCGGACCTCAAGAGCCTGGAGCAGGACGAGCCGGGCCTGCGCTTCGACGACAAGGAGTTGATGCTGATCCTGTGCTGGACCGGCGAGATCGGCCGCAGCTTCCACCCCGCGCTGGACAGCGCGCTGGAGAACCTCGGGCCCTTGTGCTACGAGGCGGTCGAGGTCGAGCTGACCCTGTACCTGCAGAACGGCGAGCAGGACTCGCGGCTGCTGTTCGTCGGCCCCACGGCGCAGGCGATCCACGAGGCGCAGCGCCGCTGCATGGTCGAGGACCTCACCGCCGTGCTCGCGCGCCAGTTCGACAAGGCGCGTGTCGGCGAGCTGGTCGCGCTGGTGAACCGGTTCTTCGACGAGGACTGGAAGAACCGCGCCACGCAACCGGCCAAACCCGAGCGCGCCTTCGAGACCGCGGCGCGGCCCTCCCGCAAGCACCTGCACTGAGTTTCGAGACCGTGGCCGGTCGGCATTGAACCGGACGTCCCATGTCCAGCCCTAAATACCCGGGGTTCGACACGCTGGCCCTGCACGCCGGCCATTCGCCCGACCCCGCGACCGGCTCGCGCGCGGTCCCGATCTACCAGACCACCTCCTACGTCTTCCGCGACAGCGAGCATGCGGCGTCGCTGTTCAACATGGAGCGCGCCGGCCACGTCTATTCGCGCATCTCCAATCCCACGGTGGCGGTGCTGGAGGAGCGCATGGCCGCGCTGGAGGGCGGCGTGGGCTCGATTGCGACCGCGAGCGGCCAGGCCGCGCTGCACCTGGCGGTGGCGACGCTGATGGACGCGGGCTCGCACATCGTCGCCTCGGCGTCGCTCTATGGCGGCTCGCACAACCTGCTGGGCTACACGCTCAAGCGCTTCGGCATCGACACCACGTTCGTGGTGCCGCGCGACCTGGATGCGTGGCGCCACGCGATCCGTCCCGAGACCCGGCTTCTCTTCGGCGAGACGCTGGGCAACCCGGGGCTGGACGTGCTGGACATCCCGGCGGTGTCCGCGATCGCGCACCAGGCGGGGCTGCCGCTGCTGGTGGACGCCACCTTCACCACGCCCTGGCTGATGAAGCCCTTCGAGCTGGGCGCGGACCTGCTGTATCACTCGGCCACCAAGTTCCTCGGCGGCCACGGCATCGCCATCGGCGGCGTGATCGTGGACTCTGGCCGCTTCGACTGGGAGAAGAGCGGCAAGTTTCCGCAGCTCACCGCGCCCTATTCCGGCTTCCACAACATGGATTTCGAGGAGGAGTCGGGCACGCGGGCTTTCCTCCTGCGTGCGCGGCGCGAGGGCCTGCGCGACTTCGGCGCCTGCATGGCGCCGATGACCGCGTTCCAGATCCTGCAGGGCATCGAGACCCTGCACCTGCGCATGCCGCGCCATGTCGAGAGCACGCGCAAGGTGGTCGACTTCCTGGCGGGCCACGCCGCGGTGGGCAAGGTTCTGTATCCCGAGCGGCCCGACCATCCGGACCACGCGCTGGCGAAGAAGCTGCTTGCGCGCGGCTGCGGCGCGGTGTTCTCCTTCGACATCAGGGGAGGGCCGGGTACAAATCCAAGGCAGGCGGGCCGGAAGTTCATCGAGTCCCTGCGCGTGTTCTCGCACCTGGCCAACGTCGGGGACGCCAAGTCCCTGGTCATCCACCCGGCGACGACGACCCACTACCGGATGTCCGACGAGGACCTGGTGCGCGCCGGCATCGGCCCGGGCACGGTGCGCCTGTCCATCGGCCTGGAGGACGCGCAGGACCTGGTGGAGGACCTGGACCGCGGTTTGAAGGTGGCAATGCGCGCGGCCTCGCCCGGCTGATGGAAGCGCTCGTCGCCGGAAAGAAGGCCTTCGCCTATACCGCGGCGCATGCCATCGATCCGGCGAGGCCGACGATCGTCTTCCTCCACGGCGCGGGGCTGGATCACAGCTGGTGGGGCCTGCAGAGCCGCTACTTCGGCTACCACGGCCGCAACGTGCTCGCCGCGGACCTGCCCGGGCACGGCCGCTCCGAGGGGCCGCCGCTCGCGGGCATCGAAGCGATGGCCGACTGGGTGATGGCGCTGATGGACGCCGCTGGCGTGGCGAAAGCCGCGGTGGTCGGGCACTCGATGGGCGCGCTGATTGCGCTGGAGTGCGCGGCGCGCCACCCGGCAAGAGTCACCGGCATCGCCCTCATCGGCGTCGCCTACCCGATGAAGGTGTCGGACGCGTTTCTTGAAGCGGCGCAGGCGAATGACCATGCCGCCTACGACATGGAGACCATCTGGGGCCACGCGGCGCAGGTGCCGCTGGCGGGCAACCCGAGTCCGGGCATGTGGCTGTACGGCGACACCCTGGCGCGGCTCGCGCGCCTCGCCCCCGGCGTGCTGCACTGCGACCTCTCCGCCTGCAACGCCTACGCCGGCGGGCTTGAGAGCGCGGCCAAGGTAAGGTGCCCGGCGCAGTTCGTGCTGGGCTCGCGCGACGTCATGACGCCCCCGAAGTCGGCGCAGGCCCTCGCGGCCGCGATCGCGGGGGCGCGCAGCACGCTCATTGCGCCCTCGGGCCATTCGCTCATGTCCGAAGCACCGGATGCGACGCTTGAGGCATTGATCGCGTGGGCCAAGCCGCTTTCCTGACCGGCGCCACCGGCTTCGTCGGCAGGGCGCTGGCGAACCGCCTTAAGTGTGGTGCCGGCGCCCAAGTGAGGTCTCAGCCGGCCCGCCCCCAATTGCTCGCGCGCACCGCCCAGATCGTGGCCGAGCCCCAGATCACGATGCCCAGCGCGATCACCCAGTAGAGCGCCGCGAGCGGCGCCGCAAGCGCCAGGGCAATCAATCCGCCGCCGATCACGATCACCAGCCGCGCGGTGCCGGCGAGCACCGGCCACACGACGCGCGCGGCGCCCTGCGAGGCGAAATAGAGCGCGATGCCCGCGCCCATGAAGGGATAGTACGGCCCGACGATGCGCAGGTAGGTGGCGCCGGAGTCGAGCACCGGGGGATCCGCGGAGAACAGCCCGACCCACAGGCGAGGGAACAGCGCCACCGTGGCGCCGATGGCGAGGCAGATGCCGGCGGCGATCGCCGCGCCGGTGAAGGCGATGCGCTTGGCGCGCGCCGGATTCCCGGCGCCGATGTTGGTGCCCACCAGCACCACCAGCGCCTGGCCGATGGCGAGGGCGATCGGCACCTGCAGCAGCTCCAGGCGCACGCCCACGCCGTAGCCGGCGAGCGCCGCGGTGCCGAAGCGGCCGACCAGGCCGGTGAGCACCACCGCCGTGAACACGGTCTGCAGCGCGGACGCCGAGGAAATCAGGCCGACGCGCAGGATCTCGCGGAACTGGCCGCCGACCAGCTTCCAGTCCTCGCGCCGCGGACACAGCGGCGAGCGCCAGATGTACGAACCGGTGGCAACGGAGGCCAAGCCGAAGCCGACGACATAGGCAAGGCCGGCGCCGGCGATGCCCAGTTGCGGGAACGGCCCCCAGCCCAGGATAAGCGCCGCGGACAGCGGGATGTGGACCAGGGACGCGGCCACCAGCGCGAGCGCCGGAACCAGCGTGTTGCCGCTGCCGCGCAGCACGCTGGCGAAGGTGTTCGCAATCCACACCAGCACCGCGCCGCCGAACAGCACGTTGGAGTAGGCGAGCGCGGCGGCAAGCGCGGCGCCTTCGCCGCCCAGCAGGCGGTAGATCGGCCGTCCGAGGACGATGACGAACAGGGTGAACGCGAGGCCAGCGACCAGCGCGATCACGATCCCGTGGACCACGAGGGCGCGGGCGCGCGCCGCCTCTCCGGCGCCCAGGGCGCGCGCGATCGCCGACGCAATCCCGCCGCCCATGGCGCCGGCGGAAGTCATCTGCAGCAGCATCACCAGGGGAAACACCAGCGCCAGGCCGGCGAGGGGCTCGGTGCCCAGGCGCCCGACGAAGTGCGTGTCGGAGATGGAGATCGCGGACTGGAACAGGACCAGCAGCAGCCCGGGCGCCGCCAGCCGCAGCAGCGTCGGCAGGATGGGCGCCTCCAGCAGCGCTTGCGCCTTGGCGCCGGTCATGGCACTAGCCTAGCGCAAGACGGCGGGCCTCAGCCGAACAGGTTCATCTGCGCGCGGCTGCCCGGCGGCCGGAAGACGGTGCAATCCAGCCCGCCGCGCGAAGCCATGTGGTTGTCCTCGCTGTTGAGGCCGAACCTTCGGCAGGCGAGGTCGAAGCGCTTGTCGATCAAATCCGAGAAATTCCCCGACCCGCTCATGCGTGAGCCGAAGTTGGGGTCGTTCTCGCGCCCGCCGCGCACCTGCCTCACGATGCTGATGACGTGGTCGGCGCGCTGCGGGGCGTGCGTCGCAAGCCACTCCTTGAACAGCGGCCGCACTTCGTTCGGCAACCGCAGCATGATCCAGCCGGCCATGATGGCACCGGCTCCGGCGGCGGCCTCGAGGATCGCTTCCAGCGACTTGTCGGTCAGCGCCGGGATCACCGGCGCCACCATGACGCCGGTCGGGATGCCCGCGGCTGCCAGCGCCCGGATGGCGTCGATGCGCCTGGAGGGGCTGGCTGCCCTGGGTTCCAGCTTGCGCGCCAGCTTGTGATCCAGCGTGGTCACGGACACGAACGCCTTCACTAGGTGCTTGTTCGCCATGGGCGCCAGCAGGTCGATGTCGCGCTCGATGAGCGCGGACTTGGTGACCACGGTGAGCGGGTGGTCGCACTCGGCCAGCAGCTCCAGCAAGCCGCGCATGATCTTGTAGCGCCGCTCGACGGGTTGGTAGGCGTCGGTGTTGGTGCCGAAGGCGATTGGCTTGCAGATGTAGCTCTTCTTGGATAGTTCCTCGCGCAGCAGCTGCACCGCATTAGTCTTGGCAAACAGTTTGGTTTCAAAATCGAGCCCGGGCGAAAGTTCCAGGTAGGCATGGCTTGGACGAGCGTAGCAATAGGGGCATCCATGCTCGCATCCGCGATACGGATTGATCGACTGCTCGAACGGAATGTCCGGCGAATCGTTGCGGGCGATGATGGAGCGGGCGCGTTCCTCGGCGACCTTCGTCGGCATCTCGGGAGCGGATGCCTCTTCTTGCCCCGATCCGTTCGTCCAGCCGTCCTCCACCGCCTCGCGTGCGAAGGCCTCGAAACGCCCCGCAATGAACGACCCGGTGCCGCGCAGCTTCATTTAGAATGGATTTTCCCTCCCGGTACTGTATATATGAACAGCCCAGCCGGCAACCCCCCTGGCGATGTGCGCCTGAACGTCGGCCTGCTCGCCGCCTGCCAGGCGATGCTGTTCACGATCAACTCGACGCTGATCGCGATCAACGGACTGGCGGGACTGAAACTGGCGCCGGCCGCCTTCCTGGCGACGCTGCCGTTCACCTGCTGGGTCATCGGTGCGGCGGTCGTCACCATGCCGGCCTCGCTGCACATGAAGCGGGTGGGTCGCCGCGCCGGCCTGATGCAGGGCTCTGCGATCGGCATCGTGGGCGCCCTGATCTGCGCCGCCGCGCTGTGGACCCAGAGCTTCTGGCTGTTGTGTTTCGGCGCGCTCGTCTACGGTGCGAGCAACGCCTACGGCCAGTACTACCGCTTTGCGGCGGCGGATGCCGCGCCGCCGGACTTCAAGCCGATGGCAGTGTCCCTGGTGCTGGCCGGCGGCCTGGTGGGCGGCGTGATCGGGCCGACCGCCAGCCGCTACACCGTGGACCTGCTGCAGGTGCGCTTCGCCGGCGCCTACCTGGCGCTGATCGTGGCCGCCGTGGTGACGATTGCGCTGCTCAGCCGGATCCGCATCCCGAACCCGAGCGCCGCGGAGCAGGCCGCGACCGGCCGGCCGCTGGGCGAGATCGCGCGCCAGCCCAAGTTCATCGTCGCGGTGATGTGCGGCGCCATCGGCTACGGGGTGATGAATTTCCTCATGGTGTCGACGCCGATCGCGATGGGGGTGTGCGGCCTTCCCTACGGCGACGCCGCGCTCGTCATCTCCTCGCACGTGGTGGCGATGTTCGCGCCCTCGTTCTTCACCGGCGGCCTGATCAAGCGCCTGGGCGTGGTGCCGGTGCTGTTGGCGGGGGCGCTGCTGAACGTGGCGGCGGTCGCGATCGCGCTCGCCGGCATCGCGGTGGCCAATTTCTGGTGGTCCCTGGTGCTGCTGGGCGTAGGATGGAATTTCCTCTACATCGGCGGCACCACGCTGCTGCTGGAGACCTACCGGCCCGAGGAACGGGCGCGCGCGCAGGGGACCAACGAGCAGGCCATTTTCTGCATGATGGCGGTATCGTCCTTCACCTCCGGTTTGATCGTCACCAATGCCGGCTGGCAGAACGTCAACCTGGCGGCGCTGCCGCTGATCGGTCTGGTGCTGGCCGCGATCATCTGGCTCCGGGCGACGCAGCGCGCCGCGCGCCCCTTGGGAGCCTGAAGATGCAGCAACCGCCCGCGGTCGTTGGCATGCGCCTGGAGGACGTGGATACCCGGGCATGGCGATCCGACGGTGAACCTGTGGGGCTGGTATGTTGGCGTGCGCGGCGGCGTCGTCGAGGCCCTGTGGCCGATCACCGCCTGCGGCGCCTTGGCCTAGCGCGGACCGAAAAGGGGCAAGACATGCGCAAGCAGTACCTCAATCCCAAGGCACTGTTCGACCCGCGGTTCTTCACGCACAGCGTGACCGTCTCCGGGCCGGTGAAGCTGGTGTACGTCTCCGGCCAGGTGAGCTACGACCGCGATGGCCATGTCATCGGCAGGGGCGACATGAAGGCCCAGGCCGAGCAGGTGTTCAGAAGCCTGAAGCACAATCTCGCCGCGGCGGGCGCCACCTGGGCGGACGTGGTGAAGCTGAACGGCTACATGGTGAACATGAACCCGGACGACCTGAACCTGTACCGGGAGGTGCGCTCGCGCCACATCAACTTCCCGAACATGCCGGCCAGCACCCTGGTGGGCGTGAGCGCCCTGGTGCACGAGGACCTGCTGCTCGAGGTCGAGCTGATCGCGGCGATCCCGGAGAAGCCGGCGCAGCCAGCGGCCGGGAACAAGGCGAAGAAGAAGCGTTGAGCCGGGCGAATTACGGCTGGGTGGTGGTCGCTGCGGCCTTCACCCTGATGTTCGTCGGCTTCGGCGCCGCGTACTCCTTCGCCGCGTTCTTCAGGGCCTTCCAGGCCGAGTTCTCTGCCTCGCGGGCGCACGTCTCGCTGGTGTTCTCCCTTTGCGCTTTTCTGTATTTCCTGCTCGGCGCCCCCGGCGGCATGCTCGCCGACCGCTACGGCACGCGCAACGTGGCCCTGGTCGGCGTCGCCTTCCTCGCCGCCGGCCTCGCCGCGGCCAGCTTCGCGCCCTCGGTGATGGTGCTGTACCTCACGTACTCCATCGGCCTGGGCGTCGGCATCGGCCTGAGCTACGTGCCTTCGGTCGGCGCGGTGCAGCCCTGGTTCGTGAAGAACCGGGTGCTCGCCTCCGGGATCGCGGTGTCCGGCATCGGCGCCGGCAACCTGCTGGGCCCGCCGCTGGCGGCGTGGTGGATCGACCTCTTCGGCTGGCGCGGCGCCTACCTCGCGCTCGCTGCGGCGACGCTGGTGCTGGGCGGTGCGGCGGCGGCGGCGATCCGCAACCGGCCTGCTGGCCAGGCGCAGGCCAGCACCGGCGTGCCGTTGCGCGCCGCGCTCGGCACGCGCAACTTCTGGGTGCTCTACGTCACCCTGGCGCTGTCCGGATTCGGCTGCTTCGTGCCGCTGGTGCACCTGGGACCCTACGCCGTGGACGCCGGCCACCCGGAGTCCTTCGGCGTGCTGCTGGTGAGCCTGATCGGCCTGGGCAGCCTGGCCGGGCGCTTCGCGATCGGCGCCTTCGCCGACCGCGTAGGGCGCATGCGCTCGCTGGGGCTGATGTACCTCGGCATGGCGCTGATGCTGGTGTTGTGGTGGGCAAGCACCGGCCAGGCGGCGCTGGCGCTCATGGCGGTGGGCTTCGGTATCTGCTACGGCGGCTTCGTCGCCACCTTCCCCTCGGTGACCATGGACCTGTTCGGCGCGCGGTCGGTGTCGGGGATCATCGGTTTCCTGTACACCGCGGCCGGGATCGGGACCTTGCTCGGACCGCCGCTCGCTGGCGCGGCCTACGACGCCACCGGCAGCTACACCATGCCCATCCTCGGCGCGGCGCTGCTGGCGCTCGCCGCCGCCATCGGCATCGTGTCCCTGCAGCAGCCGCACGGCGGGCGCGCGGCATGACGAAGAGCCGGCCGGCGCTGACGGTGAGCGAATCGCGCGGCGTGCGCGAGCTGCACGTGGGCGGCGAGGCGATCCAGAGCGCGATGCGCATGGACGATCCCTTCGCCCTGGAGCTGGACTACACCCGCTGCATGATGGCCTTCCTGCTGTTCCATCCTGATCCGCGGCGCGCGCTGATGATCGGGCTGGGCGGGGGGTCGCTCGCCAAGTTCTTCCACCGCCGGCTGCCCCGCCTGCGCACGCGCGTGCTGGAACTGGACGAGCGCGTCATCGCCACGGCGCGCGCGTTGTTCCACCTGCCGCCGGACGACGCGCGGCTGAAAGTGGAGCACGGCGAGGGCATCGAAGCGCTCGCCCCGGAGTGCTGCGACCTGCTGGTGGTGGACGGCTTCGAGGACGAGAGCACGCCGGCGGCGCTGGTGTCGCAGGCCTTTTTCGACGCCGCGTGGTGCGCGCTGGAGGACTTCGGCGTGCTGGTGATGAACTTCATGGACGACGACAAGGCCTTCGATCGCAACCTGCAGCGCATGGCGCGTGCCTTCGCCGGCAGTGTGCTGTGCCTGCCGGCCCCGCGCGACCCGAACATCATCGTGCTTGCCCTGAAGGGTGCGCCGCCCGTGGTGCCCTGGCGCGACCTGCGCCAGGATGCCCAGCGCCTGGAGGTCCGCTACGGCCTGCCCTTTCCGCGCTATGTCGAGCGCCTGCGCCGGATGAACGCCTGGAACGCCGTGCAACTGCGGCTGCAGACGGAGCTGAAGCCGTGATCGTGGATGCGATCGAGCTGGCGCTGCTCGCCGCGCTCGCCTTCGCCGGCTCGGTGGTGTTCGGCATCACCGGCTTTGGCGCTGCGCTGATCACCATTCCGCTCGCGCTGCACCTGGTGCCGCTGCCCTTCGCCCTGGCGCTGTTCGTGCTGATGGACCTCGCCAACGCCTGCCACATCGGCTTCGAGAACCCGAGGAACGCGGTGCGGGCCGAATGGACGCGGATGGTGCCCGCCATCGTGCTCGGGACCGTGGTGGGCGTCACCCTGCTGGTGAATCTGCCGCGCCAGGCGGCGACGCTGGCGCTGGGCGCGTTCGTGTTCCTGTTCGCGCTCTACAGCCTGTTCAGCGGCCGCCCATCGAGCCAACGCATCAGTTCGGCGTGGGCATACGTGGCCGGGTTCGGCGGCGGCGTCACCAGCACCGTGTTCGGCGCCGGCGGGCCGCCCTACGCCATGTACCTTTCGCATCGCGGGCTGTCGAAGGAACAGTTCCGCGCCACGCTCGGATGCGCCGCGTTGACGAGCATCTCGCTGCGCACCATCGCTTTCTTCGCCACCGGCATCCTGCTCGAGCTCAAGGTCTGGCTCTACGCGCTCGCGATCGTGCCGGCGGGGCTGGTCGGCCTGTGGGCGGCGGGGCACCTGTTCCGGCGCATCACGCGCGAGACGCTGATGCGCGCCGTGGCGCTGATGCTGCTGGCCACCGGCGTGTCGCTGGTACTCCGGGCCCTGGCCTAGCGGTACATGTAGTCCCGCGTCCACGGCAGCGGGTTGCGTGCCGGGTCCGCGGATTTCACCGCCAGCACCTGGTGGATGGTGACCCAGTTGCGCTCGAAGGCGTGGGCGCAGCCGGCGAGGTACAGGCGCCAGACCCGGGTGCGCTTCTCGCCGGCGTGGCGGCGCGCGGCATCCAGGTTCGCCTCGAGGCGGCGAGACCATTGCGCCAGCGTCCGGGCGTAGTGCAGGCGCAGGGTCTCCACGTCCATCGCCTCCAGCCCCGCCGCGGACAGTTCGTGCAGGACCAGCGACAGGTGCGGCAGCTCGCCGTGCGGGAACACGTACTGCTCGACGAAATCGCCTGCGCCCAGCCCGACCTCGCGGCTGTCCGGGTCCACGGCAGTGATGCCATGGTTGAGCGCGATGCCGCCGTCGGCCAGCAGCCGGCGCATGGCGGCGAAGTAAAGCGGCAGGTTCTTCAATCCCACGTGCTCGAACATGCCCACCGACGCGATTCTGTCGAACAGGCCTTCGCCCGCGAGGTCGCGATAGTCCTGCAGCCGCACGCGGCAGCGGTCCTGCAATCCGGCGGCGCGGATGCGCTCGCCGGCGAGCGCGTGCTGGTTTTCCGACAGGGTGATGCCCGTCGCATCGGCGCCATAGCGCTCGGCCGCGTGCATCACGAGGGCGCCCCAGCCGCAGCCGATGTCGAGCAAGCGGTCGCCGGGCGCGAGCCGCAGCTTGCGGCAGATGTGGTCCAGCTTGGCCTCCTGCGCCTGCTCCAGGGTCTGCGCGCCGTCGCGGAAGTAGGCGCAGGAATAGACCATGCGCTCGTCCAGCCACAGGCGGTAGAAGTCGTTGGAGACGTCGTAGTGGAAGCGGATTGCCTGCGCATCGCGGGCGCGGTCGTGGCGCAGCAGACGCGGCAGGCGGCCCTTGTCCGGCTTGCCCCCGTAGCGCCGCGCCAGCACCTCGGCGGCGCGCAGCGCCTCGTCAATCGGTCCGACGAGCTCGAGGTCGCCCTCGACGTAAGCCCTACCCAGCGTGGCAAGGTCCAGGCACGTCAGCTTGTGCAGCGCGGAGCCGCGCAGAACGCGGAAGGTGACCGTGGGCCTGCCGCCCAGTTCGATGCGCCGGCCGTCCCAGAACTCCACCGCCAGGGGCACACCGCCCTGGGCGCCGAGTTCGGCTAGCTTGCGTTCCAGGCTGGCCTGGAAAAACATGCTGACAATCCTTTACCTGCGCCCGCGCCGCAGGTTGCGCTAGCTCAAACCCGGCCCGGTTCAGCCGGATTTTTCGCGCATGGTAACGAATTCCTCGGCAGCTGTGGGATGGATGCCGATGGTGGCGTCGAACTGCGCCTTGGTGGCGCCCAGCTTCACCGCGATGGCGATGCCCTGGATGATCTCGCCCGCCTCGGGGCCCATCATGTGGGCGCCGAGCACGCGCTGCGTCGCAGCATCGACGACCAGCTTCATGAACACCTTTTCCTGGCTCGAGCCCATGGTGTGCTTGAGCGAGCGGAAAGCGGCCTTGTAGACCTCCACCGCACCGTGACGCTCGCGCGCCTGCGCCTCCGACAGCCCGACGGTGGCGATGTTCGGGTGCGAGAACACCGCGGTGGCGACGTTTTCGTGGTCCACCGGCGTGGGCTCGTTGCGGAACAGCGTCTTGGCCAGCCACATGGCCTCGGCGGTGGCCACCGGCGTCAGGTTGATGCGGTTGGTGACGTCGCCGATGGCATGGATCGAATCCACCGAGCTCTTGGAGTAGCGGTCGACGACGATGGCGCCGTCGGCGGCCAGCTTCACGCCCGCGGCCTGCAGCCCGATGCCCGCGGTGTTGGGCTTCCTGCCGGTGGCGAACAGCACCAGGCCGAAGCTCTCGCTGCTGCCGTCCTCGAACGCGACCCTGATGCCGCGCTCCAGCCGCACCGGGTTGGTCTTGAGGCGCACGGCGACGCCTTTCCTCGCCATTTCCTCGGCCAGCCGCGTTCCGATGTCGGAGTCAAAGCCGCGCAGCAGCTGCGCGCCGCGGTAGGCGAGCGTGGTCTCCACGCCCAGGCCGTTGAAGATGGAGGCGAACTCCACCGCGATGTAGCCGCCGCCCACCACCAGCGCGCGCGAGGGCAGCTCCTCGAGGTGGAAGGCCTGGTTGGAGGTGATGCCCAGTTCGGCGCCGGGAATCGCGGGTTTCTCGGGCCAGGAGCCGGTGCAGACGAGGATGTGTTTTGCCGTATGCCGCCTGCCGCCGACTTCCACTGTGTGCGGATCGACGAGGGTCGCGCGGCCGCGATGGATCTGGACCTTGTTGTCGACCAGGATGCGCTCGTAGAGGCCGTTGAGGCGGCCGATCTCGCGATCCTTGTTCCTGAGCAGCGTCTGCCAGTCGAACTTGGGCTGCGGCGTGGACCAGCCGAAATCGGCCGCGTCCAGCACTTCCTCGCGGAAGCGGGAGGCGTAGGAGAACAGCTTCTTGGGGATGCAGCCCACGTTGACGCAGGTGCCGCCGAAGCTGCCGGACTCGGCGATGCCGACGCGTGCGCCGTAGGAGGCCGAAACGCGGCTGGCGCGCACCCCTCCCGAGCCGCCGCCGATGGTGAAAAGGTCGTAGTCCTGCTTCAGATTACTTCAGGTTCTTGAGGTTCATGCAGACCAGATCCAGCAGCGCGGCAATGTCTGCGTGCTCCGCCTTGCCGGCGAGCCACTTCTGAGCGTTGTGAACGCGCTGCTCGATCGCCACCCTGGCATGCCTCCGGCGCCGGAGAACAGCTGCGCCAGGTCCGCGAGGCCCTTGCCCTTGGCTGCGGCGTGCAACTGGCCCAGCTGGCCCTCGATCGCCGGGCGATCGAGGTTGGTGACCAGCGTCATCGTCTTGTCGTCGCTGATGGCGTTCCCCCCGCAGTGCCCGGACTTCAAACCATGCTATCGGGCAAGGGCGGATTCTACCAGCGCATAGCGTCCCGCCGCGGCATGCACCCTGCCCTCGGCCGCGAGCTTCTCGAGGTGCGCGGTCAGCGAACGTGCCGCCACCGGATGGATGCGGGGGTGGACGTCGTCGTACACCGCGGGCACCAGTTCCTCCAGCGTCGCCGCGCCCAGGCGCGCCAGCGCCGCGGTCAGCTTCGCCTCTCGCGCCAGGCGGTGAGCGATCAGGCGCCGGATTTCCCTCTCCGGCGCGCCCATCAGGTAGCCGTGCCCCGGCGCGAGGATGGCAGCATCCTGCTTGATCAGGGCCTGCAGCGCCGCGAGGTAAGCGAGCATGTTGCCGTCGGGCGGGTTGATCACCACGGTGGAACCCTGCATCACCTGGTCGCCGGTGAAGAGCATCTTTGTCTCCTCCAGCATGTAGCACAGGTGGTTCGAGGCATGGCCTGGGGTGTGGATGGCGCGTAGCGTCGCACCGGGAATGGCCAGGCGCTCGCCGTGCTCCAGCACGCGGTCGGGCACAAAGCTCGCGTCCTGGTTGCCGTGCGCCGGGGGCGGCCGGCCGAGCAGCTGCGCGCCGCTGAGCTGCTTCAGCAGAGCGGCCGCCGGGGAGTGATCGACGTGCGTGTGCGTGACCAGGATCCAGCGAATGCGCCCGGCGCCCAGCTCCGCGATCCGCTTCACGTGCCCGTCGATCGGCGGGCCCGGGTCGATCACGGCGAGCGCCTCGCCCGCGCCGACCAGGTAGCAGTTGGTGCCCGGACCGGTCATGACCCCGGGGTTGGGCGCTGTGAGGCGTGTGACGAGCGCATCCAGGCGCTTGGGCACGCCGGGCTGGATGACGAAGCAGGTCTTGCCGGATTCCTCCGGGTCGCTCCAGTGGATCTCGTGGTAAGGCGGGTCGGCGCGTCGGAACAGGCGCGCCGAACCCTCGTGGTCCAGCGCCCAGACCGCTGCATCCACCTGGATCTCGCCCAGGCTCCGGGCGTGGTCCACCGCAACCGCCGAGGTGGTGAAGCGCGCCAGGTCCGCCAGCGACACGCGCGTCGGGAAGATGATGTCGATCTCGCCGCGCTCCTGGCGCGCCAGCGCCTCGCGCGGGCTGATCCAGAAGCTGTGCACGGTCTCGCTGTGGTCGTGGGCGCCAGCCTGGTCCAGCGGCGCGCGGGCGACGAAAAAGCGGGTGTTGAAGCGCCGCGGCCGCCCCGCGGCCGTGATCCAGTGACTGAAGTACACGATCTCCTGCGCCGGGACGTAGAGGTCCTCGGCCTCGAGCAGGTCCGCGAACTTCGCCCCGCCTGCGTTCATCGGCTCGCGCAGGTATTCCAGCGCCGCGACCCGCGCCGGGGCGACCGGCGCGCCGGCGGCGTCCACCGCGAGCAGGATGCCGGCCTCCTCGAAGCATTCGCGCGCCGCCGCGATCCAGTAGGCGAGACCGCCGGAATCCAGGCCCAGCTTGGCGCTCGCCTCGGCGTCGGTGAGGCCGCGCACGCGGCGCGCGGCGCGCGCGTCGCGGTCGCTCGCCTCCAGCGCGCCGCCGGGGAACACGTAGGCCCCCGGCAGGAATGCCGAGCCCTTGTTGCGCTGGAGCATGAACACCTCCGGCCCGTGCTGGTCGTCACGCAGCAGCAGGATCGTCGCCGCCGGGCGCGGTTCCATCTTCTTGGGCGCGGCGCTCCTCACGCGGTGCGCCCGGCGCGGTCCTTGTCGTTCTGGGCCTTGATCTTGGCGCGCATCCGGTCCCAGTCGGCGTCGCTGAGGTGGTCCAGCTCGGTGAACGAGGCGCCGTTGGCGAGGTAGCCGGCGCCGTCGATGGCGATGGTTTGCCCTGTCAGCCACTCGCAGCCATCCGCCATCAGGAAGGTGGCGAGGTTCTGCAACTCCGGCATCTGGCCGACGCGGCGCATCGGGTTCGACCCGTTGGCGTCCTCGAACCTGCCGTCGGGCCGCAGGCGCTTGGCGGCGCCCTCGGTGGGGAAGGGCCCGGGGGCGATGGCGTTCAGCCGGATGCCGTAGCGGCCCCACTCCACCGCGAGGGACTTGGTCATGACGTGCAAGCCGGCCTTGGACATCGCCGAGGGCACGACGTAGGGCGAGCCGGTGTGCACCCAGGTGACCAGGATCGAGATCACCGAGCCCTTGTGCCCGCCCGCGATCCAGCGCTTGCCCACGGCGTGGGTGACGTAGAACGAGCCGTGGAACACGATGTTGGCGATGGCGTTGAAGCCGTTGGGCGTCAGATCCTTGGTCGGGCTGATGAAGTTGCCGGCGGCGTTGTTGACCAGGCCCGTCAGGGGGCCGGCCTCGTCCCAGAGCCGCTGCACCATGGCCTCCACCGCCTGCGCGTCGCGGATGTCCACGGCATGGGTGCGCACCGCGCCGCCGTGCGCGGCCATCAGTTCCCTGGCGGTGGCATCCAGCACCGCGCCGCGGCGGCCGGCGAGCCAGACTTCGGCGCCCAGCTTCAGGTACTGCGTCGCGATTTCCTTGCCCAGGCCGGTGCCACCACCGGTAATGAGGATGCGTTTGCCCTTGAGTAGGCCATCAGTGAACATGGGGAATCCGGACAGGGGAAGCAGGGCCCCTATTCTAAGAGGTACAACCTGCGCTCGGGCGGAGCCGTTGCAGGAGGAGAGCTGCCGCCAGGGCGGCACGACTCCACCCGATCGCAGTCTTCCGTCCAGTTCAGCGCCACCTCGCTGTCAGTGGATCCGGCGCAGGTGGTGTGGCCGGCGCTGTGGCGCAGCTTGAGCGACTGGCCGAGCACCAGCCACAGGGCCGCAGCGGCGAGTTCGAGGGTGGCCTCGTCATGGTCATCTGCTTGCAGTTCAGATGCGCGTGTTGCATCCTTGCTGCGCTGCACTCAAACTGTAAGGGCTGATGATCCGTTCGACGATGCAGCGGGTGCCGCTGTCCATCCATCACCTGCTCGAGCGCGCGGGCCGGCTCTATCCGGATTCGCAGATCGTCAGTCGCCGTCCGGACAAGTCACTGGTGCGGCACCGCTACGCCGAGTTCTACCGCCGCGCGCGGGGGCTGGCGGCGGCGCTCGTCGCCGCCGGGCTGAGGAAGGGCGAGCGCGTCGCGACCCTGTGCTGGAACCACCATGCACACCTGGAGTGCTACTTCGGCATCCCGGCCGCCGGCGGGGTGATGCACACGCTCAACCTGCGGCTCTCTGCGGAGGAGATCGGCTGGATCGCGGCGCATGCCGAGGACCGGATGCTGGTCGTGGACGATGTCCTGCTGCCGTTGTACGAGCAGTTCCGCGACCGGCACCGTTTCGAGCGCGTGATCGTGGTGCCCTTTGGCGGGGCACCGGTGGAGGCGGCGTACACCGACTACGAGCAGTTCATCGCGGTGGAGGCGGGCGGCTTCGCCTACGTCCCGCACGCGGAAGACGACCCGGTGGCCATGTGCTACACCTCGGGCACGACCGGACGGCCAAAGGGCGTGGTGTACTCGCACCGCTCGACGATCCTGCACACGCTGATGGCGAACCAGCCCGATCACTGGGGCCTTGCGGCGAAGGACAGCGTGCTGCCGGCGACGCCGATGTTCCACGCCAACTGCTGGGGCGTGCCCTACGCCTGCGTGATGATGGGGATCAAGCTGATCTTCCCGGGACCGCACCTGCACCCGGAGGACCTGCTCGACCTGATGGACGCCGAGCGCCCGACTTATGCGCTCGGGGTGCCCACCATCTGGCTGTCCATGCTCCAGCTGCTCGAGGCGCGACCCGATCGCTGGCGGCTGCCGCCGGGGATACGCATGCTCGTGGGTGGCGCACCGGTGCCGGAGGCGATGATCCGGGCCTACCGGCGCCACGGCGCGCAGATCTGCCACGGCTGGGGCATGACCGAGATGAGCCCGCTGGGGACGATCTCGTACGTCAAGCCCGAGCTGCAGCACCTGCCGGAGGAGGAGCGTTATCCGTACTTCGCGATGGCGGGCGTGCCGGCGCCGATCATGGACCTGCGCATCGCCGGCGAGGACGGCCGCGAACGCGCATGGGACGGCAGGAGCGTGGGCGAGGTGCAGGTGCGCGGCCCCTTCATCGCCGGCAGCTACCACGAGGTGCCGCACGACCCGGAGAAATTCACCGTCGACGGGTGGCTGCGCACCGGCGACGTCGCCACCATGGACCCGCACGGGTACCTGCGCATCACCGACCGGATGAAGGACCTGATCAAGTCGGGCGGGGAGTGGATCAGCTCGGTGGACATGGAGAACCTGCTCATGGCGCACCCGGCCGTGGCCGAGGCGGCGGTGATCGCGGTGCCCGATCCGAAATGGACCGAGCGGCCGCTCGCCTGCGTGGTGCTCAAGCCCGGTCAGCGCGCCACGCCCGAGGAGCTTCGCACGCATCTTGCCTCGCGTTTCGCCAAGTGGCAGCTTCCCGGCCGCGTCGAGTTCCTCGAGACGATCCCGCGCACCTCGACCGGCAAGTTCTGGAAGCTGAGGCTGCGGGAAATGTTCCGCGGCTGAGCGCGCCGCATCAGCTCGCCCGCCGAGCCGCGTGCTACAGCGTGAGCACGATCTTGCCGATGTGCTGCGAGGTCTCCATCAGCCGGTGCGCCTCGTGCGCTTGCGCCAGCCGGAAGGTCTTGTAGATCACCGGCTTGATCCTGCCGGCCTCGATGAGCGGCCAGATCTTCTCGCGCAGGCTTTTCGCGATCGCGCCCTTGAACGCGACCGTGCGCGGGCGCAGCGTTGAGCCGGTGAGCGTCAGGCGCTTGCCCATCACCGCGCTGATGTCCAATTCCGTCCTCCAGCCGCCCAGCACCGCGATGAACGCCAGGCGCCCCTCGTCGGCGAGGCACTTCAACTCGCGCGGCACGTAGTCCCCACCCACCATGTCCAGGATCACGTCCACGCCCTTGCCGCCGGTGGCGGCCATCACCTCGGCGACGAAGTCCTGGGTGCGGTAGTTGATCGCCTTTTGCGCGCCCAGCCTCACGCAGGCGGCGCATTTTTCGTCCGATCCGGCGGTGGCGAACACGCGGTTGCCCATGGCCGCGGCGATCTGGATCGCGGCGGTGCCGATGCCGGAGGAGCCGCCCTGCACCAGCAGGGTCTCCCCGGGCGCCAGATGTGCGCGATCGTACACATTGGACCAGACCGTGAAGAAGGTCTCTGGCAGCGCCGCGGCCTCGACCCTGGTGAGGCCCCTCGGCACCGGCAGCGCCTGCACTTCCGGCGTGACGCAAAATTCCGCGTAGCCGCCGCCGTGCACCAGCGCGCAGACCTGGTCGCCGGGCTTCCACATCCTGACCTCCGCGCCGCAGGCCGCGACTTCGCCGGCGATCTCCAGGCCCGGCAGGTCGGAGGCGTCCGCCGGCACCTTGTACTTGCCCAGGCGCTGCAGCACGTCCGGGCGGTTGACGCCGGCGGCGGCGACCTTCACCAGGATCTCGTGGGGTTTGGGGACCGGGAGCGGCCGCTTGGCCGGGACCAGCACCTCGGGGCCCCCGGGCGAGGCAATCTCGACGGCTTGCATATGGGTTGGCATCGTCATGGGGCGGGTTGGCATCGTCATGGGGCGCGGATTCTAGCCTGAGCGCAGCTGGGTCGCGGCCCAGGCGAGGTCCACGTTGCCGCCCGAGATCACCACGCCGACGCGCTTGCCCGCGATGCGCGCCGGCTCCAGGCGCTTTTGCAGCAGCGCCGCGGCGCCGAGCGCGCCGGTGGGCTCGCAGATGAACTTCATCCGCTCCCACAGGAAGAACATCGTCTTCAGCAGGTCCGCGTCGGAGGCCGTCATCATCTCGTCCACGTACTGGAGCATCAGCGGGAAGGTGACATCCCCCATGGATTCGGTGCGCGCGCCGTCGGCGATGGTCTGCGGCGCCTTCACCGACTGCAGCGTCTTGGTCCAGAACGAGCGCGTGGCGTCGTCGCCGGCTTGCGGCTCGACGCCGATGACCTGGATGCCCGGTGCCAGGTGCTTGGCCGCCACCGCGCAGCCGGTGAGCAGGCCGCCGCCGCCGCAGGGCACCAGCAGCACATCGAGCGGTCCGGTCTCCTCCAGCAGCTCCTTCGCCGCGGTGCCCTGGCCGGCGACGATGTGCGGGTGGTTGAAGGGCGGAATGACGCTCAGGCCGCGTTCGCCGGCGATACGTCGTGCAGTTTCTTCCCTGTTCTCACCCGGGCCGTAGGTCACCACCTGCGCGCCGTAGCCGCGCGTCGCCTCCAGTTTCACGCGCGGCGCGTCCTGCGGCATGACGATGACGCGCGGGATGCCGAGCATGCGCCCGGCAAGCGCCACCGCCTGCGCGTGGTTGCCCGAGGAGAAGGCCACCACGCCGCGTTCCTGCGCCTGCGGCGACAGGCGCGACAGCGCGTTGTAGGCGCCGCGGAACTTGAACGCGCCCATCCTCTGGAAGTTCTCGCACTTGAAGAACACCCGCGCGCCGGTGAGCGCGTTCACCGTCGCCGAATCGAGCACCGGCGTGCGCCGCGCGTGCGCCCGGATGCGCTCGTGCGCCTCCGCCACGTCGCCCCAGGAAACCTTCAGGCTCATGTCCATCGCTGCAATGCCTCCCGTGCCACCTCCTCGCCCCATTCCTGCAGGAAATGCCCGCCCTCGGCGTGCAGCCAGGGCTCGGGGCAGTTACGGATGATCCGTTGCAGCGCGCTCATGACCGGCGGCCCGAGCACCGGATCCTTGGCGCCCACCGCCATGAACGCCTCGCCCTTCCAGCCGCTGCGCCACCAGTCGCGCGCCCGGCGCGAGACCGCCGCGCCCGGGGCATCGGGAAGATCGGGCACCAGGTTCGGGAAGCGGCGCACGCCGGCTTTCGATGCGGCGTCGGGGAACGGCGCCTCGTAGGCGGCGGCTTGCGCCGGCGTCAGGTGCGGGCAGGCGCGCCCGAGCAGCTTGCCGCAGTCCATGTCCGGGTTCTTGTTCACGTACGCGCGCCAGGCGAGGAAACCCTCGGTGAGCGGCGCATCGCCGGTGCCGAGCGCAGTGTTCATGATGAGCAGCCGCGAATAGCGCTCGGGCGCTTCCATCGGCGCGGTCAGTCCCAGCAGCCCGCCCCAGTCCTGCACCGCGAGGGCGACGTTCTTCAGGTCGAGCTTCTCCACGAACTCGAGCAGGAACGCGCGGTGCATCTCGAAGGTGTAGAAGGCCTCCTCCACCGGCTTGTCCGAGCGCCCGAAGCCGATGAAGTCGGGGGCCACCACGCGCCAGCCCGCGGCCAGGAACGGCGGGATCATCCTGCGGTACAGGTAGCTCCAGGTCGGCTCGCCGTGCAGCGCCAGCAGCACCGGCGCGTCCTTCGCGCCCTGGTCCAGGTAGTGCGCGCGCAGGCCGCGCCAGTCCAGGTAGTTCGGCCGCCAGGGGAAACCAGGCAGGGAGGCGAAGCGCTCGTCGGGGGTGCGGATCGGAGGCGGCATGCCTGAATTGTAGAATGCTCTCCATGGACTACTCCAAGTACAGTGAACTGAACATCCGGCGCCTGGAGCCGGGCATCCTGGAAATCGCCATGGGCACCGATCCGGCGAGGCTGCCGACCGCGAACGCGCGCATGCACCGGGAGCTGGCCGAAGTCTGGCTGGACGTGGACCGCGACCCGGAGACGCGCGTGGCGATCCTCAAGGGTTCCGCGAAGGGCTTCTCCGGCGGCGGCGATTTCGCCATGATCGAGAGAATCGTGCAGGACTTCGAGGTGCGCGCGCGCACCTGGCGCGAGGCGCGCGACATCGTCTACAACGTCATCAACTGCTCGAAGATGATCGTCTCGGCGATGAACGGCCCGGCGGTGGGCGCGGGCCTGGTGGCCGGGCTGCTGGCGGATGTGTCCATCGCGGCCAAGAACGCGCGCATCATCGACGGCCACACGCGCCTGGGCGTGGCGGCGGGCGATCACGCGGCGATCGTCTGGCCGCTGCTGTGCGGCATGGCGAAGGCGAAGTACTACCTGCTTCTGTGCGAGCAGGTGTCCGGCGAAGAGGCCGAGCGGATTGGTCTAGTGTCGATGGCGGTGGAGGAGTCCGATTTGCAGGCGAGGGCGCTGGAGGTGGCGCGCAAGCTCGCCGGCGGGGCGCAGACCGCGCTGCGCTGGACCAAGTACAGTCTCAACAACTGGCTGCGCATGGCGGGGCCGGCGCTGGACGCCTCGATGGCGCTGGAGATGCTGGGCTTCACCGGGCCCGAGGTGAAGGAAGGGCTCGCCTCGCATCGCGAGAAGCGGCCGCCCGCCTTCCCGCCGCCGCCGCAGGACTTCTGATCAGCCCGGCTTGCTGAAGTCGAGCGTGTCGCCTGCGCCCGGCCGCTGCGCGCGCCGGCCAGTTGGTTCCCCAAGCCTGCCTCAAAGTGCGCCGATGTTAGCATTCCCGCCGTGTTCTCCTGGAAGCGCCCCGGCAACCTCGGCGTGACGGCCGGCCGCCTCGCGCCCTGCCGGCGCACGCCCAATTGCGTATCCAGCCAGGCCGACCCCGCCGATTCCGTGCACTACGTCGCGCCGATCCCGTTCCGGGGCGACGCGGCGGCCGCCATCGCCGCGGCGCGCAGGGCCGTCCAGGGCATGCGGCGCGCCATGGTGGTGGGCGAGGCGCCCGGCTACCTCTATGCCGAGTTCCGCTCGCAGCTGCTGGGCTTCGTCGACGACGTGGAGTTCGCCTTCGACGGCCAGGCCGGCGTGCTGCATGTGCGCTCCTCCTCGCGCCTCGGCCGGCGCGACTTCGGTGTCAACCGCGCGCGCGTCGAGTCGCTGCGGCGGCGGATCGCCGGCGGCTAGTCCCGGGTTCGCCGCCTCCCGCGCCTCCAGGTGCGCACGGCGCAGCGGCTCGAGTGTGCGACCTCGGCAATGGGCGCCGGTTCGACCCGGCCGTCCGTGCCGCGGCCGGACTGGATGTTCCAGCTGATCGGATTCATAATCCACGCTTGGATTGCCCGGGGTCCCGCCATGATCGCACGCCTGCTCGCCCCCTTCGCACTGCTCGTCGTCCTCGCGCTGCCGGCGCAGGCGCAGGACAAGGATGTCGGGGCGGGACTGGAGGCGGCCGAGATCCTGTCGGCGGTGGTCCGGGTGCGGGCGAAGATCCTGCCCAACGCGCGCAGTGCGCAGACGCTCGGCCTGCAGCGCGAAGGGTCCGGGGTGCTGGTGCGCGACGGCTACGTCGCCACCATCGGCTACCTCGTCATCGAGTCCGAGACCATCGAGGTCACCGGCGCCGATGGAAAATCGGTGCCGGCGATCCTGGCTGGCTACGACCACGCCAGTGGCTTCGGCCTGGTCCGGTTGCTCGCGTCGCTCGCCGGCAAGCCGCTGCTGATCGGCGACTCTGCCGCGCTCGACGAGCGCGACCTGGTGCTGGTCGCGGGCCATGGCGGTCGCGAGGCCGTGAGCGTCGTCCAAGTGATCTCGCGCCGCGCCTTTTCCGGCAGCTGGGAATACCTGCTCGAGTCGGCGATCTGGACCTACCCGGCGGTGCCGAACTGGTCCGGTGCCCCGCTGATCGGGCCGAAGGGTGATTTCCTTGGCATCGGCTCGCTCATCGTCGGCGATGCCGCCGGGGCCGGGGTCCCCTCGCCCGGCAACCTGTTCGTGCCGGCGGACCTGCTGCGGCCGATCCTGAAGGATCTGATTGCGATGGGGCGTTCCAACGCCCCGGTCCGGCCCTGGCTGGGCATCAACGCCGAGGAGATCCGCGGCCACCTCATGGTCGCGAGGGTTTCGCCCGAAGGGCCGGCGGATGTCGCGGGCGTGAAGGCTGGGGACATCCTGATCGGCGTTGGCGAGGAGCCGGTCTCGACGCTGGCCGAGTTCTACCGCAAGGTCTGGGCGCGCGGCGCGGCCGGGGTCGAGATTCCGCTGCGCTTCCTGCAGGGCGCGCAGGTGAAGGACCTGAAGCTGCGCTCGATCGACCGCGCCACGCATTTCAGGCAGAAGCAGAGCTTCTGATCCTTACCGGATCACCCTGTCCCTTGGATAGGGCTCGACGCCCGCGTTGAGCGTCGAGAGCGGCGCCCGGCATACTCGCAGGGGCGCGACAGCTGCCGGTCCGGGGACCCTTTTCCACGGGTTCCGGAACGGATAGGATGCGCAAAGGTTCAGCGCGGGGCGGTGAGGTAGTTCACGCGCGCCGCCGCGCGGACGCGGTTCTATCCCATTCTGACAATCAGGGGATGGCGTTGGCAATCCTCACGCTCACCGACGAGGAGCGAGCCCAGATCGAGGCGCGGATCCTGGCGCTGGAGATCGAGCACCAGGACCTGGACGACGTGATCCTGCGCCTCGCCGAGCATCCGACCCAGGACCAGCTCCAGCTGCGCCGGCTGAAGAAGAGAAAGCTGCTGCTGAAGGACACCCTCAATCGCCTGCGCGCGCGCCTGGTGCCCGATATCCCCGCCTGAGGCTCAACCCGGGAACATCGGCGCGTTGCGCAAGATGCGCGCGTCCATGGCGCGGTACAGCTGCGCGATCACGCCCTGCGGCCAGTTGTAGGCCTGGACCTTGTTCGCCATCGCGAGCGCACCCAGCCGCGGCGCCGCGCCCCAGTGGCCGCCGAGGATGCGTTTCACCAGCCCCTGGTGGGGTTCAGCCGCGTGTTTTCGATTATCCTTCACCCAACCATGTCCGACCAGTTCACCGGCGTCAAACCGGTCGAGGAACGCCATCGTTTCGATATCGCCCGCCTGCAGGATTTCCTGCGCGGCAAGGTCGAGGGTTTCGAGGCGCCGCCCCTGGTCGAGCAGTTCAAGGGTGGCCAGTCCAATCCCACCTACCGCATCACCGCCGGCGGCAAGCGCTACGCGCTGCGCCGCAAGCCCCCGGGGAAGCTGCTGCCCTCGGCGCACGCGGTGGACCGCGAGTTCAAGGTCATCTCGGCGCTGCACAAGCAGGGCTTCCCGGTGGCGAAGCCCTACGTTCTGTGCGAGGACGATGCGGTCATCGGCACCGCGTTCTACGTCATGGACTGCATCGAGGGCCGGGTGCTGTGGGACCAGTCGCTGCCCGGCATGGACAAGGCGGGGCGCGCGGCGGTGTGGGACGAGTTGAACCGCGTCATCGCGCTGCTGCATTCCATCGACTACAAGGCCGCGGGCCTCGCCGATTTCGGCAAGGCTGGCAGCTACATCGAGCGCCAGGTCGGGCGCTGGACCAAGCAGTACCAGGCTTCCGAGACGGTGAAGATCGAGGCCATGGACAATCTCATCGCCTGGCTGCCGCAGAACATCCCGGCCGCGGCCGAGACCACCGTGGTGCACGGCGACTATCGCCTGGACAACACCGTGTTCCATCCCACGCAGCCCAGGATCCTCGCGGTGCTGGACTGGGAGCTGTCCACGCTGGGCGACCCGCTCGCGGACTTCTCCTACCACTGCATGAGCTGGCATATCCCGCCGGGCAAGTTCCGCGGCATCGCGGGCCTGGACCTCGCGGCGCTGGGCATACCGGCCGAGCGCGAGTACGTGGCGCGCTACTTCCAGCGCACCGGGCGAGGCCAGCCCGACCGCTCCACCTGGGACTACTACATGGCCTACAGCCTGTTCCGCATCGCCGCCATCCTTCAGGGCATCGCCAAGCGCGTCGTGGAGGGCACCGCCGCCTCGACGCACGCGGCCGAGGCGGGCGGCAGGGCACCGATGATGGCGGAACTCGGCTGGCAGCAAGTGGAGAATATTCTGAAAAGGAGTCGGTAATGGATTTCGAGTACGGCGCGAGGACGAAGGAACTGCAGCACAAGCTGCTCGCCTTCATGGACGAGCACATCTATCCCAACGAGCACAACTTCTACGAGCACGTGCGCAGCGACAAGCGCTGGCAGCCGGTGCCCATCATCGAGGAGCTGAAGCCCAGGGCGAAGGCCGCTGGCCTCTGGAACCTGTTCCTGCCCAGGTCGCCGCGCGCCCCCGGCGGCGGTCTGTCCAACCTGGACTATGCGCCGCTGTGCGAGATCATGGGGCGCGCGAGCTGGGCGCCGGAAGTCTTCAACTGCTCGGCGCCGGACACCGGCAACATGGAGACCCTGGAGCGCTACGGCACCGAGGAGCAGAAGAAGCAATGGCTCGATCCCCTGCTGGAGGGGAAGATACGCTCCGCGTTCCTGATGACCGAGCCCGCGGTGGCTTCGTCGGACGCCACCAACATCCAGATGAGCATGAGCAAGGATGGCGGCGACTACGTCATCAACGGCCGCAAGTGGTGGTCCTCGGGCGCGGGCGACCCGCGCTGCAAGATCTACATCGTGATGGGCAAGACCAACCCGGAGCACGCCTCGCGCCACAGCCAGCAGTCCATGATCCTGGTGCCCGCGGGCACCCCGGGCGTGAAGATCCTGCGACACCTGCCGGTGTTCGGCTACGACGACGCGCCGCACGGCCACATGGAGATCGAGTTCAAGGACGTGCGCGTGCCGGCCTCCAGCATCCTGCTGGGCGAAGGGCGCGGTTTCGAGATCGCGCAGGGCCGCCTGGGACCGGGCCGCATCCACCACTGCATGCGCTCCATCGGCCAGGCCGAGCGGGCGCTGGAGAAGATGTGTAAGCGCGCGACGCAACGCGTTGCCTTCGGCCGCAGCGTGGCCGAGCAGGGCGTGACGCGCGAGCGGATCGCGGAAGCGCGCATCATGATCGACAGCGCGCGCTTCATGGTGCTGCACGCCGCCTGGCGCATGGATACCGTGGGCAACAAGGTGGCGCGCAAGGAAATCGCCATGATCAAGGTGCTCGCGCCCAACATGGCCCTGCGGGTCATCGACTGGGCGATGCAGGTGCACGGCGCGGCCGGCGTGTCGGACGACTTCGGCCTCGCCAACGCCTACGCGCACCAGAGGACGCTGCGGTTCGCCGACGGCCCGGACGAAGTGCACCGCAACGCCATCGCCAAGCAGGAGATCGCCGAGCAGAGCACGATCGCGGAGGCGCTGGCGAAGGCAAAGCGGGGGTGATGAGGCCCCTGGCGGCTTCGCTGCTCGCGCTGGTGGCGACCGCGACGGGCGCGCTAGGAGATCCTGGCGCCGCCGGCCAGGCTCGACCTAGATCTGCCTGAGGTGCTTGCGCGTCGCGCCGCGAACCGCGCCGAGCGCCAGTGATTCGTCGAGGGTGACCAGGCAGCCGTCATTGTCCACCGCGAGCGCCAGCAGGTAGGCGTCGGTGATCTGGCGATGACCGTGTAGGCGCGAGAAGTCGAAGCGCCGCTGGTCGCGCAGGCTGAGGTCGTCCGGCCAGAACGCATGATCCATCTGCGCGCAGGCCGTACGCAGGTGCCCGGTCACCTGCCCCGGCGTGAGCGAGGCCTCCTTGCTGTACGCGGGGGAACTGAGGATCCGGGCAACGCCATTCTCGATGATCGGACAGGTTGCGATCGGCCGCGCCTGTGCCTGCAGCCAGGCATTGGCGCGGTCGGAGAAGACGTGGGCGTCGTCCAGGAGGGCAATCCAGACGTTCACGTCCAGCAAGGCCCGCATCAGAGCCCTTCTTCGTCGGCCACCTTGCGCACATGCGCGAGCGTGACGATTTCCCCGCGCCGGGGCAGCAGCGCGAGGCGGCCGCGCAGCTTTGCGGCCTTGCCGGCCGGCGCGGCGGGCGAGGACAGGCCGGCGCGCGCCAGCGCCGTCAGCGCCTGGCCTAGGGAGATCTTCTCCCGTGCGGCGCGTTCCTTCGCCGCGAGCAGGACGTCGTCTTCGATGTCGATGGTGGTGCGCATGGCGGGGCCTTTCCCGGGGTGCTGGATGCTATGATGCGATCGCATCATAGCATCTGGATGCCCGTGGCCCGCTTTTCCCGCCCAATGTAACCGAGCGGTTACATTGAGCGGGGTTTCAGGCCCCCCCGACAGGACCGTTCCCACCGCCCGCGCCGCCGCCTGCAGCTCCTCCTCCGGGTTCAGGATGTCCGGGCACAGGTGCAGGTATTCCCCGCGGGCGTCGGTCTTGACGCCGCGGCGCATCTGCTGCGCCGAAATACTCGCCGCTTCCGGAGGTAGATCACGCCCCCAGCCCCGTGCGCACGTCGATAAGCTCCGGGAACAGGGTGCGCTCGAGCGTCTTCCTCAGGAACGCCACGCCCGAAGTGCCGCCGGTGCCGCGCTTGAAGCCGATGACGCGCTCCACGGTCTTCACGTGCCGGAAGCGCCAGAGCTGGAAGTTCTCCTCGACGTCCACCAGCTTCTCGCACATGTCGTAGGCATCCCAGTGCGCCTTCGGGTCCTGGTAGATGGCGCGGAACACCGCGACCACGCCGGGGTGCGCAGCGTAGGGCTGCGTCCAGTCTCGCTCCACCACCTGCGCCGGCAGCGACATGCCGCGGCGCGCGAGGTGGCGCAGGAACTCGTCGTAGAGGCTGGGCGATTCCAGCAGCCCTGTCAGCCAGCTGTGGATCGCGGCGTCGTGGCGGTGGACTTCCAGCATGCTGGCGTTCTTGTTTCCGAGCATGAACTCGATGGCGCGGAACTGGTAGGACTGCAGGCCGGAGGCGGGCCCAAGGTCCGGGCGGAACTGCGCGTACTCGGAGGGCGTGAGCGTCTCCAGCACCGCCCACTGCTCGAACAGCTGCCTTTGCACTTGCTTCACGCGCGCCAGGATTTTGAAGCAGGGCGCGAGCTCGCCTGCGCGGATGAGCGCGATGGCGGAGGCCAGCTCGTGAAGCATCAGCTTCATCCACAGCTCGGAGGTCTGGTGCTGGATGATGAACAGCATCTCGTCGTGGTGCGCCGAGCGCGGCTTTTGCGCGGACAACAGCTGCGGTAGCGCGAGGTAGCTGCCATAGGAGGTGTCGGCGGCGAGGTCGGTGATGAACTCGGGACGGTCGGTCGGCGTCGTGCTCATGCCCCCGACTATAATGCTTCCAACCCCACGGAGGAGGCGTCATGCTGCGGTTGCACGGATTCCGCGTCAGCAACTACCACAACAAGGTGCTCATCGCGCTGCTGGAGAAGGGCGTGCCCTACGAGGAGGACGCCACGGTGAAGCCCTCGCAGGAGGCGGCCTACCTGGACAAGAGCCCGATGGGCAAGGTGCCCTGGGCGGAGGTGGACGGCACGCGCCTGTGCGAGTCCTCGGCGATCCTGGAGTACCTCGAGGACGCCTACCCGGAGAGGTCCCTGCTGCCGAAGGATCCGCTGGCGCGCGCCAAGGTGCGTGAACTCACGATCGTGATCGAGCTGCACATGGAGTTGGTGGTGCGGCGCCTCTACGGCGGGGTGTTCTTCGGCGGCACGCTGTCGGATTCGACCAAGGCGGGGGTGGAGAAGGAGCTCGCCAAGGGCGTGCGCGCCTTCGCCGCGCTGGCGAGGTTCTCGCCCTTCGTCGCCGGCGCCGAGCTTACCCTCGCCGATTGCGCCGCGGCCTGCCACCTGCCGCTGGTGTCGCTCGCGACCAAGCTCGCCTACGGCCGCGATGCGCTGGAGGGCATTCCGCAGGTGAAGCCGTACCTCAGGATGCTGAACGAACGGCCGGCGTTCGCGCAGGTGAGCGCCTGGCGCAAGGAAGCGACGGCGAAGAAGTAGCGCCATGGAAGGCCTGCTGCCCCCGCCGGGCAGCTCCTCGTCCTGGCCCAGCAGGTTCAGCCGGAAGTAGCCAAGCGCGCCGGGAACTCCAGCGACTGGCTCAGTTGCGCTTCGGAACCGGCCGCGGCCGCCCCTGCGGGTCGATGGCGACGTAGGTCAGCGTGGCCTCGGTCACCTTGACCACCTTCGCCTCGGCCCGGCCGCGCTCGGCGAAGACCTCGACGTTGATCGTCACCGAGCTGTTGCCGAGGCGCACCACCTCGGCGTAGAGCGACAGCACGTCGCCGATCTGCACCGGCTGCTTGAAGACAAAGGAGTTCACCGCCACGGTGGCGACGCGGCCGCGCGCCACGCGCCCGGCCACGATGCCGCCGGCCACGTCCACCTGCGCCATGATCCAGCCGCCGAAGATGTCGCCGTTGTGGTTGGAATCCGCCGGCATCGGCACCACGCGCAGCGCCGGCACCTTGCCGCGCGGCAGCGCGAGGCCCGGCGGCTGGTGGGAAGCCTTGCCCACGCTACTTGCTGCCTTCGGCCAGGTAGTGCATCGGCCCGCCGCGGAACGGCGCGAAGCCGGTGCCGAAGATGAGGCCGGCGTCGGCGAGGTCGGCGTCCGCGACCACGCCCTCGGCGAGCACCGCCTTCGCCTCGGTGAGGTAGGGCTCCATCAGCGAGTCGACCAGGTCCTTCTGGTACGCGCCGGGCTGGCCCTTCAGCGCTTTGCCTTGGTTCCAACGGTAGATGCCCTGGCCGGTCTTGCGTCCGAGCTGGCCCAGCGCCACCTTGTTGGTCAGGACTTGCGGCGCCTCGATCTCGCCGCTGGCGCCTTTCTTGGCGAGTTCCTTGCCCGCGTGCAGGCAGATGTCCAGGCCCACGGTGTCGGCGAGCTCGATCGGCCCCATCGGCATGCCGAATTGCTCCATTGCGGCGTCCATGGTCTCGGGCTTCATGCCCTCGTCCAGCATGCGGAAGGCGTTCTGCATGTAGGGCCCGAGGACGCGGTTGACCAGGAACCCGGGCGAATCCTTCACCGGCAGCGGCAGCTTGTCGATCTGGCGCACGAAGGCGGCGGCGCGCTTCGCGTGCTCCGGGTTGGTGTTCGCGCCGCTCACGATCTCGACCAGCATCATCTGCGGCACCGGGTTGAAGAAATGGATCCCCACCAGGCGCGAGGGGTCCTTGAGGCCGGCGGCGATGTCCGCCAGCTTCAGGCTCGAGGTGTTGCTCGCGATCACGGCGTCGGGCTTCGCCGTCGCCTCGATCTTCGCCAACAGCTCGCGCTTGGCCTCCAGGTTCTCGAAGACGGCCTCGATGATGAGCTCGGCGCGCGCCGCGCCCGCCCCGGTCAGGTCCGGGATCAGGCGATCGAGCGCGTCGCGCTCGAGACGGGGATCGCGCAGGCGGCGCGAGAACAGCTTCGCGGCGCGCTGCAGCGCCGGCGCCAGGCGCTCGGGTGCGGTGTCCTGCAGCGTCACCGTGATGCCGCGCATGGCGCAGATGGCGGCGATGTCCCCACCCATGACGCCGGCGCCGACGACGTGCACGTGCCTCGCCTGGAAGTCCGAGCCCTTGCCGAGGGATTTCAGCCGCTCCTGCAGGAAGAAGATGCGGATCAGGTTCTTGGTCGTGGGGTGCTCGAACAGCATGTTGATCGAGCAGCTCGGGTCCGAGGGGTTGATGAAGGGATCGCCGTCGTACTTCTGCCACAGGTCGAGGATCGCGTAGGGCGCCGGGTAATGCTCGCGCCGGGCGCGCCTGGCCACCTGCTTGCGCGCTTGGGAAACCACGATGCCCCTGAGCGGACCCAGCATCAGGCGGTTCACGAAACCCAGCTCGCGCGGCGCCTTCGCCTCCAGCGTCACCATGCGCGCGGTGTTCTCCAGGATCCGCAGCGGCACCGCCTGGTCCACCAGGCCCATGCGCTGCGCTGCCTTGGCGTCCACCGCCTTGCCCGTAAGCAGCAGGTCCATGGCCGGGGCCGGGCCGATCAGCCTGGGCAGCCACTGCACGCCATGCCAGGCCGGCACGATGCCGATCATCACTTCGGGGAAGGCGAAGCGGGTTTTCGGGTCCTCCAGCGCGACCCGGTAGCGGCAGGCCAGGGCCAGCTCCAAGCCCCCGCCCATGCAGTAGCCGTTCACCAGCGCGGTGGTGGGGAAGGGCAGATCGCGTAGCTTGGCGAATACCTCCCAGCCCAGCCGGACGAAGGCGAGCGCTTCCTCGGGCGACCGAAAGCGGGTGAACTCCTCGACGTCGGCCCCGGCGATGAAGCTGTCCTTGGCCGAGCGGATCACCAGGCCCTTCGGGCCGGAAGCGCGAATCTGCTCCAGCGCCGCGTCCAGCTCCTGCAGCGCCTCCTTCGAGAACGTGTTGGCCGATTTGCCCTGCTTGTCGAAGGCGAGCCAGGCCAGATCCTGCGCGTCCTTCTCCCAGCGCCAGTGCTTCATCTCAGAGCGCCTCCACCAGCATGGCGCCGCCCAGGCCGCCGCCGATGCAGATCGAGGCCATGCCGCGTTTCGCGTTCTTCCTCTTGAGCAGCCGCAGCATATGCAGCACGATGCGTGCCCCCGACGCCCCGACCGGATGGCCGAGCGCGATGGCGCCACCGTCCACGTTGAGCTTTTCCTCGTCCATGGCGCCCATGGCACCACCCAGGCCCAACTGCTCGCGGCAGTAGGCCTGGTCCTTCCAGGCCGCCAGGCAACCGAGCACCTGCGCCGCGAAGGCCTCGTTGATTTCCCAGTAGTCCAGGCCGTCCAGCTTCAGGCCGTGGCGCTTCAGGATTGGGGTCGCCGCGTGCACCGGGCCCAGGCCCATCTGCGCCGGATCCAGGCCCGCCCATTCGGCGTCCACGATGCGGCCGATGGGCGCGAGGCCATGCTGCTTCACCGCCTCTTCGGAGGCAAGGACCAGCCAGGCGGCGCCGTCGGTGATTTGCGAGCTGTTGCCCGGGGTGACGTTGCCGTACTTGCGGTCGAAGAAGGGCTTGAGCTTGGCCAGGTTCTCGATCGAGGAATCGCGCCGCACGCCGTCGTCCAGCGTGTAGGCGTGGCCCCCGGCGTCGTACACCGCCTCCAGCTCGCCGCCGCCCGCGGCCAGCGGTCCCTCGTCCTGCGCGCGCACCACGCGCTGGTGGCTGCGCACCGAGTAGGCATCCATCCGCGCCCGCGTGATGCCGAAGCGGTGCGCCAGGTTCTCCGCGGTCTGGCCCATGAGCAGCCCGACCATCGGGTCGGTGAGGCCCTTCATGATGCCGATCACCGGCTCGAGCACCGCCCTGAAGGGCAGCCGCGCGAAGAGCGCGGCGCGCTGGCCGGCGCTCCTGGCGCCCGCCATGTCCGCGAACCACAGCACCATCTTGTCCGAGTACAGCAGCGGCGCGCGCGACAGTGCGTCCACGCCGCCGGCGAGCACCAGATTCGAGCGCCCGGACAGGATATTGCTGATGCCGGAATCGAGCGCCTGCATGCCCGAGGCGCAGTTGCGCATCACGGTCCAGCCGGGGACCTTCTGCCCGCAGCCCATGCGCAGCGCGACCACGCGGCCGATGTTGACCTCGTCCACCGAGGGTGCGGCGCAGCCCAGGATCACCTCATCCAGCTGCGTGGGCTCGAAGTTCTGGCGCATCAGCAGCGTCTTGCCCGCCTGGGTGGCGAGGTCGCCCGCGGAGAACGCCCCCGGGCGGTTCTTCGCCTTGAGGAACGGCGTGCGCGCGCCGTCGATGACGTAGACCGGTCTGTTCATCATGTCAGGCTGCCTTTGCGGCCGGGATCGCCATGGATTGGGCTTGCGCGAGCTTCACCAGGATCTCGGCGCGGCCGAAGTCCTGCGGGAAATCGTCCACCTTGATGACCTGCCTGCGCAGCGACTCCTTGCGCTGCCACTGTGCGCACTCATCGGCGCCGATGAGGCCGGCGTCCCTGGCCAGTTCGCCCAGGTCCGCGCCGGGGCGGGCGATGACCTTGCCCTTGTTCACCGCCTTCCTCAGCTTCTCGTCGATCGGCTCGCAGGCGATGGTGGCGAGGAGTGCCGCCTCCAGCACGCTGGTCGGATCGGTCTCGTTGCGGGGCAGGAAGATGCCGGCGGTGAGGCGGTCGCGCGCCTCGCCGGGCGCGAGCAGGAGCTGCGCGCATTCGCGGTTGCGCGAATCCAGGGGCGGGCGGAACGACATGCCCAGCGGGAAGATGGTCCAGCGCAGCAGCGTAGCGACCGACTTCACCGGGAAGTTGGACAGGATCTGGTCGATCGCCTCCTGCGCGTGGTGGAGCAGGTCGCGCACCACCCAGCGGATGAGCGGGATGTCCTCCTTCCGGCGGCCCTGGTCCTCGTAGTGCTTCAGCGTCGCCGACACCAGGTAGAGCATGGACAGGACGTCGCCCAGGCGCCCGGAGATCTTCTCCTTCCTCTTCAGCGCCCCGCCCATCGCCAGCATCGACATGTCGGCAAGGAATGCGAACGCCGCGGCGAGGCGCGAGGTGAAGCGGTAGTAGTGCGCCGTTTCCGGGGCGCCCGCGCGCGGCACCTGCCCCAGGCGGGAGCTGGTGATGCCGTGGACGAAGGTGCGCACGCCGTTGGACAGCGTATGGCCGATGTGCGAGGTGAAGGCTCGATCGAACTCGATCGAGGCGGCCGCGCCGGTCATCTCCTTCGCCGCGCGCATCTCGCGCAGCAGGTAGGGATGGCAGCGGATCGCACCCTGGCCGAAGATGATGAGCGTTCGGGTCAGGATGTTGGCGCCTTCCACCGTGATGCCCACCGGCATCACCTGGTAGCCGCGCCCGATCCAGTTGTTGGGCCCCAGGCAGATGCCCTTGCCGCCGTGGATGTCCATGCCGTCGTTGAGGCACAGGCGGGCGCGCTCGGTCATGTGGTACTTGGCGATGGCCGAGATCACCGCCGGCTTCTCGCCCAGGTCCACCGCGCCCGCGGTCATGATGCGCACCGCGTCCATCATGTAGCAGTTGGCGGCGATGCGGCCGAGCGCTTGCTCCACGCCCTCCAGCTTGCCAATCGGCGTCTTGAACTGGCTGCGCACCCGCGCATAGGCGCCGGTGACGCGCGCGAGGCCCTTGGCGCCGCCCACCGAAGAGGTGGGCAGGGAGATCGAGCGGCCCGCGGCGAGGCAGCCCATCAGCATCATCCAGCCCTTGCCGGCGTAGTCCTTGCCGCCGATGATCCAGTCGATCGGCATGAACACGTCCGTGCCGGAGTTCGGGCCGTTCTGGAACGCCGCATTGAGCGGCAGGTGGCGGCGGCCGATGTTCACGCCAGGATGGTTGGTCGGCACCAGGGCGCAGGTGATGCCAAGGTCTTTCTTGTCCCCCAGCAGGTGCTCGGGGTCGTAGAGGCGGAAGGCGAGGCCCAGCAGCGTGGCCACCGGCCCGAGCGTGATGTAGCGCTTGTCCCAGGTGAGGCGCATGCCCAGCACTTCCTTGCCCTGGTAGGTGCCCTTGCACACGATGCCGTAGTCGGGAATCGAGGCGGCATCCGATCCGGCTTCCGGGCTGGTGAGCGCGAAGCAGGGGATCTCCAGGCCCTTGGCGAGGCGCGGCAGGTAGTAGCCCTTCTGCGCGTCGGTGCCGTAGTGCAGCAGCAGCTCGGCCGGCCCCAGCGAATTGGGCACCATCACCGAGACCCCGAGCGCGTTGGAGCGCGTCGAGAGCTTCATCACCACCGCCGAGTGCGCGATGGCGGAGAAGCCCAGGCCGCCGTACTTCTTCGGGATGATTATGCCGAAGAAGCCCTTGTCCTTCAGGAACTGCCAGACCTGCGGCGCGAGGTCCAGGCGCTCGTGCGTCACCTCCCAGTCGTCGGTCATGGCGCAGACCTCGTCGCAGGGGCCCTCGAGGAAGGCCTGCTCCTCGGCCGAGAGCCGCGGCGCCGGGAGGGCGAGCAGCTTGTCCCAGTCGGGCTTGCCCGAGAACAGGTCCGCGTCCCACCACACCGTGCCGGCGTCGATGGCTTCCTTCTCGGTCGGTGACATGTCCGGGAGGATGCGCCGGTAGATGGCGAGCACAGGGTCGCTGAGGACCGCGCGCCGCAGCAAGGGAACGTTCAGCACCGCCGCGACGCAGATGAACAGCGCGCCGAGGACGATGTTGGCCGTGGGGCCAAGCTCCAGCACCACGGACCAGGTCGCGAGCAGCAGCCCCGCGGCCACGCTCCAGGCCAGCACCGGCGCCTGGAAGTAGGCGAGCAGGAGCAGGACGGCGAAAGTGGCGACGGCGAACACGGCGATGTCGAACATCGGGAACCCCTTATCAAGCGGCCTTCTTCACGTCCTTGGCGCCAAGCTGCGGCGCGAGCAGGCCGGCAACCAGGAATGAGGCCAGCCGCGCCTCGAGCAGGCGGGCGTCATAGCGGTCCTCGGGCTTGCAGCCGGCGATCAACTGCACTGTGTCGGTGGCCGCGAGCGTGTAGGCGAGGGTGCCGAACATGAAATGCATGCGCCAGACCAGTTCGTCGCGCGGCATCTGCGGCAGCGCGCGCTCGAACGCGGCCTTGAAGCGCTCCATGGCCGGCGCGTACAGGCCGCCGATCAGGGCGCGGATTTCCCTGGACGGATCGGTATAGGTGCGCCCGAGCAGCCGGATGAAGTTGCGCCCGCCGTTCCTCGAGTCCTCGATCATGCGCAGGCCGGGGCCAATGAAGGCGCGGATGATCTGCTCGGGGGACAGCGGCTGGCCGCCGGCTTCCTTCTCCATGCGGTCGATCGCGGCGATGCGCGCGGTGTTCATCGGGTCCAGGCGCCGGCGGAACACCGCCTCGATCAACGCGTCCTTGGAGCCGAAGTGGTAGTTCACCGCGGCGAGGTTCACCCCCGCCCGGGCGGTGAGCAGGCGCATCGGGGTGCCCTCGAAGCCGTGCTGCATGAACAGTTCCTCGGCCGCATCGAGGATGCGGACCTGGGTCTCGTGGCGGGGCTTGACGGCGCGCAGAGTCATGGCGGGATCCGGCAGGTCGGCAGCGACTGAATTCAAACGAACGTTTGAATATTAGCCTTCTGTCCCTTTCCGGTCAAGGCCATTGAGGTGGGTCGCGACTGCCCGCCGTGAAATAGAATGCGCGCCTTTGCATGTCTGCCCACGCCCAACACGCCGCCGCGCCCAGGGAGTCCCTGAGGGTCGAGGAGTGGCGCGTGCTCGGCCATCTGCTTCCCTACCTGTGGGAGTACCGCGGCCGGGTGGCACTCGCGCTCTCGTTCCTGGTGATCGCCAAGCTCGCCAACGTCGGCGTGCCGCTGACGATGAAGGAGGTGGTCGATGGCTTGACTGCGGGCCCGGACCCGAAGCTGGCGATGGTCGCGGTGCCGGCCGCGCTGCTGGCTGCCTACGGCCTGCTGCGGCTCTCGACCACGCTGTTTGCCGAGCTGCGCGACGTGGTGTTCGTGCGCGTCACGCAGCGCGCCATCCGGCGCGTGGCGCTCGGGGTGTTCCGCCACCTGCACAGCCTCAGCCTGCGCTTCCACCTCGAGCGCCAGACCGGCGGCATGACGCGCGACATCGAGCGCGGCACGCGCGGCATCTCGACGCTGCTGTCCTATCTCCTTTTCTCCATCCTCCCCGTAATACTCGAATTCGCGCTGGTGGCCGCGGTGCTGCTGGGGCGCTTCGACTGGCGCTTCGCCGCGGTCACTTTCTGCGCGGTCGCGGTCTACATCGCCTTCACCATCGCCCTGACGGAGTGGCGCATCGACATCCGCCGCCGCGCCAACGAGCTCGATTCGCGCGCCAACACCCGCGCCATCGACAGCCTGCTCAACTACGAGACGGTGAAGTACTTCGGCAACGAGGAGTTCGAGGCCGGGCGCTACGACGCCAACCTGCGCAAGTACGAGGACGCGGCGGTGCGCTTCGAGTCGTCCCTGGGCCTGCTCAACATCGGCCAGAGCCTGGTGATCGCGGCGGCGGTGACCGCGCTCATGTTCCTCGCCGCCGACGGCGTGGTGGCCGGCACGCTTACCCTGGGCGACCTGGTGCTGGTGAACGCGCTGCTGATCCAGCTCTACATCCCGCTCAATTTCCTGGGCATGGTGTACCGCGAGATCAAGCAGTCGCTGCTCGACATCAACCGCATGTTCCGCCTGATGGGCGAGCACCGCGAGGTCGAGGACCGCGCGGGCGCCCCGGACCTGGAACCGGGCCCCGCGACGGTGGAATTCCGCGAGGTCGATTTCTCCTATGAGCCGGCGCGCCGGATTCTGCACCGGGTGAGCTTCACCATTCCCGCTGGCCAGCGGGTCGCCGTCGTCGGTCCCTCGGGCTCGGGCAAGTCGACCCTGGCGCGGCTGCTGTACCGCTTCTACGACGTCAGCGGCGGCGCCATCCTGGTCAACGGTCGCGACAGCCGCGAGCTGCGCCAGGCCAGCCTGCGCGCCGCGATCGGCATCGTGCCGCAGGACACGGTGCTGTTCAACGACAGCCTGCGCTACAACATCCATTACGGCCGCACCGGGGCGACGCAGGCCGAGGTGATCGAGGCGGCGCGCGCCGCGCACATCCACGAGTTCATCGAGTCGCTGCCGGCCAAGTACGAGACCGCAGTGGGCGAACGGGGCCTGAAGTTGTCGGGCGGCGAGAAGCAGCGCGTGGCGATCGCGCGCGCGGTGCTCAAGGACCCGAGGATCCTGATCTTCGACGAGGCCACCTCGGCGCTCGATTCCACCTCGGAGAAGGCGATCCAGGCCGAGCTGGAGCGCATCTCGGTGGGCCGGACCACGCTGGTGATCGCGCACCGCCTGTCGACGGTGATGGACGCCGACCTCATCCTGGTGCTCAGCCAGGGGGCGATCGTGGAGCGCGGCAGCCACCGCGAGTTGATCGATGCCGGGGGCGAGTACGCCCGCATGTGGGCCCTGCAGCAGCAGGCGGCGGCGGCAGAGGCCGCGCTGGCGCAGGCCAAGGCCGTTTGAACTGACGTGAAGAATCCACGCTAGAAGCCTAATTTTGTTTGACTTTTTACAGCACCCAAGGGTAGACTGCGGGTTCGACTGGAAAAAAGTCAATAAAAACACGAACATGCATACCAAGGAGGAGAGGCAGCTGCATCACCTGGAGAAAATCGTCGCGTTTGCCGCGCTGGCCGCCGTGCTGGCGCTGGGCGTGGGCTTCGCGCAGGCGAAGAGCCCGGTCAAGGACAACGAGCAGCTGCTGCTGCGCTCCTCGGTCGCGCTGGTGCAGGACGCCGCCAGCGGCCAGACGCTGTACGCCAAGAACCAGGATGCACCGGTGCCGATCGCCTCGATCACCAAGCTGATGACCGCGCTGGTGATCCTGGAGCGCAAGCTGGACCCCCGCCGGCGCGTGGTGATCAGCGACGAGGATTACGACGCGGTCAAGGGTACGAACTCGCGCCTGCCTGCGGGATCGGTGTTCACGCGCGACCAGTTAATGCTGCTCGCGCTGATGTCCTCGGAGAACCGCGCCGCCGCGGCGCTCGGCCGCACCTTCCCGGGCGGCACCCCGGGGTTTGTCGCCGCGATGAACGAAAAGGCGCGCGCGCTGGGCATGTCCGAGTCTCGCTTCGTCGATGCAAGTGGCCTGTCCCCGGGCAACGTCTCCAGCGCCAGGGACCTGGCGCGCCTGCTCGAAGCCGCGCACCGCTACCCGGTGATCCGCGATTACTCCACCCGCAAGAGCGCCAAGCTGAACGTGTCCGGCCGCGAGCAGGGTTTTCGCAACACCAACGGCCTGGTGCGCAGCGTGAACTGGGACATCGGGCTGTCCAAGACCGGCTACACCAGCGAGGCTGGGCGCTGCCTGGTGATGCGCGTGCGGATGCAGTCGCGCGAACTGATCGTGGTCCTGCTCGATTCCTGGGGCAAGCATTCCCGGATCGGCGATGCCAACCGGATCCGCAAGTGGCTGGAGACCCACGCCGCCAGGGGCCCGGCCGGCCGGCCGGGCTAGCGCCGGCCGGCCGCGTGTCGGTTGGCCGGTTCCGCGAGGAGGTCATCGCCGGCCTGTCGCTGCAGCAGAAGGCGCTGCCTTCGAAGTATTTCTACGACGCGCGCGGCAGCGCGCTGTTCCAAGCCATCTGCCGCCTGCCCGAGTACTACCCGACCCGGGCGGAACTGTCGCTGACGCGCGCGCACCTGGCGGGGATCACCCGCTTCGCCCGCCGCGGCTGCACCCTGATCGAGTACGGCAGCGGCGAGAGCCTGAAATCGCGCCTGCTGATCCGCTCCCTGCGCCCGAGCGCCTACGGTCCGGTGGACATTTCCGCGGACGCGCTGCGCGGCGCCTGCGCGCGCCTGGCGCGCGAGTTTCCCTGGCTGCGCCTGGCGCCGGTGACGGGCGATTTCTCGCGCCCGCTGGAGATCCCCGGCATCGAGGGCCCGGGGCGGCGCGTGGTCTACTTCCCCGGCTCCACCATCGGCAACCTGACCCCGGAGGAGGCGCTCGCGTTCCTGCGCATGACGCGCGGCCAGGTGGGGCCGAACGGCGCCATGCTGGTGGGGGTGGACCTGAAGAAGGACGCCAAGGTCCTGCACGCGGCCTATAACGATGCCAGGGGCCTCACCGCGGCGTTCAACCTGAATCTGCTGGCGCGGATCAACCGCGAGCTGGGCGGGAATTTCGACCTGCGGCGCTTCCGCCACTACGCCTTCTACAACGCGGCGCTGGGGCGCATCGAGATGCACCTGGTGTCGCTGGCGCGCCAGCAGGTGAAGGTCGGCCGGCACCGCTTCGGGTTCGAGCCCGGCGAGTCGATCCACACCGAGAACTCCTGCAAGTACTCGGTGGCGGAATTCCGCGCCCTCGCGGCGCGGGCCGGGTTCCGCGGCGAGCGGGTGTGGACCGACCGGCCCGGGCGCTTCGCCCTGCACGGCCTGGTGGCGGCCTAGGCGGGGCTAATGCACCCGGTGTCGCGCCGGTGGCCGATGGCGTAGGCGACGCGTTCGGCTGCTTCCTTCACCAGCGGGCCCCATTGCGGCTTCATGCGGTCGGCGGGCGAGGAGATCGACAGCGCCGCGATCAGCCGGCCGGCGTCGTTGCGCACCGCGGCGGCGACGCAGCGCATGCCGATCTCGGCCTCCTCGGCGTCGGAGGCCCAGCCCTGGCGCTGGGTGCGCTCCAGTTCCCGCTCCAGCTGCGCCAAGGTCGCGAGCGAGGCCTTGGTGTGGGGCTTGAGACCGGTGCGCCGCGCATACTCGCGCAGGCGAGGCAAGCCCTCTTCCAGCAGGAACAGCTTCCCGGCGGCGGTGATGTGCAGCGGCGCGCGCGCCCCGACCACGTGCACCACGCGCATCGCCGAGCGGCCCGAGGAGGTGCGCTCGACGTAGACGATCTCGTCGTCCTGGCGCACCGAGAGGTTCACGGTCTCGCCGGTCTGCGCGTGCAGCTCGCGCATCACCGGCAGCGCCATTTCGCGCACATTGATGCGCGACTTCACCAGATTGCCCAGCTCCAGCAGCCGCATGCCGAGGCGGTAGGCGCCGGGCTCGACGCGGTCCACGATGCGGTCCGCGCTCATCGCCGCCAGGATGCGGTGCGCCGTCGAGGGGTGCAGTCCGGCGATCTGCGAGATCTGCTTCAGGCCGATGGACTCGGGGTGCTGGGCCAGCACGTCGAGCAGCTTCATCATGCGCTCGATGACCTGGATCGGGCTCTTTTGCTCGCCTTTCGCGGCCATGGGTCGCTGATTCTATCCCACGATGTAAAATTGCGGTTCATGCCCGTCGTCACCAACATCGCCGACCTGCGAGAGCTGTCGCGCAAGCGGATCGCCAAGGCCATCTTCGACTACGTCGACCGTGGCGCCTACGACGAGGCGACGCTGCGCGCCAACCGCGAGGACCTCGAGGCGCTCAAGTTCCGCCAGCGCGTCGCCATCGACGTCGACAACCGATCCCTGGGCTCCATCCTGCTGGGGCAGGCGGTGGCGATGCCGGTGGCGCTCGCGCCGGTGGGGTTGACGGGCCTGAACTGGGCCGACGGCGAGATCCTGGCCGCGCGCGCTGCCGCACGCTTCGGCGTTCCGTACACCCTGTCGACCATGTCCATCTGCTCGATCGAGGACGTGGCGGGCGCGGTCGACAGCCCGTTCTGGTTCCAGCTCTACATGATGCGCGACCGCGGTTTCGCCGCCTCGCTCATCGAGCGCGCGAAGGCGGCAAAGTGCTCGGCGCTGGTGCTGACGCTCGACCTGCAGATCCAGGGCCAGCGCCACATGGACCTGAAGAACGGCCTCTCGGTCCCGCCCCGGCTGACCCTGGGCACGGCGCTGGACGTCCTGACCAAGCCGGGCTGGGCGCTCAACGTCCTCACCGGCCGGCGCAAGTCCTTCGGCAACCTGGAGGGGCGCATCCCGGACGCGAAGAGCCTCACCACCCTGTCGCAGTGGATCGCGGGCCAGTTCGACCCGACGCTGTCCTGGAAGGACGTCGCCTGGGTAAGGAGCCTGTGGCCGGGCAAGCTGATCCTGAAGGGCATCCTCGAGGTGGAGGACGCGAAGCACGCCGCCGACAGCGGCGCCGAGGCCATCGTGGTCTCGAACCACGGCGGGCGGCAGCTGGACGGCACCGTGTCCTCGATCCGCGGCCTGCCGGAGATCGTGCAGGCGGTGGGTTCCAGGACCGAGGTGCTGTTCGACGGCGGCGTGCGCTCCGGGCAGGACGTGCTGCGGGCGCTGGCGCTGGGCGCGCGCGGCGTGATGATCGGCCGAGCCTACGCCTACGGTCTGGGCGCGCTGGGCGAGGCGGGCGTGACGCAGGCGCTCGAGATCCTCCGCAAGGAGCTGGATGTCACCATGGCCCTGTGCGGGATCAGGGATGTGAAAGAAGCGAGTCCGGCGCTGCTGCGGCCGGCCTGAATTCGCCAAATCACGTGGGGAACAACCTGGAGCGCTACGCCTGGTTGTCGGTCGCCGCGGCGCTCGCCAGCATCGGCCTGAAGACCTGGGCCTGGCAGGTCACCGGCTCGGTGGGCCTGCTCTCGGACGCACTGGAATCCCTGATCAACCTCGCCGCGGCGCTGCTCGCGCTCTGGATGCTGCGCCTGGCGGCCTCGCCGCCGGACGCGGCGCATCCCTACGGCCGGTACAAGGCCGAGTACTTCGCCAGCGGCATCGAGGGCGCGCTGATCGTGCTCGCCGCGGCGAGCATCGCCTGGGCCGCGCTGCCGCGGCTCGCCGCGCCGCAGCCGATCGAGGCGCCGTGGCTGGGCATCGCCATCTCGGTGGCGGCCTCGGCGGTGAACATCGGCTGCGGCCTGCTCCTGATCTCCACCGGCAAGCGCATGCACAGCATCGCGCTGGAGGCCGATGGCCACCACCTGATGAGCGACGTCTGGACCTCGGCCGGCGTGGTGGCGGGGGTGGCGCTGGTTGCGCTCACCGGCTGGCTGATCCTGGATCCGCTGCTCGCGCTCGCGGTGGCGGCGCACATCGTCTGGACCGGGTTCCGCCTGATGCGGCGTTCGTTCAGCGGGCTGCTCGACGCGGCGATCCCGGAGGCCGAGCGCGCGGTGATCGAGAAGATTTTCGCCGAGTACCGGCCGCGCTACGGCATCGAGTTCCACGCCCTGCTCACGCGCCAGGCGGGCGCGCGCCGCTTTATTTCCTTCCACCTGCTGGTGCCGGACGACTGGCCGGTGGCGCGCGCGCACCAGTTGTCCGAGGAGATCGAGGAGCGCATCGGCTCGCTGGTGCCCAACGCGATCACGCTGAGCCACATCGAGCCCATTTCGCAGCCCTCGTCGTACGACGACATCAAGCTGGAGCGCTGGTAGCGCCGGGCAGGGCGGCGCCAGCGCCGCGGCGCGCCGCGCGCAGCGCGAAGCGCGCTGGGTCCAGCGCGGCGACGAGTTTCCTCTCCAGCGGCAGCGGCTCGCCCTGCAGCATCGAAGCCAGCAGTTCGCCGGCGAGTCCGGCCCAGATCAGGCCGCGCGAGCCGTAGGCGGACGCCGCGTACAGGCCGGGGCCGCGCGGGTCCTGCAGCGCACCGGCCAGCGGCACGCGATCGCGCACCGTGGCCCTGAACGCGACGCGGCCTTCCAGTTGCGCGGGATCCAATCCTGCGCCGGCGCCCGGCAGCACGCGCTCCAGCCGCTGCAGGTTGCCCGCATGGCTGTCGACGCGGGGTGCCGGATCCTCGTCGTCGATGTCGTAGCTCGCGCCGATCGCGGAGAGCCCGTCCACCGCGGGCAGTGCCATGCCGCCGCACAGCACCACGGCCCTGAGGCCCGCGATGCCGGGCACCAGGCTCAGCTGCCCGCGCACGCGGCGCAGCCGGATCGAGGGCTGCGGCGACAGGCGCAGCGCGTCGGCGGCATTGGCGAGGACCACCACCGGCGCCTCGCCCAGCACCGTGCCGCGCGCATCCCGGGCGATCCAGGCGCCGCCCTCGAACGAGAGCGCCGCCACCTCGCACTGCAGGCGCGGGCGCAGGCGATCACCGCAGGCGGCGAGCAGCGCGTTCACCAGCGAGCGCGGCTGGATCCAGCCCGATTCCGGGAACCACAGGCCGCCGGCGCAGAGGGAAACCCCCGCGACCTTCCCCGCCTGCGCGGCATCGAGCAACTGGGCGAAGCCCGGCGGCGGCGCGAGCGCTTCGAGCGCGCGGCGTTGCGCCGAGGCTTCGTCGCCGTCCCGCGCCAGTTGCAGCAGGCCGCATTGGTTCCACGACAGGCCCTCGAGCGCGCTCCACTGCCGCAGCGCGTACAGGTAGGCCGCGCGCGTCAGGCGCGCGAACAGGCTGTCGTCCGGTGTGAGCACCGGGTGGAAGGCGCCGGCGTGATTGCCGGAGGCCTCCGCCGCCGTGACCGGGTGGCGCTCCAGCAGCGTCACCTCCCAGTGGCGCGCGGCGAGCCGCTCGCAGGCGGCGGCCCCGGCGAGGCCGGCGCCGACGACCAGGGCGCGGCGCCCGGGGAACCCGGGCGCGCCGCCGCGCTCCACGCGCCGCGGCACGAGCTGCGCCACCAGCATCTCGCTCTTGCGCGCGAAGCCGCGGCGCTTCTGGGCGACGAAGCCGGCGTCGCGCAGGCCCTCGCGCACCACCGCGGCCACGCTCCAGGTCGCCGCCACCGCGCCGGGCGCGGCGAGGCGCGCGAGTTGGCGCATCACCGCCTGCGACCACATCGCCGGGTTCTTCGCCGGCGAGAAGCCGTCCAGGAAGAGCGCGTCGGCGGCGAGCGCGAACTGCGGCAGCGTGTCCGCGACGTCGCCCAGCGCCAGGGTCAGGACGACGGCCCCGCCCTCGAAGGACAGCCGGTGGAACCCCGGCACCAGCGCCGGCCAGGCCGCACGCAGTTCCTCGGCGAGCGGCGCGAGCCCCGGGCAGGTGGCGTGCAGCACCGCAAGGTCCTGCGCGCTGAACGGATGCTTCTCCAGCGAGGCGAAATGCAGCCGCGCGCAGCGCTTCGGGTCGTGGCGCCAGGCCTGCCAGGCGACGAGGAACGCCAGGCCGAAGCCGAACCCCAGTTCCAGGACGGTGAACCGGTCGCGGCCCTGCCAGCGAGCGGGCAGTCCGGCGCCCCGGAGGAAGACATGCTCGGCCTGCGCCGGGCCGCCCCCGGCGCTGTGGTAGGGGTCGTCGTAGACATCGGAGCGCGGCGTGCCGTCGGCGCCGAAGGCGAGGCGCGCCGGGACCAGCGCCTCAGGCACCGGGTGGCGGCGTCCGCATCTTGCGCTGCGGCGCGGCGATGGCGATGTTGCGGCCGCGCAGCGCCGCGGGCACCGCCTGGTTCACCTCGCCGATCGCCGGGCCGTAGCCGGGCACGTTGACCCAGGGGCTGACGAAGATGGCGATGCGCTCCAGCAGCCGGCGCACCGGCGGTTCGAGCTGCAAGCGCATCACCAGGCCGAGCCTCGCCCGCCCGGCCCATTGCCCGGCGAAGTAGCCCATGACGAGGATGACGACGGCCACTAGCACCTTGGGCCCGAAGTTCATCGCCGGGTCGATAGCCGTCATGCGGACCCGGTCCAGCGCTTCCAGCGGCTCTGCCACGGGATGTCCTTTCGATTTGCCTTACATTATCGCAGTCATCGCATGGAGAATGACCGCATGAACCAGTCCGCCGACCTGAAGCTCGCCACCGTTCCCGCCTGGATCAACGGCAGGGCCGTCGTGCCCCCCGGCCGGATGGGGAACGTCTTCAACCCCGCCACCGGGCAGGTGACCAAGCAGGTGCCCTATTGCGACGCCGCCGCGGTCGATGCGGCGGTGAAGGCGGCGGCGGCCGCGCTGCCGGAATGGCGCGACGCCCCGATCCTGCGCCGCGCGCGCGTGATGCAGAAGTACCTGCAGCTCCTGCAGGCGAACCAGAAGGAGATCGCGCAGCTCATCACCGCGGAGCACGGCAAGACCCTGCCCGACGCCATGGGATCGGTGCAGCGCGGCATCGAGGTGGTGGAATTCGCCTGCGGCATCCCGCAGCTGCTGAAGGGCGAGTACTCCGAGAACGTCGGCACCGCGGTTGACACCCACACCGTGCGCCAGCCGGTAGGCGTGTGCGCCGGCATCACGCCGTTCAACTTCCCGGCCATGGTGCCGATGT
>Ga0194110_10000481_pt1 | contig 51424 bp, 61 predicted proteins | sample TA2Kig1200mmetaG_FD_146192 | JGI IMG/M metagenome (GOLD analysis project Ga0194110, IMG submission 146192) | Freshwater microbial communities from Lake Tanganyika, Tanzania - TA2015032 Kigoma Deep Cast 1200m | ecosystem: Environmental > Aquatic > Freshwater > Lake | place: Tanzania: Lake...
AGGCAGCGCCTCGGTCTCGAGGTCACCGTGCTTCAGAACCGTCTCACCCTCGACTTGCTCCCAGGCGCCTTCGCTGTCGCGCTTCTGCCGCCGGATTCACCAGTTCCGGCATGGGCCGAACGGGCCGGTTTCCTCTCCGTCACCCACACCCCCGCCGAACTCTCAATCGTATGCAACGACTCCGCCGTTCCGCCAGATGTTCAGGCGCAACGAGGCCTTCGATGCCTCCGCGTGCTTGGCCCGCTGGACTTCTCCCTGGTCGGCGTGCTGGCATCCCTGGCGGACCCCCTTACCCAGGCAGGCATCAGCATCTTCGCTCTCTCCACCTACCAGACCGATTACCTCTTCATTCCAGGCCAGAGCATCAATTCGGCCATCGCCGCGTTATCCGCTGCCGGCCACACAGTTCGTCCGATTGGCGCTGCCTAGCAACCCGCCGGAGCCGACATGGCCAGCCCGGAGCTAAGATCTCGTGCGATAATCGGGTCTGGGCTGGCCAGGCGGCTCAGATCGATGCCGTTCGATGAGGAGAATAGGATATGAGCAAGTTCTGTCAGAGCTGCGGCATGCCGATGAAGAAGGACCCCCAGAACGGTGGTACCAACTCCGACGGGAGCAAGAGCACGGAGTACTGTAGCTACTGCTACGTGAATGGCACCTTCACATCTCCCGAAATTGACACCCCCCAGGCGATGCAGAGGTTCTGCATCGGCAAGCTCAAGGAGATGGGAACGCCAGGGTTCCTCGCATGGTTCTTCACGAGGAGCATTCCAAGACTGAAGCGCTGGGCACCCAAATGAACCATCGAACCAGCCCCTGCACGGGACGCGCGGGGACCGCGCGCCCGTGAGGGGCGACGTTGGGCGTTGTCAGACGAAAACGAGGTAAAGAGAATATGGAGTATTCTGAGTTGATTGCCGCAAGATATAGCGTAAGAGCCTATCGTCCCGACCCTGTCGACGACACAAAACTGCAAGCGGTTCTGGAAGCGGCGCGTCTGGCGCCAACCGCTGCCAACCGCCAACCTTTCCAATTGATTGTGTTGCACACTACTGGGCGCGAGGAAGAGATCGGAGAGATTTACCGTCGCCCGTGGTTTGTCCAGGCGCCGTTAGTGATTGCTGTCTGCGCGATCTCTTCGCAGGCATGGGTCCGGGAAAGCGACCGCTTCAATGCGCGCTTGATCGACGCAGCGATCGTAGCTGATCACCTCATCTTGGCTGCTGCAAACTTGGGATTGGGAACCTGTTGGATTGCGGCTTTCAATGTTGAGGCTGCGCGCAGCGTTCTACAGCTGCCCGAAGAAGTCGAGCCAGTAATCTTTACACCGCTCGGTTATCCTGCCGACCAACCTGGTCCCAAGATACGTAAGCCTCTGGTCGAATTAGTGCGTTACGAACATTGGTGAAGCAGAGCATTCTGGAGAACAGATTTGCGTCATAGAACACCGCCAACACTGGCTCCAGCGGACGGTCGCTCCGCTCCCGCCGCTGAGCCAAGCCGTCATGCGGAATTCCCGCTCCCGCGGTGCGATCACCCGCAACCAAGGAGGTGCCAGATGCCAGTCAACGTGCTCGAGCGCGCAAAGAGAGCTCTCATTGACCTCGATGCCCGCGCTCTGGTCTCCCTCTACGCCGACACATTCCTGTTTGAGGACATCTCCGCCGGCCTTCGCATAGAGACCAAGCAGGCGTTGAAGGAGTACTTCGACTCTCTCTTCGCGTGGCCCAACGTCGAGTTCTCCGACGTTCACTTCTTCGGCATCGCAGACAGGGGCGCAGGCCAGTGGACGTGGCAGGGCACGTCCCGCCAGACCGGCACCCCGTTTGCGATCCGCGGCGCCTCCCTCTTCCGGCTCACAGGAAGCACAATCGCTGAAGAGATCATCTTCTATGACCCAAGGAAGGCCTACGCCTGAGCCGAATCCCGCCCAACCCTTATGAGGCCTCCTCCCGTCAAGAGGTAGGGAGGCCCCCTTTGACGAGGTCGGCGACGCCGGTGGGGCGGTTCCTTCATGCCGTGGGATCAGCGCTGCCCTCCGGGTTTCACAGTTCCGGTGTCAGGCGGTGCCTGCGCCAAAGGCTTATCGAGGGTCACAGCTTCCTCGTCGCGAATGCCGGAGGGAGCTGGTCACTACAATGGTGGGGACGTGCGGTTCTCCTACAACTGAAGCGCATCGCCTGAGGTGTGGCTTGGACGTTCGCAGCGTGATCGAGAGCCTCAAACAGCGTGCCCGGCGCCTGAAGCAGGAGACGCTAGTCCTGTACCTGGCTGCCCGCCATCCCAGCACACCGTGGTACGCGCGGGCGCTCGCCGCGGGTGTAGCTGCCTATGCGCTGAGCCCGATTGATCTCATACCGGACTTCATACCGGTGATCGGATACCTCGACGATCTGCTGATCGTGCCGGCCGGGATAGCGTTGGCCATCAGGTTGGTGCCGGCCCCGGTCATGGCGAAGTGCCGGGCGCGCGCCGAGGAGGCGTTTGCGCAGGGCCGTCCGGTCAGCCGTGCCGCAGCAATCGCGGTGGTCATCACCTGGATCGTCTGCGCCGTGCTGGTACTTGCGATCGTCCGGCGGGTGTTCGTGGGATAGATGTCGAACACCTGGTGGGGCAGCACCTGATTGGGGTCTCCTAGCTACGCCTCGCCCGCCCCATCCGCGTGCGCTTGCAACAGGAGGGTGGAGACACGACGTACTCCCAGACGTTCGACCGCTTTCCCCTGTGGATGGGGCTTGTGGGAATCGGCGTCTCAGTCGCTACGTACATCCTGGGCGCCTACATTCTCTTTGGCTTCGGAATGGCCGCATCCATCCTCTACATCGGATACTGCGCGGCCATCGAGATCTCTGTCCTCAGAGGCAGCTGCGTTCACTGCTACTACTATGGGAAGGTATGTGGGCTCGCCAGGGGTAGAATCTGCTCGCTCTTCTTCAGGCGAGGTAGTCCCGAGAAGTTCCTCGAGCGCCGGGTATCGATCCGGACGATCATTCCTGATCTCCTGGTGGCAGCCGTGCCTTTGATAGGCGGCGTGGGGCTCCTAGTGATGCGATTCAACTGGATGCTCCTGATCTCAATGCTCCTGATCGTACTTCTTGCCACTGCGGGGAACGCGCTCGTAAGAGGCTCGCTCGCATGCCGGCATTGCGCGCAAAGGGACCTTGGATGCCCGGCGGAACGGTTCTTCGTAAGGCAGCGCGTCTAGTGAACTGTCCAACGCAAGGAGAATCCGTACCGCCGGGGGATCTCGGGGGCAGTTGGGTAAGGAGGATGGCATGAGCAGGCAGGTATCAGCGGCAAGAAGGACCACCTTCTACTTGGGCACGGTTCTCCTGGTTGCCGGCGGACTGGTGTTCGCATCGCTGTTCTTCACGGTAGCTGTGGTCGCCATGGGGGGTCCAGACACCGAGAGGGTCATCCCGTCGTTCGTAGTTCGCATGATACTGGCGGCGGCTCTCCTCTTGATCGGCGGCGCTCTGCGGGCGGTTGGGGCGCGCGGCCTGGCCGGTTCGGGCGTGATACTGGACCCGCAACGCGCGCGCCGCGACCTCGAGCCCTACGCGCGCATGGCAGGCGGCATGGTCAAGGACGCCCTGGACGAGGCCGAGATCAAGACCGCAGAGGCAGGACCCGAACGCGTCGTGATGATCAGGTGCCCCTCCTGCAACAGGCTGAACGAGGAGGATTCCAAGTTCTGCCAGGAGTGCGGCAGGAAGCTGTGAGCCCTCTGTGAGGAAGCTGCTGGTCGGCGTGCTCATGGGCGGCCCTTCGCCCGAGCGCGAGGTGTCGCTCGCGTCGGGAAGGCGCATCCTTGCCTCACTCGACCGCGCGCGCTACGATGTGCTGCCGCTGCCGGTGCCGTCCGCCGGCGCGTGGTTCCCTCCGGCGAACCTGGACGTCGCCTTCATAGCCATGCACGGGCCGTTCGGCGAGGACGGGACGGTGCAGGGGATGCTGGAGTTCATGGGCATCCCCTACACCGGCTCGGGCGTCCTGGCGAGCGCCCTGGCCATGGACAAGCGGCGCTCACGTCAGTTGATGGCGCTGAACGGCGTGCCGGTGCCCGGGTACCTGGCGGTGGATCGCGATCAGCTCACGGCCAGGCTGCCCTCGCTGGTGGATGAGGTGGCGCACACGCTGGGCTTTCCATGCATCGTCAAGCCCAACGCCCTGGGCAGCAGCATCGGGGTCAGCCTGGTCAGGCGGCCGGAGGGGTTGGAAGGCGCCCTTCGAGAGGCGCTGTCCCTCGATCGGGCCGCCCTCATCGAGGAGTATCTCACCGGCACCGAGCTCACATGCGCGATCATTGACGATCCCGAGGGCGCCGGTCCGGTGGCGCTGCCGCTGGTGGAGATCGTGCCCAAGCGGGAGTTCTTCACCTATGAAGCCAAGTACACTCCGGGAGCAGCGGATGAGATCTGCCCGGCCCGGCTGCATGCAACGGCGGTCTGGCGCGCGCAGTCGGCCGCGCTGCGCGCCTACCGCGCTCTTGGTTGCGCCGACTTCGCGCGCGTGGACCTCTTTGTGCGCGAGGCCGATGTCGCCGTGCTCGAGGTGAACACGATTCCGGGTCTGACCGAGCGGAGTCTTTTCCCGCAGGCCGCGCTGGCCGCGGGGCTGGAGTTTGCGGCCGTGCTGGACCGCCTGATCGCATCCGCGCTGCGCCGTGCCCGAAGGCCATCCCAGGAGGTGCAGGAGAAATGACGCCCCCCGGAGGGCAGAACTGGATAGTGAAGTCGCACGCGCTCGGCAACGACTACCTGGTGCTCGACCCGGCGGCGCTCACCTTCGATCTGACGCCCCAGGCGATACAGCGCATATGCGATCGGCACCTCGGCGTTGGCTCTGACGGGATCCTGGCGCTCGCGCCTTCGGCGCGCGCGGACTTTGGCCTGCGCATCTACAACCCCGACGGCAGCGAGGCCGAGAAGAGCGGCAACGGCCTGCGCATCTTCGCCAAGTTCCTCTACGACCATGGCTACACCGATCAGACGGCCTTCACTGTGGAGGTGCCCGGCGGGATCGCAGGCATCACGCTGCACCTGGTGGACGGGCGCATCGAGCAGATGACCGTAGACGTGGGGCGCGCGACCTTCCACAGCACCGAGATCCCTGTCGCGGGTCCGCCCCGCGAGGTGGTGGACGAGATCATCGAGGTCGGCGAACAGAAGCTGGAGATCACGGCGGTTTCGGTCGGCAACCCGCACTGCGTCGTCTTCGTCCCCGACCTGGGTCTGATTGATCTGCACCGGCTCGGGCCGCTCCTTGAAACCCATCCCCTGTTTCCCAAGCGCACCAACGTTCAGTTCGCGCAGGTGGTGGCGCGCGACCGGGTGCAGATTCTCATCTGGGAGCGCGGCGTCGGCGAGACGATGGCTTCGGGTACAAGCGCCAGCGCGGTGGCGGCCGCCTCGGTGCGCGAGGAGATGACCGACCGCGAGATCACGGTCTCCGCCCCCGGAGGAGACCTGCGCGTGACCGTGGGCGACGACTGGAGCATCCGGGTGACCGGCCCGGCGTCCGAGGTCTACGCGGGGTCGCTCAGCGCCGATCTGGTAGCGGCGATGGGAGGGCAGTCATGAGCCGCAAGGTCCTCTACGTGATCCTGGATGGGGTCGGCGACCGGCCGATCGGGGCGCTGGGAGGCCGCACGCCGCTTGAGGCCGCGCGCACCCCCCATCTCGACCGCCTTGCAGATGCGGGCCAGCAGGGGCTGGTCACCACGGTGGGAGAAGGCATCGCGCCCGAGTCGGACGTGGCGGTTGTCGCCATCCTGGGATACGATCCTCTGGTTTATCACGTGGGCCGGGGGCCGCTGGAGGCGCTCGGCGCCGGGCTGGACTTCGGGGGGGGCGACCTGGCATTGCGCGGTAACTTCGCCACCGGCGGAGAAGGCGCCTCGATCGTTGACCGGCGCGTGGGCCGCAACCTTTCTTCTGAAGAGGCCCGCACGCTGGCCGAGGCGATCACCGCGCAGATCACTTTGGAAAGCGCGCCGGCCAGGGTAGTTGCTGCGGCGACGATCGGACACCGCTGCGCGGTGGTCTTCCATCCCACCCAGGGGCGACTGAGCGCCCAGATCTCGAACACCGATCCGGCCTACGCGCGCATCGGCGGGATGGGCGTCGCCCGGGCCACGTTCGGGAATCAGGTTGAGGAGTGCGTTCCTCTCGATGGATCATCCGAGGCGCGCGCGTCCGCGGCGCTGGTGAACGAGTTCACCTGGAAGAGCCGCAAGATCATGGACGCGCACCCGCTGAACGCCCAGCGGCGGGCCGAGGGCAAGCTGGCCGGCAACCTGATCCTGCTACGCGACGGCGGCGACCATCTGCCCCAAGTCCCCTCGGTACACGAGCGCTTCGGCGTGCGGCTGGGGTGCTTCGTGGAGATGCCGGTCGAGCGAGGGATCGCGCGCTTCCTGGGAATGGGCGTGGTCGAGATACCGCACGGCACGTCGGCCAGCCGCGCCGAGGCCTACCAGACCTGGGCGCGCCGCGCGATCGAGGCGCTTCCGCAATATGACGGTCTCTACATGCACCTGAAGGGGCCCGATGAGCCCGGGCACGACGGGGATTTCACCGCCAAGCAGCAGGTAATCGAGGAGATCGACGCGCACTTCTTCGGCACGCTGCTTCCGGCACTCGATCCATCCACGGCCATAGTGGCCGTGACCGCCGACCACGCAACCCCCTGCGAGGTGCGCGGTCACTCGCCCGACCCGGTGCCCCTGCTGATCGGCGGCGGGGGCACGGCTCCCGACGGCGCCGGCCGGTTCACCGAGGCCGCCGCTGCCCGGGGAGCGCTCGGGCACCTGCGCGGCATCGAGATTCTGCCGCTGCTCGTAGGGCGGAGGTAGGATAGGCCCATCGCCACGGATCGCCGCTGTGAATCGCCGGGGTAGACCGTGAAGGTCCGCGCCCAACTCGACCTCTGGCTGCCGGGGCTCTGCGCCTCGCGCTTCTTCATGAACCTGATCCACATGACCTATGCCGCATGTCTGCCCGTGCTCCGGGGGGCATGGGGCATGTCCGCGGCCCAGGCCGGTTCGGTGGCCACCGGCTTCCAGATCGGTTACGCGGTATCCTTACTTGGCTTCTCCTGGTTGGCCGACCGGGTCGGCGCACGGCGCATCTTTCTGACTTCCGGCGCCTTGAGCACGATTGCGGCGCTGGGGTTCGCGCTCTTCGCGCGGTCGTACGCTTCCGGGCTGGTGTTGTTCACGCTGGTCGCGCTCGCCCAGGGCGGCACCTACACCACGGCCATCATGCTCATCTCCGACCGCTACCGTTCGCAGCACCGGGGCGCGGCACTTGGATGGTTGATCGCCGCCTCCTCGTTGAGCCATGCGGCATCGCTTCTGGTTACGGGAGCAGTGCTGTCTCGCGGCGGGTATCAATTGGCGTTCCTAGTGACCGCCGCCGGCACGCTCGCAGGGATGCTCATTGGCTGGATCATGCTGCGGGGGACGGCCAACGTGATCCATCCCAGCGAGGGTGGGGCCGGTGCCGGGGCCGAGTTGCTGCGCAACCCGCATGCTGCGCGCCTGATCATCAGCTACACGGGTCATTCGTGGGAACTGCTGGGCATGTGGGCGTGGGCGCCGGCGTTCGTGGCGGCCAGTTTTGCCGCATCCGGGGCGATGACGCTGCGGGCCGCCGAGCTCGGCGCATATCTCTCGGCTTCCTTCCACCTGATGGGTTGGGTGGCGTCGTCGTCCATGGGACTCCTGTCGGACAGACTCGGGCGCCGCACGGTCATTCTGGTCCTGGCAGCGGTCAGCGCCGCGTGCTCGTTCAGTTTTGGATGGTTGGTGGGAGGACCGCTGCTGCTGGTGGCTGTTGTGGGCTCGGTTTACGGTTTCACGGCCCTGGGTGACTCGCCTGTGCTGTCTGTTGCACTGACCGAGGCGGTGCGCCCTGCATATCTCGGGTCGGCCCTGGCAATCCGGTCGCTCCTGGGATTCGGCGCCGGCGCGGTCGCGCCTGTCGTCTTCGGCCTGGTGCTGGACACGACCAACCCAACAGGGTCGCCCGCATCCGGATGGGGATGGGCCTTTGTCGTGCTGGGCGTCGGCGGGCTGGCCGCGGTGCTGTCCGCATGGGGCCTGCCGCGCGCGCGGCGGAGATCCTTCCGGGAGGTGTGAGCAAGATGGACCACCCAGAGATCCCTAACCGGTGGCCTGGCCACTGCTTCGGCTGCTCGCCGGCCAACCCGCACGGACTGCGCCTTCGCTTCTGGCACTCGGAGCAGGGTTGCTACACCAGGTACGCCGTCCCCGAGCACCTTTGCGGCTTCGACAGGGTTGCTCACGGAGGGATTGTCGCGACGCTCCTGGACGAGGTATCGGCCTGGACCGTCATCGCACGTCTTGGCCGGCTGGGGGTCACCCGCGAGATCTCGATCCGCTACATCAGGCCCGTGCCGACCGGTGCCGAAGTGCATGTTGAGGGGCAGGTTGTCAGCAGCGACGATAGGGTTGCGGTCGTGCGCGCACGCGTCACGCTGCCGGGCCACCCGGAACACGAGGTGCTGGCCGAGAGCACGAGCACATGGGCGCTGCCAAAGCTCTCGAACATCGCCAGGATGGCAGGGCTGGATGAGCCGGCCCTGCGGGAGTACCTGGAGGCCATGAGGCAGGGCTAGCCCGCCGCCCTCCGCCGCACCAGCAGCCAGATACCAAGCACGACCAATAGTACGGGCCACCAGGCGGTCATTGCCTGCAGGATGCCCGCGCCCCGCACGATCCGCAGCAGCCCGACGGCCACCAGGATCCCGCCTGGTACAAGCGGCCACCATTCGGCGGCCTGCCTGCCGCTTCTCGCGAGATCCACGACATAGATGAACAGGAAGCCGACACCCAGCCCGAGCAGCACCGGCGCGCGGTCGGCGCCGACCCATTCGCGTGCCGCGATGCCGGCGCCCAGCCCGGTCACGATCCCGGCCGGCACCAGGAGCCCATACCTGCCCGTGAAGGCATAGGCCACCAGCAGGAGCGCACCGACAAACAGGACGCTCTGATCACCGACGGGCAATGCCCTCATGGCCAGCAGCAGGACGACACCGACGACTATCAGTACAAGGCCCTGCACGTATCTCCGCTCCATCGTCCACCTCGCCCGGAGGTTCGTGTGCTGCGTTGACAGTCTTTTCACTACGCGCGACAATTGCCCTGCCTGCAGATGTCGGACCATCGGACCAATCCAGACCCCGTGCGCCAGCCCGTGCGCCGCACGAAGATCTACGAGGAGGTGGCGGCGCGTATTCTACGCCTTATCTCCGAGGGACGGCTTGAACCCGGAGACAAGCTCCCGCCCGAGCGCGAGCTCGCCGCGGCCCTGGGCGTAAGCCGCACCTCGATCCGCGATGCCATCCGCACGCTGGAGGCGACCGGCCTGCTTGAGCCCCGGCAGGGCCACGGCACGGTGATCCGGGAACTCTCCGCTGCCGGTCTGGTGGCGCCCATCGCGTCGGCGCTGGGGATGAGACCCGACCTAGTGCCAGATGTCATGGCCTTCCGCAAGATGATCGAACCCACCCTGGCCCGTCAGGCCGCTGTGAGCGCGACCCCGGATGAGGTGCGCCAGTTGGAGGCGATACTCGTAGACCAGACGGTCCGCGTAGAGGCGGGTGGCCTGGGCGTGGAAGAAGGCGGGGCCTTCCACGGCCTGATTGCGCGCGCGGCGCGCAACCAGGTCGCGGGGGTGGTCGTCGAGTTGCTGCTGCACCTGCTGCGCAGCGACCGCGAGCTGGCGTTGCGGGCACGGGGCCGGCCGCGGCAGTCGCTCCGAGGGCACCGGGCCATCTTGGAGGCCATACGACGGCGCGATGGCGGCACGGCCGAGCAGGCCATGCTGGCGCACCTCGAGCAGATCGAAGCGACGCTACTTCCGGTCCGGGCGCGCGCGCCGGCGCGAACCGAAGGCGGCGTCTAGCCGTTGGCCCGTCACCCTTGGCCGCGCGAGACCCGGCTGTTCCGGGCGGCATGGATCGCCGTGCGCGCCCTTCTCCGGCTCCTGTTTCGCTTCAGGGTCGAAGGCCTCGAGCACCTTCCCGCGGGCCCTGCGGTCCTCGTCGCCAACCATCCGAGCGCGCTGGACCCCCTGTTCCTGGCAGCGGCCGTGCCCGATCGCCTGCTGTTCCTGGCAGCGGCAGAGTTCTTCGCGCTGCCCGCGGTGGGCTGGGCGATGCGGATCTACGGGTGCATACCGGTCCGCCGCGGCGAGGTGGATGCCGCGGCGGTGCGGGGAGCGCTGCTCGCGCTGGAGGGCGGGCGCAAGGTGGCGGTCTTCCCACAGGGCCGCGTGACCCCGCATCCGAACGGGCGCCCGGGGCTGCGCGGCGCCGCGCTGCTGGCCTCGCGCGCCGGCGTGCCAGTGGTTCCGATCGCGCTCGCAGGAACCGGCCGGGTCTTTCCCCTGGGTGCCTGGCTTCCACGGCCAGGCCGTGTAGCCGTGCGGATCGGCCCGCCGCTGTCGCCGCCGGGCGCCGAACGGGCGTCGCAGAACGCGGCCACCGAGGCGGCCATGGCCTGGATCCACGCGCACAGCTGGCGTTAGCGCAGCCAGAAGATGTAGAGCAGGATGTGGGCCACGCCCACGGCCACCATGGTGAAGGGCATGCTGATCTTCATGTAGCGGCCCAGTTCCACCCGCTCGCCGTGCTTTTCCAGGAAGCCGCACGCGAAGACGTTGGCCGTGGCGCCCACCGGCGTGATGTTGCCGCCGCTGCCCGTGCCGATCAGCATTCCAAACAGCAGCGGCCACGCGCTTGTCCCCAGCAGCCCGGCCAGGTCCTGGGCCACCGGAATCATCAGCACCGTGAACGGCACGTTGTCCACGAACGACGAGATGGCTACCGATATCCAGATCAGGGCGGCCATGGCCAGCCCCGGGGTCTTCAGCCCTACCCCGTGCAGCAGGCCCGCGAACTCCCGAAGCAGCCCGGTGGACCGCAGCGAGTGCGCTACCACGAAGATGCCCATTATGAAGGCGAACGAGTTCCAGTCGAACTCGACGAACATCGCCCGGAACCGCCGGCGGTTGAGCCACAGGGCGGCGCCGCCGGCGGCCACGCCGACGATTCCAGGCGAGAGGCCGCGGCCGTGTCCAAAGGCCAGGACCGCTACCGATACCACGAACAGAACCGTCGCCCCGTAGGTGGCCGGCACCTCGTCGGTAGGCAGGTCAATCCGCCTGGACATGTGGCGGAACTGGAACAGCAGGGTAAGCAGCGCCGCGACAACAGCGACGACCGTCAGCGTACCCAGCCCGATCCGTCCCTGGAACCAGTAGAAGTCCATGAACTTCATTCCTGTCTCGATGGCAAGGATGATTGACGGCGGGTCAGCGACCATGGTCACGGTCGTGACCACGTTGGACGCTATACCAATGACGACCATGTACGGGAAGAGGGGTGTGTTCAGGCGCCTGCTGATCGCCAGCGCGATCGGCGCCATCATCAATACCACGCCCACGTTCTCCATCCAGACGGACAGGAAGGCGGTCGAGGCGGCCAGATAGAGGATGGCGTGTTTCTCGGCGTGGGCGGCCTTCAGGATGCGCTCGGCCAGGAGCTTCGGGACGCCGCTGTCCATGAAGGCGATCGAGACCATCATGAAGCCCCAGTAGATGCCCAACACGTCCCATTTCAGGGCCTGTGTCACGACCTCGTGCGGTGTCAGGATGCGCAGCGCGACCAGCAGCACGGCCGCGGTCAGAGAGACGTAGGCGATTTTGATGCGGCGGGTGAGGGCCAGCGCGTACGTTGCGCCGAAGATCGCCAGCGCTATGATCTGCTCGAAGCTCATCAGGGACCGCACCCCCTGGACAACCAGCCCTCAACCTAGCAGGATTGCGCGCCGGCCGTCAATCCACGGAGGAGCCAAAGCGGCGCCGGAACGCGCCGGCGCAGCCACAAGAGGAAGCACCTACTCCTTTGCGAAGTTGCATACGGAACCGACCGGCGATCCACAGACGGACACGAGGAGGACGGTCATGCGGTGGGTTGCGATCTTTGAAGACAACGAGGGCAAAGAGTCGATTCGCAAGGAGCACTCAAACGCGCACTATGACTACCTGGCGGCAAATCGCGACAAGATAGTGATCGCCGGGGGGCTGCGCCCGGCGCCGGACGAATGGTTCTGCGGGGGGCTCTGGGTGATGGAGGTTGACTCCAGGGAAGAAGCCGTGAAGCTCGCCGAGTCGGATCCCTTCTTCAGACTGGGGCTCCGCAAGGGCTATCGCTTGCTTGCCTGGGGCAAGGCTCCCTGCTACGATGCGGTGACTCTTTGACGGGTGAGGGAAGGCGCCGCGGCACCTGCATAGAAGAGAGAAGAGATAGGCATTCATGATCCAGCGAGAATGCATTTCGCGGCAACGCACAGGAGGGGATGTTGTGAAACGTTTGGCACTTTGCTCCGTCGTGCTGGCGGTGGCCCTGGCCCTTGTAGCCGTTCCCGTCGATACCATCGGGGCGCAGCAGCCCCGGCGCGGCGGGGTTCTACGCATGGCGCACATCGGTGAGCCGCCCACCCTGGACCTGCACACGACCACGGCGCTCATCGTCCAGGACATCATGCTGCACGTCTACGAGGGGCTCTTCGCGTTGAACAGCGGGTTCGAGCCGAAGCCGATGCTGGTTGACACCTGGAAGATCAGCCCGAACCGGCTGGTCTACACGTTCAATCTGCGCAAGGGCGTGCGCTTCCACCACGGCAGGGAGCTGAACGGCGACGACGTGGTGGCGTCGCTCTCTCGCTGGGGGCGGCTGTCCACGCGCGGCAGGGCGCTGTTCGCGGTGACCCAATCGCTGTCCGCGCCGGATGCCCACACCGTCGTGCTCCGACTCAAGGAACCCTACGGGCTGGTCCTGGTGGACCTGGCGTTGGCGCTGCAGGGGGCTGTTATCTATCCGAAGGAGGTCATCGACGAAGCAGGGGCAGGCCCCGTTCGCCGGTTCATAGGCACCGGGCCCTACCGGTTTGTTGAGCACGCGCCCGACCGCCATGTGCGGCTCGACCGGTTCGATGGGTACAGCTCGCGCACGGAGGAGCCCGACGGGTTCGCCGGCCGCAAAGGCGCCTACCTTGACACGATCTACATCGTGCCCGTCCCCGACGTGGCCGTCCGCATCGCCGGCGTCACGCGCGGCGAATACCAGTTCGCCGAGAGCGTGCCCCAGGACGACTTCACCCGGCTGCAGGGCGATCCCAACCTGGTGCCCTTCGTTCCGCCGGTGCCGCTGTGGCTGACCACCGTGTTCAACAAGCGCACCGGTCCGTTTGTCAACCCCAAGATGCGGCAGGCATGGCTGGCGGCCCTGGACATGGAAGCTATCATGCGCGGGACGTTCGGCAACCCGAAGTTCTGGCGCCTGGACCCGGCGCTGCTCCCGAAGCCGCACTACATGTGGACCGACGTCGGCAAGGAGCGATTCAACCAGAAGAACACCGAGCGGGCGCGGCAGCTCCTGACCGAGGCCGGGTACCGCGGCGAGCCGATCAAGTGGATGACCACGATGGAGTACCAGGCCTACGGGATCTCGGCGCAGATCGCCAAGCCGATGCTGGAGAGGGCGGGTTTCGTCTTCGACTTCCAGGTGGTGGACTGGGCCACGCTGATCTCGCGCAGGGCGCGCTCTGAGCTTTGGGACGCGCTCAACACGGCACAGCTCACCTTCCCTGACCCCACTCAGGTGCTGGTGCTCAGCCATACCTGGCCGGGCTGGTACGAGAGCCGGGACATGGCGGCGATGATGACACTGCTCGCGCGGCACACCGACCCGAAGGTCCGCATGGAGATCTGGAAGCGCGCGCAGCGGCTGTTCTGGGAGGACGTGCCGGCGATCAAGTACGGCGACTACTTCCCCCTGCACCTGCACCGGAAGGAGCTGAGGGGCTACACCGGGCAGCCCGGACACGCGTTCTGGAACGTGTGGCTGGAGGGGCGATAGGGAGGGCCAACAGGAGGTTTGGGTAGGGCAGGCGCACCCTGAGGTCCGATTGACGCGTTCAACGGCGCGTGCTATCATCGCGCCTAGCCGAATAGCTGCTCTTATCAAGAGTGGGTGAGGGACGGGCCCGATGACCCCCGGCAACCTGCCAGTCAGGTAAGGTGCCAACCCCCGCGGGAACCAGTTCCGGCGGATAAGAGGGAGTGAACCCCTCCAAGAGCAGGAAGCGGAGGGGTTTATTGTTTTCGTCGGCCGACAAGTAGAAGGGAGATCACAGGATCATGACACTTGGCGAGAACGGGCGGCGGTTCGGCTTCAACACACGCCAGCTTCACGCCGGCCAGGAGCCCGACCCAACGACGGGTTCAAGAGCAGTGCCGATCTATCAGACGACGTCGTATGTCTTCAAGGACACGGACCACGCGGCCCGCCTCTTCGCCCTGGAGGAGTCCGGTAACATCTACACCCGCATCATGAACCCCACGAGCGATGTCTTCGAGCGACGCGTCGCCGACCTGGAAGGCGGTGTCGGCGCCCTGGCGACCAGTTCCGGTCACGCCGCCCAGACGCTTGCCATCCTGACTCTGTGCGGTGCCGGAGACCACATCGTCTCCTCATCGACGCTGTACGGCGGCACTTACAACCAGTTCGCCTACACCTTTCCGCGGCTGGGAATCGAGACGACCCTTGTTGACCCCAGGGATCCCGAGGACTTCAGGCGCGCCATCCGTCCCAATACCAAGATCCTCTACGGCGAGACCCTCGGGAATCCGGGCATTGATGTCTTTCCTTTCGAGGAAGTCGCGGCTATTGCCCGTGCGCACAACATCCCGCTGGTGATTGACAACACCTTTGCGACTCCCTACCTGTGCCGCCCGTTCGAGTGGGGGGCGAGCATCGTGACGCACTCTACGACCAAGTTCATCGGCGGGCACGGGACGTCCATCGGCGGGGTCATCGTTGACGCGGGCAACTTCGACTGGGCAGCCAGCGGGCGCTTCCCGGGCTTCACGACGCCCGACCCCAGCTACCATGGGCTGAAGTACGCGGATCTGGGTGCGCCGGCGTTCATCTTGAAGGCCCGAGTGCAGATGCTGCGCGACATAGGGGCCTGCCAGTCCCCGTTCAACTCCTGGCTGCTCCTACAGGGGCTGGAGACGCTGACCCTGCGCATGGAGCGGCACGTCAGGAACGCGGAGCAGGTGGCCGGGTTCCTGGCGGCGCACCCGAGGGTCAGTTGGGTCTCCTACCCGTCCCTACCCGACAGCCCGCACCACGCCGCTGCCCGGAAGTACCTGCCGAAGGGTGCCGGCGCGATCCTGGGCTTTGGCATCAAGGGCGGTGTCGAGGCCGGCCGCAGGTTCATAGACGGGCTCAAGCTGTTCAGCCACCTGGCCAATGTGGGCGACGCCAAGAGCCTTGCCATCCACCCCGCCAGCACGACCCACAGCCAGCTCACGCCACAGCAGCAGGCATCGGCAGGTGTCACGCCTGACTTCATCCGCCTGAGCGTCGGGCTGGAGGACATCGAGGACATTCTTTGGGACCTCGACCAGGCCTTGTGTGCCTGAGAGCGCGCCACGCGCAGTCCTGCTCCGCCGCCTGGCGGAAAGAGAGCGAGAAGAGGTGGGCAATGCCCGTACGAATACCCGACGACCTGCCGGCCAAGGAAGTGCTGATGGGCGAGAACATCTTCGTGATGGAGGAGCGGCGAGCCGAGCACCAGGACATCCGGCCACTGGAGATCGCCACTCTCAACCTGATGCCGACGAAGATCGCCACCGAAACCCAGCTCATCCGCCTGCTGGGAAACACGCCGCTACAGATCAACATCACGCTTTTCTACCCCAACTCTTACCAGCCCAAGAACACGCCCGAAGAGCACCTGCTGGCCTTCTACCAGACCTTTGGCCAGATACGTGAGCGCAAGTTCGACGGGCTGGTGATCACCGGCGCGCCTGTCGAGCACCTGCCGTTCGAGGAGGTTGACTACTGGCCGGAGTTGCAGGAGATCATGGACTGGTCGCTCAGACACGTGTTTGCCACGCTGCACATCTGTTGGGGAGCGCAGGCGGCATTGTACCATCACTACGGGATTCCCAAGCGCCCCCTTCCTCAGAAGCAGTTTGGAGTCTTCCCACACCACGTGGCCCGCCAGAACGTCAAGCTGCTACGCGGCTTTGACGACACGTTCTACGCGCCGCATTCTCGCCACACCGAGGTGGATTGCGAGGCCGTTGCGCGGGCGTCAGATCTGGAGATCCTGTCACAGTCGAATGATTCTGGGATCTATCTGATCATCTCGCGCGACGGCCATCAGGTATTCGTTCTGGGCCATCCGGAATACGATCCACTGACCCTGCACCTGGAATACCAGCGCGATCTTCGGCGAGGGCTGCGGATTTCGATCCCCAGGAACTACTACCCTGACGACGTCCCGGGCCGGCTGCCGGTTGTTCGCTGGCGCGGACACGCCAACCTGCTGTTCTCGAACTGGCTGAACTACTACGTCTACCAGGAAACTCCCTACGACCTGCGTCGCATTCCGCACGGTTCGGATGAGGAAGACGCAGGCCTTGCCCGCTGATTCTGGGCCGTGCTAGACTCTCCGTACAGTTGGCGATGACGGGGCCGACCCACCCCCAAGCCGCGGCCGAGAAGGCCGCCGGGCGCGCCCGATAAGCGCGGCAAGCGCCGGACCTGCACAGCACAGCCGGCCCCCACCGGGGGAGCCGGGGTGCGCGGAACCGGAACAAGGGTGGTACCGCGGGAGCTTCCCGTCCCTTGGGGCGGGGGGCCATTTCGTTTTAGGGGGAAGTATGTCAACCGAGGGCCAGGGTTTCGTCAAGGAGATACCCAGCAAGTCCGAGCATTTCTCGGACTGGTACACCGCCGTCGCCCTCAAGGCCGAGCTGGCCGACTACTCTCCGGTGCGCGGGTGCATGGTCATCCGGCCCTACGGCTACGCGCTGTGGGAGGGCATCCAGCGCTGGCTGGACGAGCGGTTCAAGGCGACCGGGCACGTCAACGCCTACTTTCCGCTGTTCGTCCCCGAGTCGTTCCTCAAGAAGGAAGCCGAGCACGTCGAGGGATTCGCTCCCCAGGTGGCCTGGGTGACCCACGGCGGCGACGAGGAACTGGCCGAGCGGCTGGCGGTGCGGCCGACCTCCGAGGCGATCATCCTGCCGATGTACGCCAACTGGATCCAGTCCTACCGCGACCTGCCGGTGCTGCTGCTGCAGTGGAACAGCGTGGTGCGCTGGGAGAAGTCCACCCGGCTGTTCCTGCGGACCAGCGAGTTCCTCTGGCACGAAGGGCACACCGCGCACGCCACGCTGGAGGAGGCCGACCAGGAGTGCCTGACGATCCTGGAGATCTACCGGCAGCTGCTCGAGGACGTACTGGCCATCCCGGTCCTGGTGGGGCGCAAGTCGCCGACAGAGAAGTTCGCCGGCGCCGACTGGACCTACACCCTGGAGGCGTTGATGCCCGACCGGCAGGCCCTGCAGGCCGGGACCAGCCACTTCCTGGGACAGAACTTCGCCAAGGCCTTCGGCGTGAAGTTCCTCGACCGCGACAACACGGAGAAGTTCGTCTGGTCCACCTCGTGGGCGGTCTCGACGCGCCTGATCGGCTCGCTCATCATGGCGCACGGCGACGACCGCGGACTGGGCCTGCCCCCGCGCATCGCGCCGATCCAGGTTGTGATCGTTCCGATCCTTGGCAAGGAAGGCGAACGAGTCCTGGCCGCTGCCCGGGGGCTCGCGGATCGCCTGGGGAAGGTGGCGCGGGTGCGGCTGGACGACCGAGACGAGTACACGCCCGGCTGGAAGTTCAACGAATGGGAGATGCGTGGCGTGCCGCTACGCCTGGAGATCGGACCGCGGGACGTGGCCTCCGACGCAGCGGTGATGGTGAAGCGTACCGGCGGCGGCAAGAAGGCCATCTCGCAGGACGGCATCGAGCAGATGGTGCTCGCGGCGCTGGAGGATGTGCAGAAGGAGTACTTCGACAGGGCCCAGGCGTTCATGGACGAGCATACCGTCTCAGCCGAGACAATCGAGCAGCTCGCGGCGGCGATTCAGGAGCGGCGTGGGTTCGTGCGCACAGGGTGGTGCCAGGAGCAGGCGTGCGAGGATGCCATTCGTGAGAGGACCGGCGCCTCACCGCGGGTCACACCGCTGAACGATGCTCCGGAGGGGACCTGCCTGGCGTGTGGCAAGCCATCTTCCGCGACCGTGTACTACGCGCGGGCGTACTGATGCCGACCGGCCGCGGCGGGTTGCTCGGGCGGTGAAGCACCTGGCCCTGCGCCGTCCGCTCGTCTTCCTCGACCTGGAGACCACGGGCGTCAACCCTGCTTCCGATCGCATCGTAGAGATTGGCCTGATCAAGGCGCATCCAGACGGCCGGCGTGATGCGATGACCCGCCGCGTGAATCCTGGGATGCCGATTCCTCCTGCTTCCACCAGCATTCACGGGATCACCGACGCCGACGTGGCCGGCGCGCCGCGGTTCTCTCAGATCGCCGCCGACGTGGTGGCGTTCATCGGAGACGCCGATCTGGCCGGCTTCAACGTCCAGAGGTTCGACATCCCGGTGCTCCTTCGCGAACTGGCGATGGTCGGCGCGCGCCTGGACATGGAGGGCCGCGCGGTCGTGGATGCGCAGGTGATCTTCCACCGGAAGGAACCGCGCGACCTGACCGCGGCCTACCGGTACTACTGCGGCAGGGAGCTGGAGGGAGCCCACGGCGCCCAGGCAGACGTTGAAGCGTGCGCCGAGATACTCGACGCCCAACTCGCGGCCTATCCCGACCTGCCGAGGAGCCCGCAGGAACTCGCGGACCTGTTCAACCCGCGCGATCCCAACGCGATTGACCCCGATGGGAAGTTCGTGTGGGAGCGCGGGGAAGCGGTGCTGACCTTCGGGCCAGACGGCGTGCGCGGCCGGTCCCTGCGCGATCTGGCCGACAAGGATCGGGGGTTCCTGGAATGGATCCTGCGCAAGGAGTTCGGACCGGAGGTCAAGGCGATCGTGCAGGACGCGCTCCTGGGCCGGTTCCCGACCAGGCAGTAGGCCGCTGATGTCTTCTGCCACCGACCGCGTGTACCAGGCACTTTCTGCGCTGGGGGTCTGCGCGGAGATACAGGAGTTCCCGCAAGGAACGCGCACGGCCCAGGATGCTGCCGACGCGATCGGTACCACGCTGGGCCAGATCGTGAAGTCCCTGGTGTTCCTGGCGGACGGGCGGCCAGTGCTGGTCCTGGCCTCGGGCAAGAACCGGGTGGACTCGGGGAAGCTCGCCCGCGCCGCAGGCGCAGGGAAGATCGAGCGCGCCGACGCCGACCGGGTTCGCGCGGCCACCGGTTTCGCGATCGGCGGCGTACCGCCGGTGGGGCACGCCGCGCCGATGGAAACCTACATAGACGTAGACCTGCTCTCGTACGAGATCGTCTACGCGGCGGCCGGCACACCGAATGCGATCTTTCCCATTGCCCCGAGCGATCTGGTGAGGGTGACCGGCGGCCGGGTCGCGGAACTCGCCCAGCCGCAGTAGCGCAAACAGAAGGAGTGACCGGATGTACCTGCTGCGTCGTCGCATCGCCCCGATCCTGCTCTCACTCGCCGTCTTTGCGCTTGCTCCGGTGCCGGCGCTGGGGCAGCCGGTGCCGCCCGCGCCATCCGGGGAGGCGGCGTTCGCGCACGTGCAGCACCTGGCAGGCACGATCGGACCACGACCCACCGGGACGCTGTCCGAGCGGCAGGCCGCGGACTACCTGGCAGCGCAGTTACGCCAGTTCGGATACCAGGTGGACCTCCATTCGTTCCGATTCCCGTACTTTGAGGCACGGCGGGTCGAGATGCAGCAGTTGGGCGCGGTCTCCCGTCAGGTACCGGCCATGGCGCTATTCTACTCGGCGCCCAGCGCGCCCACGGGGTTGGAGGCCGACGTCGTCCACGTCGGGCTGGGCCGGCCGTCGGACTACGAAGGCCGGCAGGTCACAGGCGCGATCGCCCTGGTGGCGCGCGGCTCGATCACCTTCACGGAAAAGGCGACGAACGCGGCCGCGCGAGGCGCGGCGGCGGTCGTGATCTACAACAGCCAGCCGGAAGGGATAATGGCAGGGGTCCTGACCCAGCCGTCGAGGATTCCGGCCGTGGCGATCTCCAACGAAGACGGCGTCCGCCTGATCGAGGCGGCGCAGCAGGGCCGTCTCCGTGTCCGCCTGCTCGTGGACACCGTGCTCGAGACGCGCTCGACCGCAAACGTCGTGGCCACCAAGCGGGGCGCGGCGCGGCCTGAGGAGATAGTGGTTGTTGGGGCCCATTACGATTCGGTGCCGGGCAGTCCCGGCGCCAACGACAACGCATCCGGGGTCGCGGTCGTGCTCGAGGTTGCGCGCGTGCTTGCCGGTGCGCCCACCCCACGCACCGTGCAGTTCGTCCTTTTCGCGGCAGAGGAACTGGGCCTGTTTGGCTCGGTGGCATTCGCGGACGAGCGAAGGCGGGGCGTAGTTGCCATGATCAACCTTGACATGGTGGGATGGGGGGGCGACCTGATGGTGGGCAGTTCTCCCGGACGCGACGAGGCCCTGGTAAACGCCACGCTCGAGGTGGCGCGGACGCTGGGTATCCCGGTCAGCCGGTTCCGCATGGCGGGCAGCGATCACGCGAGCTTCGAGCGGGTGGGGGTCCCCGCCGTCTTCCTGCACAGGGGCGTTGATCCGCACTACCACCAGCCTACCGACCTGCCGCCCATCGTGGACCCACGGAACCTGGAGGAAGCTGCCCGGCTGGTGGTGGGGGTGCTGCTACATCCAGCGTTCCCGTCCGCGGTAGTAGGTCGCCGGCGCATCGGGATGGCGGCGCCGGAACTCCCGGTAGCGCCGCAGCAGGCGCCGGTAGCGCGCGTCGGATGAGCGCAGCGTCCTGTGGGGCGCGGCGATCAGGTGGCGCTCCAGCTTCCACATATTACGGCGGTTGAACCGCCAGTCGTAGTCTCCGAGGTCGCGGAGGTCTATCAGCGCGTAGCCGGTGAGCCGTCCGGTGAAGTCCACGTAGGGGTCGTAGTAGCTCCACACAAGGTCGCGGATTGACCTGAAGACCGGCCTGCGGCCGTGAAGTCCGGCGTCCCGGGATCGCGCCACGGCGCCCCACCGGCCGCGCCGCCTGAAGACGAACAGCACGTGATCCAGGTTGTCCTGCGACTCCAGACTCACAACCAGCGGCGGGTGGCCGTGCTGCTCCAGGATGACGGTTGCCGCCAGCGCCGACTCCACACACATGACCTCACCCGCCCGGACGACCTCACGGAAGGAGGCCAGGGTCTTGCCGACGCGGTGGTGGTTGTACCGCAGCGAGTTGAGGTACCGCTGCACCTGCCACGGTGTGCGGAGAGCGTCGATGACGGCGCGTTCCTTCCGGGTGAAGGCACTGCGGGGTGGCGGCTGGTGGGTCACGGCGGCGAATGTTCGCGCGATCCGTTCAGAAAGCCTGCCGGCCTCTCGCCTGGCCCCTAAGCGGCTCCCGCCTCGAGCTGAACGATCAGGTCGAGTAGGCCAGCGGCTTCCCATGCCCGGTTGCGCCGTGATTCGGAAACCGGTGCAAGCACGGCTGCGTTGACAAGCTCTCGGATGGCGTGGTTGACGGCTGGCTTGGAACGCCTGGTCGCGGCAACTGCGACCGGGACCGTGATGATTGGGTAGGCAGGTAGGATTTCAATGATCGCCCAGGACGCGGCGTCTGCACGTGGGGAAGACGCCTCGCGGAGTTGCCCCCGCCACCCCGCCCGCAGCTCGGCCACCAGCTCCACGTATCGAGTCGCCAGCGTGGCGGCTCGGGCGGCGGCAGCGGCGAAGATCTCGAGCCATTCGGCCATCTGATCCTGGCGGAACAATGTCAACCCCCGGATGTAGCGTTCTCTGTCTCGTGCCAGCACGACGCTGATCGGTGGCACGAGCGTGGGAGCGAGGCGTCGCCTGCGCAGTATCACTTGAACGAGCGCGCGCCCCGTTCGGCCGTTCCCGTCCTCGAAAGGATGGATTGTCTCGAATTGCGCGTGTGCGATTGCAGCCTGCACGAGTGGCGGGAGGTCGTCTATGCTGCAGAAGCTGCACAGGTCGTTGATCAACCTGACCACCTCTTCGGGCGGAGGTGGTACGAACTCTGCGCCGCAAGGGTTGTAGTCGTTCCCCCCGATCCAGTTCTGTTTGTGACGGAACCGCCCTGCCATAGCACGATTGGGGGCCCGCTCCAGAAGCACGCGGTGGATCGCCAGCAGATCCTCGGGAGCGACCTCTCGCGCTGCAGGCATCTCCTCGATGGCGAACTGCATTGCGTCGATGCTGGCGAGGATCTCAATAGCGTTCGGGCCGATACTGCGCCCCGCATCGCTCGCGACTTCAGCACGCGCCAGTGTCCGGGCATCAATCTGCATGCCTGCGACCTTTGACGATGCGATCGATTCGGCACGGAGCAGCAATCTGGCGAGCGGGACGAGTGCCGGGCTGGCCTGGTTATTCAGTCTGGCGACGGCTGCCTCTGCATCAGATACGACTGCTGCTATCTCTCCGGGCAACGAGATAGAGAGGCCTGCTATGGGTTCGGGCACGAATGCATCGTACTCGCAGGCGCGCCGATACCTTGGGGCGCATGTAGCGCGTGGTTGTACTTCCAGACTCGCCTCAGGAGTTGTCCGCGCATCTTATCCTTAACCGACTACCGCCGTAAGTAATGGATAACCAGTAGTCTTTACTAAGACAAGGGGGTCAGACCCGCGCCCGACGCCGACGGCAGGAATTCTGCAATTGCCCGAGCGGGCTGCGTTGCCCACGACCGCGCCCGGTGGTAGACTGAACTGGCGGTCCAATCGAATAGCAGACCTTCGGGGCAGGGTGAGCCGGCGTGCGCCGGCAATTCCCGATCGGCGGTAGAGCCCGCTAGCCCGGCTGCGCAAGCAGCCAGGCAGATCCGGTGAGACTCCGGGGCCGACGGTAAAGTCCGGATGGAAGAAGGTCAGGATTGGAACCCGGGATTCGGTCGCCGGGACCGACGGTGTGCTTTGTGCGCGCCGCGGCCTCCAGCCCGAACCCGCGTTCCGATGCACCTGCGCCCGGAGGTCTATGGACCCCGGGCGTGATCATTTGCTCATGGGAACGCACGACGACACCACGATGATGCAGCAGGCCCTCCGCCTCGCGCGGCGTGCCGTCGGGCGCACCAGCCCGAACCCGATGGTCGGGGCGGTGATCGTCGCAGGCGACGAGATCGTCGGGTCGGGGTACCACGCCAGAGCAGGCGAGGCGCACGCCGAGGTCGTTGCCCTGCGTAAGGCCGGCACCCGCGCCCGCGGAGCCACCCTCTACGTGAACCTCGAGCCGTGCGCGCACACCGGCCGCACCGGTCCCTGCACCGAGGCGCTGGTTGACGCGGGCATCCGCCGCGTCGTGGTCGCCATGCGCGATCCCGACCCCAAAGTGGACGGCAGGGGGATCGCGCGGCTACGTGAAGCCGGCATCGAGGTGGAGATCGGCCTGCTCGAAGACCGGGCCCTGCGGCTGAACGAGTCCTACGTCAAGCACCGCCGGACCGGGATTCCTTTCGTCACGCTCAAGTGGGCTATGAGCCTGGACGGCAAGATCGGCGCTGATCGCGGGAGCGCGACCGCGCTCACCGGCGAGGAGGCGCGGCGCTTCGCGCACTCCCTGCGCAACACCCACGACGCGGTGCTGGTGGGAGTGCAGACCGTGCTCGCCGACGACCCCCAACTGACGTGCAGGATCCCCGGCGGCCGCAATCCGCTGCGCGTGGTCCTGGACTCGCGACTGCGCACTCCGCCGGATGCGCGCGTGGCCGCCGGCGTCGTCGAAGCGCCGACCCTGATCGCCACGACGGCAACGGCGCTCCCTGCGCAGGTCGAGGCGATGAGGCGGGTCGGCGTGGAGGTGCTCGTACTAGATCAGGCGCCGCAGGGTGTGGACCTGAGCGCCCTCATGGAGGAGTTGGGGCGCCGGGGGGTGCAAAGCGTCCTGATCGAGGGCGGCGGAACCGTGAACGCCTCCGCGCTTGCCGCCGGCGTCGTTGACAAGGTGGTCGCGCTCGTGGCGCCCCGATTGATCGGCGGAACCCTGGCGCCCACGCCCGTGGACGGCCCGGGGCTCGCGGGCGTCACAGGGGCCGTGCGCCTGTCGGAGGTGCGCACCCGAAAACTGGGAAAGGACATACTGATCGAAGGGAAGGTGGAAGACAGATGTTCACAGGCCTTGTAGAAGAGCTCGGCGAGATCCAGATCATCACCGGCAACGCCGACGGTGTGCGCCTGAGGGTACGGGCAGGAGCGGTGCTCGACGGTGCCCGTGTTGGCGAGAGCATTGCCGTCAGCGGCGTGTGCCTGACCATCGTGGACGTCGAGGGCAAGGCGTTCGCGGCCGACGTGGTGGCCGAGACCCTGCGGCGGACCACGCTGGGAGGGCTGCGGCCAGGGGATCCGGTGAACCTGGAGCGGCCTTTGCGGTTCGACCAGCGTCTGGGAGGGCACATAGTCCAGGGGCACGTGGACGGTGTGGGCACGATCACCTCGATCAGGCCCGAGGGCGAGGGCGTGTGGATGGAGATCGCGCCGCCGCCGGCGCTCATGCGCTACCTGGTGGAGAAGGGTTCGGTTGCCGCCGACGGCGTCAGTCTCACCGTGGCGGCAATCACGGACGCACCCGGGTTTGCGGTTGCGCTGATACCTCACACCCTGGCCGTGACCACGTTGGGACGTTGGGGCGTGGGTGGCCGGGTGAACATCGAGGTGGACATCCTGGCCAAGCACGTGGAAAAGCTGCTGGAAGGGGTGGCGGGACGGTGGACGAGCTGACAGGCGGCGCGGTATTCCCACAGGCCTCGGTGGCCGAAGCGGTTGAGGAGCTGCGCGCCGGGCGGATGCTCGTTGTGGTGGACGACGAGGACCGCGAGAACGAGGGCGACCTCATCATGGCCGCCGAGTTCGCCACGCCCGAGGCGATCAACTTCATGATGATGCACGCGCGCGGACTGATCTGCGCGCCGCTCACTCCCGAGCGGTGCGATGAACTGCGGATTCCCATCATGGTGACCGAGAACACCTCCCACCACGGGACCGCGTTTACGGTTTCAGTGGACGCGCGCCGCGGAGGGACCGGCACCTCGGCCCACGATCGTGCGCTGACGATCCGGTTGCTGGCCGGCGCTGAAGGGGACGGCAACACAAGCCCCGACGACCTGGCCCGTCCGGGGCATGTCTTCCCCCTGCGTTCGGCTCCCGGGGGCGTGCTGCGCCGCGCCGGGCACACCGAGACCGTCATTGACATGACCCGCCTGGCCGGGTTGAAGCCGGCCGGTGTGATCTGCGAGATCGTCGGCGAGGACGGAACCATGGCGCGCCTCCCGGAGCTGCGCGCGTTTGCGGCCCGCCACGGCCTCAAGGTGCTGACGGTCAGGGAGTTGATCCGGCACCGGCTGCGGCACGATCCCTTCGTGCGGAGGGAAGGGCAGACCCGACTGCCCACCGCGGTCGGGGAGTTCTCCGCCGTGGTCTACGAGAACACGCTCGACGGCTCGCACCACCTGGCGCTGGTGAAGGGGAACGTGGGCGACGGCGCACCTGCCCTCGTGCGAATGCAATCAGAGTGCCTCACCGGCGAGGTGTTCGGATCGCTGCGGTGCGACTGCCGCGAGCAGTTGCAGACGGCCATGCGGACGGTCGAGCGCGAGGGGCGCGGCGTGATCGTCTACGTTCGCCAGGAAGGCCGCGGCATCGGGCTGGGTAACAAGATCAAGGCCTACGCGCTCCAGGACCAGGGCGCGGACACGGTGGAGGCCAACGAGCTGCTGGGATTCCCGCCTGATCCCCGTGACTATGGCGTCGGCGCGCAGATCCTGGCCGATCTCGGGCTGAAGCGCATACGGCTGCTCACCAACAACCCCCAGAAACGCGCGGGCCTCGAGGGGTACGGCATCCAGGTCATCGAACGCGTGCCCCTGGAGATCCCGCCCAACAGCGAGAACTACGGCTATCTCAAGACCAAGCGCCACCGTCTGGGACACCTGCTCAGCATAGAGTGAGGCACGGCCGGGTCTGGTGATGGGAGGGTGACAGGAGGATGATGGCTCAGAGGGGAGCGACCTTCCGCGGCGGAGATGACGCCGCAGGGCTGGCCTTCGCCTTGGTGGTCAGCCGGTACAACGAGGCGATCACGCAGCGTCTGCTCGACGGCGCACTGGAGGTACTCGCTGCGAAGGGCGCGGTGCGCACCGACGTGGCATGGGTACCAGGCGCGCTGGAGATCCCCCTGGTTGCCCGGCGCATGGCCGAGGCGCGGGGCGAGGGGGCCACCGGGCGGCGCGGCGCGCGCCTTTACGATGCCGTCATCTGCCTGGGATGCGTCATCAAGGGCGAGACGCTGCACTTCGACCTCGTGGCCCAGCAGGCCGCGGCCGGAATCGCCAGGGTCTCGCTGGAGACAGGTGTCCCGGTGATCAACGAGGTGCTGGCGGTCTTCGAGCCCGAGCAGGCAGCGGCGCGCTCAGGGGGCAGGGTCAACCTCGGCGCCGATGCCGCCCACGCGGCGATCCAGATGGCCAACCTGATACGGGCGCTGGAGGCCGCGGAAAAGTGACCGTCACGCTGTACGCGCACGCGGACGTGCGGCCCAACGGCGGCTCGGTATCACCGGGAGATGCCCTGGCCGCGGCCGGCGGCCGCGTGTTGGCAGTCGGTGATACCGCCGGCCTGGCCGCCGCCTTCCCCTGTGCGCGCCGCGTGGACCTCCAAGGGCTACCCGTCTTCCCCGGGCTCATTGACGCGCACCTCCACCTGATCGGCTACGGCTTCGGCCTGCTCCAGGTGGACCTGCGAGGGGCCGGGTCGAGCCGGGAGGCCGCCCGGCTGGTGTCTGCCGCGGCCGCGCGCCTGCCGGAGGATGCATGGGTGTTGGGGCATGGGTGGGACAAGAACAGGTGGCCCGAGGACCGCTTCCCCACGCGCCACGATCTCGACCCGGCCACGGCCGGCCGGCCGGCGGTGATGGCGAGCAAGGACGGCCACCTGCTCTGGGTCAACTCCACGGCCCTGAGGGCGGCCGGGATCACGCGCGATACCTCTGACCCGCCCGGAGGCGTGATCGGCCGCGACGCCGCCGGTGAGCCGGACGGCATCCTCAAGGAAGAAGCCGCCGCGCTCGTGCGCCGGGTTGTGCCGCCGGCGACCTCCGAGATGCGCGAGCGCGCCGCGGCGGCCGCGATCGCCGACCTTCACCGTCTCGGGATCACCGGAGTGCACACTTTCACGGGCACCACGGCCTCGGGCCCGGAGGATTTCGTGGCGCTCCAGCGCCTGCACGCCCGGGGCGAGTTGAGCATGCGGGTGGTTGCCTCCCTTCCCGACCGACACATAGAGGCCGCTGCCGCGTGCGGGATGCGCACAGGGCTGGGCGACGAGATGCTGCGCGTCGGCCCGGTCAAGATCTTCGCCGACGGCGCCCTGGGATCGCAGACCGCGAGCATGCTTGCGCCCTACGACGGCCAGCCGGACAACCTGGGAGTGCAGGTGCGGTCGCCCGCCGAGCTGGACCGTCTGGTGGCCCGCGCAATAGATGCCGGGCTGTGGACAGCGACCCATGCCATTGGCGACCGCGCCAACCGAGACGTCCTCGATGTCTTCGAGCGCCACCAGGCCGCATCGCAGCGCCTGGGAGCGCGCCATCGCATAGAGCACGTGCAGCTCCTGCATCCGGACGATCTGCCGCGACTCGCACGGATCGGCGTGGTGGCCTCCATGCAGCCGATCCATGCCACTGAAGATCGCGATATCGCCGATCGCTACTGGGGATCACGCGCGCGCTGGGCCTATGCGTGGCGCTCGCTCGCCGCCAGCGGCGCGGTGCTGGCTTTCGGATCGGACGCTCCGGTGGAGACGCCGGATCCGTGGCAGGGAATATACGCGGCGGTCACCCGACGTCGCGAGCACGGGAAGGACGGCAACGCAGGGCATGCCGAGGCATGGTATCCCCAGGAGTGCATCTCGCTGGAGGAGGCCGTCCGCGCCTACACTGCTGGCGCCGCCTTTGCCGCCGGCACCGAGGGGTGGCAGGGGGCGCTTCGTCCGGGGAGCGCGGCCGACTTCATCGTGCTCGACCGCGATCCATACGCGGGCCCACCGGAGGAGTTGCTGCGGGTCAGGGTGCTGGCAACGGTGGTAGGCGGACGCATCGCCCACGCGGCCGGCGCGCTTGATGGCGCGCTCGACGGGTTGATTGATGGGTGAGGGAGAGGCGGGCATACATGGGGCATGCAGCGGCGTTCCTCTGGGCGCGGGTACAACGTACCCGTGCCACGCGCCGGCACGGCGCGCGAAGAAAGGGTGAGCAGGATGGCATATCCAAAGTACGAGCCCAAGAAGTTCCGCTCGTTTGACGTGGAGTTGGACGGCATCTCGAAGAAGACCATGGAGGAGCACTACAAGCTCTATCAGGGCTATGTCAACAAGGCCAACGAGATTCACGAGAAACTCGCGGCCCTCGACAAGGACCCGGCCAAGGCCAACCCGACCTTCTCCGAGATCCGCGAGCTCAAGGTCGAGCTGACGCGGGCCGTGGGCGGTGTGAAGAACCACGAGATCTACTTCTCTCACCTGGGTGGCGGAGGCGGGAAGCCGTCGGGCAAGTTGCTCGGCCTGATCGAGCGGGACTTCGGCAGCGTCGAGAACTGGCAGCGCGATCTGAAGGCCACCGCGATCGCGGCCCGGGGCTGGGCCTGGACGGCGTTTGACTGGGACACGATGCGGCTGTTCAACTACATAGGGGACGAGCAGAACACCTTCCCGGTCTGGAACGCGACGGTCGTGGTCGCGCTGGACGTCTTCGAGCACGCGTACTACCTGGACTACCAGACCGCGAAGGCGGCGTACGTGGACGCGTTCTTCCGCAACCTGGACTGGGCGGCCGTGGCGGATCAGGCGAAGTTCGTGCTGAACGTGATCCAGTAAACCTAGGACACCCCGGCCGCCGTCACACGGTTGGCACAGAGGGGGCGGGCGTGGACGCTGAGGACCGGCAACTGCTCCGTGCTTTCACGCGCGGGGAGGAGAGCGCCTTTACGGCGCTCGTGATCAAGTACCGGGAGAGCGTCTACCGCGTGGCGCGCCGCATGCTCGGGAACCACGAGGACGCCGCGGATGTGGCCCAGGAGGTGTTCATCCGCGCGCACCGGGCGCTGCCGCGATTCGACGGCCGGTCGCAGCTCTACACCTGGCTGTACCGCATTACGGTCAACCTCTGCCTGGATCTTCGCGGCCGGTCATCCAGGCTGCCTCTGCTGGATGACGAGGACGGCGCGCGCGACCGCAGCGGCATCCCGGCCGCGGAAGATGAGGCCGAGGGCAGGGAGGCCGGACGGCTGGTGGCGCGGGCCGTTGCCCAACTCCCGCCGCGCCAGCGCGCGATGACCGTCCTGCGGCTCTACCAGGATCTGCCCTACCAGGAGATCGCCCGCATCATGGGCTGCTCGGAAGGCACGGTGAAGGCAACGATGTTCGCGGCGCTGCGCAAGTTGCGCCGCGTGCTGGTCGAGGAGGGCGTCCGAGCGCCATGACCGACCGCTGCGTGGAGGTGCTGGAGCGCCTGGTCGAGGGTGTGACCGGCACGGTGCCTCCGGATGAGCGCGCCGCCGTCGCCGGCCATCTCGCCTCGTGCGCCCGCTGCCGCGACGAGGCAGCCTCGCTGGAAGCCGTTGCCGCGCGCCTGCATGCTGGGGCCAGGTTTGTGGCGCCGCCGGGCTTCTGGGAGGAGTTCATGCGGCGGCTTGCCGACCGGATCGAGGAGGAGAGGGCGCCGGCAGGCGCCCGCCTCCGCCGGTGGCTGGCCTCCCCGCGGCATGCGCTGGGCACGGCCGTGGTCACAGCGGTCACGGTGCTGGCGGTCTTCGCGGCGGTCCGGACCATACCGCCCCCGTCCGATCCCGTCGTGATTCGCGCACGCGGGCTGGTGACCGCAACGATGACCTCAAGCCTTCCCTCGCTGGGAGAGATGCTCGATGTCTGGCGCGCCGGGCTGGTTCACGAGACCGACTCGGTCGTGGACAGAGGGGCGAGGTAGGGGGAGTGGTCGCCGTGCGCCGCCTGGCACCTGCACTCCTGGTGGTGGTGATGGCGCTGGCTCTGCCCGCGGTGGGGCAGGAGCCGCGGCAGCGGGGAGAGCGGATCATCGAGGCGATCTTCATCTGGCGCCTGGTGGACGAGCTCGACCTCACGGAGGGGCAGATCATCCGAATACTGCCCCGGCTGAAGGCCCTCAAGACCATCCGGATCGAAATGGGCCGACGGGTGCCCGTGCTGCGGCGGGAGATCCGCCAGCTTTCCGTGCAACAGCCCCGTGACGAGGAGGCCATCCGGGTCAAGGTCGCCGAGCTCAACCTGCTGCGCGCCGAGATGGAGTCGGGCAGGCGGCGCCAGCTGCAGATGATCGCCGCGGTGCTTACCCCTGAACAGCAGGCCAAATTTGCGCTGATTCAGGAGACCTTTGAGATGGACACCCTTCGCCTGCTGGAAGAGATGCGCCGCATCGCCGAAGAGCAGTCGCCCCCCCGCCGCTGATCCCCGCGCGGCGCTAGGTCTCGTTCACATCCAGCGGTTGGAAGCCGGCGATGCCAAGCTACCTGGATCGCCGCACAGGGATGCGGCATGGCATCAACTGCACGAGTCACTCCTTCCGCCACTCGTTTGCCACATACCTGCGCCCGATGGGTACAGCGCCATCCAGACGCCGTCGAGCAGTGGCCTGTCAACGTCTTGCACGCGCGACTCGCCCGCATCTATGAAGACGGCCGGGTCGACGAAACGGAGCGACAGGATCTCGCGGAACTCCTTACCGCGTTGGTCGGCGGACAAGCCGGCATCATCGTTGGCGAGGATGCAGCAACGGATCTGCCTATCGACCAGCCTCCCCCACCGTTGATTTGGCGCGGCTCGGTCTTTGTGTTCACCGGCAAGTTCGCGTTCGGTCCCCGAGCAGAATGCGAACGGCAAGTCATGCGTCTTGGTGGTATGTGCGAGTCGAGTGTAACGAGACGGACCAACTACCTGGTCATCGGAACCTTCGGAAGTCGCGATTGGGTCCACACTTCGTTCGGTCGCAAGATCGAGAAAGCCGTCGAGTACCGCAACGCCGGGCAGCCGCTGGCCATAGTGAATGAAGATCACTGGGCTGCCGCACTCACGTAACCCAACGGTCTAACCACGGCTTGCACCCGACGGCGCTCGCTGCGATCGTGAAGCGCCGCGGGTGAAGCCGATCGTTAGCCATATCTGGCTTCGGGTCTCCTCATGGCGTAGAATATCCGAGAGGTGCCGACATGATGAAGTTCACGGCAGTCTACATCAAGGTTCCTGAGGGTTACATCGCCTTCGTGGAAGAGCTACCGGGCGCTAACACGCAGGGCTCGACCCTTGAGGAGGCCAGAGAGAACCTGAAGGAGGCAGTAGAGCTCGTCCTGGAGGCGAATCGGGTCTTGACGGAGGAGAGCCTTGAAGGTCAGGAGGTTATCAAGGAGCCCCTCCCGACCGCATGAAGCGGCGAGAACTCATCGGGCACATCGAGAGGCACGGGTGTGAGTTCCTTCGTGAGGGGGCGAAGCACACCGTGTACGTGAACCGCAAGGTCCGCAAGAGCTCCACGATTCCCCGTCACCGCGAGATAAACGAGGACCTGGCCAGGAAGATCTGCCGCGATCTGGAGGTTCCCAATCCCTGAATGGCTAACATGGCCCTGCACCTGCCGATCGTCTCTGGTGCTCGCAGGTGAGGGCCAAGCCGTTAGGCCGCGGCTTCCGTTTCTACTTCTTCTCGCGAGAAGAGCGGCGGCTGCACGTGCATGCTCAGGGTGCGCGGGGCGAGGCCAAGTTCTGGCTCGACCCGGAGATCGAATTGGCGGAGGACTACGGTCTCGGCCCACAAGCGGTGCCGCGAGCGTTACGATTGATCAAGGAGCACGAAGATGAGATCCGGGCGGCGTGGCACAAGCACTTTGGTCGCTGAGGTGGCCAACGTCTCGGCGAATGGCTTCTGGCTCCTCGTGGACGAGCGGGAGTTGTTCGTGCCATTCGAGCAGTTCCCCTGGTTCCGCGCGGCCACTATCGGGCAGCTTCTGAATGTCCAACGGCCCCACAATAACCACCTCTACTGGCCTGATCTCGATGTGGATCTCGCAGTGGACTCAATCGAACATCCAGAGCGCTACCCCCTCGTCAGCAAGGCACGGCCTAACATCGCGCCTCAGCGGCCGGGCCGTACGTCAAGTCCCGTGCGTTCGCGGGCAACGCGCCAAGCGGCGAGCCGCTGAGCGATGCGTTCGGCGTCATGAGCTGGGAGCCGCGGGCCTGTGGCGCCTGGCAGAAGCGCTTCCGCTAGTCTAGGAGTCCTCGATGAGTGTGCGAGTTGTCCGCCTCGGAACCCAGCGGATTCCGGGAGAGGGAACAAGAATCGGAACCGTCCGTCGGCCTCCCCGCGGTGTGCCGAAGGCACTGTTCTCGAGGCGGAACTGGTACGACGTCTGGTTCCCGAACCTAGCTCCAAACGTGGAGACCATGAAGCTTGGGCAAGAAGCAGCGTCACCAGCGCAATGGGCGGCGTTCACAGGGAAGTACAGGACCGAAATGGCTGCGCCCGAGGCGAAGCGCGACCTGGAACTCCTGGCCGTGCTATCCCACACGACAAACTTCTCTGTGGGCTGCTACTGCGAGGACGAGAGCCGCTGCCACCGTTTGGTTCTGAAGCAACTCCTCATCGAGAACGGAGCAAGTGTCGAGTAATCAGCGTGATGGACCTGGTCGGAATCCTCAAGCGCCCTGAGAGTGGGCGCTAGGTCTCGTTCACACCCAGCGGTCGGAAGCCGGCTATGTCCAGGATCGAGCCCGTCCGGTCCTCCGAGGGCCTGAAGGCGGCTTCCACACGCAGGCCGATCTTCGCATCGGATGCGGCCACGCCGCCCAGTCGGTGGTACATTACGGTATCGGCGCCGTCCAATCGCACCAGCGCCATCAACACAGGAGGGTCGAGCAGGGTTCCGTCCAGGGCCAGGTACGCCACTGTTACTGCCTCGATGGTGCCCGATGGCCCCACCTCAATCCAATCCGTCAGCTCGTCAAAGCACCGCTCACAGAACAGCCTTCCAGGCACGTAGGTCAAGCTGCACCGTCCGCAGCGGGTCCCGAGGATGCGGGCTTCGTCCTTCATTGCGCGGAAGAAACGCTCGCCTGCCGGGCCGTAGGTGTAGCGGCTGGTTACGGGCATGCTCCCATACCAGGCCTGGAGGTCGTCCGCGTGCAGAGTGGGATCAAGCGGCATGGCTATCCTCTCCTGTGCGGCTTGAAGTACCGAATGTCGGTGATGGCGCCCTGGCGTGCGCGCGCGGGCTTCCACACCGCCCGGACCCGCATGCCGATGTGCACCCGGTCCGGGGCGATCCCGCCCAGCAGGTGCATGATGCCCGCGGGCGGCGACGTGCCGTCCAGGTCAATCACCGCCGGGATCAGCGGCTCGGCAATCCGCTTCACGTCCCACGTGACGTAGCACAGCGAGAAGGTGTTCACGATTCCGACATCCGCCAGGGGCACGAAGGCGTCCATCGGAGCAAAGCACTGCTCGCAGAACGCGCGCGGCGGCACGACCGTGCGGTCGCAGCGCGCGCACCGCACCCCCAGTATCACGCCGGCCTTCAGACCATCGAGGTACAGGCCGATGGCCAGGCCCGCGTCCCAGGTGTAGTCGGCCCGGAGCCGGTCGTGGACGGAGAGCACGCGCCCCTGCTCGATCTGTTCCTCGCTGAGGGTGGTGCCCGGGTAGGACGCGATCCGCTGGGTCATCTCCTCACCCCTCGCTCACGCGGGCCGCTGCGTGCCCAGTATCGTTACTGTCCCCACCTGCATCAGGTCGCCCCATGCCTGGGCCAGGCCGCGCTCGGGCGTCCCCGGCACCTGGCGCGCCCCTGCCTCGCCGCGCAACTGCCAGAACAGCTCCGCGACCTTCATCAGGCCGGCCGCGGCTATTGGATTGCCTACCCCGAGCAGGCCGCCGGACGGGCAGACCGGCATGGCGCCCCCTCGCCCGGTCACACCCTGCGCGGTCAACTCAGGCGCCTTGCCGCGGTCGGCCAGGAGCAGCCCTTCCAGGTGGTGCAGCTCCTTGTAGTCGAACGGGTCGTAGGGCTCGACGATGTGGATCTCCTTCCGGGGCTCCCGCACGCCGGCCATCTCGTACGCCATGCGCGCGGCCCGCTCGACGTACTCCGGGTAGGCCAGATCGCGGTTTGTCCAGTAGGCGGTGTCGAGGTTCCAGCCCACGCCCTGCACCCAGACCGGCCGGTCGGTGATCCGCTCTGCCACGCCTTCGGCGGCCATGACGATGGCGACCGCGCCGTCGCTTACCGGGCTTACGTCCAGGCGCTGCACCGGCCAGGCCAGCACCTCGGAGTTCAATACGTCTTCAACCGTTATGCTGGCTTCGCCGAGCATCGCGCACGGGTGGTCGGCGGCGTTGCGCTTGTTCTTCACCGCGACCTGCGCGATGTCGCGCTTGGAGATACCGTAGGTCTGCATGTAGCGGTTCATCTCCAGGGCGAAGATCCACAGCAGGTTAGGTTCCAGCGGGCGCTCGGTGGTGTGGTCGAAGATGGTCAGGAACGCGGCCTGGGCGTGCGGGTGGAAACTCGACATCTTCTCCTCGGCGACCACCAGCACCACGTCGAACAGGCCGCTGGCGACGTGGTACCAGCCGTGCGGCCCAAGGAACACCCCGGTTCCGCCCCCGACGTACGAGCGCATCACCGGCTTACCCCAGGCGCCACTACCGTCGGAGAGGTACTCGCCCTTCATGTGCACGCCGTCGAAGGCGTCGGGCGCGCTGCCGATGCAGACGCCGCCGACGTCTTTCAGCGTGAGCCCGCAGGAGTCCAGGGCCATCCGGGCGGCGTGCCAGGCCAGTTCTTTCGGCGTCTCCATGGCCCGCCGCACGAACCGGGTCATTCCGGCGCCCACCACGGCGACGCGTCGCATGCTCATGATTCCCTCCCGCCCAACTGGTTGCTCAGCACCGCCACGGCGCCGCTGGTCGTGGGCACCCCGCGCCAGGACTGAGCGAGCCCTGTGTAGACGTCGCCGAGCTGTCGGGATCCTGCCTGCCCCCGCAGCTGCAGCACCACTTCCAAGACGCGCGCCAGCCCGGAGGCCTCCAGCAGGTGGCCGACTCCCAGGCTCCCGCCGGATACGTTGATCGGCAGGCATCCGTCCGGGGCGGTCGCGCCTTCCACGGTCAGCGGTCCGGCCCTCCCCAGGGAGCAGAGCCCCAGCGCCTCCAGGTGCTGGAGTTCCTTGTACGCGTAGGTGTCATCCACCTCGGCGAACTGGATCTCCTCCGCCGGATTGCCGATGCCGGCCATCTTGTACGCCATCGCCGCCGCCTGCTCCGCATACACCGCCCTGGCCCAGCTCCGGCTCTCCAGCGAGGGGCTGTCGTTGGCCCAGCCGATTCCGCGTATCCATGCAGGACGGGGAGAGAGGCGCCCGGCTGTCTCCGCGTCTGCCAGGACGAGGACGATCGCGCCGTCGGCGTGGTCGCTGATCTCCAGCCGCGCAAGCGGCGAGGCGACCGCCTCGGAGACAAGCACGTCCTCGGTCCGGAGGTCGGCCCCGAACGCCGCGGCAGGGTTGCGCAACGCGTTGCGCCGGTTCTTCACCACGACCGCCGCGCACTGCTCGCGCGTCGTCCCGGACTCGTGCATGTAGCGGCAGGCCTCCAGCCCGGCCACGGCGAGCGGGTTGGCCCGCAGCGGCCTGTTGAGGATCGGGTCCATCGCGTAGGCTGTGATGTGCGGGAGGGTGAGGATGTTGCTGGCTTTGCTGTGCCCTTCTACAACGACGACCCGGAACCGGCCGGTGAGGATCTGCATCGCCGCGGCGGCCAGCCCGTGCAGGCCGTCGCCGGTGATTGTGTGCACGGGTCGCTGCGCCCCGCCGATCTGGTCGGGCACGTACTCATCGAAGATGCTGGTACCCTCGTGGAAGTCCTCGGAGACGGTCACGAAGCTGTCCACGTCGCGCCGTGGGTCCACTCCGGCATCGGCGTAGGCACGGACCGCTGCTTCGTAGATCAACTCCTTATACGACACATCAGGGGTAACCGGTCGGAAGCCCGACCAGCCTACGCCGATGATGGCGACGGGGTGCATCATGGAAACCTCCTGGCGGACTTGGGGCGGGGGCTCACTCTATGTGGCTTCTTCGCCGGCGCCGCGGTACCTTCCGTCTGGGAAGTCGGCCCGGGCCCCGGCCCCCCTCTGTAACCGGCAGGGATAGGATCCGCGTACCAAACGCAGGCACTCTTGCAAATAGTGACACCATACGCAAGAACAGACTCGTGCGGTGGGGTTACTCCCCCCCGCTGAACTCTGATACCATAGCCCCGTGAGTTCCTCCCGCGACGATGTGGTCGTCACCGGCCTGGGGGCCGTCACCCCCGTGGGCCTATCCGCGCCCGAGACATGGCAGGCCCTGTGTGCAGGCCGGTCCGGCGTAGGTCGCATTACGCAGTTCGACGCCTCCGCATTGCCTGTGCAGATAGCAGCCGAGGTGCGCGGGTTCGATCCCACGCGGTGCGGAGACGGCAAGATGGCCGGCCGCCTGGAACGGTTCGCGCAGTTCGCGATGGCGGCCGCTACCGAGGCGCTCGCGGACGCGGGCCTGAACCCAGGCGAGGCCGAGGCGGACCGGATCGGCGTGGTGATGAACACGGGCGGCGGCGGGGTGGGCCTGGTGGAGCGGGAGAAGGCCGTGATGGACGCACGCGGTCCGCGCCGCGTTAGCCCGTTGTTCGTCCCGATGATGATGTCCAACATCGCCGCCTGCCAGATCTCGATCTCGCTGGGGTTTGGCGGTCCTGTCCTCACCTCGACGGCCGCGTGCGCCGCGGGTGTGCTAGCGGTGGTGGACGCGGTCCGGCTGATCCGGAATGGCGAGGCGGACGTCATCATCGCCGGCGGGTGCGAGTCGGCGCTGACTCCGCTCTCGTTCGCCGCGATGTCGAACATGCGGGCCCTTTCCAGGCGCAACGACGAGCCCGAACGGGCCAGCAGGCCCTTCGACCTGGACCGCGACGGGTTCGTCTTCGGGGAGGGAGCGGTCGCGCTGGTGCTGGAGCGTCGGGACCACGCGGAGGCCCGCGGGGCGCGGATCTACGCCGCCGTGCTGGGGGGTGCCGTTACCGCCGACGCCTACCACGTGGCCGCGCCCGATCCCGATGGCAGAGGGGCGGCGCGGGCGATGATGCGCGCTCTGCAGCAATCCGGGCTTTCCCCCGATGAAGTGGACTACATCTGCGCCCATGCCACAGCCACCGAGGTTGGCGACGTGGCCGAGGCCCGCGCGATCCGGCAGGCGCTGGGGTACCGCGCGGACCGCGTCGCGGTCAGCGCCCCGAAGTCCATGGTAGGACACCTCATGGGCGCGGCCGGCGCCCTGGGCGCGCTGGTCGCGGTCAAGGCAATCCACGAAGGCGTTGTACCTCCCACCATCAACCTCGAACGGCAGGATCCGGAGTGCGACCTGGACTGCGTGCCGAACGTGGCCCGGCGCATGGAGGTAGGGGTCGCCATGGCCAACGGATTCGGCTTCGGCGGCCAGAACATCGTAGCGCTCTTCGGCCGGGCCTGATCCCCGTTGACGGACAGCCCGCAGGTCCATTAGAATATCAGTATACGCTGATATAGAGGTGGGCCCCTAATGCCTGCCGCATTGACCGCCCTGGCGCTCAAGGGAAAGCTCTTCCGCGGGTTCGCCGATCCCTCACGGCTGGCCATCCTGGAGGCACTGCGCGGCGGTCCTCAGTGCGTGTCGGAGATCGCGCGCGGCGCCGGGCTGAGCCAGCCCAACGCCTCGATGCACCTGGCATGCCTTGAAGGATGCGGGCTCGTGACCCGGCGGCGGCAGGGGCAGTTCGTCAAGTACGCCATCGCAGATCCCATCGTCCTCGACCTGCTGCGCGGCTCCGAACGCCTGCTGGAGCGGGTCGGCGAACAGGTCTTCCGCTGCACCCGCTACGAAGGACGCCGGTAGTGGCCGCGGCCACGGAGCGTTGCGATCTCCCTATCGCCGGCATGGACTGCGCTGACTGCGCCGCTCGGATCGAGCGTGCGCTGGGCCGGGTCGCAGGGGTCGAAAGCGCGCACGTCTCGTTGGGCACCGGCCGCGCCACGGTCGTATTCGACCCCTTGAAGGCGTCAAAGGCGCATCTGGCGCAGGCTGTGGAGGCGCTGGGCTACAGTGTGCCGGGCTCCAGTGCTCCAGGCCTACGCGCTTCCCTCCGGGCCCGTCAAGAAGCCGCGCCCCGGCTCTTCGGGATCGCCTCCGGGCTTTTCGTGGTGGCGGTCGCCGGCGTCGTCCTGATCGGACTGGCCGTCGAGCGCCTGGGGCTGATCGAGGCGGCGTCCCGTCTGGTTCCTGCGCCGGTCGCGCTTGCCGCGGTGCTGGTAGGCGGCCTTCCGGTCTTCCGCAAGGTCTTCCTGGCAGTCCGCGCCCGAAGCGTAACCCCTCACGCCCTGATGACGCTGGGCATCGCAGGAGCCCTGATCATCGGAGAGTACGGTGCGGCCGCGGTCATCGTCTTCTTCATGCGCTTCGCCGACTTCCTCGACGCCTACACCGCGGGCCGCGCCCGGCAGGCGATCCAGGAACTGGTGGCGCAGCAGCCCCTCGAGGCTCGGATCATCCGCGACGGCATCGAGATTGACGTGCCCGCCTCCGAGGTCGGCGCCGGTGAGATCGTCCTGGTCAAACCGGGCGAGCGGATCCCGGTTGACGGCACGATTATCTCCGGGCGGGCCTCGATCAACCAGGCCCCGATCACCGGCGAGGCCATGCCAGTAGAGAGGACCGAGGGACAGGCCGTGCTCGCCGCCACGATCAGTCTGGATGGCGCGCTCCGGATCCGCGCCGAGCACGTGGGCGCCGACAGCACCTTTGGCCGCATCGTGCGGCTGGTGGAAGAAGCCGAAGCCCACAAGAGTGGTGCGCAGCGTCTGGCCGACCGCGTCACCGCGTACTACATCCCGGTCGTGACTGTGGCGGCCGCGGCAGCATGGCTGATCGGCGGCTCGGCAAGCGCCGGGGTGGCCGTGCTCGTCGTCTCGTGTTCGTGCGGGATAGCGCTGGCGACCCCGGTCGCGGTGGTCGCGGCTGTCGGAAGCGCCGCCCGGCGAGGCATCCTCGTCAAGGGCGGGACCGCGCTGGAGGGCCTGGCGCGGGCGGAGATCCTGCTGCTGGACAAGACCGGGACCCTGACCGTGGGCAGGCCGCAGGTGACCCGCGTCCGTCCAGATGGAAGCCGCACCACCGCCGAGGTGCTGGCAGTCGCCGCCATCGCCGAGCGCTACTCCGAACACCCAGCGGCCGCGGCGGTGATGGCCGCGGCCCCACAGGCCGGCGGAGGAGAGGACGCGGCGCAGATCGAGGTAGCTCCTGGCCGCGGCGTGATCGTGCGCGAGCACGGCCGGCAGGTCGTGGTTGGGAGCCAGCGACTGTTCGCCGAGCGCGATCTTCCCCTGCCCGAGCGGCTGACCGACGAGGCGGCGGCGCTGGAGGCCGCCGGCCAGACGGTGCTGTTCGTCGCCGATGATGGCTGCACCGTCGGTCTCATTGCCATCGCCGACGCGCCCAGACCCGAGGTGCCCGAAGCGCTCCGGGCGCTGCGTACTCTAGGTCTGGAGCGCATCACCATGCTCACCGGCGACAACGCGCGCGCCGCCAGGGCGATCGCGGACGCTCTGGGGGTGGACCACCGGGCAGAGATGCTTCCGGAGGACAAGATCGCCGTAGTGCAGGCCTTTCAGGCCGAAGGCCGGGTGGTCGCCATGGTCGGTGACGGCATCAACGACGCCCCGGCCCTTGCCCAGGCCGACGTTGGCATCGCCATGGGCGCCACCGGGACATCGGCGGCGCTGGAGGCCGCCGATGTCGCCATCATGCGGGATGACTGGCGCCTGGTGCCGGACGCGGTACGAATCGGTCGGGAGGCGTTCGGCGTCATTCGCCAGAACCTGTACGGCACCGTTGCCTACAACTTGACGGGCATTGTGCTGGCGGCCGTCGGCCTGCTGCCTCCGGTGCTGGCCGCGGCTGCGCAGGTGATTCCCGACTTCCTGATACTGTTGAACTCGGGGCGGCTGCTGCGGTCCGGAGGGCGTGGGTGATGCGCGGTCATCGCGCAAGGAGATCCCGAAGGCCGCACCAGAAGGACCCTATTGACAGAGGCGCGCCACCTGGGTCACTCTTAGAGGGCAATGTCATCTAGACGTCTAGTGCGGCCTGCGATCAACCCCCACTCCCGCGTTCCCAAGTACCTTCAGCTCAAAGCAGAGTTCATGCGCGAGATTCAGGAGGGACGCTGGACTGAGGGTGCACGGTTCGCGTCTGATCAAGAGCTGACCTCGCAGCTTGGGGTAAGCAGGATGACGGTGCGACAGGCCGTCGCCGAACTGGTCAACGACGGCTTCCTCCGCCGCGATCACGGGAAGGGCACCTTCGTCACGCGGCCCCGCGCCCTCCGGCGGTTCTGGACGGTGATCTCCTTCACCGAGGAGATGAGGTCCCGGGGGCTGGAGGTCCAGAACAGGCTGCTCGGCGTCCGGCGCGTGATCCCATCCGGCCGTATCCAGAAGGCGCTGCGCCTGCGGCCGGGGGAGCGCGTGCTGCAGATCCGGCGCATCCGCGCTGTGCACGGCCAGCCCATCGCCTACAACGTTTCCAACATTCCGGTGTCCCGCTGCCCCGATCTGGACCGTTGCAACCTCGAGGAAGACTCGCTCTACCTCATCATCCAGAACCGGTACGGCTATCGGATAACGCGCGGCGACCGGGCCTACCGCGCCGCCAAACCCAGCCGGGCAGAGGCCGCGCTACTGGGGGTTGCGCCGGGCGACCAGGTGCTGGTCGTGGAAGGCACGACGTTCGTGGACCGGGAGATCCCGATAGACTACTGCTACGAGGTCTACCGTGAATAGGCCGCTGCGGATCGGCGTGATAGGCGAGCAGGACGCCACTCCGGCGCTTGTTGCCGCGGCCGAGGAAGTCGGCAGGGAGGTCGCCCGCAGGGGGGGCGTGGTTGTCTGCGGCGGGATGGGAGGGGTGATGGCCGGCGCGGCGCGGGGTGCGGCCCGCGAGGGTGGCGTCGTTATCGGCATCCTCCCTGGGTCAACCGCCGACGGAGGCAGCCCCCACGTGACCATACCCATCATCACGGGCATGGGCGAGGGGCGCAACGTCCTGATCGCGCGTACGGCGGAGGCGGTGATCGCGATCGGCGGCGCCTTCGGAACGCTTTCGGAGATCGCATACGCGCTCAAGATGGGAGTCCCGGTGGTGGGTTATCAGACATGGGTGCTCCAGCGGGCCGGGCTGCAGGCCGATCCCATCTGGCGCGTGGACAGACCCATTGAGGCAGTGGCACTTGCCTGGGAGGCGGCCGTCGAGCGCCGGCGCGCGCTGGAGGGCATCGTGTCTCACGAAGCACGTTCCCCAACGGGGAGGAGGGAAGAACCATGAGAAGGCTGGTTGCAGTCCTGGTGGTGCTGGTGGCCGTCGCGGCCACAGGCCCGACAGGGTACGGGCAGTCTCGTGTGACGCTGCAGGTGGCCATCGCCGCGGACGTCAACGTCGTCGAGGTTCACCGGAACTTCCTGGGCGTGGCGTTCAGCAAGAACCATCCGACGGTGGGTTTCAACGTTGTGGGCACCGGCACCGGCGAGGCGGCCAGCCGGGCGATCTATGCCAAACTCAAGGCGCAGGCCGATGCCGGGCGCCGGAACTGGGACATTGACGTGGCGCTGGTCTCGATGCGCTACGCCGCACAGATGGCGAGGGAGAACCTGCTGCACCGGTTCACCTCCGATCTCCAGTTCGCGCCCTACGTCGTGGGCCCAGACACGGTACGGGCGTTCGGGGTGGACATCAAGGGCTACGTGGTCCCCATGTTCCGCAACCAGATCGCCATAGCCTACAACCCGCACTTCGTGAGCAAGCCGCCCCGGACGTTCGCAGAACTCGAGACCTGGGTGAGGGCCAACCCCCGGCGGTTCGGCTACAACGGAATACGCGGCGGTGTCTCCGGGATCGGTTTCACCATGGGGTGGGTGTTCTACAAGACCGGGCAGTACGATCTGTTCGTCCAGGGACCCTACGACAAGGCCCATGAGGGGATGATCCGCTCGTCCGTCGAGCAGCTCCGGGAGTTCAACCGGAACGTCACGGTCACCTCGGGCAATGCCGGCACACTGGACGCCTTGAACCGCGGCGAGATATGGATGGGCGCGGTGTGGGTGGACCAGCTCGTGGCCTGGAAGAACGAGGGGCGCATGAACCCGGAGATTACGCCGGTGCTGATCGGGCCCGGCCTGCCCATCTACCCGCTCTACCTGACGGTACCGCGCGAGGCGGCCAACCGCGACTGGGCCGCGCGGTACATTGACCTGGTTGCCAACCCGCACATCCAGGCGAAGGTCATCGTGGAGCAGTTCGGCTGGTATCCGGGGATTGATCCCAACCGGGTGATGCCGCTGGTGTCGGACAAGGCCAAGGCACTGCTGTTCCGAGGCGTGACCGCTGAGGACCTGGCCCGCTATTCGAGGCAAATGCCGCTGGCCGAGTACTACGACTTCATCCTGCTGGCCTACGAGGAGATCGTCCGCTAGGTGAGCGCGGCTCGTCCGGTAGAGCAGGTCCTGTGGTGGCTGGCGGCGATACCGGCCACCATGGTGATCATCGTTGGCTTTGGGCTTCCGCTGGTGCAGTCGCTGGTCGCGTCGTTCACGCGCGACGGCGTCCTGACGCTGGCGAACTACGAGCTGGTCTACCGGCTGTACAGGCAGGACGTCGTCTACACGGTCATGGTGGCCGCTGCGGGACTGGTGCTGACCTTCGGGATCGGCATCCCCCTCAGCGGCTACCTGCGGCTGCGCCACTCGCAGACCGCGGAGTTCCTGCTGAAGGTCCCGCTCTTCGTGCCGTTCGTGGTCGTCGGGCACGCGATGCGCATCTTTCTGGCACCGCGGGGCACGTTGCCTTCCTTGCTGCACGCGCTGGGGCTGGTATCACCAGACACGACCCTGGCAATCAGCGAAGGATGGATTGGGCTTCCGATAGCACTGGCGTGGAAGCACCTGGCCCTGGTGGTCCTGCTGCTGATGGGCGCGTTCCGGGGGGTGGGCGAGGAGTACCTGGAGGCCGCGCGGGGCTTCGGCGCTGGGACGTTCCGGCAGATCTGGGCGGTGCTAGTTCCCATGGCGGCACCGTCAATCGGGCTGGCCGCGGTGCTATCGCTTACGTCGATGCTGGCCTCGTTCTCGATCCCCCTGATGATGACGAAGGGGTCCGGGCCGCAGATGTTGATGATTGATCTGTACCACCGCTACGGGCTGCACGGCGACTTCGGTACGGCCAGCGCTATCGGTGTCGTGTCCTACCTCCTGGCCGCGGGCGCGGCCTACTACTACCTGAAGGGCGTCATGCGACAGTGAACGCGACCGGGCTGCGTGCGCCCAACCTGCGAGACCGGCCCAGGGGACTGCTGGCGCTGGCCCTGAGGGCGGCGCTCGTGGCCGTGCTCCTGGGAGCCATTGTCGGGCCGCTGGCAGGGCTGGTGCTGTGGTCGGTTGCCGAGCGCTGGCACTGGCCGGCGCTGTTGCCCCAGCAGGTCGGACTGAAGTATTGGGCCCGCATCACCCAGGGAGATCTGCTGGCCGCCCTCACCCGCGGCGTGGCGATAGCATCGGTGACCACCGTGGCGGCTCTGGTAACCGCAATCCCGGTCTCCTACGGGGCCGCCAGGGCGCGCCTGCCGCTGGGCCCGGTGTTGCTCATGCTGTTCCTTCTGCCCCAGGCCTTTCCGCAGTTGCCGGTTTTCGCCAGCGCCGCGGTGCTGTTCTACCGCTGGAACCTGGCGGGCACGTATGCAGGCGTCGTGCTGATCCACCTGGTCGGCGGGCTGGTCTACGCCGTTTGGACAATGACCGCCGTCTTCCGCGCGATAGGGGAGGACATTGAGGAGGCGGCCATAAATCTCGGCGCCTCGGTTACGCGGACGTTCTTCCGGATCTCGCTGCCGCTGGCGCTGCCGGGCGTGGTGGCCAGTTCGATCCTGGTCTTCATATACTCGCTGGATGAGTTCACCGGAACCCTGCTGGTGGGCGCACCGTACGTCACTACGCTGCCCGTCTACATGTACACAGCGAGCCTGGGATATGAACTCCAGATTGCCTCGGTCACCGCGCTCGTCCTGATGGTGCCCGGGGTGCTCCTCCTGGTGCTCATGGAACGCTTCCTGCGGGCCGAATACCTGGCGTTCTTTGGGCGCCTGTGAGCGCGCCCGGAGTGTGATCTGGTCGGAGGGTGACATAGAACGATGCACGTTCGCGTCGAAGACCTAACCAAGCGGTACGGACAGGTCACCGCGCTGGACGGCGTGAGCCAGACCTTCCCGTCGGGCGCCCTGACCGCGGTGGTCGGCCCCTCGGGGTGCGGCAAGACCACGCTACTGCGCTGCCTGGCCGGATTCGTGGCCCCGGACCGCGGCCGGCTCTGGATGGGTGATCGGGACGTTACGCACACGCAGCCCCAATCGCGCGACGCGGCCATGGTCTTTCAGAGCTATGCCCTTTGGCCCCACATGACGGTCTTTGAGAACCTGGCCTTTGCCCTGCGACTGCGCAAGGTCTCCCGCGGCGATGTCGGGCGGAGGGTGCGTGAGGCGCTGGACCTGGTAGAACTCGACCGCGTGCCCGGGATAGAGGATCGGAGGCCCCGCCAGCTCTCGGGCGGGCAGCAGCAGCGCGTGGCCCTTGCCCGGGCCATCGTCGTGCGGCCGCAGGTGCTGTTGCTGGACGAACCGCTCAGCAACCTGGACGCGAAAATCCGCCACCGCGTGCGCGTCGAGATCCGGGCGCTTCAGCGCCGGACAGGCATCACCGCCATCTACGTCACCCACGACCAGGAAGAGGCGATGAGCATCGCGGACATGGTCGTGGTCATGGAGGGCGGGCGCGTTGCGCAGGCAGGCCGTCCCGAAGAGGTGTATGCGCGACCCAAGAGCCCATTTGTGGCGGAGTTCCTGGGCTCCACGAACGTGCTTGCGGCGGTGATGGATCCCGATGGCCGGATCCTGCCATCCGCGGCCGGCTCGCTCATCTTCCGCGCGGAGGACATTCAACTGGCATCGCCGCGGGAACCGGCGCCCGCGGGCTCGGCCTGGGTGGATGGTGAGATTGTGGATGTGCTCTTCCTGGGGGCGGGATACCGCGCGTACGTGCGGGTGGGCGAAGAGGTGATAATGGCGGATAACCGCACCCCGATGCCGCGCGGAGCCGTGCGCGCGGTGATTCGCCTGGAGAAGGTGTTCGCGTTCGGTAGGGACTAGAACAGGCCCCACCCGGGTACACGGACCCATGGGACCGCATACCCACGGGGCCACATACCATGGGTAGGGCGTTCTGCGGCGCGCCAGGCGTGGCCTTGGCCGACTTCGGAATCACTGCCGCGTCGCGTGCGTTCTATCTATTGTGTATTGTTCTGGGCTAACGGTCGGGCGCATGGAAGGCAGGGGGTTCAAACGGTGAGCGGAAGTCGTGGAGAGCGGGCCTACTCGCTCATAGAGCTTGTGGTCGTGTTATCCTTGGTGGGCATCCTGCTCTCGCTGGCCGTTCATAGCATTCGCCTGGCCGCCGCCCGCGAGGAGATTGACGGGTGGGTCCGCGGCGTCGCGGCCGACCTCAGCTCCGGGCAGCAGGACGCGATCACCCGGCGGGCTAGCGTGCGGGCGACGTTCATGGATCAAACGTACACGATCGCCGTGGACGGCGGTGCGATCCTCCGGCAGGAGATCCTGCCCGGGCACATCACGTTTGGGTCCCCGCAGCAGCAGGTGGTCTTCGACCGCAGGGGCGTACCTTCGGCACCGCTGACGCTGACGGTAAGCAGCATCTCCACAGGGCGGTCATACACCATTCAGGTGGCAGGCGGCACAGGCAGGGTGAGCTACAGTGAGCAGTAGGAGGAACCGGGGCGGCTTCACCCTCATAGAGGTGGTCGTTGCCGTGGCCGTTCTGGGAGTGATGGCCACCACCGTGCTGGGAGGGGTTCTCTTCAGCCTGACCCAGTCGCGCAGGGCCCAAATTCGGGCACAGGCCGCGGCCTGGGTGCAGTCGGAGCTGGACTTCCTGCGGGTCCAGGGCTACGGGATTCCGGTCACGACGGCGCCGCGCCGGTTCCCGGACACCACTCAGCCCAACGAAGGGTACATTGACTACGCGAATCTGCTTGAGCCCCGCGTTCCGGCCGGGTTCTATCAGGCCGAAGTAGAGGTGACCCCGGTCTCCGGCATACCGCTCAAGCGGCTTGTGGTGCGGCTGTATCAGACGCCGACCTCGCAGCCATACACAATCCTGGTGACCTATGTGTCGAACTTCACCTACCAGTAGGGCCCCGACCAGGATGCCGGCGCAGGGGCAGGGGCCGGCGGGCGTACTCCGGGGTCAGGCCGGGACCACCCTGGTCGAGATGCTGGTTGCCATCCTCGTGATGGCTATTGTGATCGGGACGATGTCGGTGCTGGTGGGCGCAGCGGTGCGCGGCAAGATGATCGTCGCCGTGCGTACCGCCGATACCGAGTCGGCGCGGCAGACCCTGGAGTGGATGTCCGAACGGCTGCGCAACGCCGGCCTGAACGTCTATCCAAACGCCCAGGTGGAGCTGCGCTGCAGGGACATGGTGGTGGCGGAGGACTCCGGCCTTCGCCCCCGGTCGGGAAGCGTCCATGTGAGCGGCGAGATCTTGAACTCGGACCTCGTCGCGGGCAACGAGGTCATCACTCTGGGCTACCGCCTCGAGAACGGCGTGGTCGTAGAGGAGATGGCTCCGTGCTCCGTGGCCTGGAACTCCTCCACCGTCTCCTCGTCCGCGGTCTCTAACCCGCGCATCCCTGTGACCTCGCTGGTGTTCAGGTACTTCGCGCGCACGGGCGATCTGATTCCCGTCCCCTCTGGCGGGCAGATCACCGACCCGGAGCAGGTCCGCGGCATCCGGCTCATCGAGGTCACGCTGACCGTCCAGGGAGAAGAAGGCACGTCCGGCGCGCAGACACAGACCTTCACGCGCCTGGTCATGTTGCGCAATCCCCGGCCCGACGTGAACAACTGGATAAGCCCATCGGAGACGAATCCGCCATGAAAACCGCAAGCAGCATCGAGCGGGGCGCGGCCCTGCTCTCCACGATCCTCGTACTCACCTCGTACTCACGCTGATCATGATAGTTACCGCTGCCGTGATGATCGTGGTCAGGTCCGACCTGGCGGCGGGAATCCGCCAGCAGCAGGCCGTGCAGGTCTTCAACGTGGCCGAGGCCGGCCTTCACTACGCCATCGCCCGCATGCAGGCCCTCGGCCCGGCTTCCGCCACCTACACCGGCGAGGCCGCGGCTGTGCCCATCAGCACCGACGGAACCGCTGGCGGGGCAGTAGGCTTCGCCGCGATCACCGTCAGGTGTCTGGACACCACGATCCCTACCGGCACCGGCTGCACCCAGAACTCCGCCTACCGGCGGATTCGGTCCGAGGGCCGTCTCTCCACCCCGGGTCCCACGCGTGTGGTAAGCGCGATAGTTGAGGGCACGACCTCTTCCACCAGCAACTACGCCATCTGTGCCTACGACGGTGTCAACCTCGATCAGGGCGTGAGGATCTACGGCGACGTGGGCAGCAACGGCAACATCACCCTGGCCCGGGGAGGCACACCGTCAAAGGTCTGTGACTCCAACGCCGGCGGCGCCTGTCCGGCACCGGTGCCGGCCCCGGCGCAGGGTTACTCCGGGAGCGTCTACGCGGCGGGCTCGATTACCTGCGGCGGCGGCGCCTGCACCTCGGCGCAGATCGAAGGGACCCTTGCGCCCAACCAACCGGCAGGGTCGGTCTGCCCGGCCGTGACGCTTGCCCCTCCTTCGTCGGCGGGTGCCAGCCCCCTCACTGTGGCCGCGGGTACCACCGTAACGCTCGATCCGTCGGTGAACTACGGCGACGTGACCCTGGCCTCATCCGGTACCAGTGTCTGCCCGGCCGACGTATCCCAGCGCGCTACGCTGATCATAGACTCCGGCACTGATCCCAGCGCCACCGTCACGGTGCGTATGCGCCGGCTCTGGGTCGGCAAGTGCGCCCGCCTGGTGATCACCGGATCAGGAAGGGTGGCGCTCTGGCTGCTGGAGCCCGAATCCAACCCTGCCAGCGCGGCCAGGCAGGCGCTCAAGGCAGAGCAGTTGTCCGTCTTCGGATCTACCACAACCGGAGCGACCCCCTCTGCAATCACCGGCGACCGGTTCACGATCAACGTCCTGTCCAACAAGCCGAATGGAGACGCGGGCGACTGTCTGGCCGGGGATGCCACGTGCGGCGCCGTGCACTTCAACCAATCCGGGCTGATCTCCGGGACCTTCATCGTGCCGGGCGGCGGCTTCGAGCTGGACCAGGCGCAGCTCACCAACGGCGCCATCCTCTCGTATCAGATGCAGTTCGACCAGAATACCGACTTCTACTGGGATCCGGCATCGAGGATCGGCGGAGGGGGCCTTGCCAACTTCGACCGGCTGAAGACCTGGAAAGATCAATAGGGGTTGGTGCGGAAGGGGAGATTTGAACTCCCACGAGCTTTTGGCCCACAGGCTCCTGAGGCCTGCGCGTCTGCCAATTCCGCCACTTCCGCACGCATCTAGTGCAAAATCCAAAATCAAGGATAGCCAGCCAACCGCGGTGCTGTCAAGGACGCGGCAGGTGCCGCTCTATGCCGCTGGACAAGCAGGCGGCGCTGGTGCTATTGCAGGGTCGAGGGGCGAGAGATGAGCGCGTTAGGCACGCTCTACCTTGTGGCGACGCCGATCGGCAACCTGGAGGACATTACGGGCCGCGCGGTGCGCGTGCTGCGCGAGGCCAGCGTGGTCGCGTGCGAGGACACGCGTCACACGCGCGGCCTGCTGGCCCACCTGGGGATCCGGACGCCGACGCTCAGTCTCCACGAGCACAACGAGCGCGCCCGCATCCCGCAGATCCTGGGCCTGCTGCGCGAGGGCAGGAGCGTGGCCGTGGTGTCCGATGCCGGCACGCCCGCGATCTCCGACCCAGGTACTCGGTTGGTGGCCGCGGCTGTGCAGGGCGGGTTCGAGGTAGTGCCGGTCCCAGGCGCGAGCGCCGTGACCGCGGTCGTGCCCCTGGCCGACTTCCGGGCGGATCGGTTCGCCTTCATAGGATTCCTCCCGGCCAAGGCCGGCGAGCGGCGGCGCGTCCTTGCCGCGCTGGCCCAGTTGCCGATGGCCCTTGTGCTGTTTGAGGGCCCGCACCGCGTGCGCGACACGCTGGCCGACATCGAGTCGGTATTGGGCCCGCGCCGGGTGGTGCTGGCGCGCGAGCTTACCAAGGTGCACGAGGAGGTCCTGCGCGGCACCGCGGCCGAGGTGCGCGCGGCATTGAGCGCGGCGCCCAGGGGCGAGGTTACGCTGCTGGTTGAGGGCGCGGATGAGGGTTCGGTTGCGGGCGCGGGCGAGGCCGTGATCGCGGCCGGATCTTCGCCGTCCGGCGGCCGGGCACAGGAGCGCGCGTCCCCCAAGGAGTTCGCGGCGCGCCTTGTGGCGCAGGGGCTCTCCCGGCGTGACGCTGCCAAGGCGCTCGCCGAGGCGTACGGCCTGCCATCGCGCGACGCCTACAAGATCGCCAGCGGGGTAGTGTGAGATGCCCGTCTGGCCTGCGCCGGGAGACGTCGTGGTGGTGCACAGCGCCGCCAGCGAGTTCGAGGCCATCGCGATCCGCGATCTGCTCGAGGCCGTCGGCGTGCACGCGATGATCCGCTCGCGCGTGGTTCCCGGCTACGGGGTGCCGACGATGGCCGGCGACCAGGCCGGCATCGTGGCGGAGATCATCGTGCGCCCCGAGCAGAAGGACGACGCCCGCGCGCTGATTGCCGACTACCTGGCCGCACTCGAGGAGGAGGACGCTCCGCCGTGACCCGCCGTTCCGAATGGTGGCAGGACGTGTTCAACCGGCGGGCGTTCTTCGCTCTCTACCAGAAGGCCGACCTGGACCGCGCCGCAAAACAGGTAGATCAGGCGCTCTCCCTGCTTGACCTCCGCCCGCCCGCGCGCGTGCTGGACGTCTGCTGCGGCTACGGCCGCCACAGCGTGGAGCTGGCCCGAAGGGGGTTCGCGGTCGCCGGCGTGGACATCTCCGAGGCCCAGGTGGCGCAGGCGCACCACCATGCCGCCTCTGCCGGCGTCGGCCCTGCGTTCGTGGTGGGCGATGCGCGGGCGCTCCCGCTAGGGGCCGGTTTCGATGCCGCGATCAACATGTTCCTTTCGTTTGGCTACTTCGCGACCGATGCCGAGAGCCAGGCGATGCTGGACGGCGTGGCGCGGGTGCTGCGCCGCGGCGGCCGCCTGCTCATTGACTTCTGGAACCACGAGCACGAGATCCGCAACTTCCAGCCGGTAGTGCTGGACCGGCGCGACGACGAGATCCTGGAGATCGAGGACTGGACTTTCGAGCCGCTGGCAGGCCGGTTGAGCTGGGTCAACACCGTGATCTATCCCGACGGCCGCCGCGAGGCATGGACGCAGTCCATCCGGGCCTTCACGGTCGCGGAGGTGAGGAAGATGCTCGGCGCGGCCGGATTCGCGCTGGTGGCCCTCTACGGCAGTCTTGCAGGTGAGCCCTACACGATGGACTCGGAGGCGGCGGTCTTCGTGGCCGAGAGGCGTTGAGCCGCCTGGCGGGCTGCCCTGTCATGGACCACAGGCAGGCGGCCGGATCCTCTACCGCCACGCGGTCGTGAACGCCGCGATGAAGAACGTGGAGAGGCCCAGAACCACGATACCCAGCACGATGCCGGTGACGGCCTCATCGAGACCGCCCACTCCACGGGTCTTGAGAACCCGGTACAGCCCCAGGATCCCCAGCGTGATTGCCCCGAGGGCCAGGATGCAGTTGATGCCCGGCAGCCAGCAGACGCGCAGGGCGATCAGGCCCAGCGCGAAGCTCAGCCCGGCTGCGCGGGGCAGGATCCCGCTCTTCTGCGCTGCTTGCGGCGGACCCGTGGTCTGGTGCTGCATGGCACCCACCTCCGCTTCTAGTCTAGGAGCAGGATGTGGAGGCCGCATCGGGCATATGTCCAGGCGCAGGCGGTCCTCCTCCTATGATGCTGTGAGGCGGTGTCTAGTTCGGGGCTGGAAAGCGACCTACAAGAACCCCAGCATTTGACACTCTCAAACGGCCGGGCCTAGAATCAGACCTACGCCTGGCGGACCGGGGGTCTGTCGCGGCTTCCGAGAAGGGTGTGGCCGATGGAGAAGTTCTACATCACGACGCCGATATACTATGTGAACGACGTG